>Ga0066709_100002584_pt1 | contig 13310 bp, 15 predicted proteins | sample GraSoiAngelo_158_FD_79665 | JGI IMG/M metagenome (GOLD analysis project Ga0066709, IMG submission 79665) | Grasslands soil microbial communities from the Angelo Coastal Reserve, California, USA - 14_1009_16_30cm | ecosystem: Environmental > Terrestrial > Soil > Grasslands | place: USA... | reverse complement strand
TGCTTTGGATTTATCAATACAGGCCGGATTTCAAGCGCACTTACTACTACCGCACGCCCATCGATCTTCCAGCCGGAACGCGTGTCGAAATGAGCCCTGCGGATGCCGGCGCGGTGGCGCTATTCACCAAGAACACCGCGACTGCAAGCTTGCGTTAAAGCGCTCTCCCTGGTGCTGATGGCCGCCAGGAGCCTGTTCATTCTTAACTGATAATCCCCTTCCGCACCGCGTAGAGGATCAACTCCGGCACGCTGTGCAGATTCAACTTTTGCAGAATGTGCGTGCGATGCGTCTCCACTGTATACAGGCTTAGATTCAGCAAGCTCGCCACTTCCTTGTTGCTTTTCCCCTCCGCCACGAGTTGCAGCACCTCGCGCTCGCGCTTCGTTAACAATTCGTAGCTGTCCTCGGCGCCGACCTCATTGAGATGGTGGACGAAATCTTCCTTCAAGATGCGTCGCACCGCGGGGCTGAAGAACGATTTCCCTTCGGTGATGGCGTGAATCGCCGCAATCAGGTCGGCCTCGGCTGAATCCTTGAGCAGATACGCGCGCGCTCCCGCTTTGAGCGACCGGATCACGTAGCTCTCGTCGCTGTGCATGCTCAGGATAGCGACCGCCGTTTGCGGGCTGCGGCTGACGATCTGGCGCGCCGCTTCGACGCCGTTCAGGCGCGGCATCGCGATGTCCATCACCACCACGTCGGGTTTTTTCTCTTCCGCAAGCTCCACCGCCTCGCGCCCGTCGGCAGCCTCGCCTACCACCTCCAGGTTTGGCTGCCGCTCGAGCAGCAGCCGCAGGCCGCTGCGCATCACCGTATGATCGTCGGCTAGAAGAATCCGGATGGCGCACATGGCTCAACTTGCCAGGGGCAACTCCACGGCCACTCTGGTTCCCGCCCCGGGGCGCGACTGGACCTCGAACGCGCCACCCAGGTGATTGACGCGCTCCTCCATCCCGACCAGGCCGAGACCGCGCACGCGCCGGGCGTCGAAACCTCGCCCGTCGTCCTCCACCGATAGCAGAATCTTGGACGGTCCCTGCTGCACCACGACTTTGACGCTGCGCGCGTGAGAGTGGCGCGCGCAGTTGTGCAGCGCTTCCTGTACCACGCGGTAGATGCAGGTCTTGTGCTCGTCCGGAAGTTCGCTCGCGGACTCTTCCGCCGCCACGTGTACGCGGAGCCCGGTGCGCTTGGAAACCTCGCGCGCCTGCCATTCGAGCGCCGGCACCAGGCCGAAGTCATCCAGCATGGACGGCCGCAGCAGCAGCGTCATGTTGCGAATGACGTTCACGCTAGCCTCGGCCAGTTTCTTGATCGATTCCACGTGGCGGCGCACTTCCGCCGAGTCCTGTGGAACGCTGGCGGCGGCGTTGCCTGCCTCCATCAGCAAAGCCGACAACGATTGGCCGATCTCGTCGTGAAGCTCGCGTGAAATCACGCGCCGCTCTTCCTCCTGCGCCGAAACCAGCCGCGCCGAAAGCTCCTTCAACTCCTGGTGCGCCCGCACGCCCTCTTCGTAGCGCCTCTGAAGCTCGTTTTCGAGATGCAGCGTCCGCCGGATGGTAAAGGTCGCGAGCAGCAGGCCCGCGCCCAGGGTCGCGCCCAGCATCACGCTCAAGCGGAGGCGCAACCGGTCGAAGGTCACGTTGAGCTTGGCGTCGCCCGAATTCAGCTCGCGCGTGCTGATCTGATCGATGCGATCCACCAGAGCGAGCATGGCGGTGCGCCGCCGCACCAGGTCGCTCGAAAGATACGCCGCGCCGCGGTTCCGCTTGTCTTTTCCCTGCATTTCAGAAATAAGTTCCAGTAATTTCCAGTAAACGTTGACCTCTGCCTGCAGCGTCCGGAATGGAGTTGCCTCCGCCGGATCGAGCGCCGCGGCGCACTCGGCCATCGCCGCGTCCGTGCGTTGCCGGATATTGGTCCAGTTTTCCACCTGGGCGTCGGCGATACCCGGGTCGACGGCAAGCAGGTAATCGCGCATAACAATCGCCGATTGATAAATCCCGGACCGTACTTGATCGAGCGCGCGGCTCCGGCGGAGATACAGATCACGCACCTGCGCGTCACTCGTGCGCACCTGGCGCAGCACCAGTAATGCATCCGCGCCGGCCACCAGCATGAGTACCAGCAGGCCCCCAAAGCCGCCCAGGAGCAGACGGCGTCCAGCAGCTTTCGAGGGAATAGGCATCCCATGATAAGTCTACCGCGCGTTTTTGCATACGAAATACCGTCTCAACAGGATTGTTGCCGGACCCGCGATTGGCGTTAATAGAAATTGGTCGGCCAAATTCAGACTTAGTCGGAGAAGGACTGGAATGAGAAAAGGAACTCTGGCCCTGGTGGGTCTCGCATTTTTGCTTTCGAGCGCCGCGTGCACGCGCAAGACTACGGTGGCCCAGCGCCCGCCTGACGTAACCCCCGTTGCTCCCCCCAGTTCGACTCCGGCGCCGCCGAGGTCCTCCGGCGCGCCGGCGTCCCCGAGCCAGCCCGTCGTTGAGAACCGCCGCCCGGCGACAATGACGCCGCAGGAGCGCAAAACCCTCAACGACGCGCTGGCTCGGTTGGAAGATGCGTTGTTTGATTACGACAAGAGCACGATCCGCCCGGACGCGCGCACCGCGCTTCACGATGATTTCGGAGTGATCCGTGACATCCTCGCGAATTACCCCAATCAGAAGCTGGTGATTGAGGGGCACTGTGACGAGCGCGGATCGGAGGAGTACAATCTCGCGCTCGGAGACCGGCGCGCACGCGCGGCGCAGGAGTTTTTTGTATCGATGGGTATACCGGAGTCTCAGCTAAACTTGATCAGCTACGGCAAGGACCATCCCGTGTGCACGGATAAATCTGAGGATTGCTGGCAAAAAAATCGCCGGGCTCATGTGACCGCCACGCCGTAAAACTCGCTCGCAGAAACCTCCAGGGCAGGCCTCCCTCCGGACATCACCGTCCGGGGCGGAGGCCCTTTTTTGGACCTCGTCCAGCGGCGGCGGTTCTCCCCGGGCGGCGTGTGCCCTTGAATGCTTTCCTAAGAATCGACCGATTCCTTAAGAATCGGAGCCGGGGCCGCCAGCCGACCCGCACTCTTTCCACAGCTTTTCCCAATTCCAGATCCCGTACTCTACCTTGTTCGGCAACGGGAATCCGAGCTGATGCGCGAGCATACATACCTGCCCGCGATGGTGTGCTTCGTGAGAAAGCATGTAGCACAGCATTTCCACGCCAACCGGCCAAGGCGGAGCCCAGCCGTCCCTGCGAAACTTCTCGACGCGCCTCCCACCACCGCCGAGCGCTTCAGCGAGCATCTCCGCGCAGCGGGCGGCGCTCTCGGCCAATCCCGCACGGGCTTGCTGCGGCGTGCAGTGCGCGCGGTTGAGCTGTCGTGGAACCTTCAGGTGCGGAGCTGAAAGCCTGACCCACTTGGAGCGGACATTGTGCATGTGAGTGAAGATCGCCGCAATGGTGCGCGCCTTGCCGGGCGGTTTGGCTCTCCAGGCGGTAGGGTCAAGATGTTCGATAAGAACCTGGTTCATGCGATCGTTGGCGGAAAAGATCCGGACTGCGGCTCGGCCGAGTTGGGTGTGAACCTTGTGTGGGCGCGTGCTCACGGCTCCCGGCTCCTTGGCCTATAATACTTCCCGCTATTCAAAACGTAGCTCTGACGAGGCTTTTTTTGTAAACTATCCAGATACCGCGCGTGCGGCAGCCTGGGAGGAATCACCGATGAAATGGTATTACGCCGATGGCGGGCGGCAAGTGGGGCCCGTGGAGGAGTCAGCGCTTGATGACCTGGTGCGCGCGGGCTCCGTCCGCGACGACACGCTGGTCTGGCACGAGGGTATGGCGAACTGGCAGCCCCACGGGGCCGTGCGCGGACCCAGGCCCGCGGCTCCGATGCCGGCTGCTGGCGCCGAAATCCGCTTCTGCTCCGAATGCGGCCGCCCCTTTCCGGCGGCCGAGCTGGTCATGGTCGGCAACGCATCCGTTTGCGCGATGTGCAAGCCCACGTATCTGCAGCGCATGCGCGAGGGCGGCCAGGCGATCGGCGCGCGGCACTACGCCGGTTTCTGGATCCGGTTCGTGGCGCGCGTGATCGACGGCGTGCTGCTCGCGGTGGTGGGTTGGATCATCCGTATGCCGCTGGCTCTGATGATCGGTACATCCGTCGCTCTGCCACGCGATCCGGGAGCGGCCCTGGGAGCGCTCCCCTTGCTTCTCGGCTTGGGCGGCCTTATGGCGCTGCTGCAGATCGCCATCGCCGTAGCGTACGAAGCCTATTTCGTCTCCACCCGCGGCGGCACAATCGGAAAGCTGGCCCTTGGCCTGAAGATCATCCGCGCGGATGGCTCACCGGTGCCGGTAGGGTTGGCTGCCGGCCGCTATTTCGCCCAGTGGATCAGCGCCATCATCCTGTTCATCGGCTACATCATGGCCGGCTTCGACCCGGAAAAGCGCGCGCTGCACGATCGCATCTGCGATACGCGGGTGATCTACGCGAAGTGAGATGGCGGTTCAGGCGATCTGCTGCGGCGAGTGCTCTTTGCCGGTTCGGGCCGGGTCGTGGAACCGTGAGGAAGGTCTTCGCTGCTCCGGATGCGGGCAGCGCGTGCTGGTGACGGTATTTCCTGCCATTGAACGCGCCCGTGTCGGCGCTTTGCCGGAAGCGCTCGCGGCCGAAAGCGAAGCGAGCTGTTACTATCACCCGCAAAGCCGTGCGGCTGTGCCTTGCGATGAGTGCGGCCGGTTCCTGTGCCACCTGTGCGATCTCGAACTCGATGGGCGCCACCTCTGTCCGGGTTGTTTCCAGGCCGGCGTCGGCGCCAGCAAGCTCGAGGCCGTGGAGACCCGGCGGACCATGTACGACACAATCGCTCTGGCGCTGGCCACCGTTCCGGCGCTGCTGTTCTGGCCCGTGATCGCCACCGCGCCGGCAGCGCTCTGGATTGTTGTCCGCAGGTGGCGGGCGCCGGGGAGCATCGTGCCGCGCACGCGCATTCGCTATTACCTGGCCGCGCTGTTCGCGCTGGCGGAAATGGCAGGCGCCGGCTTCGTGATTTGGGCCATAATGCGGATCCCGCGCTCCGGCGCAAATTAGGCGGAATGTTGAACCGCACTTGGACCTATCGCAGGCTCACCGGACGAAAGCGCACGCTGAGCGGCTATTCCCAGTTGTGGCTCGCGCCGGACCACGTTCTGCTGGTGAAATCGACGCGCTTCACGGAAGAGTACCAGCGTTTCGCGCTGGCTGACATTCAGGCCATCGTGATCACCGCGCTGCCCGGCCGCCCTCTCGTGTTGCAACTTGCCGGCGTGGTCGGGGCTATCGCATGGACGCTAGGCCTGCTCGCTGCCGGGTCGGCCTTCGGTAAAGGATTCTTCGCCGTCACCGGGGCGCTGGCGCTTGCCCTGGTCATAGTCGATATTGCGCGGGGTACTCTTTGCCGGTGCTACCTGCACACGGCCGTAAGCCGGGAACTGCTCGAGCCCATGGCGCGCTTGCGGGCTGCCCACGCGTTTCTCGCGCAGCTGCGGCCCGCCATCGAAGCCGTGCAGGGCAGCCTGGCGCCTGAACGCGTGGCCATGCTCGAGCAGCCCGGCCCCCCGGCCGGGCCCGGCCGGCCGCCCGGCGTGCCTCGTACTCCGGGCTACATGCCCGAGATTTTGTTCGCGCTGTTTCTGGCGGATGCGGTCCTCGTCGGCATCGACCAGCGGCTGCCCCGTGCCGGGACCAGCGAGCTCCTGTTCACGGCTTTCTTCGCCGAGATCGTGCTGGCCGTTGTCGCGCTTTTTCGCCGCGGCTCGCGCGACCCTCGCCGTATCGCGTATGCCGTGATCGCCGTGGCGCTGGTCTGCATGGGTTGGGACGCCGTCAGTTTCGTGCGCAGCTTTGCCGGCTGGATGTCGTCGGTGATGGAAGCCGCGCGCCAGAAGCAGACCGCGCCGCAGCCGGTCTTTTCCTGGACGTCCATGCATGGCGCAGCGCTGTTCGCCTCCGGCTGGCGGCTTACGGCAGGAGTAATCGGCTTGATTTCGGCGTACTTCGAGCGCGCGGCGCGAGGCAGCCGGTGACCTCGCTCGTCCACCAGCGCTGCTCCAATCACCCGGCGCGGGAAGCCGTCGTGCGCTGTCCCGAGTGCCGCCGCTTTTTCTGCCGCGAATGCGTCACCGAGCACTCCGGACGGATGATGTGCGCAAGTTGCGTCAGCCGCCTCGCCGCTGGAGCGGGCCTCCAGGCCGGCCGCTCTCCGGGCGCGCTCTGGGTCGGGCTCGCGCTGGGCGGGCTGCTGGTTGCCTGGCTGGTTTTCTATTACCTCGGCATGGCGCTGGCGCGCATTCCATCGGAGTTTCACGGCGGTCCGGCATGATTCGCGAGCGCGGCTCCATGGAGATGCTGGAGGAAGGGGCGCACCTGTTGCGCGCCGCGCCGCTTGGGACTGTTCTCCTTTACCTGATCGGGGCGATTCCGTTTTCACTCGCGCTCTTGTTTTTTCTGGCCGACATGACTCACAGCCCGTTCGCGGCCGAACACCTGGCGTCGTCGTCGTTGGTGCTCGCGGCGTTGTACATCTGGAAGAACGTGTGGCAAGCTGTCTTTGCGGCCAAGCTGTACGAAATCGTCTCGCCTGGCGGAGGCCGCTGGGGCAGTCTCTGGAGATTGATCCTGCTCCAGTCCGCGCTTCAGCCGCTGGGTCTGCTCCTGATGCTCCCGTTTCCGTGGGTGGTGGCTTTCTTTCGCAACGCCGCTTTATTTGCGGCGCTCGGACGCGCCGATGCCTTGCGGCTGGCGCGGAAGCAGGCCGTCCTCTCGACCCGCCAGAATTGCGGCGTGCTGGCGATTGTTGCGCTCGGGGCGCTGCTGTTGTTTGCAAATGTCGTGATCGCGATCGCGCTGCTGCCGCAACTGGCGCGCAGCTTTCTGGGCATTGAAGGCGATTTGGCGCGGATGGGAATTCACATCCTCAACCTCGCAACCATGGCGGTGGCGGCCGCGCTTACCTGGATGGCGGCCGATCCGCTTCTCGATGCCGTGTACGTCCTGCGATGCTTCTACGGAGAGTCGATCGCCACGGGCGAGGACCTGCGCGCCGCGTTTCGCCGCGCCGTTGCGTTGGTCCTGCTGGTCCTGGTGTTAATCACGGCCGCGCCGCCCGCGTCGGCGCAGCAAAGGGGCCCCGATTCCGCGGCGCCCGCCATCGACGCAGGTGAACTGGATCGCGCCATCGGCGAAGTGATCCATCGCCGCGAGTTCACCTGGCGTGTTCCACGTCCCGCGGGTGAGGATCCTCAAGGACGCTGGGTGGGCTGGGTGCGCAGCGCGTACGATCTGGCTGCGGACCTGTGGGATTTGATCGTCAAGACGATTCGCGATTGGCTCCGGCAGAAACCTGGCGCGGACGTCGGCGGCAAGGACGCACCCGTTACGCGCCGTATGCTCGAACTGTTGATCGTCCTGGTTGTGGCTCTGGCGGTGGGAGCGGCAGTCTTGTTTTTCCGTCGGCCCGCGCCCGTCGTGAAGGCCGCGGCCGTGACGGCTGCGGCGCCTGCGGTCGATCTGGCCGACGAATCGTTGACGGCTGATCAGCTTCCCGAAAGCTCCTGGCGGAAGCTCGCCGAGGAATGGCTTTCGAAGGGCGATTGCCGGCTCGCGCTCCGCGCCCTCTATCTCGCGGGCCTCAACTACCTCGGCGAGCGCGGCGTGGTTTCCATCCGCCGATGGAAGAGCGGGCTCGATTATCGCCGCGAAGTGGAGCGCCGGACGCGGGCGACTCCTGAACTTGCGCCCGTGTTCACACGAAACGTCGCGATCTTCGAGCGCGGATGGTACGGCCGCCACGCCGTCGATCGCGAGACGGTAGAAGCTTTCGCGGCCGGCCTCATGGAGATGAAGACTTATGCCGAACGGCCGTAACACATGGTTGTTCCTGCTTGCGGTGGCGCTTCTGGCGGTCTTCGTGTGGGGGCTCGGGCAGGTCGCCGTGGCGCCGCTCCAGACCGGCGAAGTGTACCCGCCATATTCATCGCTGCGCTCCGATCCTTTGGGCGCCATGGCGCTGTTCGAGAGCCTGGCCGCCATGCCGGATCTCTCCGTCGAACGTCTCTACAAACCGCGTGCGATGACCCAGGGCTCGCACGCCGCGATCCTCGTTCTGGGAGTAAACCCGGTGGCTTGGGCCGAGCTCGAAGCGAAGACGCTCGAAGAGTACGAGAATGTGGCGCGCGACGGGGAGCGGCTCGTGATCGCGTTTCTTCCCGTGAGTGCGCCCGGCTTCGCCAAAGACAAACATACCGTGGAAGGGCGCTGGAACGTCAAGCTAAGCTATCGCAAGCCGGCACGCGGCGGCGCGCCCCGGGGAACCATCCCCCGCCATTCGGCGCTGTACTTCGACCCCGGCCCCGAGTGGCGAACGCTCGAGGCTTCCACGGCCGTTGAGCGCACCTTCGGCGCGGGCAGCATTGTCCTGCTGGCTGACAGCTATCCGCTGAGTAATGAGGGGCTGCGCGAGGAGCGCAATGCGAAGTTGATCGCGGGGATCATCGGCCCGGCGCGCCGCATCCTTTTCGACGAAAATCACTTCGGCGTCGTGGAAACCGGCAGCGTGACCAAGCTCATGCGGAAATACCGGCTGGAGGGCGCGGTGGCCGTGGTCGCGCTGGTCACGGCCCTGTTCTTGTGGCGCTCCGTCTCGAGTTTTCTGCCCCCGCGCCAGATCCGGTCCGCCGAGGCTGTGGCCGGACGCGATTCGCTCGAGGGCTTGAGCAACCTGCTGCGGCGCGGTGTTTCGGAAAAAATGCTTCTCGACACCTGCTATGCGGAGTGGGCCAGATCGGCGCCGCGCGAATCACGTGCCGCGCTGGTCGAGGCGGAGATCGCGCGTACCGGAAAGCGTGATCCGGTGGAAGCTTACCGCGCAGCTTGCCGGGTGATCAGCGCACCGGCGCAAGGTGAGAAACGATGACGGAACGGCTCGAACAACTCCATCAGACGCTTGAGGCCGCTCGCGAAGAGGTAGGCAAGGTGATCCTCGGGCAGGATGACGCGGTCTCGAGCGCGCTCATCGTCATTCTGGCGCGCCAGCATGCGCTGATCGAAGGCGTGCCGGGCGTGGCCAAGACGCTGCTGGCGCGGACCCTGGCCCACGTGCTCGGCTGCGAGTTCGCGCGCATCCAGTTCACTCCCGACCTCATGCCGGCCGACATCACCGGCACCAACGTCTTCAACTTCGCGCGCAACGAATTCACGCTGGTGCGCGGTCCCGTGTTCACATCGTTTCTCCTGGCCGACGAAATCAATCGCGCGCCCGCCAAGACCCAATCCGCGCTCCTGCAGGCGATGCAGGAACGAACCGTCACCATCGACCGCGAAACCCACCCGCTCCCGGCAAACTTCACCGTGTTCGCCACTCAGAATCCGATCGAATATGAAGGCACCTATCCGCTGCCCGAAGCGCAAAAGGATCGTTTCCTTTTGAAAATGCCGATGACCGCGCCGGAACGCGATCAGGAACTGGCGCTGGCGTTGCGGATGCTCGGCGAGAACGCGCCGGAAGCGTGCCTGGAACGCGGCGCTGTCCGCCCCATGTTGCCGCCGGGCGAGCTTGAGCGCGCTCGTGAAGCGGTATCGGATATCGCGATGCGCGACGAAATCGCCGCCTACATTGTAGACGTTATCCGCCGCACACGGACCCATGAGAGCGTAATGGTGGGCGCGGGTCCCCGCGCGACCCAGGCCTTGGTGGTTTCGAGCCGCGCCCACGCCGCGCTCGCCGGCCGCGACTTCGTCACTCCGGATGACGTGAAGGCCATGGCGATTCCTGTGCTCGAGCATCGGCTGATCTTGCGGCCGGAGTTCGAAATCGAAGGCGCCACTCCGGTCGAGACCGTGCAGAAAATTCTCGAGAGCGTAGCGGTGCCGGTCTGATGGTGCCTTCCGCGCGCTTGATCTGGCTGGCGGCACTGGCCGGGTTTCCTGCCGCCGTCCTCGGAGCGCTCTGGGCTCAATCCAGGCCCGCGGTCGCCGCACTGGCGGCGGTGGCCCTGGTTGCGTGTGTGGACATGGCCCTGCGCCGTCGCGCGCTGGCCGGCATTCGCGTGCAGTTGCCGCAGCTGGTGCGCTTCTTCAAGGATCGCGAGGGCAGCTTCGCCGTGCGTGTCGAAAACCCCGGCAGGCGCGGCCGCCGCGTTCGGATCGGGATGGTTGCACCGGACGGCCTCCAGACCGCGTCCGAAGAACAGACCGTCGCTCTGCCGGCCGGCGCGGATACAGCCGAGTTCGTCTGGTCGTGGATGCCGGCGCGGCGAGGCCTGTATCGCATCGAATGCTGTTACCTGGAGGCTGATTCGCCCCTGGGATTGTGGGCCGTGAGACGGCGCGATCCCGTGGCGTGCGAAATCCGGGTCTATCCAAACCTGCGCCGCAATGAGGATCTCAAGGCCCTGCGCCGCGGGGTCGAAGGTTTCCACGTGCTGCGCCAGCTCGGGCGCGGGCGCGAGTTCGAAAAGCTGCGCGAGTACGTCCCCGGCGACGGCTTCGACGAGATTCACTGGAAGGCCACCGCGCGGCGCGGCCGCCCCATCACGAAGGTCTTTCAGGTGGAGCGCACGCAGGAGGTTTACGTTGTGATCGACGCTTCACGCCTGGCGGCGCGGCCGGCGGGCGATGAGACCGCGCTCGAGCGCGCCATCGCTGCCGGACTGGTGGTAGGCGCGGCAGCCGAGCGGCGCGGCGATCTGTTCGGTCTCGCGGCCTTCAGCGATCAGGTGGAGGTGTTCACCCGCGCACGCAACGGAAAACAGCACTACGCCGCCTGCCGCGATGCGATCTATCAGCTCCACCCGCGGCCCGTCTCTCCGGACTTCGACGAAATCGCCACCTTCTTGCGAATGCGCCTGGCGCGGCGGGCTCTCCTGCTGTTTCTCACCGCGCTGGACGATCCCGTGCTGGCCGGCAGTTTCGTTCGCGCCACGAAATTGCTCGCCCGCCGTCACCTGGTGATGGCGGCGATGCTGCGTCCCCGGGCCGCGCAGCCGCTTTTCCACGATGCCGGCGTGGAATCGGCCGGGGACATTTACCGGCACCTCGCCGGTCACCTCGCCTGGAAGCGACTGCGCGAACTGGAGGCGACGCTGGCCCGTCAAGGCGTGCGCCTCGCTCTCCTCGAACCCGAAAAACTGGCCGCGAATCTGATTGGCCTCTACGACGAAGTGAAGCAGAGGCAGTTATTATGATTCTCGATCTCGCCCGCTTTGTCGAGACCGGGCGGCCGCACTGGACCGCGCTCGAGCGTGCGCTCGATTGGCTCGAATCGAGGCCCGATCCGTCCATGTCGCTCGAAGAATTGGAGCGCTTCCACGGCCTCTACCAGCGTGCTTCCGCCGATTTGGCGAAAGTCTCGGCGCTCGCTTCCGAGGGCGAGTTGCGGCGGTACCTCGAATGGATCGTCAGCCGCGCCTACGCCGAGATCCATGAAGCGCGCGAGCGCAGGAAGTTCCGCCCTTGGCGCTGGATTACCGCCGAGTTTCCGCGAACGTTCCGCCGCCACGTGCGCGCGTTCCAATTGGCGGTAGCGCTTACGTTGCTGGGCTCAGCCTTCGGCGCGCTTGCGATGCGCATCGATCCCGAGGCGAAGTACGTCCTGATGCCGTTCGAGGGCCTGCAGACATCGCCCGCCCAGCGCGTGGCGCGGGAGCGCGAGCTGCAAGGCAAGCAACTGGCCGGAAAAAAGGGCCGCTTTTCCGCCGAGTTGATGACCCATAACACACAAGTCGCGCTGACTACCATCGCGCTCGGTATGACGTTCGGCTTTGGCACCGTGGCGGTGCTGTTCTATAACGGCGTGATCTTGGGCGCGGTGGCGCTCGATTACATACGCGGCGGCCAGGCGGTGTTCCTGCTGGGATGGCTGCTGCCGCACGGCGTGATCGAAATTCCCGCCATCCTGGTCGGCGGTCAGACGGGGCTGGTGCTCGCCTACGCGCTCATCGGTTGGGGCAGCCGCGTCTCGCGGCCGGATCGTTTGCGCGCTGTCTTGCGCGACCTGGTGACGCTGGCCGGCGGTGCCGCGCTGATGTTGGTTTGGGCTGGCATCGTCGAGGCCTTCCTCTCCCAATATCATGAGCCGGTGATTCCCTACGGGATGAAGATCGCGTTTGGCTTGGTCGAGGCCGCGCTGCTTACACTGTTTCTCTCCAGGGCAGGCAGCAAATGAGGAACCGCGACGCGCTGGTCATTCGCACTCCGGAGGGCATCGAGTTCTCACTGCCGCTCGCCGGCCCCTTCAGCCGCATGCTTGCCCTGGTCATCGACATCGCGGTCATCATCATGCTCGGGTCGTTCTTGGAAAAAGTGCTCGCGCCGCTGCTGGTTTTTGGCCAGGATTTGGCCGACGCCCTGGCCGTGATCGGCTATTTCGTGATCTCTGATTTACAGCGCGCTCGCGGAGTGGCGCTGGCGAGGCCAGACCGTCGGCAAGCGTCTGCTGCGCCTGCGCGTGGTGGACGCGCGCGGTCTCCGGCTTGAGCCGAGCCAGGTGGTCGTCCGCAACCTGATGCGATTCGTCGATGCACTGCCGCTGCTGTACCTCGTGGGCGGAGTCGCCTGCGTGCTCAGCCGATATCGCCAGCGTCTGGGCGATCTGGCCGCCGGAACGGTCGTGGTGCGCACTCCGAAACTCGTGCGGCCGGATCTCGATCAGATTCTCGGAAGCAAGTACAACTCGCTCGCCGAGGACCGGCGGCTTGCCGCCCGGCTGCGGCAGAAGACCAGCCCCGCGATCGCGCGAGTGGCGCTCGAGGCGCTGCTCCGCCGGGACCAGCTCGAACCCGGCGCTCGCCTGCAAGTGTTCAACGAGTTGGCTGCGCACTTCCGCACCCTCGCTCCTTATCCGCCCGACGCGATCGAGCAGCTCTCCGATGAGCAATACGTTCGAAATGTGGTGGAGGTGCTCTACCGGCCGGCGGATCGAAGCGCCCAGGTGTCCGTTCTCGCTTCGGGCTCCTGATTTTTTGCGGTCCAGACGCATTTTTCGATTGCGGTCTCACCTGCATTTGTGCTGAAGTAGTGAGAACATGACCAAAAAGGGCCGGGTCATGCTACCCGTCTGGCTGTTGCTCCCTCTTCTGCTGATCGTCGTATCGTGCAGCCGCGATCCTAAGGCGCAGGCGCAGCGGTATCTCGAGAACGGGAATAAGTTTTTCGCCAAGGCAAAATTCAAGGAAGCGTCGATTATGTACCGGCGCGCCTTGCAGAAGGACCTGCGGTTCGGCGAGGCTTATTACCGCCTTGGGTTGACCGATTTGAAGCTGGC
>Ga0066709_100002579_pt1 | contig 13315 bp, 16 predicted proteins | sample GraSoiAngelo_158_FD_79665 | JGI IMG/M metagenome (GOLD analysis project Ga0066709, IMG submission 79665) | Grasslands soil microbial communities from the Angelo Coastal Reserve, California, USA - 14_1009_16_30cm | ecosystem: Environmental > Terrestrial > Soil > Grasslands | place: USA... | reverse complement strand
TCCTTCTTCGTATAACCGGACAAAAACTTCACGAACAGCGCGGGACAAACCGGCATCAAAGGTGAATCGTTCGCGTGACCAGTCACACGAGGCTCCAATTCGCCGAATCTGCTTGAGAATGATTCCGCCGTACTGTTCTTTCCATTGCCAGACGCGTTCGACAAACTTTTCGCGGCCGAGGTCATGACGGCTCAGCCCTTCTTTTCGTAACTCCCTCTCGACCACATTCTGCGTCGCAATGCCGGCATGGTCCATTCCCGGCAGCCACAAAGTATTGAAACCCTGCATGCGCTTCCGCCGGGCGATGACATCCTGCACGGTGTCGTTGAGCATGTGGCCCATGTGCAGCGAGCCTGTCACATTCGGTGGCGGCATCACCATGACGAAGGCCGGGCGATCCGACTTGGCGTCTGCGCGGAAATATCCCTTTGATTCCCACCATTGATACCAGCGGCCTTCAACTTCCTGCGAGTTGTAAGTTTTGGGAAATTCAGCTTTCATTACTTCGCTTTAGTTCCTCGCGAACGATCTTCTCTGCCATATCCGGCACGATGTCCCAAGCAACGCGTTCGACCACCTGTTTTGAAATCCGTTGAATGACCCGATCCGCAATGCGATTGATGACTTCTTCCGTAAAGGCGCCGGCTGGCGCGGCCGGTCGTTCGTCTTGAAAAATCGAATGCAGTCCCAACAGGTCTTCCGATTCGGTGTCCGCCTGTTGCGCCGCTGCTGCAGCCACAGGCGCGCCAACGCTCGCCGCCACCGGTTCGGGAACAGGTTCTTCAACTTGAACGACCGGCTGCGGCTCTACTTCTTCTGTCTCGGGGAGCACAACCGAATGGACCAAGTCGATGAGCGCTGCCGGTTCAAAGGGTTTTGTGATACTTGCAGTTGCTCCCGATTCCTTTGCCGCGTTCTCATCAAAAGCGTCGAACGCGCCAACAAGGAGAACGACCGGCGTTTTGCTCAAGTGAGGGTGATTCCGAATGTAAGCGCAAACCTCGTAGCCGTTTTTGCCAGGCATGTAGATGTCAGCCAACACGACGCTCGGACGCACTTCGTCGATCGCTTTGATCGCTGCATCTCCATTGTTGACTTCGACAATCCGGAAATTCGCGTCGGAAAACGTCTGCGTGACCAGACGCCGAATCGTCGGACTGTCATCAGCTAAGAGAATGGTTCTTGGCATAGAGTTTTTGCGCACGCCGCCCCTTCGGGGGTGAAAAAAGGGGCGGACATCGTCCGCCCCTCAAGGCTTCGCAATGATTCGCCGGTTCAGCGGAGCTTCTTCACCGGCTGCGGCGGACGGTCTACATCGATGCTGAAACTGGTACCGGCCGCCCCGCCGGAGCTAGCGCCTGCTGCACCAACCGTACCACCCCTAACCGGGGCTGGTGCGGCATCTGCAGTGGAGCTGCCGTCATCAGCGGATGAAGCTGCGGTGGTCTCGGTTGGCACAGGCGGTCGAGACTTAAACATTCCGAACATCTTTCCCAGGATATTCTTGTCATCATGCGACGCTTGTTGCGCCCGAGCCAAGGCAACTGGGCTCGGTTCCGGAATCGGCTGATTCAGCGCGGTCAGGTGCTGCTTCGCATCGTCGGCCCGATCCGAAAGCGGATGCTCCGTCACAATCCGGGCATAGTAAATAGCCGCCTCTGCGTCGTTCCCGGCATGCCTCAAACCCTCAGCCAGATTAAATAAGGTCGTTGGCATTTTGGAATAATCCGGGTACTTCGTCGCGACCTCTTTATACCGGCTGATTGCGGCCGCATAGTTCCGGTGAAGCATGTAAAAATTGCCGACACTGTACACGCCGTCCGCAAGTACCTCCTGCACGGCGCGCAGGTCTCGCTTTGCTTCATCGAGAAGATTGCTGTCCGGATACGTGTCGATCATTGTTTTCAGCTCAATTTCGGCGAGCCTTGCTTGCGTGTTATCACGATCGTGTTTTTCAATTCGCCGAATGTGCGTCATCCCAACCTTCAACTGGGCGTCATCAGCTAAATCACTTGTCGGGAAAAAAGTAATGTAATCCTTGAATTCGTTTTCGGCCTGGCTTAGGGACGCCGACGAGTTTTCTCGGAAAAACGACTCCGCCATGGCGTACTTCGCCCGCGGCAGATATTCGCTATCGGGGTACGTATTGATGAGAGTCTGAAGAGTCAACCGGCCAACGGTGAATTTATTCTTGTTCAGATCGCGCATGGCCCGGTCGAAGAGCACTCGATCCGGCTCGTCCAGATTGCTGGCAGGCGCATTGGTCGAGACCTTTTTCCCACCGCAACTCAGCAGAAGGAAAGGTAATGGCAAAAGTAAAAAAAACTTGTTCATTCAACCTCGATTACAGTAACTGACGATCATATCCGACTGAGGACGCTATTTCCAGTAGCTCCTTAACTTTCCGGGCCGGATCGGGCGCTTCGAAGATGGCGGAGCCTGCTACCAGGACCTCAGCTCCAGCCTTCACGACCACGGGTACAGTAGCCGCGTCGATACCGCCATCGACTTCAATCAGGCACCTATAATTCCGTTCCTCGATGATTTGCCGCGCGTGGCGGATTTTCTCGACTGTATACGGGATGAATTTCTGCCCGCCGAAGCCTGGGTTCACGGTCATGATCAGCAGCATGTCTGCCAGTCCCATTACGTGCTCGACAACTGAAATCGGAGTCGCAGGGTTGATTGAGACTCCAACGAGAACATTGTGTGAGCGGATGAAATTAAGCGTGCGATCCAGATGGACTGTGGCTTCGGCGTGCACCGTCAACATCATTGCACCGGCGTCCACGAACGCGGGAATGTACCTGTCGGGCTCGGAAATCATGAGATGAACATCCAGGGGGAGCTTTGTCACTTTCCGGATCGACCGGACTACGGGGGGACCGATCGTGATGTTCGGCACGAAGTGACCATCCATCACGTCGACATGAAGCGCGTGAGCGCCGGCTTCCTCGACTTTTCGAATCTCGTCGCCAAGCGCGGCGAAATTCGCGGACAAGATCGAGGGCGCAATGCGAACGCTCACTGGCTCACGTCCAGAAGAATGATGTCCGATTTGCTCAGGCGGTATCCCGCCTGAGGTTTCTGCTGGATCACAACGCCTGGTTCGACTCCGGGGTATTTACGGAAATTCATCTTGCCAATCCGAAAACCCTCATTGCGTGCGCGTGATGCAACCAGCTCTGCCGGTTTTCCAATGACGTCGGGCATGATGAAATACTCGGCCGGCGGTCCGAGCGAGATCAGAATATTCACGGAGGGGTCGCCTCCCTCTTGCGTACCCGCCTTTGGCGCCTGGTACACGACCGTCGACGGATCGCCCTCCGGAGTGTGCGCATAAACCGTGTTTCCCAGCAACAGGCGGCGCTGCGCCAAGGTCAGCTGTGCAGAGCGAAGGCTGGTGCCGATCAGGTTGGGCACAGCATACCGCTGCTCTCCGAGCGACAGGAGTACCCGGACCGTGCGATCGACCTTGAGCGTCGTCCCGCTGGGTGGAATCTGTTCCAACACCCTACCTTCGGCGACTTCGGAACTGAAACGCGAACTCGAGACTCTCAATTTCAGTCCACGGCCTCTCAAGATCTGTTCGGCTTCCTCTTGCGTTCTTCCGGCAAGTTGCGGAACCTCGACCTCTCGGCCTCGAATCGCAAAGCGCATCGCGGTCAGAGCACTCACGACTCCTGCGACGGCAAGAATGATGACCATCAACACGATGGTGGACCAGCGAGAAAACTGGCTCTGCGGTTTGTCTTGGGATTGGACGGTATGCATTTGAGGTTCGCGCATCGGCTCAATTATCCATCAGTCATTCAAATTTTTCACCGGCTTGGATGCGCGCTCCATTTGCGAAATCCGCACCGGATACGGCTTTTCGGTTTTCCGGTTGAATGGAGAGTATCTCGAGCACAGCACCATCGGCGCACATGACGCTCAGATGGCCCTTTGACATTATGGTCGATCCGGGTTCCGACTGTACGGGCGGTCTGTCACCGCCGATAGTAGTCCTGAGAATTTTGCAAAGTTGTCCGCGAAATTTTGCGACGGTTCCGGGCCAGGGGTTGAAAGCGCGCACCCGGTTGTGAATTTCCCGTGCGGGCCTGCTCCAATTCAAGAAACCATCTTCTTTTTTCAACATGGGCGCGAGCGTTGCCTGCGAGTTGTCCTGCGGTGTTGGCTTGAGCGTCCCGTCTACGATTCCTTGAACAGTTTTAACGATCAACGGCGCCCCCATCCGCGCCAGCCGATCATACACTTCGGGCGCGGCCGCATCGGGCCCAATCGGCATTTCTTCGCAAAGAAATACGGGACCGGTATCCAGACCTTCGTCGAGCAGCATCGTGCAAACGCCGGTTTTTTCTTCGCCATTCGCGATAGCCCAATGGACTGGCGCCGCTCCGCGATATTTCGGCAGAAGCGAACCGTGCACATTGACGCATCCATACTTTGGGGCTTGAAGCAGCCACGCAGGAAGAATTTTTCCGTATGCGACGACGACAATCAGGTCCGGAGCAAGCGCACCGATCAGTTCGCGCGTTTCTTCCGCTTTTAATGATCTGGGTTGATAGACCGGCAGGTGCAGTTCATAGGCGCGCTTCTTTACCGGCGGACCCTGCAACGATTGACCGCGGCCGGCAGGCTTGTCGGGCCGGGTAATAACACCGCTTATGATGTAACCGGTTTCAAAGAGAGCATCGAGCGAAGGCAACGCAAAGGTTGCGCTTCCCATAAAGACGAGCTTTACTCCCACTTGCCTTGGCGGATGAGCTTTTTGATGCGGCGCTTGAACATATCTCGTTTGATGAAGCTGAGGTGATCGAGAAAGAGTTTGCCATCGAGATGGTCGATTTCATGGCAGAAAGCCCGCGCAAGCAAGTCGCTGCCTTCGAGCACAATCTCTTTGCCGTTGAGATCAACGCCCTGGAGAACCACTTTTTTGGGCCGTAAAACGGGTGCGGAAAATCCGGGAATGCTCAGGCAGCCTTCTTCCTCGTATTGCTCGCCTTCGGCAACGACGATTTCAGGATTGAGGATCGTAAAGAGGTAGTCTTTCTTTTCACCGCTCGTCGTATCTGTCACCATGAGTCGCTTCGACACACCCACTTGCGGCGCAGCCAAACCCACGCCAGGCGCCTTGTACATGGTTTCGATCATGTCTTGAACGAGCTTGATCTCGGCGTCTGAAACGTTGGTGATGGGTTCCGCCGGCTGCTCCAAGACCTCGGATCCCCAAAGGACGATCGGGCGAATCATATGATCAATAGTACCATTGCTGATGTTAGGGAAAACGGCCACAAAAGGGCACAAAAGTCACAAAATCTTTTGAGATTCTTGTGCCTTTTTGTGGCTAATACTCCCTCAACTGCTGCAGGTACCCTTCGTAATTCCGCCTGGTCTCTTCGATAGAGTCTCCGCCGAATTTCTCCAGGAACGCACCCGCGAGCACCAGCGCCACCATCGATTCGCCAATCACGCCGGCCGCGGGAACGGTACACGTATCAGAACGCTCGTGCTGTGCCAGAAAAGGTTCTTTCGAGATCATGTCGACGGAGCGCAGCGCTTTTTTGAGTGTAGCAATCGGCTTCAGGTATCCGACTACCCGGACTTCCTCGCCATTGGTGATGCCGCCCTCAATGCCGCCTGCGCGGTTACTCAGGTGGTAGAAGCGGCGCTGCCCGGCCTCGTATGCAATTTCGTCGTGTGCTTGAGAACCGCGGTCGTATGCGACGCGCACACCCTGGCCAATTTCGACCGCCTTAACGGCATTCACGCACATGATGGCCTGGGCCAGCCGGCCGTCCAGGCGCGTGTCCCACCCCGTATGGGAGCCCAGACCCAGCGGCACTCCTCGCGCCACGACTTCGAAAGTGCCTCCGACCGTATCGCCATCTTTTTGCGCTTTTTCGATTTCCCGGACCATATCTTGTGACAAATCGGGAAGAACGCATCGTACAAGCTCGTCATCGCGAATCGCTTCGAGCTGATCCCATGTCGCCAGGAATCCCGCCGGGACGCGAGCCTTGCCAATGGCGGTAGTATGACTGAGGACTTCAATTCCGAAATATTGGAGGAAAAGCTTCGCCAGCCCGCCGCATGCCACACGTGCAGCCGTCTCTCTGGCGCTGGAGCGCTCGAGAACATTTCGAGCATCGGTGTGGTTGAACTTGAGCGATCCGGCCAGATCCGTGTGGCCTGGGCGAGGCCGCGTGAGGCGGCGTTTCGTCGCGGCGTCACTCGTGACGTCCCGCGCGGACATGATTTCCTCCCAATTCGGCCAGTCGCGATTCTCGATCATCATTGAAATCGGACTGCCGATCGTTTTTCCGTGCCGCACGCCCGAAAGAAAGCGAACCTGATCCTTCTCGATTTTCATTCGGCCGCCACGGCCATAGCCGCCTTGACGCCGTTTCAGCTCGTGATCAATAAATTCGAAATCGATGGGAAGGTGGGCTGGAATGCCCTCCACAAGCGCGATCAACGCGGGCCCGTGAGACTCGCCGGCCGTCCTAAAGCTCAGCATGCGTTGAGTATAGCCGAATTTTCCGCTACGATGGCCACGATGCCTTTATCGCCGAAAGCTGCTGTCAAGGAAGTACAGGATGTCTCCTTCCTGACGGGCAAAGCCTTCGCTTCCATGTTCCGCCGCCCCTTTTATGTACGCGACATCCTTATGCAGATGGATCTGATCGGGGTTGGATCCCTGACCGTCGTCATGCTCACGGGTTTTTTTACGGGTGCTGTGCTGACTCTACAGACCTCGAAAGAACTTTCTCGCTTTGGAGCGGTAGGGTTCACCGGCGGTCTTGTATCCGTTTCATTGGTCCGCGAGCTTGGTCCAGTGCTCGCTGCGCTGATGGTCGCGGGGCGAGTGGGGTCCGGTATGGCCTCGGAATTAGGATCGATGTTGGTGACCGAGCAAATCAATGCCATGAGAGCCCTCGGCACAGACCCCGTCAAGAAACTCGTTGTACCGCGCGTTCTCGCCACCGTCGCGATGTTGCCGGTGCTGACGATTGTTGCGGACGCTCTTGGCATCATCGGCGGGCTTGCCGTCGCCCTCAGTGTCCTGCGCATCACGGCAAACCTTTATCTCAGCCGCGCGTGGGATTCGCTGGACTATATGGATCTATTCGGCGGTTTGCTCAAGCCGTTGGTATTTGGCGCGCTCGTTGCGGTTGTTAGCTGTTATTGCGGCCTCCGCACATACGGAGGAACACAAGGAGTCGGACGTTCGACGACCCAGGCGGTAGTGGCGTCGTCGGTTTTGATACTCGTCTCCGACTTCTTCTTGAGCCGCGTGATTCTGGCTTATACACGATGATCGAACCCGTCCTCCAAATGAAGGATGTTGTGAAGTATTACGCGGGAGACAAACCCGTTTTGAATGGAGTGTCCTTTCATCTCTTTCGCGGTGAGACAAAAATCATCATTGGCGCCAGTGGTTCGGGTAAATCCACCATACTGAAACTGATCATGGGTCTGGAGAAACCCGATGAAGGGCAGATCTTCGTTGAAGGCCAGAATATCGCTCAAATGACTGAACGAGAACTGGTGAGCGTGAGACAAAAAATCGGGATGGTGTTCCAGGAATCGGCGTTATTCGATTCGCTCACGGTTCGGGAAAACGTGGCATACCGGCTTTACGAACTGAATGTGGATGAAGACGAAATCGATCGGAAAGTTCGTGAGAGCCTCGGCTTCGTGGGGCTCGAGGATGCAATCGATAAGACGCCTTCCGAACTTTCGGGAGGTATGAAACGCCGCGTCGCCTTGGCGCGAGCGCTCATCAGCGAGCCGGACATCATGCTTTACGATGAGCCCACCGCGGGTCTCGATCCGATCACGTCAAAGAGAATCAACGAGCTCATCATCGCGTTGCGAGATATCAAAAGCGTCACTGGTGTGTTCGTTACGCACCGCATGCGCGACGCCTTTACGCTTGCCACCGAGTATGCGACTGCTAATGGCGACAAACGCATCGATTTTCAAACTGAAGGCAATTCCCTTTGCATCGCCAACACGCGTTTTCTGATGCTTCGCGACGGGAAGATTGTGTTTGAAGGACCGGACGAATTGCTTCGACGGTCCAGTGACGATTACATCAAACGGTTTTTGAGCTGATACTGTAGGGGCGGTCTATGACCGCCGACCGCACCGCGAGCGGTGCTAGGAAAATTAGCCAGGGGGTACGCGTTTTTTGCGTACCCCTGGAATACGTCTTACCCCCCGGGGAATTTCCTGACACGCCTCCGGCGTCGCGCAAAATGGACCTATGATCAGCCATTCTTGAGAGGAGAGAAAATATGGCAACACGTCGAACACTTGCCTGGACTGAACTGCGAGTCGGAGTACTCGTAATCACCAGTTTTGCGTTGCTTGCACTGGCGATCTTCTATATCAGCGGACAGTCCGGCTTTTTTGTGCGCAAATACACGGTTATCGCCTATTTCCAAAATGCGAACAACCTTCGAAGCGGGGCCGAGGTGTCACTTGAAGGTGTGACGATCGGTAACGTCTCTACCGTTAACGTTTCAAAGTACGCGGATCCGATGAAAGCCGTTGAAACCGAATTGAAGTTGGACGAAAGGTACAAAAATATTATCCGCAGTGATTCAAAGGCGACCATCTCGACAATCGGACTCCTTGGCGATAGCAAAATCGACCTCACGCGAGGCAGCGAGGCCGGAACAGTGATCGAGGATGGCGGAACCCTGCAAGGCAGTGAGGAAGGCGACATTCGTAGAATCGTTCAGGGAGCGAATGACGTTGTGGCCAACTTCCAAGTCCTCAGCGAAGATTTCAAGAAAATCACGGATCGTATCGAGCGGGGCGAAGGCACTCTCGACAAATTTCTTACAGATACCTCTATTTACGACAACGCTAACTTAGCGGCACGAGAGCTCAACACGCTTGTACGCGACGCGCGAACCGGGCCCGGAACCATGGGCCGCCTGATCTCCGATGACGAACTGTACAGGAAGATCACGCAGATTGGTGACCGCGTCGATCTGCTAATGAAAAAAATTGAGGGCGGCAACGGTACGATTGGAAAGTTTGTGAACGATCCCTCCCTGTATAACCGAGCCGATAACGTGACCGCAAAGTTTCAAGCGATCACGGACCGCATCGATCGAGGCGAAGGCACTCTTGGCAAGCTCTCGCGCGACGAGGCGCTGTACAACGATTTAAGCAATGGCGTGACGAAATTCAACGCGCTGATCGATTCCATCCAGAACGGCGAGGGCACGATTGGCAAATTCATTAAAGATCCCACGCTTTTCAATAACGTCAATATGGTCACATCGGAGTTTGAAAAATTGATGTACGATTTCAGACAGAACCCCAAGAAATACTTAACTGTTAATTTCAAATTGTTTTAGGAACTCATGACTTCAGATATCAAGAAGAAATTAGAAGAAGAAGTCCATGCGTTAGAAAAAGAATTACGAGAGGAGTTGCCGAAGGCGCTGAAAACCGCGGCAGCGCTGGGCGATCTCAGCGACAACGCGGACTATTCGGCAGCCCGGGAGCGACAAGATTTCGTTCGCGTGCGCCTCGGCCAGCTCAAACAGCGGCTGGCGGACCTATCGATGATCAACTTTGATAAGATTCCTCGCGACCGAATTTCGCTGGGTTCGAAAGTCGTGCTGTTGGACGTCGACAAAAATGAAGAAGTTACTTACAGGCTCGTGACGAGCGAGGATGCCGACGCGGCGAATGGCTTAATTTCGACGACTTCTCCGATTGGCCGCAGCCTGCTGAATAAACGTGAAGGCGATACGGTCGAGGTGAAGATCCCATCGGGCACTCGGGTGTTTGAGGTTATCCGTTTTACCACAATGCATGACGATAAATAGCACACCACAAGAGCCACCTTCCATAACGGGCCAGATCGGCGCAGGCGGCAAACGCGTTCTGGATTCCATTGTCAATTTGCTGGCGAGCCTGCGGGTCCATCCGAATATCCTGACGCTCATCGGAATGGTGATCAATATCTTCGCAATGATCCTGTTTGCGGAGGGAATCTTCATCTGGGGAGCACTGGTGATCCTGTTCGCGGGCATATTCGATATCGTCGACGGCGAAGTGGCGCGCCGAACAAAGCGGGTCACGAAATTTGGCGCATTTTTCGATTCTGTAATCGACCGCTACTCTGACCTGCTGCTCCTACTCGGTCTCATCATCTGGTATGCGAAGATTAATCGCATTTTCTACGTCGGCCTGACAGGACTCGTCCTCATCGGCTCGGTCCTGACCAGCTACACGCGCGCAAGAGCCGAATCTCTAATCCCCGCCTGCAAGGTGGGTTTCCTGGAAAGACCCGAACGGATTGTCCTGTTGATTATCGGGGGCGTCACCGATCGGATGGCCGCCGTGTTGTGGGTGATGGCGATCCTCTCGAACTGGACGGTGTCTCAACGCATCTGGTACACGTGGCGCGAGCTCAGAACAAGTATGTGGTTCCAACGCCTTTTTTTGTGCGCGTACTCCCGGATAACGAACGATTGGGCAGACAGCTTAGGCGGTTTCGCACCGCCGAGCGGTGCAAGGAGATTAGCCAGGGGTACGTTTTTTGCGTACCCCTGGGCTAATCTTTTGGCACGCCTCCGGCGTGCGCAAACTCACATCTTCAGAACGCGGACGTCCTTCGGCAGCTTGAGATTAAAAACGGATTCCGGAATTTTGGGATTGATCTTGACATCGGAGAACTTCAGGATCATGTAATCGCCGCTGCCTTCCGTGGTCTTGATCTGAACGGAAACCCACTTCTGCTGATCCATCCACATTTGCACGGATTTGAACATCGCGGAGTTCTTGGGTCTCAGCTCGAGCACTGTGGTCTTCTTGCCATCGATCACGTCTTGTCCGGCAACGGAAACCGTGAAGTTTTTCTTCAAGTCTTCGCTGGATTGCCCGAATCCAAGAGCCATGAACATTTCCACTTTGTCCTGATGCTCACCCAGTGAGGCTTCCTGGACCTGTTTCAGGTTCGGCGTGTAGATCTGGAGTTTGCCTTTGTCGATGAGTAACAGTTGAACTGCAGGTTTCGTGAGCTCAAGCCTCACACGTGGCTGCTTGCCTTGACGGGCATAGTAGAACTTTCCGGAACTCACGTCCTTGTCATTGACCAGAACGGTCACATGCGTACGCTCGACATCGGCTTGAGTCGATCGGAATGTCTTGGCCACCTCGTCCATCTTTGCAAAGACTTGATCGAGCGTGTAGGCGCTTTGAGCCTGGGACAAAGGAACTATCCACAAAAGGCACATCAACCACGCGGCTCTTTTCATTGAGATTCACCTCTCTATCCAAATCGAATACGCAACGAGCTGTCCCGTGGCGTCATAAACGGGCTCGGTGCGCGAAATCGTGACGGCCGCGCCCAGCGAGGCTTTCAAGCGATCCACGGCATCGTGCTCTGTTTTTACTTGGACGACAAAGACGGGATGTCCGTCATCATCATTTGTTTGGCGTATCGCCTGGTCGGAGGTAACCCGCATGAAATCCGGCCGGTCGTTGAAGATGGTGGGAGGGGTGATGAAGATGAAAGCGAGAATCACGAGGCAGATCACGTCATAAGGCCGGGAGCCTCGCTCGAACGACCAGAGTAGGTATTTCTTCATACACTGCGCGCTGGTTGTGCCAGTTCGCTTTCAGTGTCCCAGGATGGATCCGTATCGCTGACGATCATTCCGTCGCGCATTTCGATGAGCCGATCGGTAAAAGTCACAAGTTCGGGATTATGGGTGACGAGAATGATCGTCTGCTTAAACCTGCGGTTCAGTTCCCGGAACATATTCAAAACGATTTCAGAATTCCTTGAATCCAAACTGCCGGTAGGCTCGTCCGCGAGCAGAATCGCGGGCTTGTTCGCCACAGCTCGCGCTATTGCAACGCGTTGCTGCTCACCTCCGGAAAGCTCCGAAGGCTTGCGGTCCATTTTGTCTTGAATCATGAGGAGCTGGAGAATTTCGGTCAAGTACTGGTCGTAGCCGTCTTTGCCGGCCGTGCGGTGAATATGCCTTGCGACCGCAATGTTGGTGCGGGCTGTCAGTGTGGGCAACAGATTGAACTTCTGAAAAACAAATCCGATTTTCTCGCGCCGAATCGCGGTGAGGCCGGTGTCATTCATGCCCGCGATATTGTGGCCATCGATAAGAACGTTGCCGGAGGTTGGCTTCGCCATCGCGCCCAGGATGTGCATCAGCGTCGATTTGCCGCAGCCCGACGGCCCCATGATGGCCGCCAGTTCGCCTTCACGCATTCGCAGGTTCACCCCCCGGAGCGCTTCCACATCAATCTTGCCGACCCGGTAGGTTTTCCGAAGATCAATCGTTTCCAACAAGCTTTTCATTTATAAGAACCTAGAGCTACAAATTTGTATCACAAACACTACTCGTACGCGAGCGCTTCAACCGGATCCTGTCCCGCCGCCTTCAATGATGGATAAAAAGATCCGATGATCCCGCTGAGGACCGCAAAGGCGGATGCCTTCGCGATCCAATTGGGCGTGATCAAGACGATCAGAGTCGGAAATACCATCGTGACGCCTCTCGAGATCAGAAAGCTCGCCCCGATTCCGACGACGACACCCGCAACGCAAATCGCCGCCGATTCCTGAAAGATGAGGCTGATAATGAATGCCTTCGAAGCTCCAAGCGAGCGGAGAATGCCGATTTCACGCGTGCGCTCGGTAATCGTCGTGTACATCGAAAGAAAGATCACGAGCACCCCGACGCAAAGCGCGACAAAGACCACGCTTGAAATAAAGGCGTTCAACGCCGGCATATTGTTCGACATCATCAATTTCGCGTATTCCTTGAGTGGAATCACGCTGTAGGTCGGAAGGAGCTGCTTGATGCGGTCAATCGCCGTCTGAACCTGGTCCGAGTCGTTCAACTTGATGAAAAACAACGATACCTTTCCCTGTTGTCCTGTCATATCTTCGGCCGTCTTCAACGAGACGAACAACCGCGCGCCTTTACCATGTTCGACAACTCCCGAGATCGTAAACGTGTGTCCTACAAGCTCTACCTTATCTCCGACGCTGACGTTTTTGGCCCTCGCATAGATATCGTCCACCACGACTTCATCGGAAGTTTTGAAGAGTCCTCCCTTGTGCCAGATGAAACCGTCACTCATTGCCGTGAAAGATCCAGGATCGATACCGTAGATGACTTCCAGCCCTGCAGACGAATTAACCAGCGTCTGAACCGGAGCAACGGCCTTCACCCCATCGATTTCACGAAGTTTGTCACCGATTGAAAGCGGCATCGTGCTCGCACTCAGCGCAAGGAGTAGCGAGGAATTGGGG
>Ga0066709_100002577_pt1 | contig 13318 bp, 13 predicted proteins | sample GraSoiAngelo_158_FD_79665 | JGI IMG/M metagenome (GOLD analysis project Ga0066709, IMG submission 79665) | Grasslands soil microbial communities from the Angelo Coastal Reserve, California, USA - 14_1009_16_30cm | ecosystem: Environmental > Terrestrial > Soil > Grasslands | place: USA... | reverse complement strand
GTGGCCCGTCAGCACGACGAAGAGGCCCGCCACCGGCACGCCTTTCGCGCTCAGAACCTCTCCCTCGTTGAGATGTCGAAGGGACCCGTGTGAGACCAGCCACGCGAGCTCCTCGCGCGGCGCCGCGCCGACGGTCTTGTGCTCGACGAGCCGATCGACGAGATCTGTCGCTGTCACTTGCACCACTCCGTGATGAAATCGGTAAGGAGAACCTCGGACTGCACTCGCGCGTCGTTTCTCCCAAAGCCCTTTTGACGAGCTTTCATACCGAATCCTCTCTAGCGCTATCGGCTGCTACCGACAACGCGAAAAGTCGCTCCACGACGAGCGATTCACGCGCGCTTCCCTATCACGGAGTCCTATGGAGCGATACTGATTCCGACTCGCTGAGTGCACCGTGAGTGCACCGACGCCTCTTCCTGCTGTTGCGGTGTTGGCTAAGTAACTGACTCTGTGGTCGGGGCGGCCGGGATCGAACCGGCGACCATCTGCTCCCAAAGCAGATACGCTACCGCTGCGCTACGCCCCGAAGAGGAGGAATTATCCCACGCAGCCGATCCCTGCCGGTCAGCCGCCCGGAGGTCCGAAACGAGATGAATCGCGAGCACGTCGCCTGGGATTCGCCGAGCCTCGGCCGCCGCATGGACCTGCTCTGGTACGGCCATGCGGGCCGCCCGATGATCTGGTACCCGACTTCGTTCGGACATTTCTTCGAGAACGAAGACTTCGGGCTGATCGGCGCGGTGCGCGATCTCATCGAGGGAGGGGCGATCCAGGTCGCCTGCGTGGACGGCGTCGACGAGGAGAGCCTGTACGCCCGCTCGCGTCACCCGGCCGAGCGGCTGGCGCGGCACGACCAGTACGACGGCTACGTCTATCGGGAAGTCGTCCCGTGGATCCGGGACAAGACCCGCTCGGCGGCGAAGGTCGGCACGCTCGGCGCTTCGTTCGGCGCGTACCACGCCGTCAATTTCGCCTTCCGCCATCCCGACGCCGTCGACAAGACCGTCGGGTTCTCGGGGAAGTACGACATCCATTCCTTCCTGGACGGCTACTGGAACGACACGGCGTACTTCCACTGCCCGACGGCATACGTCCCGAACATGAACGCGGAGTGGGTCGAGCGCCTTTCACAGATGGACATCGCGATCGTCACGGGCCAGGTCGACAACATCCTCTCGGGCACGGCGGACATGATCCGGATCCTTCGCGAGAAAGGGATCCGCCATCGCGGCGACATCTGGGATGCGCCGTACGGCCACGACTGGCCGTGGTGGAGGATCCAGATCCGGAGCTACGTTCCCTGAAAAAAAAGAGGGGTCAGTTCTTCACCGATCGCCGGAGCGGCGACCGGGTGATGAGATCCTCGCCATCATCGCGAGGCGATGTGGCAAGTGGAGACCTGACCCCTAACTCCCCGCTCTGGCGGATCAAGGGACTCGACGAGCACTTCCGCGGAAGGGATCCGGAGCTTCGCGGGATCTTCGACGAGCTGGTCGAGCGCCTCCGCGAGCTCGGCCCGGTGAAGGTCGATCCGGTGAAAACCTCGATCAACCTGGTCGCCCCGCACCACTTCGGAGACGTGACGGTGCGGGGCAACTTTCTCCGCGTGGGATTCCTGAGCACGCGAAGGATCGCGGACGGCCGGATCGTCCACATCGAGCGGCTCGGCCCGGCGAAGTTCGAGCACTCCGTCGTCATCGAGTCGCTCGCCGATTTGGACGACGTCGTCATGGGCTGGCTCGCCGCGGCCTACCGCCTCCAGTCCTAGCCTATTCGGACGACCTCGGCCAGAGACATCCGCTCGATCCCACCCACGTCCGGTCTTTGTTGAACGCGACTCCCATCATCCGGCCCTGAGAGAGGCGCGCGAGGGTCGTGACCGGCAGGGGCTTCCCGTCGCGCCACACGAACATGATCCGGATCTCGCACTTCGACGCGGCGCCGTCGGTGGTTTCGATGACCGGCGCGTAGAAGACCTTCCGCATCAGGAGCGTCCGGCTCCATTCCTCCCGCGGGATGGCGTCCAGATCCGCCCGCGTCACGTCCATTTTCACTCCCGACCCGGCGAAGGAAAAAAGCGGTTTGACGACCCAGTTCTCCGGATCGCGCGGGAGCCCGGCCGGGTCCGAAAGCAGGCGGGCTTCGGGCACGGCCGGGTGTCGAAGCACCGGGAGCGAGTGCTTGCTCCACCGGAAGTACCAGTTCGGATGGCCGGCCCAGGAGACGTCCAGAGGTTGCGTGAAGTCGATCGGGATCGAGATCCTCTTCGCGAAGAGCTCGTCGAAGATGAGCCGGTTGTAGATGCGCAGGATCCGCGTGGGTTTGCCGTTCCGGCGATACCAGAGCTCCCGCCCGCGTTTCTCGATGTCCATCACGGAGACGGGCCGCACGCCCCAGAGCTTCTCGGTCAGGGCGAAGTCGATGAATGTCTTCTGGGAAGGGGGATCGATGTCCATGAGGACGACGTTCTCGGGGGGGAGACTGTCCGAGATCGCTTCTCCCAGGACGCGAACGTAACCGGCCTCGTCGAGCCCCGAAAGGTAGAAGTCGAGCCGCTCGCCGCCCGGGCTCATCCGCAGCAGCTCCCGGGACTGGACCAGCTGAAAAGCGTAGAGCGAGGCGAACCCCTGCAGCTCGATCAGTTTGGCGGCCAGCGCCCCTTCCGGACCGTCCCGCGTGACAGCGAAATCCGCCTGCGCGAAGAGAGGGTGATCGCCGGAGCCGGGGACGTCCAGCGGGGGAGGCACCGCTTCGCGGGAGCGGCGCAGGTTCTCCGGCGTCGAGAGCTCCGCCCAGATCTCGGTCGCGGACCGGACCATTTCGTCGCGCAATTCGGGAGGCAGGAAGATCGGGGTTTCGCAGAGCCGGAACTCGATCCGGCATCCCGCTTCCGCCTCGAGTCGGCGGCGGTACTCGTCGTACTTCTGTTGTGTGAAAGCGGCGTTGTAGGCGCGGCGGAGCTCCGGGATCACCTCACGTCCGCGGTCAGATGAGGAATTTCCCGTCCGCCATCACCTGGTCGTCGTCGAACCACACGTCGAAGTGGCGCCCCACGACGTCTAAGTGCGTGCGGCAGCTCCAGGAGGCGCCGGTGTGCTCGGCGTACGTGTGCCCGAAGGCGAGATGGAGGCCGGGCAGTTTTTCATCCTGGAGGATGTTGCCGATGATCGACTGGACGGCGACGTTAGTGCCCATCGCGAACTCGCCGACCCGATCCGAGTTCTCTTCCGTGCGCGTGTAGGCCAGGAAGTCGTCGCGGACTTCGGTCCGGGCGCACTGCGCGTCGGCGATCCGGCTGTTCTCGATCCAGACGGTGAGCGGCGTTTTCTCGATGTCTCCGTATCGCGCGCAGAGGTAGTCGCCGAGGACTCCGTCCACGACGTAGACGCCGTCCACGCGGGCCGGGGCGGTCAGAACTTCGCCTCCCGGCAGGTTGGCCCACTTTTCCGGCGTGATCAGGCCGCTCGTCTTCAGCCAGCGGACGGCCGGGTCGAAGGTCGCCCGGAGGTCGCTGCCCGCGCGCGATCGGGCGCGGATCGTCTCCGCCTGGACGGCGCGGTCGCGGACCCGGGTCGAGATCGCGTCGACGACCTTGAAGTCCGCCCGCATCCCCTCGGCCATGATCCTCGGCGTCATGTAAACCATGTGCGCGTGCCGCATCCGGCGGCGGTTCACGATCGCGGTCAGCTCCCGGCGCGAGGAGAGCTCGCCCGGCTGCGGCTGGGCCGCGTAGATCGAGACCTGGGCGCGCTCCAGCGCGTCGCAGATCGCGGCCGGGAGCGCGAGCATCGGGCGGTTGCCATAGTCCTCCAGGACGAACGTCTCGAGGGGCGCCCCGACGGCGCGCACTTCGGCGGCCAGGCTCTCGGCGACCGGCAGAGTCTCCAAGTCGGTGACGATGACGGCGCGCTCCTCCGGCGCGACCTTCAGGCAGGTCCGAATGGCGTTGCGCGCCCCGGGCGCCAGATCGTAGCCGTTGCCGTTGCCATTGCCGGTGCTCATGCTCCTCCGATCGCTGCCGTATTTCCGGACGCCGGGGATTCCAGTCCGTGCGCCGTCTCGTCGCAGATGAAATCCACGACCTTGCGTAGATCTTCGCCGGTCTCGTGGAAAACAGCAAGCTGCCGATCGGCGCCGCTGCCGTTCTCGAGGATCCAGCGGATCGATTCGACTTCCTTGCGGCTGCCGAGCTCGTCGACCACGTCGTCCACGAACTCGAGCATCTCTTCCACCAGCTCCCGGAAGGGAACCTCGATCTCCTTGCCGAAGTCGATCAGCTTGCCTTCGATGCCGTAGCGGGCGGCGCGCCACTTGTTCTCCAGCAGGAAGGCGCGGCGGTAACTCCGCCAGCCCAGGTTTTTCTCGCGCAGCTTGAAGAGCTTCGCGCAGATGGCCTGGGTCAGCGCGGCCAGCGCCACCGTCTCGTCGAGCCGCATCGGGACGTCGCACACGCGGAACTCGATCGTTTCGAAGAAAGGGTGCGGGCGCACGTCCCACCAGATCTTCTTTCCGTTGTCGATGCAGTTCGTCTTGACGAGGATCCGGACGTATTCGTCGAAATCCGCGGGCGACTCGAAGACCTCCGGGATGTTGGTGCGCGGAAACCTCTCGAAGACCTTCGTGCGGTAGCTCTTCAGGCCCGTGTTCCGGCCGAGCCAGAACGGGGAGCTCGTCGAGAGCGCCAGCAGGTGCGGGAGGAAATAACGCGCCTCGTTCATGATCTGAAAGGCGAGCGCCCGGTCGGAAATCCCGACGTGAACGTGAAGCCCGAAGATCAGGTTCGCCCGGGCGACGAGCTGCATCTCCTGGACGATCGCCGTATATCGCTCGTCCGGGTAGATCAGCTGGTCGGCCCAGTTCGAGAAGGGATGGGTCCCCGCCGAGGCGACGCGCATGCCCTGCCGCGAGGCGAGCGAGATGATCTCGCCGCGGAGCTCGGAGACGTCGCGACGGACCTCCGAAACGTCCCGGCAGATACCGGTCCCGATCTCCATGACCGACTGGTGCATCTCCGGCTTGACACGTTCCTTCAAGAGCCGCTTGCCCTCGTCCAGGATCTCCTGCACGTGAGAGCGCAGCTCGCGCGTCTCCGGATCGATGATCTGGAACTCCTCCTCCACGCCGAGGGTGAAAGCGGGGCGCTCCACGGTCATCCGGGCGTCTCGACCTCGTCGGTGGGCCTCGCCGTTCTCGGCCGCCGCGACCCGGCGCGCGTCTTCGGCTTCCGGGGCTCGTCCGCCCGGGGTAGCGCGGACGCCGCCTTTTCTCTGGCTTTTTCCCACTCCCAGGCGCGGGACGGGCGGGGCCCTTCGTGGACCCGTTCAACCAGCCACTTCGTCGACTGATCGACGACCCACTCGAAGTTTTCGGGGCCGATCGAAGCGACGTCCGCGTCCGGGGCGGGGTTCAGGAAGTCGATCGCGTAAGGAACGCCGTCCCGGACCGCCAGCTCGACCGTGTCGAACTCGTAGCCGAGCGCGCCGGTCAGCTTCAGACAGTCACCGCGCAGCTTTTCCTCGAGCGCGGGCTCGATCGGCGCCGTCACGCGGACGTAGCGGTTCTCGTGCGGCTGTCGCGGGTCGTACCGCATCACGCGAACGTGCCGGGCGCCGAGGACGTAACAGCGGAAGTACTCCTCGAAGACGATCTCCTCCTGGAGGATCATCACGTGCTGGCCCGAGGCACGGTAGGCCGTGAAGAACTCGTCGGGGTTCATGACGCGATAGACGTTCTTCCAACCCCCGCCGGAATGCGGCTTGAAAAAGGCGGGAAAGCCGATATGCGTGAAGATTTCTTCCCATTCCAGCGGAAACATCAGGTTCGACATGGAGTCGGACGTGGTATCCGGGGGATGCTGGTTCGAGGGCAGCAGGACGGTCTTCGGGACCGCGACCCCGACGCTCTTCGCGACCACGTTGTTGAAGAACTTGTCGTCCGCCGACCACCAGAACGGATCGTTGACCACGATCGTCCCGTCGAAAGCCGCCTTCTTCAGGAACGCGCGATAGAACGGAATGTCCTGGCTGATCCGGTCCAGGATCAGGTCGTACTTTTTCGGCGTTTCGAGACCGATGCCGCCGACCCGGACGGGCTCCGCCACGACGTCCGGATTGCCCCGGCCGTTGATCCGATCCACCAGGGCATAGGGGAAGGAACGCTCCTGACCGAAGAGAATGCCGATCGTCTTCATGAAAAAGCTCTTTTCCTCACTTTGAAGTGCCGCAAACGTCGCCGAAACCCCGAATTATGTCAGGCCTCCCGGGGTCCCGCCACCGCCGGAGGGAACGTGGCGACAACAGTTATGCAGAATGGCTTCGAGCGTCCGCTTTCCCGCGATCTCCATCCGGCAGCCTTCGGCGGACCGGATCCTCCGCGGCGCGTTGAAAAGGGACGTGCGCTCGCGGCCGACGCGCTTCCGCGGCTGGATTCTCCTGCACGCCTCGCGGACTCTTTCGCGGGAAGAACGGGCGAAGACGAAGACAGACGGACTCGAGACGGGCAAGGTCGTCGGTCTCGTTCAGCTCGAAGACTGCGTCCGGGATGGAGAAGGGTGGGCCTACGTGTGGAAGCGACCGCGTCGTTTTCGGACCGCGATCCCGTGTCGCGGACACTACTCGATTCCGTTCTACGTGCCGGCGTCTCTCGTTGGCGGGACTCCGGCCTCGAAAGTGACGCCGGGAACGCTGACACCGAAAGCGTCGTCCTGAGAAGCGGAGCGACGAAATCTCGAAGGGCGGGCTAGGGGAAGCGCTTCTTTTCGCGGTGGATCGAGTACATTCCGATCGCAAAGACGATCAGACCACCGAGCGCAACCAGCCCGAGTTGCAGATAGAACCCGCTCATCTCGATCTCCCCGTCTCGAGAGATCCCTCGCTTCGCTCGGGATGACGCGCCGTCAGCGCGTCACTTTTTCGCCATCTTCGACGGATCGTCCTTCGGGTTGACGTAGACGAGCTTCCACGGCCCGATCGTCGCCAGCTGGATCTCGGTCTCCCCCTTCGTCCAGGCGAAGTGGTGCACCTTCGGCTGCATCGATGCATACGTGCCGGCCGACATCTCGTGACCTTTGCTCGGATCGAAGGTGTCGCCCGTTCCGATACCGATCGTGCCGGAGATGACCGTCACTCGTTCTACGTTCGGATGCCAGTGCGGCATGATCTTGTAGCCGTCCGGGAACTTGAGACGCATCGCGAAATAGCCGGCTTTGCTGGGATTCCCCTCGAGGACTGCGGCCTTTGCGCCTGCGGGGAGAACAGGCGGCGCGTCCATCCATTTGATGTCCGCCGGCGCGTACATCGAGTGCTCCGGCATTTTCGCCATGCCGGTCTTCTTCTCGGCAGCGGCGACGAACCCTGCGGAGAGGATCAGGAGGGAAGCGAGCGCGACCCAGAGGCTTTTCTTCATCGGAACCTCCTCGATAGTTTTTCTGCGCGGATTCTACTTCTGCCCGCGCGGGGATAATCCCTCCGTCCGAAAACGGGCACGGTCATGACCGCAAAACGGCGCAAGACTTCGACGTCCCGCAAGGAGCGAAGCGCCCCGTTCGGGCCCGCCCCCGCGATCGCCCGGCCCGGCTGGCAGCCGATCCTCCCGCCTCTCCTCGCTCTGCTGTCGCTCGCAGCATTGTGGCCGGTGCTCCAAAGCGAGTTCGTCGTCCTCGACGACGACGCCTACGTGTATTCGAACCCTGTCGTCCGCAACGGCCTGACGTGGGCCGGGGTGCAATGGGCCTTCACGACGGGGCACGAAGCGAACTGGCATCCGCTGACGTGGCTGTCTCACATGGCCGACGTGTCGCTCTTCGGATTGAACCCGGCGGGTCACCACGCGACGAGTCTGGTTCTGCACGTTCTCGACACCCTGCTGCTCTTCGTGGTCTTCCGGGATCTGACCGGAGCTCGGTTGCGCAGCTTCTGGGTGGCGGCGCTGTTTGCGGTTCATCCGGCGCACGTGGAGTCGGTGGCGTGGGTGGCGGAGCGGAAGGACGTCTTGAGCACCGCCTTCTGGCTGGGCACGATGTGGGCGTACGGAAGGTGGGTCCGGCAGCGGACCGCCGGGCGTTACACGGTGATGCTGGTTTTCTTCGCCGCGGGGCTGATGGCCAAGCCGATGCTGGTGTCGCTTCCGCTGGTGCTGCTGCTCATCGACTTCTGGCCGCTCCAGCGTTTCGGCAGGGAGCGGATGCGCTCGCTGATCACGGAGAAGATCCCGCTTTTTCTGCTGGCGGCGACGTCGAGCGCCGTTACTTTCCTTGTCCAGCGGGCGGGGGGAGCGGTGGGGACGCTGGAGAAGTATCCGCTCTGGGCGCGGGCGGGCAATGCGGTCTTGGCGTACGTGAAGTATCTGAAGATCTTCTTCTGGCCGGTGGATCTGGCGGTCCTGTATCCGCATCCCGGGACGTCCTTGTCTCCGGGAAAGGTTCTGGGGGCGGGTCTCGTGCTGGTCGCGCTGATGGTGGGCGTGGTCGCGCTCAAGCGGCGCGCTCCCTATCTGTTCGTGGGGTGGTTCTGGTTCGTAGTGACGCTCTTGCCGGTAATTGGTCTGGTCCAGGTGGGCTTCCAGGCGATGGCGGACCGGTACACGTACGTCTCGTTCATCGGGCTTTTCGTGGCGCTGGCATGGGGAGTGCCGGCGCTGGCGGGGCGCCGGCGTTGGGCGCAGTCTCTGGTTCGGGCGGCGGCCGTGGCGGTGATCGTCGCGGCGGCATTGGCGGCCTCGGCCCAGGTCCGTCTCTGGAAGAACACTGAGACGCTCTTCATCCACGCGCTCGCCACGACGAAGAACAACTTTGTCATCGAGAACAACTTCGGCGACTACCTGACCAACTCGGACCGGGCCGCCGACGCCCTGCCCCACATCTCCGAGGCATTGAGGATTCGTCCCGACAGCTTCGAAGCGCACGTCAACATGGGCCGCTCTCTCGTCGCTCTCGGCCGCCTGGACGACTCGATCCCGCATTTTTCGCGTGCGGCCCGGATCGATCCGCACAGCTCGGTCGCGTTGAACAACCTGGCGCGGGCGAAGTTCCTCCAGGGCGAGGTCGCGGAAGCCATCCCCCTCTACGAGGCGGCCGTCGCGGCTGCCCCGGCCCTGGCCGAGCCGCGCCGGTGGCTCGCGATCGCCGACCTGATGGCGGGAAACACGCCCGCAGCGCTTTCGCAGCTCGAGCGAGCCGTCGAGCTCGAACCTTTCTCGCAGGAGTGGCGTCGGCTGCTGGAGGGCGTTCGGGAGTACGAGCGAAGCCCGGCTGCAGCCGCGGCCAGCGAGCTGCGCGGTCGTCTCGCGGCGGAGCACCGGAATGCGGCCGCCGCGCTTGAGCGGCGCGGAAAGACCGAGGAGGCCCGGATCCACCTCCAGAAGGCGCAAGAACTCGGGGGGCCGTGAGAATCAGCCGAGGTCGACGTCCGCGAGGTGTCGACCGAGAACCTCCTCCTGCAGCGCGGCCAGCTTCTTCAAACCCTTGCGCGCGAGAGCGAGCAGCTCGCCCAGCTTCTCTTCGGAAAAAGGGCGGCGCTCCGCGGTTCCCTGGAGCTCGACGAAGAGGCCCGACGCGGTTCCGACCACGTTGAAGTCCACGTCCGCCTCCGAGTCTTCCGCGTAGGCCAGGTCGAGGACTGCCTGGCCCGCGCAGACCCCGACGGAGGTCGCCGCGACCGTCTCGCGCAGCGGCCAGCGGGGAATCGTCCGTTCGCGCACGAGTTTGCCGAGAGCCATCGCAAGCGCGACACACGCACCGGTGATCGCGGCGCAGCGCGTCCCCCCGTCGGCCTGGAGGACGTCGCAGTCGAGAGTGATCGTGCGCTCGCCCAGTCCGCGCAACTCGGTAACGCTCCGGAGCGACCGTCCGATCAGGCGCTGGATCTCCTGCGTGCGGCCGCCCTGCCGGCCGACCGCGGCCTCGCGCGGCGAGCGCGTATGCGTCGCCCGCGGCAGCATCCCGTACTCCGCCGTCACCCAACCGCTGCCGCTCCCCTTCAGGAACGGAGGCACGCGGTCCTCGACCGACGCGACGCAGAGAACGCGCGTGTCGCCGAGCGCGATCGACGCCGAGCCTTCCGCGTGCGGAATGGTGCCCGTGTCGATCGTGACCGCCCGCATTTCGCCGGGCTTCCGGCCGTCGGGGCGCGGGGCGACGCGCGTCATGGGGAGACCTGTTCCCGGAGGAAGCTGAGCGGCCGGGTGAGATCGACGTGGCCGCCGAGCGACTCCGCCGGCTCGCCGTTGACGAGCACCCGCACGCGCTGCGTGTTCGCGACGTTCTGCAGCGTGGTGTCGACGAGCGCGGCCACGATCGAAAGCTCCTCGTCCGATCCGAAGGACAGGCTCGAATCCACGGAAAGGTCGAGGACGACCTCCCCGGCGGGCATCAAGAAACCGTTTCGAAGCTGGATTCGCTGCGGAATCACTCCGATCAGGCCGGGCCGGGCCGGTCCCCGCGCGAGCTCCTCGAAGAGCGCGCGCAGATAGGCGCCGGCTCCCGGCGGTTTCGCGATGTCGCGTTCCTCCGGATGAAGCCGTCCCTCCGCGGAGTCGGCGAAGAAGAGCGTGACCCGCACGCTTTCGGTCGGCGTCGTCCGGTTTCCCGGCATCGGCGTCAGAGCTCCGGCCACCGGCGTCACCCGCAGGAACGCCAGCGGGCGGCGGAGCCGGCGCGTCGACGGAGTGGGGCGGCTGACGAGAAGAAGAACGCCGGCGGCAACCGCCATGGCGACGAGCAGAAGTGCCGCGGCGCGGCGGCTCATCGCGCCGAGGGCGTGGTCCCGGGAGTCGGTCCGGAGACGGGAGCCGTGCCCGGTCGCTTCGCGAAGAACTCTCCGACCGCCGTCGCGATCGCGCTCGCGACGTTTTCCTGGAAGGTCGCGGAGCGCAGCTGCTTCTCCTCGTCCGGATGCGAGATGAATCCGACCTCGACGAGGACCGCCGGCATGGTCGCGCCGGCGAGGACCCGGAACGGCGCCTGCTTGATTCCGCGGTTCTCGGTTTTCGAGACCACGTTCAGCTCCCTCTGGATCGCTTCGGCGAGACGACTCGACTCGTTCAGGTGCGCGCTCTGCGCCAGGTCCCACAGGATGAAGTCGAGGTCCGGGTTCGTCGCGCTGCCCGGTAACGGAGTCGATCCCGGGACCGGCTGGTTCTCCCGCCGTGCGGCCTCGGAGGCGAGGCGGTCGGAGGACTCGAGAGACAGGTAGTAGGTCTCGGACCCGTGGGCGCCCGTTGCTCGGGAGGAGTTCGCGTGGAGCGAAAGAAACAGACCGGCCTTCTCGTGGTTCGCGAGCGACGTCCGATCGTCGAGCGAGATCGCGCTGTCGCTGTCGCGGGTCAGCACGACGCGGCTCGCGACGACCCGGGGGATTGCCGCTGCGACTCGCCTCGCGATCTGGAGGGTGACGTCCTTCTCCTGGAGGCCGCCCGGACCGACGGCGCCGGTTTCGGTTCCGCCATGTCCCGGGTCGACGACGATCGTGAGAGCGGGAACGGCCGGGGGAGGCGGCGCGGCGGGCTCGACCGGCGGGGCTTCCACGGCCCGGCCCACCTCGACCACGACCCGATCGGGGCCGGTCAACGGATACGCGCGCGCCGTCAGGCCCGGCTCGCGGAAGACGACCGTCGCCGTGTCCCCCTCGAAGCGGACGGCGGCAACCAGCGGATCGTCGAACCGCCGTTCCGCGAACGGCGCCGTGACCTTTCGGTCGATCCACCGGACCTGGAGGCCCGATTCGATGAGACGTGGCTCAAAGCGCGCCGAGGCGGATTCCCGGAGAACGACCTGGGTCGTCGGCTCGACGTGGACGACGGCGACGTCGACCGAGAGCGGCCCGGCCGGCTCGCTTCCGGAAGGAGTTCCCCGGGATTCCACGACGATCCACTGCCGCTTCGTCGCGTCGAAGGTCCCGGTCGCCCTGGCCAGGGGAAAGAGCACCTTTTCGAAGAAGTCGGCCGGCGCATAGAGGACTCCCCGGACCGAGCGCATGGGCTTGCCGATCTCGACGGTTCGCTGGTCCACCGGGACCTGCGAGGTGCCGGGCCCCGCGACGAGCTGGTGTCCGTCGCCGGTGATCGTCAGAACTCCGGTCGTCGTGTCCCGGGAGACCGCGAAGCCGAGCGCGCGCGCCGCGTCGCCGACGCTGAAGTCGCTGCCGGCGGCGGCGATCGGGTAGGACTCTCCGCGCCAAGTGAAGGTCGCGGCGGATTGGCCGATCGCGGAGCCGAGCATCGCGAACACGAGCACGACGGAAGCCGCAAGACAGGCTCCGGCCGCGCGGGAAGACGGAGTGGACACGGAAATGCCTATGACCTTGAAATGCCTATGACCTTACTAGTTTAGCCGACCCGCGACGGTGAGGAGCGTCCTCCCGGGCTCGAATCTTGAAGGTCCCCGGCCGGAGGAAGAGAAATGAAACGCAAAGCTTCGGCGGAATGGCAGGGGGATTTGAAGAGCGGGAAGGGCACCGTTTCTTCGGAGAGCGGCGTCCTCGCCGGGACCCCTTATTCGTTCTCCACCCGGTTCGAGAGCGTCCGCGGAACCAACCCCGAGGAGCTCGTCGCGGCCGCGCACGCGGCCTGTTTCACGATGGCGCTTTCGGCGGAGCTCGGCAAGGCGAACATCGTGCCCGCGAGCCTCAGGACGACCGCCACCGTGACCCTCGATCGGGTGGATTCGAGCTGGACCGTCACGGAGTCTCACCTCGAAGTCGCGGCGAAAGTCCCGGGCGCCTCGGTCGAAGATTTCCGAAAGGCCGCGGAGGCGGCCGAGACGGGATGCCCGATCTCCCGTCTACTCAAGACCAGGATCACCATGGAAGCGAAGCTCGAGCCGTAGTCCTTCGTCGAAGAGTCATGGTCCACCGGATCGTCGAGCTCTTTCTCTCCGTCCCCGCGGCCGTGGCGATCTTCGTCGTGTTCCTTCTCGCCGCCGGGGAGACGGCGCTCTTCCTCGGACTCGTCATTCCCGGCGAGCTCGTCGTGATTCTCGGAGGCGCGCTCGCGTCGCGTTCCCGCGTGCCGCTCGCGGGAATCCTGGCGGCGGGAATCCTCGGCCCGATCACCGGCGACTCGATCGGATACTTCCTCGGGCGTCGCTACGGCCGCCGCTTTCTCCGCCGGAGACGCATGGAGAAATGGGCGAGGGCCCGCCAGTGGCTCCGGAAGCGCGGAGCGAAGGCCGTCTTTCTGGGCCGGTTCACCGCATTCCTGCGTTCGATCATTCCGGCGGCCGCCGGGATTGCCCGCATGCCGTATCGCCGGTTTCTGCCGTGGAGCGTCGCCGCCGGAGTCCTCTGGGGCGCGGGCTCGGCGCTGCTGACCACGGCGGCCG
>Ga0066709_100002575_pt1 | contig 13318 bp, 9 predicted proteins | sample GraSoiAngelo_158_FD_79665 | JGI IMG/M metagenome (GOLD analysis project Ga0066709, IMG submission 79665) | Grasslands soil microbial communities from the Angelo Coastal Reserve, California, USA - 14_1009_16_30cm | ecosystem: Environmental > Terrestrial > Soil > Grasslands | place: USA... | reverse complement strand
GCTGGCGGCCGCGAAGGAATTCTTCGCCGCCGATTACGGTCATGTCATGGCGAGCCAGCTGTGGCTCCTCTACCGGCTGCAGCGCTACGATGAGACGATCGACAAGGCCCAGCGCGCGCCCGAGGGCGCGCTGCCGCACTTCTGGTCGGGCTGTGCGTTCTTCGAGAAGGCGCGCGCCGAGGAGAAACCCGAACCGCGGCTCGCGTGGCTCACGCGCGCGGAGGAAGAGTTCCGGCGCGCCGTCGAGGCCGCGCCCGACGACTGGGACACGAAGTTCGATTTCGAGATGGTGACGAGGCTCGCCGCCGAACTGCGCAAGCAGCCGAAGACGCCGCCGAACCAGTTGATGCAGCTGCTGCGCCCGCAACCCAAGCCCGGCGCGAAACCGGTCAGACGCGTCGGATGAGACTGCTTCGACCCGATCTCCTGCAGTGGTGGCTGGTGATCCCGGTGCTCGTCGCGAGCTGCGGGGTGCATTGGCGCCTGACGCGTGCGTTCCGCCGCCGCGAGGCAATCGACCGCCGGTTCGCGTCCCTTTCGCGGCGATCGACGTGGCGGCGTCATGCCGCCATCTGCGGCGCGAGCGTGCTCGTGGCCGCTGCGATCGTCTTCGCGCTGATGCGGCCGCAGCTGCTGATGGCCGAGCGCGTGCCCGACTACGAGCATCAGGATCTCATCGTCATGCTGGATCGCTCGATCTCGATGCGCGCGCGCGACATCGCGCCGTCGCGGTTCGCGCGCGCGACGGCGGAGCTCAGAAACCTGCTGCGACAAAAGCCGGAAGGCATCGATCGCATCGGCCTCGTCGGCTTCGCCGACAGCTCGCTCGTGCTGTCGTACCTGACCGGCGACGTCGAGAGCATTCTCTTCTACCTCGAGTGGCTCGATGCCGAACCGTCGGTGCTCTTCGGCACGAACCTCGGCGCCGCGCTCGAGAGCGCCAGGGACGTGGCGAAGAAGGACGATCGTCCGACGAGGAAACGTTTCCTGATCGTCTCGGATGGCGAGGACAACGGCACGGAGCTCAAAGCGGCGCTCGACCTCTTTCGCGGCGAAGGGTACCGCGTCGATTGCATCGGCATCGGGTCGGAAGCGGCCGTGCCGATTCCGCTGGCGGCGTCGGACACCGAGGAAAGTTATCTCAGAGACGATGCGGGACGGCGCGTGACGACGAAGTTCGAGGAGGCGACGCTGATGCAGATCGCCGCGACGACCGGCGGCCGCTACGTGCGGTCGACGAGCGGCACCGAGCTGGCGCGCGCGATCGCCGAAACCGCGAAGGGCGATCGCCGGATCGTCGGGTGGCGGTCGTCGACCGAATACCGCGAGTTGTATCCCTCGGCGCTTGCAGTGGCGGCCGCCGCGGCCGCGGCACTCTGCTTCCTGATATGACCGCGCCAGACGGCCGCATCGTGTCGACCGGGCTCGCGGCGGAGCACGCCGCGGCCTTCATCTCCGGCCTCGAATCGGAGATCGCGAAGGTCATCGTCGGGCAGCACACGCTGATCCGGCGGCTGCTCACCGGGCTGTTCGCCGCGATCCCGTTCGCGACCGCGCGAAGCGAGACGCGCGCCGGCTGCGGGCACATCCTGCTCGAAGGGGTGCCGGGCGTCGCGAAAACGCTGACGGCGACGACGCTGGCGCACGCGATCTCGGCGCGGTTCCAGCGCATCCAGCTCACGCCGGACCTGCTGCCGGCCGACATCCTCGGCACGCGCATCTACGACGCGAAGAGCGCGACGTTCCGGATCGAACAGGGACCGATCTTCACGAACATCCTGCTGGCCGACGAGATCAACCGCGCGACGCCGAAGACGCAGAGCGCCCTGCTCGAAGCGATGCAGGAGCGCCAGGTGACGCTGGCCGATACGACGTTCCGCCTCGACGATCCCTTCTGGGTGCTGGCGACGCAGAACCCGGTCGAACAGGAAGGCGTGTACGCGCTGCCGGAAGCGCAGCTCGATCGGTTCTCGATGATGCTGCGCGTCGACTATCCGAGCGCCGCCGAAGAAGTGGCGATGCTGCACGCGCGAATGACGGAGCAGCACATCGAGCCGCAGCTGTCGCCGTCCGACGTCACGCGGCTGCGCGCGTTCATCCGCGACGCCGTCTACGTCGACGACAAGATCATGGAGTACATCGTCCGCCTCGGCCGCGCGACGCGCGCGCCGGGCGAGGTGGGCCGCGGCGACTTGCGGGAGCTGCTGATGCTCGGGATGTCGCCGCGATCGTACCAGCACGTGCTGGCGCTCGCGCGCGTCACCGCGTTCCTCCACGGCCGGACCTACGTGCTGCCCGAAGACATCAAGGAGATCTACTGCGACGCGTCGCGACACCGTGTGGCGCGCACGGTGCGCGCGCAGGCCGAGAACGTCGACGCCGACCACATCCTCCATGAGCTGCTCGCCGCGGTGCCGATCCCATGATCCCCGAGGCGGTGATGCGGGAGCTGCGCTACATCGAGGTCTACACGGCGAAGCGCATCCGCAGCCTGCGCGTCGGCGCGTACACGAGCCCGCGGCGCGGAGATGGCTTCGACTTCGACGAGCATCAGCCCTACCGCGATGGAGACGACGTGCGGCGGATCGACTGGAACGTGACGGCGCGGATGGACGCGCCGTTCGTGCGGCGCACGCACGCCGAGCGCGAGCTGAACGTGATGATCGCGATGGACGTGTCGCGCTCGATGGCGCTCGGCGCCGCGCACCGGTCCAAGAAGGAGCTGATGACGTACGTGACCGGCTCGCTGCTGTTTTCGGCGGTGTCCGACCAGATCAACGCCGGATTCCTCGCCTTTTCCGATCGCGTGCTCGAGTACAGTCCGCCGCGGCGCACACGCGCGGCGGCCTGGACCGTGCTCGAGCGGTGCTGGTCGCTCTCGCCGACGCCCGGCCCGACGGCGATGCTGCCCGCGGTTCGTTACCTGCTCGCCACGCTCAAGCGCATGAGCGTCGTCTTCATCGTGTCGGATTTCATCACCGACGAGGATCTGTTCGGCAGCCGCGAGCTCGCGATGCTGGCGGCGACGCACGATGTGATTGCCGTCGTGCCCGGGGATCCAACAGAGGCTGCGCTGCCGGCCGGGCGGGGATACGTGCAGCTCCGCGATCTCGAGTCGGGGCGCCACGTCGCCGTGAATCTGTCGCCGCGCACCCGGCGCGCTTACGCGGACGAGATGCGCGAGCGCCGCGAGGCGCTGGCGCGAGCGCTGTACCGCCTCCAGATCGATCCCGTGTTCGTGCCGACAGACGGCAGTCCGGTCGAGCCGCTGCTGGAGCTGTTCGCGCGGAGGCTCGCGAGATGAACGCCGCGGTTCTGGGTTGGTGCTCTCGTCTCGTGTTTTTCGTATCGAGCATCACCCTCGGCGCCGTCGTCGTGTCCGCCGAAGATCAGGACGTCACCGTGCGCACCTCCCTCGATCGCACGGCGATGTTCGTCGGCGATCGCGCGGCCTACACGATTGAAATCACCTGTAAACGCGGCGTCGACGTCCTTGCCGACGACGTGTCGCGCGACAAGCTGAAGCTCGGCGGGCTCGAGGTGGTGGGTGGCGACACCAGCCGCCGCACCGCGGCGGACGATTCGACCGTGTACACGCTTCGCTACGTGCTGACGACCTATCGAGTCGACGCGCCGGCGCTGACCATCGGACCGCTGAGCGTTCGCTATGCGGTTACGCGCGCCGGTCAGCGCCTCGAAGAGGCGGCGCCGGCCGGCGAGGTGAAGGTGCCCGGCGCGACGCTCGCGTTCAGGAGCGCGCTGCCCGATGAACCGGATCTGTCGGGCATTCGATCGGACAAGCAGCCCGACGCGCGGCCGATGCGTTTCGCCATGCTGCAACCGATCGGGCTCGGGTTGGTCATCGTGTCCATCGTCCCGGCGCTGCTGGCGATCGCGGCGCTGGCCAGCCGGCGCGAGCGGCGACGCGTGCGCCGCTCGGTGCGCGCCGTACGGCACGACGAACGCACGTCGCTCGAGGCGGTGCGGACGATTGGCGTGGAGACGGTTCAGCAGCGTCGCGACGTGTTTACCCGGCTCGACGCCCTGGTGCGCGAGCATCTGCGCGACGTGTGCGGCGTCGCTGGCCCGAGCCTCACGCCGGCGGAAGTGCCGCTCGCGCTCGCAGGAGTAAACGCAAAAGCTCCGGCCGAGCTCGTCGCGTCGCTCCTCGCCACGTGCGAGCTGGCGCGTTACGCGCCGTCGCATGCGATGCCGTCTGCTGATGCATGTCGCGAGGCCATCGAGCAGGCCGAGCAGCTCATCGCCAGGACCGGAGCGCGGGGCTTTCAGCCGAGCGGCCGAGGCGCGCCCTGAGGCGAGCGCCGCACGACACAGATGCGTTTCCTGCACCCGGAATTTGGCTGGATCGTCTTCGCGGCGCTTGCCGCGGTCGCGATCCTGCGCTCGCGCGTGCGGCGCCGGTTCGTCGCGTCGACAACGGTACGATGGCTCGCGTCGCCGAGGTACGAGGCGTCACTGCTCCGGCGACTCCCGTTAGCGCTGCTCGCGATCGCGCTGCTTCTTCTCGGCGTCGCCGTGATGGAGCCGGTGCTGCCGTACTCGCAGGCCGAGATCACGTCGCGCGGGCTCGACATTGTCATCGCGCTCGATCTGTCGTCGAGCATGCTGGAGGAGATGGGGCGCATCCGCCCGCCACGGACGTTCCAGAATCTCACGTTCAGCACGAGCGATTCGGCATCGCCGATGAAGTCGGTGAAGTCGCGGCTGACGGCGACGAAGGATGCGATCAAATCGTTCGTCGCATCGCGGCGCGACGATCGGATTGCGCTCGTCGTCTTCTCCGACAACGCGTATGTGATCAGCCCGCTCACGTTCGATCACGAGTACGTGATCCGTTACGTCGATCTCATTGACGATCAGCTGCTCCGCGGAGAAGGGATGACCGCGATTGGCGACGGGCTGGCATTGTCGAACCATCTGCTCGCGTCCGCCTCCGACCGCGATTCGAAGGAGCGCGGGCTGCGCCGCGATCGGCGCAATCAGGTGGTCATCGTCTTCACGGACGGCGAGAACAACAAGGGGCGCGACCCGATGGAGGTCCTTGGCGAGTCGAACGCCGCGAACATCCGCGTGCACATGGTCGGCGTCGATCTGGAGGAGGAAGTTCGCAACAAGCCGCAGGTCCAGCGCCTCTTGCAGGCGATTCGCCGGTACGGCGGCCGCTACTTCAACGCCAACACCGCGCGCGATCTCGAGGCCGCTTCGCGCGCGATCGATCAGGTGGAAAAAGGATTCCTCGTGAGTCGGCCGTTCGTGCGCGACGCGCCCGTGTTCCAGTGGTTCGCGCTACCGGCGCTCATTCTGCTGGTCGTCGCACTCGCGCTGCGCGCGATTCCGTTCTTCATCGACTACACGTAGCCGTTAGTCTGCGATCATTGGCTGACGCGTGATTTCGGCTGGAGGTCCGTCGTTTTCGCCCGCTCCACGTACGACGCGGCGGTCCTGTCGGAGAAAAACCCTTCCCCGCGCAGCTGGTCGGCGGCGCGCTGCACGCACGCGACGTACTTGTCGCGCGTGAGCTCTTCGTTCTTCTGCAGCAGACCCAGACGGCGCCACGCCTGCGTCGGCGTCTCGCGCTGGTCCCACACGCCGTTGCGGTTCATGTCGACGAAGACCTTCTTGCCGTCGAGCGGCTCGAGGCCCTCACCGGTGAACGCCGCGAACGACGTGGCGCCCGACGTGCTCTCGGGAAACGGGAAATACACGCCGAGCGGGCAGGCGATTTCCGGAAACGCGAGCGCCGGGTACTCGATCGCGCCGTCGCGGCTCGCGCCGCCGAGCTGCGCCCAATCCGAATGCGTCGGCGGCGGCGCGACTCCCCGATCGGCCCACGCATCGATCATGTCGATGAAACGATCCATCACCTTCGCGAGATCGAGGTTCAGAACCTGGCCGCGCCATCCTTCGCTTTCCCCGCCCGCATGGCTGACGCCGCGCACCTCGTACATGCGGTACTTCGTGACGCCCTTGTCGCGCAGGATGCGCGCGTTGTTGCGTTTGTTCTGAAGATAGCTGTCCGTCATCCACGCCGGATGCTTCGGCTCCCAGATGTTGTTGTACATCTGGTGCGCGATGTCGATCTGCGGCACGAACGCGGCCTTTTCGGCGTCGGTCGAGAAGAGCACGTCCTTGCCGTCTTTCATCGCGACCGGGTACCAGGTGCCCGCCGCGGGATCGTCGGCCAGGATGCCGTCGAAGAAGCGTTTGCCGTCGCGACCGACGTTCAGTCCCGGCGCGTAGTTCGCCGCGTGCCCGATGCGCGCGCCGGCCGAATGGCCGTACAGGTAGACGCGCGACGGCGGCTGACCCAGGCGATCGCCGACGATCTTCTTCGCCACGTCGGCGAAATCCATGATGTAGCGGGACGTGTCGTTGAACGCCGCGTAATCGACGGTCGATCCATCTTCGAGCGTCGTGACGATCTCGCCCAGCCCCTCGGTCGACGTGCGGCGTGTCTTCACGAGCGCATAACCCTTGGCCACCATCAGCAGGTCGTAGCGATCGAGCCCCTCGATCGGATTGGCGGGGTTCACGTACCTGTTCCAGACCTTCAGCTGGCCCTGCTTGAACGACGTGCCGCGCCCGTGCGCGGTCACCCACATCTTCCCGTTCCACGCGCTCCGATCGCGCGGAAACACGATCGTCATCGACGCGCCCTTCGCGCGCTCGTACGCGGCGACGCCGAAGAAAATGTCGCGCGCCCCCCACGTCTGCGGGAACACGAGATCGGGCGAGTTCGAGAAGTATTCCCTGTAGTTGCCGACCTTCGCGAGATACCCGTCGACGGTGCCGTCGAGTCCGACGTCGAGGCGAATCAGCGCGCGCCCCTCGTAGGTCGCGCTCGTCTCCTGCATCAGGCACGACTTCGGTCCGACCGCTTTCCCTTTCACCTGCCGCGGCGCGAGCAGGAAGTTGTCGCACGGCTTGTCAGGAACCTGCGCGGCGGCCGTGCCGGACGCGAGCGACAGAAGTATCACCAGGCCACGAACGGCGCTCATCACGTCATTTCCCGGCAGCGGTGGATCCCGGCAGCTTCAGGAAGAACTCCGGCATCTTGAACATGAACAGCGCGTTGCTCACGCTGTCGATTGCGTAGATCTCGTGGTTCTTCGGGTTGATCGCGACGCCGGCCGGCCAGACCAGTCCGGTGGCCGGTCCCCTGATGACGCCGCGCGGCGGCACGTCGCCGTTGTCGTCGATGCTCCACACGGCGATGAAGCCGGTCTTGATCGGATCCCATGGCGATGGCCGCGCGTCGGCGTAGTTGTACGCTTCGAAGTTGTTCTTGATCGTCGCGAAGATCAGCCCGCGTTCCTCGTCGACGAATACCTGCCGGATCTTGATGATGCCGGTGTGCGGCCCCGAAATCTTCGTGCGCGGCTTCGGATCGCCGTTGTCCGTCCGGTTGAAGACCAGAATGGCGTCGTCTGAGGCTCGCCCGCCGGTGTCGACGCGGTTGGCGACGACGAGGCAATCGCGTCCTGCGGCCAGACCGTAGATGTTGCTGACGCCCGAGTTCGGTCCGCCGATGCGGCGGCTCGGCGCCACGTCGCCCTGCGCCGTCCGCGGGAAGACGAGCACCGCGTCGTCGCCCGATTCGACGATCAGTTCGTCGTGCTTGAGGTCGACGTAGATCGTGTCCGGCTGCACGATGCCGGTCTTCGGGCCTTGCAGCACGCGCTTGGGCGGCGCATCGCCGGCGGCATCGCCCGGCAGCGTCAACACCGCGCCGCCGAGAGCGACGGGGACGACGATCTCGTCGTGGACGTCGTCGTAGAAGATCCCGTGCATCGTCCGGCTGAGGCGCGACTGCTGTCCTGAAATCACCCGCGTTGGATCCGCATTTCCGTTTGCCAACCTGGCAAACGCCGAGATTCTCGGCTCGCTCACTCAATTCGGCACCAGGATCTCGTCGCGCTTCGAGTCGTAGGCGACCGCTCCGGGATTGCCGAAGCCGACGGTCGGCGAGCCGCCGGGAGCATTTCGCAGCGTGCGCTTCGGCGCGACGTTGCCGTTCGCGGTGATCGGAAACACCTGCGCGGTGTGATCGCCGTAGTTCGCGACCCAGATCTCGCTGTTCTTCGAATCGTAGGCGACGCCCATCGGCCCGGCGATGCCGGTGCGCGGCCCTTTGATGATGCGGACCGGCGCCACGTCGCCGGTGTCGGTCCGACGGAAGATGCGGATGGAGCTGTCGCCGTTGTTGGCGACGGCGATCTCGTTTCGATTGCGGTCGACGTCGATCGCCATCGGCCAGTTCAGGCCGGTCTTGGCGCCCTGGATTTTGCGGATCGGCGCGACGTCCCCTTTCGCGTCCGCGTTGTAGACCGAGATCGACGGCTCGTCGAACCGGCCGCCGACGATCGGCGGCGGCTCCGCAGCACGCACGCCCCTTTGCCGCGGCGGCGCGTCGCCGGGCGGCGGCTGGCGGCCGCCCTGGTTCCCGTGGTTGGCGACGACGATCTCGTTGTTCTGGCCGTCGAGGAACACGCCGTGCGGATCGCCGAGGCCGGTTTTCGGACCGCGGATCGTTCGCAGCGGCTGCGCGCGTCCTTCGGCGCCCTTCGGGTAGATGACGATCTCGCGCGGCGACTCGACCGAGATCGCGAACTCGTTCCGCTCGTAGCTGATCGAGATGCCCCAGGCCTGGTGCGGCACGTCGAGCACGCGCTTCGGCTTGACGTTGCCGTCCGCGTCGTACGGGAACACCATCATGCGGTCGCCGATATCGTTGTCGACCGTGTAGATTTCCTGCTTCGCGCGATCGAGCGTCACCGCGGCGATGAACATCATGCCGGTCGACGGGCCGCGGATGCCGGTCAGCGGCTCGATCATTTCCCTGCCCTTCGACGCAGAGAGCCGGTCGTACGACCAGAGCGCATGACGGTTCGGATCGCTCATGAAGACCTTGTCGCGCTCGGCGTCGACGACGACGCTGTGCAGCGTCGGGTACGGATCGGAGACCACGCGCACCGGCGGCACGTCGCCGCCCGCGATGGTCGCTTTGTCCCAGCCCGGCGGCCACGACGGCGCGTCGTCCGCTTCCATCTCGTCGAGACAGCCGTTCTCGCGCTCGAGCGCCAGCAGCCTCGCCTCCGACATCGACGAAGAGGGAACAGGGCAAATCATCCCCTCGCGGGCGGAATCGCCGGTGCTGAAGCTGCCGATCGACAGCAGCATGAGTCCGGCGGTTGCGATGATGACTCTGCGCATATGAGTCCTGTGTCAGAAGAGAATCTTCGCCGCGAGCTGCACTTGTCTCGACGACGTCACGGTGCGCGTGATGCGGCCCGCCGTCGGCAGCGCCGTCTCGGTCGGCGACGCGGCGGCGAACACGACGCGATCGGGCGTCGCGAAATTCGCGCGGTTCAGGAGATTGAAGAGCTCCAGCCGCAGCTGCAGCTGACCGCCGCCGCCGAGCGCGCCGATCCTCGTGTTCTTCACGAACGACACGTTCGTCATCGCGTAGCTCGGGCCGGTCAAGGTGTTCCGTCCGGCATCCCCGAACGTGCCCTGCGGCGGAAGCACGAACGCAGACGTATCGAAGTAGTGATCCGGATCGCCGAGGACGATCGCGTCGGGGTTCACACCCGGCTTGAGATTCGGACGATCCTCACCCGACGTGTTGCCCGATCGCGACCAGTTCGTCCCGCCGAGCGCCGCCGTGAACGGCACGCCGCCGCGGAGCGTGACGATGCCGTTGAACTGCCACCCGTCGAGCAGCGCCGATCCCTCGCGGCCCGGCACATCCCAGACGAAGTTCGCCTGGAAGACGTGGCGCACGTCGAAGTCGGAACGGGCCCAGTCGATGTCGCGATCGTACGGATCCTGCGGATACACCGACGCGTTGTTCACGTCGGCGTTCAACTGCGCCTGCAGGTTGTCCATCGACTTGGCGAGCGTGTAGGACGCCTGCAGCTGGTAGCGCCGGCTGAAGCGCTTCTGCGCGCTGAGCTGCAGCGAGTTGTATTCCGAGTGGCCGCCGTTGGTGCGGTAGTCGATCGGACCGAAGGCGGTGTTGCGGCGCGGGGCGCCCGCGGCGAAGAATTTCGACCCGTCGGCCTGGATGACCGGCACGACCGGGTTGGCTTCGACGGCGCTCATCAAGTTGTAGGCGCGCGAACCGGCATATCCGATCGTCGCGGTGATGTGTCCCGCCAGCTCGCGCTGCAGATTCACATTGAACGTGACGCCGTACGGTTGCTTGATGTTGTAGTCGAGCGTGCGCGCGCTCGCCGCGCCGGCGGTCAGCGAGGCAGGACGCGGGAACGTCGGATTGTTGATCGTCGCCGTTGCGGCGAACGGCGGCGAGAACGACGCGATGCCGAAGGCGCTGTTGAACGGGCCGTCGGTGTCGTGATACAGACCGGCGCCGCCGCGGATGGCGGTCTTGCCGTCGCCGGTCGCATCCCACGCGAAGCCGAGGCGTGGCGCGATGTTGCCGAGCGACGGATTTCTAGCGAACGGCGGGCCGACCGTGAACGATCGATCGTTGACGATGTCGCGCAACGTGGTGTCGAGCCCGTTGGCTTCCGCCGGAATCGTGTAGAACTCGTATCGCAGGCCGAGGTTCAGCGTGAGCCGGTCGGTCGCCCGGTAATCGTCCTGCACGTACGCGCCGAACAGCGTATTGGGCCGGACGCGCTCGAGCTGTGCGCCCGGCGGTACGCCGACGAAGCGCGTCGGCGTGCCGGCGAGGAACGACCGAAGGTTCGCGAACGTGTAGCTGCCGCGGACGTTGGTCGCCGTCAGCTTGTTCGTCCGCAGGTGCTCGGCGAGCGCTCCCACCTTCAGCAGATGGCGTCCCTTCACGTAAGAAAGATCGTCGCTGAACGTCCAGTAGAAGCTGTTGTTCGTCGACGGGTTGGTGGTCGTTCCGCCGATCGACGTGAAACCGTTGATGCTGATCACGCCCATCAGATCCTGGCCCGCGATGAACGAGAGGTCGGGCGCGGAGAGGAAGGCGGGCAGCTGCTCGAAGCGGAGCCGGCTGTGCGAGAAGCGCGCCGTGTTGAGAATCGCGGGACTGAAGATCCGTTTGTACTCGGTCGTGAAGAACTGATTGCGCGACACCGAATCGGTGCCGTAGTCCGGAAATCCGGCAGTGACGCTCTGGTCGGCGCCGTCGTACGTGTACCGCGCAAACACCGAGTCGGTATCGCTGAACGTGTAGTCGAAGCGTCCCTGGTAGAAGTTCTCGCGCGTCGGCTGGTTCTTCTCGTAGGTGAAGATGCCGATGCCCTGCGCGGCGCTCGCGTCGCCGGCGTTCGCCGCCGGGAACAGCTTCAGGTACGGCGCCACGATCGGATTGATCGGAAAGAGCGCACCCGATCGCGCGGCGTCGGTCGGCACGAACGAAGTCGTCGTGATGCCGAGATCCTCCTGCAGCCGCTCGACGCCGCCGAAGAAGAAGAGCCGGTCCTTCTGCAGCGGACCACCGAAGCTCGCTCCGAACTGATGGCGCGTGAACGGCGGCGGATCGTCGCCCCGATCGAAGAAGTTGCGCGCGTCCATCGCGCTGTCGCGGAAGAACTCGAAGCCCGAGCCGCGGACGTGGTTCGTGCCGCTCTTCGTCACGAGGCTGATCACGCCGCCCATCGCGCGGCCGTAATCGGCCGAGTACGCGTTGGTGACGACGCGAAATTCCATGATCGTGTCGACCCCCAGCGTCGTCTCGGCGGCGGAGACCGTCGCCGTACCCGCGTACCCCCTCATGTTCGCCCCGTCGAGCAGATAGCTGTTCGATCGAAAGCTCATGCCGTTGATGTTCAGCTTCGTCCCGCGGTTCGATGACGACGTGCTGTCCTTCTCGCTGAAGCTGTTGACGCCCGGCTGCAGCAGCGCGAGGTCGATGTAGTTGCGGCCGTTCAGCGGCAGCTCGGAGATCGTCTTCTCCGTCACGACGGCGGACATCGCCGCGCTCCGCGTGTCGACGATGGCCGCGGTTCCGACGACGATGATCGACTCTTCCGTGCCGGTCACCTTCAGTGTGAGGCTGAGGCCGGCTTCCTGCGCCACGGCGAGCGTCACTCGTTCGACGACGCTGCCGAAGCCCTGCAGGCTGGCGCGCGTCTCGTACGCGCCGGGCGGCAATCCTGGGATCGTGAAGTAGCCGCTGCCGTCGGTGACAGCCGAGCGCGTCAATCCGGTATCGACGTTCTTGACGACGACGTCGACGCCGGGCAGTACGCCTTGCGTCTGATCCTTGACGGTGCCGGAGATCGTCGCTGAAGTGATCTGTGCGACGGCGGTCGAGGCGAGGACGAGAACGAGGAACGCTACGAGGCACGCACGCATCTGTGAGACCTCCGCTCGTCGCGACAACATATCACTTTTCCCTTGACTTCGCGCCGCGCCGCGCCGCACGCTGCACCGGCAATGGTCTGACCTTCAGCCAGGGAGGTTCCACGCTATGACGCGGAGCAGGATCTGGACGGCGGCGGCCCTCGTCGCAACGCTCGCGCGCGCGGGGCTCGACGCCCAGGGCACGACGGGATCGATTTCCGGATTCGTCACCGACGAGACGGGCGCCGCGCTGCCGGGCGCGACCGTCACGATTCGCGACGCCGACACCGACCAGAAGCGCGTGCTCGTCGCCGACGGCGCCGGCCGCTACCGCGCGCAGCAGCTCGCGCCCGGCGATTACGAAGTGACGGTGGAGCTCCAGGGCTTCCGCACACCCCGGCTCGCGGACGTGCCGCTGACCATCGGTCAGGACGCGGTCGTCAACGTGCGGCTGAAGGTGGGCGGCATCGACGAGCAGGTCATCGTCACCGCCGAGGCGTCGATGGTGAACACGCGGCAGTCGTCGGTCGCCGCGCTCGTCGACGAGAAACAGATTCGTGAGCTGCCGCTGAACGGACGCGACTTCAGCCAGCTCACGCTGCTGCAAGCGGGCGTCACTGCGTCGCCGAGCACGCAGCAGCAGGTGGACCGCGGCATGGGCACGCAGGTGTCGATCGCCGGTGCGCGCCCGAACCAGATCAGCTATCAGATCGACGGCACCGATTCGAACACGCAGGGCAACGGATCGCCGGGCAGCGCCGCCGGAGGGCTCCTCGGCGTCGAAACCGTCCGCGAGTTCCAGGTGCTCGTCAACAACTACAGCGCCGAGTACGGGCGCAGCACCGGCGGCATCGTCACCGCCGTCACGCGGTCGGGGACGAACGCGATCAAGGGCACGGCGTTCGAATTCAACCGCGACAGCCGGTTCGACTCGCGCACGTTCTTCGACGATCCGAATCAGGACATTCCGCCGCTCGAGCGAAATCAGTTCGGCGGGTACCTCGGCGGCCCG
>Ga0066709_100002573_pt1 | contig 13319 bp, 15 predicted proteins | sample GraSoiAngelo_158_FD_79665 | JGI IMG/M metagenome (GOLD analysis project Ga0066709, IMG submission 79665) | Grasslands soil microbial communities from the Angelo Coastal Reserve, California, USA - 14_1009_16_30cm | ecosystem: Environmental > Terrestrial > Soil > Grasslands | place: USA... | reverse complement strand
CGATTGCGTATCGACCCGGACGTAGCGCAGGAACCGTGAAACGAGGTTGTCGCTCATGAGCGACTGTCCCCGCCGAGTGAGCCGACGCAACTTTCTCCGGGTTCACCGCGTGTAGCGACAATTTGGGCACGCTGCGACGCGTACCGTTTTTATTCTCGCTTCTCCGGAGTTCTGCGACTTCTTTGCGCGGTTCGCATTTCCAGGTCCGTCGTATCGGTCATCTGTTCCAATGTCCTGCCCTTTGTCTCGCCCACGGTAAGCCATACAAAGGGGAACGAGATGGCTGCGGCTATCGCATAGAAAGCGTAAGCGCCGGTCAAACCGACCACCTTCAGCAGTAGTAAAAAACTGACAGTGACGGTGAAATTTGCCAGCCAGTTGGTCGCGCCAGAAATGGCAAGAGCAGCTCCCCGAATTTCGTTGGGAAACATTTCGCCTAACAATACCCACATCACCGGACCCCACGACACAGCGAATGACACGATGTACAGGTTCGCCGCCGTAAGTCCGGACACCGCGGCGATGTGACCTAGCATTGGCTTGCCATCAGGACCTACGCCGGCCGCGGCGAACACAGCTGCCATCGCGCCAAGCGTCAGAGTCATTCCCACTGATCCTATGAGCAGCAACGGTTTCCGGCCGATGCGATCGATAAGCATGATGGCTGGGATCGTGGCGAGAATGTTCACCAAGCCGGTGAGCACGTTAATGCGCAGAGCCCACTGTTCGGTTGCACCTGCTGCTTTCCACAAAATCTCACCGAAATAAAAAATGATGTTGATACCAACGAATTGCTGGAAAGCAGCCAAACCCATGCCCACCCAGAGCACCGGAGCGATGCGTCTCGTCCCGGGAATAATAAGATCCGATAGCTGCGGACGGCGTTCGGCTTCAAGGCTCTGTTCGACCTGCCGCACCAGTCGATCGGCATCGCCGCCAATTCGCGTGAAGACATTTCGCGCCTGCTCATGTTTGCCCACGAAGACGAGATAGCGCGGCGACTCGGGAATGGTCATGCTGCCTAACAAAAACGCGACAGCTGGTAATGCTTCCATCCAAAACATCCAGCGCCACGTCGGCGCTCCAAACCAAAAGATCTCGCCGGCTCCGCCAGCAACTCTGGCGAGAATCGCGTTGCTTAGGAATGCGCTAAACAGCCCCACCACAATCGCCATTTGCTGCAACGATGCCAGTCGACCCCGCATATGCGGCGGAGCGACTTCTGCGATGTACATCGGCGCCAATACGCTGGCGCCGCCGATGGCCACACCGGCTATGATCCGCGCCGCGATGAAAAACGCGGCCGAGTTAGCGGCGCCCGTCGCCATAGCGGTCACGAGAAATAGGATCGCGTTCAAGAGCATTGTGGGTCGCCGCCCGAGAGAATCAGCCAGCCTGCCCGCGCCGAAAGCGCCAGCGGCGCAGCCGAGCAGTACTGATGCAACGGCGAAGCCGGTCCCGGCCGCATCAGTGCCGAAGGCTTTTGCCAGGGCATCAACGGTGCCGTTAATCACGCCGCTGTCGAAGCCGAAGAGAAAACCTCCGATTGCAGCTACGCAGCACAGCGCGATCACATAGGCAGACCTGCGTCGCGTGGCGTGGACGCTCATCAGCTCAGTTGGGGTTCTCTGTGTCGCCTCGTCCATTTCAGATCGTCAGGTTGTTCTTCGTCCGACAGAATTAACGTCGACTCGAGCGCCGAGCGCGCCTGCCTGGCGAGGCGTCTACACTGAGCCTGTGTTTTGTCGGACCATAGGCATACTGACACGGCTCTTCACCTCGAATCACCTGCAAATCGCCGAAATCAAAATGCTGTTCCATCGGTATGCTTAAGGCCAGAATTCATAAGTTGTGAGGAGTTCGACCGAAAGCGATATTGACGTGAGCCGAGCAACTCGCTGGTTGATTGCTTCGGCCGTGGTGGTCTTTGCCTGCGGGATTCTGGCGATCGTGCTGCCTCTTACATTTTCACTTGGCGTCGCAGGATTTCTAGGCTGGCTTTTTCTCTTCGCGGCCGTCGCTCACCTTGTCTTCGGGGTTCATCTCGGAAGCGGCACCCTTGCCTGGCAGGCATTCATAGCGGCGTTATACGCGTTGGCTGCGATCAATCTACTGGTGAATCCGTTACTCGGGGTGGTTCTTCTCGCCTTGGTAATTGGCGTCGTTCTTATTGCCGAAGGTATCATCGAGATCGTTCTTTTTTTCGTGCTTCGCGAATATCGTCACGTCGTTTGGATCCTGATCGACGGAGTAGTTACTCTCGTGCTCGGGATCGTGGCATGCGCACATTGGCCACCTGCCAAGCTGGAGCTGGTTCAATACCTTGTCGGAATCAGTTTCATTTCGAGCGGCATTTCCCGTTTTTTGCTGGGCTTCGCAATTCGCGTCATGGAACGAGAGACTCCGATTGCATGAACAAGAAGCAGTCTGTACGAGCGGACCCGCGAGTGTTCGCGAGTCTATGCTAGACTACGAATAGTAGACGGCGCGTGCGCGCCTGCGCCATTGCCGAAGGGTGAGATAAGCGCCTACCATCCCGCCAAGGTGCGCAAAATGTGCCACGCCTTGGTCAGTTCCGAAAACTCCGCTGAACAGTTCAAGAAGCCCGTAAAGAATCACGAATAAGATCGCTGGCATCGGAATTGGCGGAATCAGCAGGACAATGGTGCGGCGCGGAAAAAGCATGCCGAACGCCAGCAGAATTCCGAAGATCGCGCCTGACGCGCCGACGGTCGGATAAATACCGGCCGATGTCATCATTGAGACGACTAGCAACTGAGTCGCGCTCGAACAAAGCAACGAAGCGAAATAGAGCGTCAGGTAATGCCGCGGCCCAATAGCTCGTTCGAGGTCAGAACCGAACATCCAAAGGGCGTACATGTTAATTGCGAGATGAAGGAAATTCGCGTGAAGGAAACCGCACGTAATCAGCTGCCAGACCTTGAATCCGACGGGACTCTCGAACTGCCCTACAATGAAATGGCCAATGGGCCAGAGCGCGAACCTGGCCAGGAACCCTGGGCCAGATACCGCTTCCAACGCAAAAACAGCGACGTTTACACCGATCAGCAATCTTGTGAGTCGCCCCATAAAAACAGCCTAACCACGTGTGCCTACTTTCACACGAAGATCACAAAGGGTCGCGATGGGCAAGAATGTTACGGCAATCTACGCGTCCGTATTGCCCAGCTGATCATTGCTGCGCGCGGCGCGCGCGACAGCGCCGCTAAAGAATTGCATTGGCGGATGCAATCGCATTGCCCAGGCTTTTTCATCGTGAACGGCGTGGGGAAAAACTAAATGAATAAAATCGCAGCCGTATCGCCATCCACTGCTGACGAGGGCAAGGGCCATTTCCGTGGTCACTTCGTAGTTGTCGTTAGGCCATCCGCTGTCGAGATAAAATCCTACGTTGCGCTTCGGCTCGCTCAGTACTCGTTCAATCAGGTCGTCCTTGTAGGAGAACGTGCTCGACATGCAAATAGCGCCGCCGAACACCTCGGGATATTGCCACGCCGAATAGAAAGAAACGACTCCGCCTAACGAGGAACCCCACATTGAACGATCGACCGGGTTGTTCGTTGTCCGCAGAAACAGTTGTTCGGCCGGTACAAGCTCTTCCACAATTGAGCGCGCGTAAGCTTCATAGCCCGGCCTCGTATATTCCTCCTCGCGTCGCTCATTCGAGTAAACACCGACAACAAACAAATCTTCAATCGCCCGCAATGCGCGCAGGAGCTGGCTAGTCTCATCGATCTCCCAGTCCTCATGTCGGAACGCTTCTTGTGGAAAAAAGAGGTTCTGCCCGTCCTGCATATAAGCGAGGGGGTAACGTGCCGTCGTGTTCTCCTCGTAACCCGGCGGAAGGTAAACTCGCAAGCGATGACGTCTTCCAAGTATTGCTGATTCAATTTCGACGATGGGTGAAAATCGTCCGCGCGCGTCGCTGAAGAAGTACGGATAAACCGGACGCGCGTCCTCGTCGGCCATCATTAACAGATTGTCAGGCCCGACGGCCCAATGCAAGCTGCCGTTCTTGATCAAACATGGCTTGAAATGAATGAACCGCTGCTGCGCCTCGATTTCAAATGTTGCCGTGTTGCCATCGCTGCTAACCGCCATCGGATGAACATCCCGTCCCCAATCCAAGTCGGTGCGGATTACCAGTGTTCCCGTTTCGGCTGGATAACAGATGCGGAGCGTCCGCTTGAAATTATTCTGCTTGGTCTGCGTCATTTTCCGGACCAGTCATAGAGTAGGGGAAGTGCTGCATATGTCAGTGATTTTTGTTTCGATTGGATCGTCGCATGCAAAGGCCGATCATTCCCGCCACGAAAAAGTTTTCGCAATGCGCCAAGGGAGCCGGTTCCGAGAAGTGACTGGTGCGGGCACTGCCTGGTCAACCAAGAACGCTCTAACATTTCGTTCGTCTAATTTGCTCACCAACTGAATGAGGTTGCAAAAACTACCACGCGGAATCGGAACGCTCGGGCTGGTTTTTGTTCTCTTTTTTTCCACGTCAGGCGGCCCGTACACCACTGAAACGCTGATCCATTCGGTCGGGCCCGGACTTGGCCTGCTGATTTTGGCGCTGGTTCCGCTGGCATGGTCCGTACCGGAAGCGCTGATCGTAGGCGAGCTCGCCAGCATGTTGCCCGAAGAGGGCGGTTATTATCGCTGGGTCGATCGGGCATTCGGACGCTTCTGGGCTTTTCAAAATGGCTGGCTCACGTGGATGTATTCGCTCGTGGACATGGCGATTTACCCGGTGCTGTTCAATCAATATTTGCGCTACTTCATCCCCGAATTGGATGCGCGAGCGGAATGGCTCATCTCGCTTGCGATGATTTGGGGCGCAACATGGGTCAACGTCCGCGGGTCAGTGAACGTCAGTCGAACCTCAATTATCGCCGGCTGCTTTGTGATGCTCGGCTTTCTCGTGTTGTCGATCGCGAGCGCGCCGCGCATCACTCACGTTCCGTGGCAACCGTTCGCGTCGGAACATGCGCGCGGACTGGGCGGTTTGGCCGTCGGTATCTCGATTGCGCTCTGGAATTACATCGGGTGGGATAATCCGTCCACGGCGCAAGGCGAGGTGAAAGATCCATCGCGTACATATCCGCGCGCCCTCGCGTTCGCACTGCCGTTTGTCACGATCGGCTACTTCGTGCCATTGCTCACGACGCTCGGTGCCAGCGATTGGACTACATGGACCGAAGGTGGCTGGCCGCAGATCGCCGGCTCCGCGGCTGGAAGTGCCGGCAGATGGATCGCAATCTGGATCGCGCTTGGCGGAATGATCAGCGCGCTTGCACTTTTCAACGCACTGCTGCTTGGCTACTCACGAATTCCGTTCGTGCTCGCCGGCGATGGTTTGCTGCCGCAGCCTCTGGCGAAGCTGGATGCGTACGGAACGCCGCGAACGGCTGTTATTGTGTCAGCAGTTTTCTACTCTCTTTTTGCTCTTGTAAGTTTCAGTAAGCTCGTTGTTGCCGATGTGCTCCTGTATTCGCTTGCCCTCTTCCTGGAGTTCGGCGCGCTGGTTCGACTTCGCAAAACCGAACTGTCACTGCGCGGTGCGTTCCGAATTCCGCTGGGCCGCAAAAGTGTGGCAGTCCTCGCTGCGCTGCCAATGATGATGTTAGTGGGCGTGATCGCCGTTTCATTCGCGGACGGTGAATACGGTTTGCCAGCAGTTATCGGCGCCGCTGTGGCGATTGCTGCGGGACCTTTGATGTATCGACTCGCGCAGCGCCGCAGTACTGGTTAGACAAAACTAGTCAGATGCACCAGCCTAAGATGAATGACACATTCATCGAGCATATCTCGCACCTGAAGCACACTTTGCGCAGTCGATTTTCCATTATTGGGCTGTTCAGGTCGAATGAGGTTGTGCCACACTGGCCGGCAATCGTGCACTGAGCGACCGGCGCAGCGCCGTCTCCGTGTTGTGCTTGTGCAGCGCGATATCGATTGCCGCTTTCAATTCCGGCACGGTGTAAGGCTTCAGCAAATACCCGAACGCGCCTGATTCGACTGCGCGCGCCACCGTTTCAGCAGAGGCGTGCGCGGTCAGAAACACGACCGGAACATCGAGGTGCCCGCGGATTGCGGCGGCAGCTGCAATACCACTGATACCACCATCCAATTGAATATCCATGAGCACGAGATCGGCGCGATTGTCTTCGGCAGCGCGGAGCGCGTCGGCAGCAGTGCTGGCGTCGCCGGCAATTTCGTAGCCGACCTCAGCGAGCTCGTGTTTAAGCGCTAACACAGTCAGCGCTTCGTCTTCAACGATCAGAATACGTTTTTTTGACATAATGTAGTTACGTTAGAATCACAGATGAAGGGTTGCTTGTTAGCCTGACACTTTGCTTGGAAAAGACACGGTTGCGCAGGTGCCGCCCGCAGGCATGCGGTTGATGACAAACTCGCCGCCAAGCTGACGTGACATTGCCTGAACGAGGTCTAGTCCGGTTCCGCGTTGCCCTTCAATTTTCGCCGGTGTTGGGACAAATCCGTTGCCATCATCACGGATCATTAACGTTACTCGATCGCGAGTCGTGCGCAGTCCAGCATGGAGGCTCCCTGCAGCGCGGCTGTGAAATGCGTGCTTCAGGGAATTAAGCAGCAATTCGTTGGCGATCAGGCTGAGCAAAATGCTTTGGTCGAGATCGAGCGGGACCTGATCGGGGGAAAGGTTAAGCGTGAGGTTGCAGCCCGCAGGGGCGTGCGAGCGCAGCAGCATTTCAGCCAGCTCACGCAAATGCGGCGCGAAATCAAGGTGTGACTGCCCTCGCTCGTTGTAGAGTTGTTCGTGAAGACGAGCCATGGCATTGACGCGATCGCGACACTCGGTAAAAACGTCGCGAACAGCGGGATCAGCAAACTTGCCAGACTGAAGCCGGAGCAAGCTGGACACGATTTGCAGGTTGTTCTTGACCCTGTGGTGAATTTCCGCGAGCGAAACAGTCTTTAGCGCGAGTAGCGCCTTCAGGCGTTCGTGTGCGCGACGGGACGAAATCACTAGTTCAGCCAAAGCGGCGGACGCTAATACGAGTATGCTGGCGTTAATGTAGGAGAGCGCAATGATACGTCCGCTGCGGGGCACCGTCAGGTCGGCTATGAGCACTGTCGCTCCGCAAAGTATCGCGATAAACCAGCCTGCTTTTCGTCCTGCCCGCCACGTCGCCAACACCACCGGCACGAAATAAAAGACTGTGACGTTGAAGTCGGTAATGTAATCAATCCAGCCAATGAGCAGCATCAGCAGAGCGGACGCAATTACTGCTGCCGTGGGTGAGCGGAGAAAATTAACACTGACACGACGCGATTTGTCTGCCGCGGTAAACTCTTGGCGCCCGTCGTAGGTTGGCAAATTAACAGGCTGCTCCAGCTGGATCGCGGACAGTAGTGCCACCCGGTTCGGTTCCATCAGCACAAATCTAAAGACCGTGGACAATGCAAGGCGTTTAAAAATACGCAGAATTCGCGGCTCCCTCTTTTGGGAGAGCCGTTGAACTTATTGCGTCCTTATTGCTCATCGGCTTCACATGAGTAACAAGTGCAACACACCATGCCTCCACCATTTTGCGCGGTGATCTTCGATCTCGACGGCGTGCTCGCAGACTCCGAGCCGTGGTGGAATCAGATCGACGCGAAATTGCTCGCCGAGCATGGAGTCAATTACCGCGGCGAATATCACCGAAATGTCCTCGGCGTGAGTTATCGGCTCGCGGTCGAGTTTTACAGGAACGCTTTTCACATCTCCGCGCCAGTTGAGGAATTGATGCGGCGGCGCGGCGCGATCGCGACCGAATTTTTCGCGAACCGTGTCGAACTATTTCCTGCCGTCAAAGCAACTCTCGAACAACTGCACATTATGGATTTGCGCCTTGCCGTCGCCACGAGTTCGGTAGCCGCCTCCGCGCGGCCCTTTCTCGAGCGAACTGGAATCAAAGGCTTCTTTGAACTGATCGTCACAGGTGATGAAATCCAACGCGGCAAGCCATTTCCTGATATTTATTTGTATGCAGCGGAGAAACTCAATGTCCCGTCGGATGTTTGTCTCGTAATCGAGGACGCGCTTTTTGGTGTTGCTGCTGCGAAAGCAGCGAACATGCGGGTCGCCGCGATTCCTGATACGCGCTTTGTGGATCGATGCGAATACGAGAAGCAAGCTGACTATGTGCTGGGAAGTTTCTCAGAAATTCCGGCGCTCGTCCGCCGCATCGGCGCCGACCGTTAAAATTTTCGCCGCGTCGATTTGGCAGGCGAAGCGTCTGTCTTACAATAGAAAGTCTCCTGCAATCGCGAGTTCCCTGATTACATTCCTCTGCAAGTATGGGCGAACAAGAACGCTTCCGTGTTTTCGCTACGTCGCGCATCGGCGACGCAGCAGAGAACCTTCTGCGCGCGAGGGGTTACGATCTTGAGGTGTTCCAGGGACCTGAGGCGCCGCCAAAGAAATTGATCATCGAGAAAGTGAAGAGCGGCATTGATGGATTAATCACAACGTTACGGGACCCGATTGATGCGCAAGTGTTGGACGCAGGGAAGGGGAGCCTGAAGGTTGTGGCGCAAATCGCTGTCGGATTCGACAACATCAATCGCGCCGACGCGAACAAGTATAAAATCCCGTTCACCAATACTGCCGATGTGTTAACTGAAGCGACGGCCGAGTTCGCATTTTTCATGATGGGCATGCTCGCGAGAAAAATGTGGCAGAGCGAGCGACTCGTGCGCGAGCAGAAGTGGCCGTCCTGGCATCCGTTCCTTCCGTTTCTCGGGGATGAAGTCACGGGCAAAACCATCGCCGTCATCGGTACCGGTCGGATCGGTCTGGCGATGATCAAAAAATGTTCCGGATTCGACATGAACATCCTTTGCTACGACCCGGCGTATCAGAATCACCAATTCATCAAAGCGATACACGAGTTAATGGACCTGCGCCACGCGCGCGGGATTCAGAAAGAGAAAACCTGGATCAAGTATGTCGAGTTCGAGGACGCCTTGCGCGGCGCCGACTACGTGAGCCTGCACGTGCCACTATTACGCGAGCGGGAGGCTGACAAACCGACTTACCATCTCATCAACGAGAATACGCTTAAGCTGATGAAACCGACCGCCTACTTGATAAACAGTTCGCGAGGCCCCGTGGTCGACGAGATAGCGCTCGCGAACGCCTTGAAAGAAAAAGTGATTGCTGGCGCCGCGCTCGATGTTTTTGAAAAAGAGCCATTGCCACCAGATTCGCCACTGCTCGATCCCGAGATCGCCGATCGCTGCCGCCTGTTCCATCATTTCGCCAGCGGCGCGCAGATCACGCGTCTGGACATCGATCCTAAAAAAGGCATGGCCGGCCGCTGCGTCCGGGGACTGATCGATGTGCTCGAGGGCAAGTACGGCGGCGACCCGACCAAGATGCCGTACGTGGTGAACAAGGAAGCATTCGCGTCGTGAGATCGCCGCGGGCCGGCGGCTTCTGCAAATTGTAACCAAAAAATGCTTGCACGTTCCAACGACTCTGCTAAATAGTTAACCGGATGGTTAAATATTCTTCCGGAGCGTTGAACCGAACTTTTGCCGCGCTCGCTGATCCAACTCGGCGGCGAATCCTGGCCCATCTGGCGCGCGGCGACAGGCGCGTAACAGATCTTGCCCGGCCGCACGCCATGTCGTTGCCGGGGGTGTCGAAACATCTTCGCGTTCTAGAAAAGGCTGGGTTGCTGCGGCGACGCCGTTATGGGCGGGTGCACGAAATGCAGTTGGACGCAAGACCGCTTAAGCAGGCGGCGCAGTGGGTCGAAGAGTATCGGAGATTCTGGGAAGGCTCGCTCGATCGACTCGCCGCCTATTTGGACAAGACGGCCAAGCGAACGCAAAGGAAGGAGGCGCGCTAGTCCCGATGTATCCTGCATGTTTGGCAAACGCGCTCTTGCTCGCAGTTGGCGCAGCGTCGGACGGTGGATTGACGACGTTCGTATTCGTCAAATTTCGCGGAAGAAAACACAGAAACCAAAATCGGAGGAAACCAAGATGAGACTGCAAGAAATAGAACCGGAAAGAGAAACCAACCACCTAAATCTAAAACTCAAACAGGTGCCGGTTACAAGCACAGGGATGCTGATCCGAAAGCCTGTCGCAGAGGTAATAACGCGAAAAGGAATACACGCGCCAACGAGATCCGCTCAGGCGATGGAATGGGTCCGGCGTCACGACAAGTATTGAATCGTATGAAAGGCACACGAAGAGAAAAGAGATCAGCCGGGACGAAGCATAGGACCGGAACACGCAAAGAGTGGCTGGCAGCACGACTCGAGCTGCTCAAGGCAGAGAAGGAACTCACGCGACGCAGCGATGAGTTGGCAAAGCGGCGACAAGAACTGCCGTGGGTTAAGATCGACAAGAATTACCGATTCGAAACCGATGAAGGAAGCGCCTCGCTTCCTGACCTCTTTCGAGGGCGATCGCAGCTCCTCGTCTATCACTTTATGTTCGGGCCGGATTACACGGCCGGCTGTCCGTCTTGCTCGGCGATCGCCGACGGCTACAACGGATTTACGGTGCATCTCGTCAATCATGACGTGATGTTTTGGACGATCTCGCGCGCGCCGCTTGCAAAGCTGCAAGATTACAAGCGGCGAATGGGTTGGACGTTTCCCTGGGCGTCTTCGTTCGGCAGCGACTTCAATTCCGATTTCAGTGTCGGCTTCACCGAGGAGCAACAGCGCAAAGGCGACATCCAATACAATTATGAGCAAGAGGGTCCGTGGAAAGGCGCCGGTGAGGGCGCAGTCACTTTCGCCGCGATGAGCGGAACCGATCCGGCCGCGTACACGCGAGAGCGACCGGGCATGAGCGCGTTCGCGCTTGCGGACGGCGTCGTTTACCACGCCTATTCCACCTACGCGCGCGGGCTGGACGGGCTCTGGGGCATGTATCAATGGCTCGACCGCGCACCAAAAGGGCGCAACGAGACCGGTGTATGGTGGCGCCGTCACGACGAGTACTGACATCACAACCAAGGAAAGATCGACATATGAATCGCGTAAATCATTTTGAAATCTACACAGAGAACCCCGAAGCGGTGCAGCCGTTTTATCGAGAAGTCTTCGGGTGGAAGTTCCAGAAGTTCGAAGGCGGGCCAATTGAGTATTGGCTAGTCACGACTGGCGACGACAAAGATCCGGGGATTAATGGCGGGATGACTCGTCCGCGCGAAGGGCAAAGTCCCGGCACGATCAATACCGTCGCGGTCGAGTCGTTAGACCAAACGATCAAGAAAATCGAGCAACGCGGCGGAAAAATTTGCGTGCCGAAAATGGCGATCCCGAAAGTTGGCTGGCTCGCCTACGCCGAAGATCCGGCCGGCAACGTTTTTGGAATCATCGAACCCAATACAGAGGCGAATTAAAAAACATGACAACAGAAATTAAATCAGAAGAGCCAGTAATCATTGAGCGAACGCTGTCCGCTCCGGTCGCGAAAGTTTGGAAAGCACTGACCGATGTCGATCAAATGCGGCAGTGGTATTTCGATTTGAAGGACTTCAAACCCGAAGTCGGCTTCGAATTCGAGTTCGTGGTCGAACACGAAGGCAACACTTACCATCATCTTTGCCGCGTCATTGAGGTCATTCCGCAAAAGAAGATCGCCTATACTTGGCGCTACAAAGGCGAGCCGGGTGATTCGCTCGTGACTATTGAATTGTTCGCCGAAGGCGACAAGACGCGGCTGAAGCTAACGCACAGCGGAATCGAAACATTTCCGAAAACGCCGGCTTATGCGCGGAAGAATTTCGAGGCTGGCTGGACCGCGATTATCGGATCGGAGCTGAAGAAGTTCGTTGAAAAGTCGAAGGGAAAATCATGAATGAGACAACCGCGGAAAAAACATCGCTGGAAATCCAGCGGTTCATCAATGCGCCGCGTGCGCGCGTTTACGCCGCTTGGACGGATCCAGCTCAACTAAGGGAACGGTTCGGCCCGGTGTGGGTCCGGACATGCGAGCTAGTCGCTGACGCACGAGTCGGCGGAAAGTTCCGTTGGGATGTGATTAACTGCGACGGCAAAGAGATGACGATCCAGGGCGAGTACCGCGAAGTCGTTCCGGGCAAGAAAATCGTTTTTATCTAGAAACATTGCGACGACGAGCTTTGGGCGAATCGAATCAGCACCGTCACAGTGGAATTTTCGGATCGCGACGGCAGAACCGAGTTACGATTGAAGCACGAGCAATTGCCCGGCGACGAATTACGTGAGGATCGGACACCTCGAGGCTGGAACAGTGTGCTGGATCAGTTGGAAAAATTCGTCAGCGGATGATTGTTGATGTAAACACCAATGATGAACACAGAAGAAGTAGCCAAAAAAGTGATGGAGCTAACTCGAAAGCAGGCGTGGTACGACGCTCTGGACCTTTACGACGACAATGTGGTCAGCGTGGAAGCGTCCGGCATGGGCGGCGGTTCGCCGGAAACGCGCGGAAAAGAAGGTGTTCGCGGCAAGGTCGACTGGTGGGTCAACGCGATGGAGGTGCACAGCTTCGACGCGCATGGACCATTCGTAGCGCACGATAGATTCGTCGTGCAATACGACGCTGACGTTTCGGATAAAAAAACGAAAGAGCGCAGGAAAATGTCAGAGGTCGGCGTTTACACGGTAAAGAACGGTAAGATCGTCCGCGAAGAATTCCTGCCGCGCGTGGATTAGCTTCGCGCACGACGAAACAATGCACTGTTTTTGCGGAGGACGTCCAATTCGTCTCCGCATTGCGTTTGGCGTTATCGCTGGGCCGAGTATTTATCGATCAAAGCTTGAAAGCGAGGATCTTTGCGCAACGGGTCCCAGATGGGGTCGAGCTTGAGACCGGGAACGGTGATTCCGTTTGGAACAACGAGCAAATGATCAAGTAGTCCAAATGCTTGATCGTGTTCGCCGGTCCACGCGTAAATTTGCGCGAGTTCAGCAGTAATCTCTGGCCCATCGAAAGCGTCTTGCGACTCCGGCAACAACTCAACCGCGCGCTTGCCCTCCGCGATCGCCTCATCCTTTTGACCGAGTCCGGCTAGAATCAGACCAAGCTGCCCATGGCGAGCAGCGTCGTCGGGGCTTTCGCGCACCAATCGCTCAGCGATGCTCCGTGCGCGCTCGAACGCCGAGTGCGCGTCCACTTTGTCATCCAGATACAAGTACAGCGTACCTTCGAGAGAAGCTTTCGGGCAGGTCGTACTGGCGCGGACGAGCAATGTCTCTCCACGAAATTGTTGGATCACCTGAAGCGCCTCCTTAAATTTTCGTTGCAACGTCAGGACCCCT
>Ga0066709_100002572_pt1 | contig 13319 bp, 15 predicted proteins | sample GraSoiAngelo_158_FD_79665 | JGI IMG/M metagenome (GOLD analysis project Ga0066709, IMG submission 79665) | Grasslands soil microbial communities from the Angelo Coastal Reserve, California, USA - 14_1009_16_30cm | ecosystem: Environmental > Terrestrial > Soil > Grasslands | place: USA... | reverse complement strand
TCTGCGGCCGCCACCTCGCCGGGGTCGCCGGCCTGCTGACGGCGCCCTACGCCGAGGCGCACGCGGGCGAGATCGTCGGCCTGTACACGATCACGCGATTCAAGGGCGAAGGGATCGGCGGGCGGCTGGTGAACCGGCTGCTCGCGGAGGCCGAGAGCCGGGGGCTCGAGTACGTGTTCGCGTGCGCGGTCGACCGGCGCGCCCAGCAGTTCTTCGAACGGCTCGGCTTCGAGCGCGTGAGCGCCGACGCCGTCCCCGCCGCCAAGTGGGTGGGATACGATCGTCGACGCCGAGCCCGCGTGGCGGTCTTCCGGCGCCGCCTGGCGGCTCGGGCGGCCGTCGCAGAGGGCTGATGGCCACGTTCCTGCGCGCCCTCGGGGTGCTCGTTCTGGTCCTGGGCCTCGCCACGGCGGCCGTGGCCGGCTGGCTGCTCGTGGGCGACGCGCACTTCCAGGAGGTCGCGGCGGCCTACGGCCGGCATCCCGAGCATGCGCTCTTCCAGGCGGAGTACTGGGCGGCGGCCCTGCGGCACTACGGTCTCCTCGCCGCCCTGGTGGCAGGACTGCTCGGGGGTCTCAGCCTGGGCGGGATCCTGCTCGCCCTCGGCCAGCTCCTGCGCCGGTAGGGCGCGAGGGGCTATTCCAGTTCTGCGTCCGAGCCGGATGGACCACGCCACGGGTCCAACCGGCTCGTCGCAGCTGTCCGGGGAGGCCCGACGGCCTCAGGCGCCGGGGCGCTTGAAGAGGCTCTGCATCTTCATCGCGAGCCCCATGTCGCCCGAGATCTTGAGCTTGCCACTCATGAAGGCCATCTGGCCGTTCAGCTTGCCCATGATCATGTCGACGTAGTCCTGCGACGCCATCGAGAGCGTCATGTTGGGCGACGAGGCCGTGCCTTCCTGCACCTGGCATGTGCCGTCCTTGATGACGACGTGCCACTGGCCGCCGTTGTCGCCACTCAGATTGAACTGGATGGTCGAGTTCATGCCCTTCGCCGCGTCGGCGTTCAGGTTCTTGGGCATCTCGGCAAAGATCTCCTTGGGCGTCATGCAGACTCCTCCTCTGGGGGGCTGGGGTTGGACGGTTTCCTAGGGCATCGAGCGTGGCGTTGTCAAGAACGACCGCCGTGCGGATAGTGAAGCGCGCTCGCGACGTTGTGCTCGGCGCTCGAACCCCATGCGTTGAACCTTTACCACGCCCGCGCTCAGCCCCCGAGGCGCTCGAGGAGCCCCCGGGCGAGCGCGGGGCCGCGACCGCTCTCCTCGTGCTTGAAGTAGGCGTAGATTCGCTTCCACCCGCGCGCCTCCCGCACGCGGGCCGCCCAGGCGTCGAGGTCGGCGTCCGCGTAGTCCGCGCGGCGCAGGCGCAGATAGCCGAAGGGCGCCGTCGCCACGAAGGGGGTGGTGAGCGCCTCGCCGTCCGCGATGCAGAGCGCGGCGTGGTGCCGGGAGAGGACCGCGTAGGTCTCGTCGCGGAACCAGCTCGCATCACGGAACTCGAATGCCGGGCTCACGCCGGGCGGCAGCTGCTCGAGAAAGGCCGCGAGCCGCTCGACGTCGAAGCGGAGGTAGGGCGGGAGCTGGAAGAGCAGGGGCCCGAGCTTCTGGCCGAGCGTTGCGGCGAGCTGGCAGAAGCGCTGGACCGGCTCGCCCGCGTCGCGGAGCCGCAGCTGGTGGGTGATGCGCTGCGGCGCCTTCAGCGCGAAGCGAAAACCCGCGGGCGTCTGCCGGCCCCAGCCGGTGAGGAGCTCCGGCTTCGGGAAGCGCTGGAAGGTGTAGTTGATCTCCACCGTGCCGAGCTGCCGTGCGTAGAACCCGAGCATCTCGCGCGCGGAGAGCTCCTCGGGGTAGAAGGTGCCGCGCCACGCGGGGTAGCTGAAGCCCGAGGTGCCGACGAGCACGTGGGAGAGGCGCGTCGGCTCGGTGCGCCGTGCGCGCTGCGCGACAGGCGTCATCGACGCGGGACGAGACGGCGGTAGATCGCCAGGTGCTTGACGGCGTCGCGCTGCCGCCCGGCGCGCTCGTAGAGCAATGCGAGGTTGTAGTGCGCGTCGGCGAGCCCCGGGTCGACACGGACGGCCCGCTCGTAGCAGCCGATCGCGTCGTCGCAACGTTCGGTGTCCTCGAGCAGCACCCCCAGGTTGTACCATGCGAGCCCGCTGGTGGGGTCGTACCGTACGGCGTCCCGGTAGTGGGCTTCCGCGCCCGTGACGTTCCCCTCGGCGTGCAGGAGGCGCCCGAGGTTGATGCGCGCCACGACGTGGGCGGGGTCCAGGTCGAGCGCGTGATGATAGGCGGCGCGGGCTTCGAGCGGCGACGAGGCCTCGATCTCCATCGCCAGGTCGCACCACTGCTCGGCGCTCAGCTGCGGCAGCGACGGCGCGGCCGTTGCGGGCAGATGGGCCAGCTTCGTCGCGCGCGCCACCACGCGACTGCTGTCGAAGTTGAAGAGGAACTGCCCCGACTCGGGCTGCCAGCGGGTGTCTCCGTCCCAGGCGACCACACGCTTGCCGTCGGTGAAGATGCTGAGGCGGGTGAGCGGCCGGCCGCCGATCTGCCGGCGGAGGGATTCGAGGACGCGACGGATCTGCCGTACGGGGACGCGCTCCTCGAGCAGACCGCGCGTGGTGCGCAGCAGGATCAGGTCGACGAAGTCGAAGTGCAGCCGCCCGCGGCCGTCGCGCGCGGGAGCGACCAGCCCGGCGTGCACGCAGCGCCGGAGCCGTGCGGGCGGCAGCCCGACGATGCGCGCCGCCTGCGCCGTGTCGAAGTGGGCGCGAGCGTCGCCGACGCGCCGCGCGCCCACCTACTTCTTGTGCGCGCGCCTGGCTGGCGCGGGCGCCTCGCGCCGCTGTACGGCGGCGGCGGGTCGGCGCTTCGCGGCCCGCGCGGCTCCCGCCGTCTCTCGCTCCTCGCCGCCCGCCTTCCGCCCGGCGAGGCTCTTCTTCAGCGCCTCCATGAGGTCGATCACCTGGGCGCGCTCGGGGGCCGGGGCCGCGATCGTCACCTCCTCGCCCGCCACCTTCTTCTCGACCACCTCCGTCAGCCGATCGCGGTACTCGTCGCGGTACCTGTCGGGACGGAATTCCGTCGACGAGAGTTGGTCGACGAGCCGCCGCGCAAGCTCGATCTCCGAATCGCGCAGCTGCACCACGCCGTCGGTGCGGATGTCCGCGAAGCTACGCACCTCGTCGGCGTAGTACATCTCGTGCATGACGAGCCCGCCGTCGTAGGCACGGATCAGCACGAGGCGCTCCTTGCCGTGGCTCACGTGCTGCGCGAGCGCCACCTTGCTCTCGTCGCGCATCGCCTCGGCGAGCAGACGGTAAGCCTTCTCGCCGCCCTTGTCGGGTCCGAGGTAGTGCACGCCCTCGAAGTAGATCGGGTCGACCCGCTCCAGGGGCACGAACTCGTGGATGTCGATGGTCGGGCTGGCCGCCGCCTCGATCGCCTTCAGCTCGGCGTCGGTGAAGGTCACGTAGCGATCGCGCGCGAACTGATAGCCCTTGACGAGCTCGTTGCGCTCCACGACCGTCTCGTCGTGGGGGCAGAAGACCTGCTGGCGGATGCGCGTACCGCACTTCTCGTGCAGGAGGTTGAAGGACACCTGCTGCGACTGGGTGGCGACGTAGACCCGTACGGGGATCGAGACGAGGCCGAAGCTGATCGTCCCCGACGCGATCGAGCGTGCTGCCATGGAGGCCTCCTCTGGAAACAAGAAAGCGCACGGCCCGGGGTCGTGTCAAACCCGGGGCTCCGGCCGTCCGTCAGACCTCGATCCTGATCCGCCAGACGTCCGTCTCGTGCGCGACCTCGACGACGTGATGGCCGGCCGCCTCGGCGGCACGGGGAATGTCGCGTGCACCCTGCGGGTCGTCGAGCACGAGGTCCAGCTGGGCGCCGCGCGGCAGCCCTTCGAGCCGGACCCTGGCCTTTGCCCAGCTGAGCGGGCACTTGACGCCGCAGAGGTCGAGGGCGGGCGGCGAGCTCACCCGCGCTCGAAGATCGTCGCGATGCCCTGCCCGAAGCGGCCCCGGCGCCGCTTCAGCTCGTGCAGAAGCGTCGCGGTGAGGCGAGCGCCGCTGCATCCGAGCGGGTGACCGATCGCGACCGCGCCGCCGTTCAAGAGCCCCTGCTCGGGATGTCCCTTGCCGACGGGCGTGCGAACGGCGTCGACGACGACGGCTTCGCGCATGATCCTCTCCTCCTGGCCACCCACTATGCCAGGCTGCCCGGGTGTTCGGAAGGAGGAAGCTGCGGTCGGTACCGCCGGCTACCGCGCGTGGGCCTTCTTGCGCCGCGAGGTCTGACGCGCGACCGTCTTCCGTGCCCCGCGCGCCGTCTTCCGCGCCGTCGCCTTCCGCGCCGTCGTCGTCCGCCGCTTGCGTGCAGTCGCTCGTGCGGGCGCCGCGCGGGTGGCGCCGAGTTCCTTCTTCCGGGCCTGCATCCGCCGCCCGAGTGCGCCCCGCACCACCTCCGACAGGAGCTGCTCCAGCCGGGGCAGCATGTCGTTCTCTTCCTCGCTCACGTGGTGCTGCACGTCCTGTTCGAGCGCCCCCATCCGGTCGTCGACGTCCTGATCGGCGGGGTGCTGCTCGGCAGGGTGCTGGCGAAGCCAGACCACGTGCTCCTTCACGCGCGCGTGCTCGCGAAGCGACTCCTCGACCAGCTTCTGTACGTCGGCGTCCTCCGTGATCCGCGCCGCAGGATAGAGGATCTCTTCCTCGATCCGGGTATGGACGTCGAGCTCGCGGCAGATGCTCTCCACGGCCGAGTTCCGCTGCCGCGGCGGAACGCTGCCGGTCACCCTCCGCACCAGGCCGGTCAGGCCGCCGCCACCCTTGAAGCGGGCGAAGAGCGCCTCGACGCGGCGGTGGTCCTTCTTGATGAGTTCGATGGCGTCCATCGTTCCCTCCCCGTGTGACCGCTTCTCCTTGCGAGTAGCGGCATGGAGGCTCCGGTTTTGCAATCCCTTGCCGGGCAGCTTCTCAGGCGCCGCGCAGGAGCGCGAGCAGGACGATCAGCGTCACCATCGCCCGCCGCTTGACGGCGTAGCGGCGCGTCGAGTAGCCGTACGCGCCATGCGGGGTTCGCTCGGCTTCGTCGCGGTCGTCGCCTTCGTCCTCGGTCCCGCGCTCGCCTGGCTGCATATCGTCCCGCCGCTCGCCGGCTTCGTCGTCTTCGCGCTGGGCGGCCTGTTGGCGCTCGTCGCGGCGCTCGCGGGCATCGTGCAGGCGGTTCGCGGCCGCGGCTTCGCGCCGGGCGCCGCCACGGCGCTCGCGGTCGCCGCCGTCTTCGTGTTCGCGGCCTCGCGCGGCGCGGGCGTGCCGCGCATCAACGACTACACGACCGACGTCTCCGATCCGCCCGTCTTCACCCACGCCGCGACGCTGCCCGCGAACGCGGGACGCGATCTCGGCTACCCGCCCGCCTTCGTCGCCGAGCAGCGCCAGTGCTGTGCCGATCTGGCTCCGATGAGGCTCGCCATCGCGCCGTCCGACGCGTTCGTACGTGCCCGCGGCGTCGCCGAGCACATGCCGTCCTGGACGGTGACGAGCGCCGATCCGCAGGCGGGCACGATCGAGGCGTTCGCGGAGAGCGCCCTCTTCCACTTCAAGGACGACGTCGTGATCCGCGTCCGCCCCGACGGCGGCGGGAGCCGCATCGACATGCGCTCGAAGTCGCGCGACGGCAAGGGCGACTTCGGCGTCAATGCGGCGCGCATCCGCGCCTTCGCCGCCGCCCTCGGTGCGGCGAGGTGAACGGCCCACGCGTCCGGCGCTGAGGGCGCCGTCCTACCGCGAGCAGGTGCGGAATCCGGCGAAGACGTCGCGCCGGTCCGGGGTGTAGAAGTTCCGCCACGTGTTGCGCAGCAGGCGCCCCCGCGTCGCCCAGCAGCCGCCGCGCAGCACCTTGTGCGTGCCGAACCAGGGTGCGGAGTATTCCTCGTAGGGATCGAGGACGAAGCCGGGGTAGGGGAGGAAGTCGGTGGCGGTCCACTCCCAGACGTTCCCGAGCATCTGCCGGCAGCCGAACGCACTGTCGCCGGCCGGCAGCGCGGCGACGTCGACACAGCCGAGCGTGTGGGCGTCGAGATTCGCCCGCTCGGGCATCGGCTGCTGGTCGCCCCAGGGGTAGAGCCGCTTGTGAGCCGCGAGCGCCGTGCCGTCGGCGGTCGGCTCGCCGGCCGCGGCCGCCTCCCATTCCGCCTCCGTCGGGAGGCGCCGGCCGGCCCAGCGACAGTACGCGTCGGCCTCGTACCAGCCGACGAAGATGACGGGATGATACGGCTCGAGCGCCAGCCAGCGGTCGAAGTGGCGGCGCTCCCAGCCGCCACCCACGGCGCGTCTCCAGTAGACGGGGTGTGCGGCCTCGACCGCCTCGCGCCACCTCCAGCCGGCCCCTGACCAGAGCTCGCGACGGCGGTAGCCGCCGTCCTCGACGAAGGTGGCGAATTCGGCATTGGTGACCGGCGCGCGTCCGATCGCGAACGGCACGATCTCGACCCGGTGCGCCCACTTCTCGTTGTCGAAGACGAAGGGCAGGTCGCGGCTCGCCCCGAGCGCGAAGGCGCCGCCGGGCACGCGGGCGTCGCCCCGGAGCGCGCCGGCGGCGGCCGACGACACTGCGGCCGGGAGCGGCGGGGGTGGATAGGCCAGCGTCTGCCGGGTATAGGCGAACGCCTCGTCGTGCATGTCCTCGTGAAAGATCGTGAGGAGGTGGAAGTACCGTTCCGTGGGCGACGGCTCGCGCGCCGCGAGTCGCTCCCGGACGCGCGCCAGGACCGCCTCGAGGTAGCCCAGCGTCTCGGCCATGGACGGAAGCGGGAGGTCCCAGCGGGTGTCGTGCGCGACCCGGGCCGAGTCGTAGAGCCGGTCGCCGTCGGCCCGCAGCGACGCCTCGTCGCGCGCGTGTCGGAGCGCCCAGAACTCCTGGAACCAGCCGACGTGCCCGACCTCCCAGCGCAGCGGGTTGACGATCGACAGGCGTGGGCCCATGAGCTGCTCGGCGTCGAGCCCGTCGACGAGCGCGATCGTGTGCGCGCGCGCGTCGCGGTGCCACGCGACGAGCCGCCCGCCGTGGCCGCCTTCCCCGTGCACCACGCCTCGGAGTAGCATACTGATACCGCTTCGCCAGAGGGGCGGAATGCGGATTCTCATCCTGTGTCCCGCGCGTGCCGGCACGCGGCACGGCAACCGCGTGACGGCGCTCCGCTGGGCGCGCATCCTGCGGGGCCTCGGACACCGGGTGGCGCTGCAGGAGGCGTTCCGGGACGACCGCCCCGATCTGCTGATCGCCCTGCACGCACGGAAGAATGCCGCCCCGGTACTTCGCTTCCGGGCGCGTGCCCCGGAGGCGCCGCTGGTCGTCGCCTTGACGGGTACCGACGTCTACCGTGACATCGGCCGGAGCCGCGCCGCGAGACGCGCGCTCCAGGCGGCGACACGACTCGTCACGCTTCAGCCGCTCGCGCTCCGCGAGCTCCCGCGCGCCCTCCGCGCGAAGGCGCGCGTGATCCATCAGTCGGCGCTCCCGGTGCGCCCCGGGCGACGTCCGGCGCGCTCCTTCGACGTCTGCGTCCCGGGTCACTTGCGAAGCGAGAAGGACCCCTTCCGAACGGCGCAGGCGGTCCGCGGTCTGCCGGCCGACTCCCGCATCCGCGTCCTCCAGGTGGGAAGCGCGATGACGCCGGCCATGCGCCGCCGAGCGTGCGACGAGATGACGCGGAACCCGCGTTACCGCTGGCTCGGCGACCGGCCGCATCGGGAGGCGCGCGCGATTCTCGCCCGCAGCCGCCTCATGGTCCTGTCGTCGCGGATCGAGGGCGGGGCCAACGTGATCTCGGAGGCGCTCGCCAGCGCGGTTCCCGTGCTGGCGAGCCGCATCCCGGGCTCCGTCGGCTTGCTCGGCCCGGACTACCCGGGCTACTTCCCGGTCGGCGCCACGCGCGTCCTTGCCCGCCTCCTCGGGCGCGCGGAACGGGACTCCGCGTTCTACGCGCGGCTCGCGCGGGCGTGCCGGCGTCGTGCGCCCCTGGTGGCGCCCCGGGCGGAGCGGCGCGCCTGGGCGAGGCTGCTCGTCGAGCTCGAACGCGTGCGTGACGCGCGGAACCCGGGTCAGCGGCTCTTTGCCTGACGGATGTAGCGCTGCAGATCCTCGCGGTCGATGAGCGAGAGAATCTCGACCCGCCCGCCGTCGAGCGGGCGGTAGATCAGGCGCACGTCGGTGGCCACCCGGATGCGGTAGTGGTCGGGGAGCCCCTCGAGCGGGATGGCGCGCAGGCTCGGGTGCCGCCAGTCCTCCGCCAGGCGGTAGATCTTCTCGAAGGCGTTGCGCACGATCTTGCGGTCCCAGCGACGGATGGACTCGTAGAATTCGTCCGTGAAGAGGGGGAGGCTCCATCCCGCCCCGCTCGACGCCGGACGTTCCTCTGCGCTCTCCGCGGGGCGCGCCGTACGCTCCGCCTCGGCCGCGCGCAGGCGGGCGGCCAGCATGGCTTCCGCCTCGCGCGCCTCCTCGAGCTCGGCGTCGAGGGCGCGGGCCCGCCGCTTCGTCGCCTCGAGCTCCTCGCCGAGGCGCGTGACCTCCCCGGCGGTGCCGGACTGAAGACGTGCCCGCAAGCCCTCGCGCTCCTCGCGGAGACGGTCGCCCTCGGTCTCGAGCCGCGTGCGTTCCTCTTCCGACTGCCTGAGATCGCGACGCGCGCTGGCCACGCTGCGCTCGAGCTCGACCAGCCGCTCCTTGAGCCCGCCGAGGCGCTTCAGCGTACGGTCGCGGGCGCGTTGCGCGCGGGCGGCCTGCTTGGCCGCATCGCTCGCGAGCTTCGTCTCGGGAGGAGGGGAGTCGGCGGGCGGCTCCGCCGGCTGACCCTCCTCCGGCTCACGCGCGTGCGCATCCGCCTCGTCGAACTCGGCGATGATCGTCTTGACGAGCGCCGACGCCAGCTCCCCCGCGCCCTCGACGGCCGAGCCGAGCAGCGCCCAGGCGAGGTCGCGGGCCGGGTCGCGGGACTCGAGCACGAGATCGGCCACCGCCCGGCCGCCGCCTTCGCTCGCCACGGCGGCGGCGAGCGGCGACGCACCGATGTCCTTCCGGAGCGTGCGGTCCACCGCTGCCGCGACCTCGGGATCGTTCTCGTAGTAGTCGACGAGGCTCCAGGCGAGGTCCCAGGTGCCGAGACGATCGACACGCGTGCCCGGCGGCGCGGTGCCGAGGCGGCCGACGAGCTTCGCGAGACTCTTCTCGGAGAGCGTGACCACGAGGAACGTGCTGCGCTCGTCGGGCGTCAGCGGCGAGAGGAGAGCCACGCGCGCCATTCTACCCGAGTAGCGTCGCGTGGCGACCGGAACGGGCGGTCAAAAACCGCCCGGCAGTTTGCCGGCTCCGATCGCGCGCGATACATTCGGCCGGGCCTCCGATGGAGACCTACACGCTCCGTCCGCGGCCGGACGCTCGCCCCGAGCCGCGCTATCGCATCGACTACGAGGGCGAGCTGAACCCGGCGCAGTACGCGGCGGCGACGACGCTCGAGGGTCCGGTGCTGGTCGTCGCCGGCGCCGGCAGCGGCAAGACGCGCACGCTCGTCTACCGGGTCGCCCGGCTCGTCGAATCGGGGGTGAACCCGGCTCAGATACTGCTCCTCACCTTCACCCGCAAGGCGGCGGAAGAGATGCTCCGGCGCGCGTCGATGCTGGTCGGCGGCAGCTGCGAGCAGGTGGCGGGCGGGACCTTCCACTCGTTCGCCAACACGGTGCTGCGGCGCGCGGCGCGGCGGCTCGGACTGAAGCCCGGCTTCACCATCCTCGACCGCAGCGATTCCGAGGACGTGGTGAACCTGCTGCGCAGCCGGGCGGGTCTCGACCGGAAAGACCGGCGCTTCCCTCGCAAGGGCGCCATCGTCGAGATCTTCAGCATGGCCGTGAACCGGAGCACCACCGTCCCGGCGCTCCTCGAGGACGGCTATTCCCACCTCTACGAGCACCTCGACGACCTCGTGCGCCTGGAGGAGGGGTACCGGCGCTACAAGCGCGAGCAGGACCTCGTCGACTACGACGACCTCCTCGTGCTGCTACGCGACCTCCTGCGCGATCACCCCGAGGCGGCCGCGCACCTCTCGCGCTCCCATCGCTACGTCATGGTCGACGAGTACCAGGACACCAACCGCCTCCAGGCCGAGATCGTCCGCGGCCTGGCCGTGGCGCACCGGAACGTCATGGCGGTCGGTGACGACAGCCAGAGCATCTACTCGTTCCGCGGCGCCACCTTCCGCAACATCATGGAGTTCCCGGACCTCTTCCCCGGCACGCGGATCATCAAGCTCGAGGAGAACTATCGGTCCACCCAGCCGATCCTCGACCTCGCCAACGCCGTCATCGAGCGCGCCGCCGACAAGCACACCAAGATCCTGCACGCACATCGGGGTCCAGGCGGTCCGCCGTCACTGGTCCAGTGCTCCGACGAGCAGGCGCAATCGCGCTTCGTCTGCCAGCGCATCCTCGAGCTGCGCGAGGAAGGTGTTTCGCTCGACGAGATCGCGGTCCTGTTCCGGTCGAGCTTCCACTCCTTCGACCTCGAGCTCGAGCTCCAGCGTGCGGACCTGCCGTTCGTCAAGCGCGGCGGCTTCAAGTTCATCGAGACGGCGCACGTGAAGGACGCGCTGGCCCATCTGCGGATCGTCGCCAACCCGCGCGACGCCGTCTCCTGGCACCGCGTGCTCCTGCTGCTCGACGGGGTCGGCCCGAAGACCGCGGACGACATCTTCGCGCACGTCGTCGATGCGCCGACGATCGAGGCGGTGAGCGAGCGCCTGGCGGCCTATCCACGCCGCGGCGCCTACGCCAAGGACCTCGGACGGCTGGCGGCGCTGCTCGCCGAGATCGCCCCGGACGAGATGCTGCCGGGCGAGAAGGTGGCGCGCGTCGTCGGCTTCTACACGCCGATGCTCCGGCAGATCCATCGCGATGACTTCCCGAAGCGGGAGAAGGACCTCGAGCACTTCATCACCATTGCGGGCCGCTACCGGAGCCTCGCCTCGCTGCTCGCCGACATGGCGCTCGAGCCGCCGACCGACAGTGTGGGCGACGTGCTCGCCGCCCGCGTGGAGGAAGGCCTCCTGACGCTGTCGACGATCCACTCGGCCAAGGGTCTCGAGTGGCACACCGTGTTCGTCATCTGGCTGGTCGACGGCCGCTTCCCCTCCTACCTGAACCTGCACGATGGTGACGAGGTGGAGGAGGAGCGCCGGCTGCTCTACGTCGCTGTGACGCGGGCCAAAGACAACCTCTACCTCTCGTACCCGATCGACATCTACGACCGGGCGGCGGGCATGGTCCTCGGCCAGCCGTCGCGCTTCGTGCAGGATCTCCCGGAGGCGATTCTGCCGGGGATGCAGGTCATCGAGTCCGGAGGCTTCCGCTAGGCATGGCCGGCTCTCCTTCTCTCGGCGAACGGCTGGCGGCCGCCGGTTTGGATCTGCCGGCCGAGCTCGTGCCGGTCATCGAGCAGCGCCTGGCGCCGGTCCTGGCCTCGCTCGATGCGCTCGTGGGGCTCGACCTCGGCGATGCCGAGCCCTTCGTTCCCGCGCGCCTCGCGGACGACGCCGCCGAATGAGCGCCGCGCTCACCGACCTCGGCGTGGCGGAGCTCCGCCGGTTGCTCCGCGCGCGCGAAACCACGGCCGCGGCCGTCGCGGAGGCGCACCTCGCGCGTCTCGAGGCGCTCGACGGCGACGCGCACGCGTTCGTCGCGGTCATCCGCGACGAGGCGCTCGTGGCCGCGGCGGCCGCAGACCGCGCCCTCGGCCGTGGGACGGCGGGGCCCCTCGCGGGCGTTCCCGTCGCGGTGAAAGATCTGTTCGCCGTGCGCGGTCTGGTGCGCGGGAACGGCAGCCCGGCCTTCGCAGGCGATCCGCCCGCCACCGCCGATGCGACCGTCGTCGCGAGGCTGAGAGAGGCCGGGGCGGTCGTGCTCGGCACCACCCACATGCACGAGCTGGCCTTCGGTCCGACCGGGGTGAACGCGGCGCTCGGGACGCCGCGCAACCCGTGGGCGGCGGACCGCGTTCCCGGCGGATCGAGCAGCGGCTCCGGCGCGGCCGTCGCCGCCCGCCTCGTGCCCGCCACGCTCGGGACCGACACGGGCGGGTCGGTGCGCATCCCGGCGAGCTTCTGTGGCGTGACCGGCCTCAAGCCGACCTACGGCCGGGTGAGCCGCGCCGGGGTCACGCCGCTCGCTCCGACGCTCGACCACGTGGGACCGCTCGCCCGCAGCGTGGAAGACGTGGCGCTGGTGCTCCAGGCGATCGCCGGCCACGATCCGGCCGACGGCTCGAGCGCGCGCCTGCCGGTCCCCGATTATGCCGCGCGTCTCGATCGTCCGCTTCGCGGCCTGCGCCTCGGCATCCCCCGTGCCTTCGCCTTCGAGCTGATCGAGCCCGAGGTCGCCGCCGTGTTCGAGACGGCGCTCGTCGATCTCGGCGAGGCGGGTGCCGTCACCACCGACGTCGTGTTGCCGTCCCTCGCGCACGCGAACGCGGCGCTCGGGGCGACCATCCTGGCGGAGGCGGAGCGGGCGCTCGGATCGTTGCTGGGGTCGCGTCGGGCGCACACGGGCCTCGAGCTCCGCGTCTACCTGGCGCTCGGGAAGATGGTCGAGCAGGACCACTACCTCGCCGCGCAGCGCCTGCGGACCCGTCTCTACGAGGAAGCGCGCGCCGCCTTCGCACGCGTCGACCTGCTCGTGCTGCCGAGCACCCCCGTCGTCGCGCCGCGCCCGGACGAGCTCCTCGTGCGGCTCGGCCGCCAGGAGCTCGACACCGCGCAGGCGATCACGCGTCTCACCGCGCCATTCAACCTGGTCGGGCTTCCGGCGCTCGCGCTCCCCTGCGGGCTCACGTCAGCGCGCATGCCCGTCAGCCTCCAGGTGGTGGGGCCGCCGTTCGCCGAGGACCGGGTACTCGCGGCGGGGCACGCCTACCAGCGCGCGACGCGCTGGCACGAGCGCCGTGCGCCGTTCCCGGAACCCGGCTAAGGCTGCCGGCAGCGCATCGCGCCGGAGGAATCCCGGCAGGCGCCGATCGTCCCCTCGCGGTCGATGATCCCGTGCGTCGTGAACGTCAGGCTGATGGGAGGATGAAGGACGGCCGGATCGGCCAGCAGCGGGAAGCGCATGCTGAACTTGATCACGTCGGGGTTTGACGACGCCGCGCTGAACTTCACCTCGAACGGCTCAGTGTCCTTCCGGCACGCGATGGCGCGACCGAGCGTGCGGCATTCCGTGTCTTCCCACTTGGCCGTGTGATCGAGCGCCAGGTCGTCCGTCAC
>Ga0066709_100002570_pt1 | contig 13326 bp, 11 predicted proteins | sample GraSoiAngelo_158_FD_79665 | JGI IMG/M metagenome (GOLD analysis project Ga0066709, IMG submission 79665) | Grasslands soil microbial communities from the Angelo Coastal Reserve, California, USA - 14_1009_16_30cm | ecosystem: Environmental > Terrestrial > Soil > Grasslands | place: USA... | reverse complement strand
TCAGTTGTCTTCGTAGACCTCCTCGACGAAGCGCGACAGCTCCTGGGCGGCCGCCCGAACCGAGCGGATCGCTTTCTCGTAGTCCATCCGCGCCGGTCCGAGCAGCCCGACGGCACCGAGCGCGCGGTTCGTGAGCCCGTACGTCGCCCCGACGAGCGCCGCGTCCTGGAACGCGGGGTGGTCGAGGTCGCCGCCCATCCTGACGAACGCGCGGCGCGGATCGAGCGCCTCGCCAAGGATCTCGAGCAGCGCGGCGCGGCGCTCGAGCGTCACGAGCACGTGCCTGTAGATGCCGAGATCGTCATCGTTCGCCGAGTCGAGCAGCCCCGCCGCGCCGCCCACGTAGAGGCGCTGCTCGGCCTGCAGCAAGTCGGTGAACGCAGGCCGCAACGCAGCGAGGAAGACGCGTTCGGCTCCGGAGAGACTCGAGTCCTCGAGCTCACGGCGGAGCCGGCTCGTACCGAGCTGGAGCCCGGCCACCCGCTCGTTCAGGTACTCCCCCGCCCACTTGGCGAGCCCCGGATCGACGGTGTGGTCGAAGGTCACGACCCGTTTCGCGACGCCGCCGGTGGAAGTGATGACGACCGCCATCACGGTGCGAGGGTTGAGGAGCAAGACTTCGACGTGCCGTACCGTCGTCGTCTCGAGAGGCGGCGCCGACACCAAGGCGAGCTGACTAGTTACTCGCGAGAGCATCTCGGTCGTCGCCTCGAGAGCCGAATCGATCTCACGACGCAGCTCGGAGAGGTCGAGCGGGAAGGAGCCCGGGCGTGGATCCTGGCGCGCGAGTAACTCGTCCGCGTGGAGCCGGTAGCCCTCTTCGGTCGGAACCCGGCCGGCCGACGTGTGCGGATGCGTGAGCAGACCTCGCGTCTCCAGCTCGGAAAGCTCGTTGCGCACCGTCGACGGCGAGACCTTCAGCCCGCCGCGCTCGACGAGGTGCCTCGAACCTACGGGCTGTCCCGTGGCGACGTACTCCTCGATCACGAGCGCCAGCAGCTCGCGCTGTCGCGCCGTCAAGGTTGCCGCTGGGTCAGAGGCCATTTGCAGGAATTTTAGCGCTGCCCTACGCGAGCAGGTCCGCGGTGACCCCACCGCCGAGGAATCGCCCGCGGGGAGTGAGCGCCAGCGTCTGCCGATCCGAATCGCTCCGCACGAGCCCGAGCAGCTCGAGACGGGACACGGCACGCTCGTCGAGGACCGTGGCGAGCTCGCCCAGGACCAGAGGCTCGTCCAGCCGCAGCCCGAGCATCACGCGCTCACGCCGGCGCACGTCGTCTGAGAGCGGCTCGACCGCACGCTCGGGCGCCGTTTCACGCTCCAGTGCCTCCATGTATCCGGCCAGGCGAGGCGTATTCCGCCAGCGGCGTCCCGCAACCGTCGAAACCGCGCCCACGCCGAGCCCTAAGTAGTCGCGCCCCAGCCAGTAGGCGAGGTTGTGCCGAGAACGAAGATCGAGCTCGGAAGCGCGGCAGAAGTTGGCCGTCTCGTACCAGCGATACCCGGCGCCTCTCAACCGCTCGACCACGAGCTCGAAGTAGGACTCCATCGCGTCGGCCTGGCGCTCGAGCTCGTCCCCGTGGGCGTGGGTGAAGCGTGTCCCCGGTTTCGCCTCGAGCTCGTAACACGAAAGGTGCTCGGGCCCCAGCTCGAGCGCGTCGGCGAGGTCGGCCTCCAGGTCGGCGACGGTCTGGCCCGGGATCCCGTAGATGAGGTCGAAGGAGATGTTGTCGAATCCGGCATCACGAAGGTGGTAGAAGGAACGCCGGACGGTGTCGGGTTGGACAACACGTTCGAGAACGTCGAGCAGGTGAGGCCGGAAGCTCTGTACACCGAGGGAGACTCGAGTCACACCATGCGAGCGCAACATGCGTGCGAGCCCCTGCGTGACTGTCTCGGGATTCGCCTCGACCGTCACCTCGACCGCCGGCGGCAACGACTCCAGCAGGCGCTCGAGTGCAGCGGGCTCCGTGAACGTCGGCGTGCCCCCGCCGAGAAACACGGTCTCCAGCTCGGGAGCGAGCAGCCGGCGCTCCAGCTCGAGCTCGGAGAGCAGCGCATCGACGTAGCGTGAGTGCTGAGAGCGGCGTCCGACCGCCGTCACGAAGTCGCAGTACCCACAGCGATGGGCGCAGAACGGCAGGTGCACATAGAGATGGCGGGCCCCGGAGGTCACGATTTCTTCTGCGAGTCCAGATTCAGCACCGCGAGGAACGCCTCCTGCGGCACTTCGACCATTCCAACCTGCTTCATCCGCTTCTTCCCGGCCTTCTGCCGCTCGAGCAGCTTGCGCTTGCGCGTGATGTCCCCGCCGTAACACTTCGCGAGCACGTCCTTGCGTCTGGCCTTCACGGTCTCACGCGCGATCACGCGGGCGCCGATCGCCGCCTGGATCGCGACGTCGAAGTGCTGGCGCGGGATCTCCTCGCGGAGCCGCTCCACGAGCGCACGCCCGCGGTCGTAGGCCGAGTCGCGATGGATGATCAGCGAGAGGGCATCGACAGGCTCGCCGCCGACGAGGACGTCGACGCGGACGAGCTTCCCCGGCCGGAAACCGATGATGTCGTAGTCGAAGCTCGCGTAACCCTTGCTGCGCGACTTCAGCTGGTCGTAGTAGTCCAGCACGATCTCCGCCAGCGGCAGCTCGTAGGTGAGGTGCACACGCTGCTCGGAGAGGTACTCCATATGGTCGAAGCGGCCACGACGATCGTTGTTCAGCTCCATGACGGTGCCCACGTGCTCCTTCGGAACGATGATCGAGGCCTTGATGTACGGCTCTTCGACTTCCTCGACCTCGTTCGGCATGTCGGAAGGTGAGTGCACCTCGATCCAATCGCCGTTCGGCGGCCTGACGCGATAGGCGACGTTCGGGGCCGTGACGAGCAGGTCGAGGTCGAACTCGCGCTCGAGGCGCTCGCGGACGATCTCCATGTGCAGCAGTCCGAGGAAGCCGCAGCGGAACCCGAAGCCGAGGGCCTGCGATGTTTCGGGCTCGTAGAAGAGCGCCCCGTCGTTGAGCTTCAGCTTCTCCAGCGCGTCGCGCAGTTCCGGGTAGTCGTCCGAGTCTGTCGGGAAGAGCCCCGCGAACACCATCGGCTTGACGTCCTTGTATCCCGGCAGCGGGTCTGTCGCAGGTCGTCTCTCGGATGTGAGGGTGTCGCCTACGCGCAAGCGTGAGACGTCCTTGAGGCCTGTGATCACGTACCCGACCTCTCCCGCTTCGAGCACCCCCGACTCGCGACGGGTCGGTGCGAAGAAGCCGAGCTCCTCCGCCTCGAAGCGGGTGCCGAGGGCCATCGCGCGCAATGGCTCGCGCGTCGAGAAGCGACCGTCGACGACGCGCACGAACGCAACGACGCCGCGGTACTGGTCGTAGGACGAATCGAAGATGAGTGCTCGTGCGGGCGCGTCGGGATCTCCGGAGGGTGCCGGCACGCGCTCGACGATCGCGTCCAGGACGTCCTCGACTCCCTCACCTGTCTTCGCCGAGATGCGCAGCACATGCGACGGGTCGTCGCCGATCAGGTCGGCGATTTCGGCGGCTGCAGCGTCGGGATCGGCCTGCGGCAGATCGATCTTGTTGACGACCGGGACAATCTCGAGGTTGTTCTCGATCGCGAGGTAGGCGTTCGCGAGAGTCTGCGCCTGCGTCCCCTGTGCCGCGTCGACCACGAGCAGCGCGCCTTCGCACGCCTGCAGTGAACGCGAGACCTCGTAGGTGAAGTCAACGTGGCCGGGCGTGTCGATGAGGTTGAGCTGATGGCCCTTCCACTCGACGCGCACCGCCTGGGCCTTGATCGTGATGCCACGCTCTCGCTCCAGATCCATCGAGTCGAGCACCTGCTCGCGCATGTCACGACTCGAGACGGCGTGCGTGAGCTCGAGGATGCGATCGGCCAGGGTCGATTTCCCATGGTCGATGTGGGCGATGATCGAGAAGTTGCGGATGCGGTCTTGCGTCATGACAGGCGAGCCCTGAAGCGGCTAAGCAAAGCTAGCAACGCCCCGAGCTCGCGAACCTTGAGCGCTCGGCACGCGAGCAGGTAGGCACCGGTGCCAACGCCGAGGGCGAGCGCGACAGAGCCGAGTTGACCGAGGAAGGAGCGCCCGAGCGCGTGATCGAGTCCGTACCATGTTCCGTAGGCGGCACCCGCCAGGACCGCAGAGGCGAGCACGATCCGCAGCACCGAGTCTGCGATCTCGCCGAAGTTCATGCGGCCGAGCCGGCGTCGCATCAACACGAGGAGGACACCGCTCCCCGCGAGGTTGACAAGAGACGTCGCGAGGGGGAGCCCCCACGTCCCGAAGCGATAGAAGGCGGCGTCGAGCGCCGCGTTGAGGCCGAGGTTCGCGAGCGCGATGCTCGTGGGCACCCAGTTCGACTGCAGGCTGAAGAACCCGCGGTTCAGCAGCAGCATCATCCCGTTGAAGAAGAGACCCGCAGAGAACGCGGCGAGGGCTCCGGCGACCACGGGCGTCTGCGCCGGCTCGAAGGCACCGCGCTGGTAGACCAGCCGCGTGATCGGCTCCGCGAGCAGCGCGCTGACGACGCTCGCCGGGATCAGCAGGAACGCAATCTGTCGCAGCCCGAGCGCGAGGGTGTTGCGAAAACCCGGCTGGTCGCCGCGGGCCGCGAGCCGCGCGAGCGACGGGAAGAGCACCGTGGTGATCGCGACCGAGAAGATCCCCTGCGGGAGCATGTAGAGACGGAACGCCCTGTCGATCGCGGTCGGAGCGAGCTTCGGGTCGATGAGCCTCGACGCAAAGATCGAGTCGACGATCGCGTTGAAGTTGATCAGTCCGAGCCCGAGCGTTACCGGCACCATCAGTTTGAGCACGCGCGAGACCGCAGGATCGCGCCAGTCGATCAGCACTCGCAGCCGCCCGTCGAGACCGCGCAGCCACGGCATCGGCAGGAGCACCTGGATCACCGTCCCGATGACGATCGAAACCGCGTAGACGTAGAGCTTCGCGTCGACCGTGTGGGCGCGAGGCACGCCGATGACGAGCCCGACGATGATCGCAACGTTCCAGAACACCGGGCTGAGTGCGGGTACCGAGAACCGCTCGTAGCTATTGAGGATTCCGACGACGATGCCGGAGACTCCGAGCAGCATCACGATCGGGAAGAGCACGCGCGAAAGGCCGATCGCGAGTTGCCTGTCCCCACCGGGATCGCCGAAGAGCCCGATGATCCACGGAGCAACGACGATGAAGAGCGCCGTCAGTGCGGAAAGGACGAGCAGAACGAGCCAGAACAGGCTCGACGCAACCCGCCACGCGCGCCGTCTCTCCCCTTTCTCGAGCAGCTCCGTAAAGACGGGGACGAAGGCGGACTGGAGCGCAGCGTCGGCAACCAGGGCGCGGACGAGATTCGGCACCTGGAACGCGACCGTAAAAGCGTTGATCTTCCCGGCCGCGCCGAAGTAGTAGGACGCAACGACCTCCCGGACGAGCCCGAGAATCCGCGAGAGGCCGGTGGCGAGCGAGAAGATCGCCGTCGACCTTGCGAGCCGGCGGCCGGAATGCTCGTCCACGCGGCGAGTATAGGGAGGGCGGTGAACGGCGCAGCCCGGCGCCGAGGGGGCCTTTGGTACCATCACCGCGCCCGCGGATTGCGGGCCTTTTCACGCCATGCCGAACATCCAGCAACAGAAGAAGCGCGTTCGCACCGCCGCCAAGCAGCGGCTGGAGAACCTGCGCTACCAGTCGACCGCCAAGACGCTCGCGAAGAGGCTCGCGACGGCCGTGGAGGCCGGCGACAAGCAGCGGATCGAGACCGAGCACCGCGAGCTCGTGCGTTGGCTGGACCGCGCGGCGGCCCGGGGTGCGTTGCACCGCAACACGGCGGCCCGCCGCAAGGCGCAGGCCGCGCGCCTCGTGTCGTCCGGCTCCCGCTAGCCCGAGGCGGCGAAGGCCTCGCGCGGCCGCGTGATGTCGACCAGCGCGCGCTCGAGCTCCAGATCGACCGCAAGACGCGATCCGCCCTTGACGGCGTGGTCGAGCACGGCCAGGCGGACGACCGCTTCGCGAAGCTCGTCCGGCCCGTAGTTCCGTGCCTGTGCATAGAGCTTCTCGACGTAGAACGGATGCCGCTTCAGCCGGGCGGCCGCTTCTCGCGAGCTCAAGCCTTCGTCTGCGAGCAGCTGGCAGTCCCGAACCCGGCCGACGTGCGCGACGAGTAGGCCGATCAACGACGGCACGGTGCGCGACACCGGGTCGCCGGAGCGCTCGAGCAACGTCTGACACGCCGTTAGCGCTCCGGCGAGGTCGCGCCGTCCCCACGCGTCCGTGAGGTCGTAGCCCGGCACCTCTGCACAACCGGCGGCGAGCTCCTGAACCTCCCGAACACCGACGGCGTCACCGCCGGACCAGGTTGCGAGCTTGTCCACCTCGGATGCGAGCTCCTCCGGATCCTCGCCCACGATCTCGACGAGCAGGCGGACCGCTTCGGCGTCGACGGGCACGCTGCGTTCCGCGAACTGCTTCTTCACCCACTCGGGCACACGGCGCTTCGGAACGTCGTAGACGAGCACGTCCCCGGCCTTCCCGCATGCCTTCCCAAGCGGCGAGTCCTTCTTGAGCTCGCCGGCAACGAGCGCGAGCACGGTGTCGGGAGCCGGGCTCGACAGGTATGTGGAGACCGCCTTCACGTCCGCTGCTTTCCAGCGCTCGACGTCCTCGACGACCACGAGGCGCCGGCCGCCGCCGAGGAGTCCCATCGAGTTGCAGGCGGCGACTGCATCCTCACCACCGGATTCGTCCGCGGACAGGAGCTCGACGCCCTCCTCGCCGATGCGGTCGCGGAGCCGTCGAAGCGCGCGCTGAATCTTCGGGCGGTCACGGCCGGTGATCAGGTACACGGGCTTCAGCTCTGCTGCCATCGCGAAGGACAAGCATAGGCGGCAGTAAGGAGGGCACCTGAGAGGAGCACGAGCAGCGCGCGCGTCGACTTGACCTGTGCGATCGGCAGCCCGCCCACGAGTCGGGCAACGACGACGAGGTAGGCCGCACACCAGCCGTTCAGCCACGCAAGCGCCGCAGCTGCACTCGTCGAGAACGGGGCGACCGCGGCCGCGGCAAGTGCAAGCCCGAGCAGCGGCGCGACCGCCGGTGCGGCAAGCGCATTCGCAGGAACCGTCAGCAGCTGGACCGAGTGGAACTGCAGCCAGGCGATCGGCGCCGTCGCGAGTCCGCAGGCTGCGGAGATCGCAACGACGAGACGCAGCGATCGCCCGAGCGGATAGCCCTCGAGAAAGCGCTGGAAGCGCGGGACCAGCACGAAGATCGCGAGCACCGCGGCGAAAGAGAGCTGAAAGCCGGCATCGAGGAGCGTGTACGGATTCCACCCGAGCAGCACGATCGCGCCGAGGACCAGCAGGTGCCAGCGATCCGCCGCGCGAGCGGTGAGCCACGCCAGCGAACCGAGCGCCCCCGCGATGCCTGCGCGGATCACCGAGGGTTGTGCGCCGACCGCCAGCACGTAACAGCAGATCGCCGCCAGCGCAGCGAGCTGACCGAAAAGGCGTGGCATGCCGACCAGCCACACGAGCAGCAACGCGCTCCCGGCGACGAGCGCGACGTTCTGCCCCGAGACGGCCAGGAGGTGATACAGCCCGGAGGCGCGGAAGCGGCGGCGCAACTCGTCGGACAGCCCACTGTCCTCGCCAAGGACGACCCCCTCGAGCACGGCCGCGCGATACCCGGTTAGCCCGAGCGCCACGGAGCTCTTGAGCCGTCGCCTCAGGGCGTCCGCGACGCCGCCGAGTCCGCTGCGGCGCCCGACGATCTGCCAGCCGTCGACGAGCAGAACGACATGAACTCCGTGACGGCGGAGCCACGTCCTCTCGTCGAACCCGTTCTTCGGTCCGCGAGGCGCAGTCACCCTGACGAGCGCGTCCAGGATGGCTCCTTGCGGAGGCGCGCGCCCGAGCGGCAGCTTCAGCAGCACGGACTCGTGGAGCGCTTGGCCGGCGAACCGCGTGACGACCCCAGGCGCGCGCACGTCGTACTTTCCACGGCGCGCCGGCCCCGTGACGATCGCACGCGCGCGACCGGCAGTCTCGAGCCGGCCCGTCAGTGAGCTGTAATCGAGAGCATCGAGACGCGCGCTGCCCCACCACCAGCCCGCAAGCGCGAGGGCCACCGCCAATAGGCCGACGCGGCGAGGTTTGCGCGAGGCGCCGAACATCCCGGCGAGCAGGGCCGCCGCAGGAACGACCGCGGATTCGACGCGCGCCAGGTTTGCCGTCGCCAGCCCGAGGCAGAGGAAGGCGGCGAGCAGCGTCGACGTGTGGCCCAGTGGAGCGGGCCGAAGGCGAGCGACGCTCACGGGGCGACCAGATCGCGCAGCGTCCCCAGCCTGGCCGGACCGATGCCCGGGATCGCATCGAGCTCGTCGACCGAGCCGAAAGCACCGTGCTGCTGCCGGTAGTCGAGAATCTTCTGCGCGGTGACCGGCCCGACCCCCGGCAGCCCGTCGAGCTGCTCGAGCGTGGCGCTGTTCAGATGCACCGGGCCCGCAGCTACGCCTCCACTAGGCGCGGCGACAGCACCGGCGACTCCGCGCCGCGGCACGACGATCTGCTCGCCGTCGGCGATGCGTGCCGCGAGATTGAGCAGCTCGATCTGGGCTCTCGGCGTCGGCCCGCCTGCGCGTGTGACGGCGTCGGCGACCCGCGAGCCGTCCTTCAGTCGATAGAGCCCGGGCCGCCGGACGGCGCCGACGACATTGACGAACAGCGTCGTCGAAGAGGAGGCGGCTGCCCGCGCGGCCACACGTACCGGCGGTGGCACGGCCGGGGGTTGAGGTCGCAACAACAGCTTGCCCGCGACGACGAGTACCAGCAGTGCCACGACGCCCGCAACAAGCGCGCGACGCCGGTCGAGGGGGAGCTGGGGCATGTTGCCAATCGTGGCGACAAGGCCGTCACGCGTCCGTGACGACTCCGTGCCGAGAGTGTGCTCTTTTGCTTAACCGACGACGAGGTTCACGAGCTTGCGGGGCACGACGATCGTCTTCCGTATCTCCGCGCCGTTCAGCTGCGCCTGCACCTTCGGCGACTCCTTCGCGCGAGCCACGAGCTCATCCTCCGGCAGGTCGGCCGGAACCTCGATGCGGTCGCGGACCCTCCCGTTCACCTGCACGACCAGCTCGAAGGTGTCCTCTTCGAGCAAGGCGGGATCGGCCTGCGGCCAAGGGTCCTGCCACAAGCGCGCGTGTCCCAGCCGCTCCCACAGCTCCTCCGCCACGTGGGGCGCGTACGGTTGGATGAGTGACACTGCCGTCTCGGCCGCAAACCGAGCGGCGGGATCCCCGGGCGCCTTGACCAGCTCGTTGACGAGCTCCATCACCGACGAGATCGGCGTGTTGAACTGCTGCCGCCGCCCGAGATCGTCCGTCGCGCGGGCAATGGTCCGATGGGCCTTTCGGGCCAACGCGCCGTCACCGGGCGAACCGTCCACCGCGGAGTCGGCGACGTCGCCGACCGCGCGCCAGAGCCGCCGGAGGAAACGCTGCATCCCTTCCACACCGGACGGTGTCCACTCCATGTCCTGGTCGGCAGGACCGATGAACAGAATCGACAAGCGCGTCGCGTCCGCGCCGTACCCCTCGACGAGCTCGTCGGGTGTGGCAGCGCCTCCGACCCGTTTCGAGATCTTCGCGCCGCCCTGGGTGACGAAGCCGTTGCCGAAGAAGCGCTTGAAGGGTTCACGGTGAACGCTCAGTCCCAGCTCATTCAGAACCTTCTGGAAGTAGCGGGCATAGATCAGGTGCACCGTCGAATGGTCGACGCCGCCGGTGTAGTGGTCGACCGGCATCCAGTAGTCCGCGATCTCGCGGTCGTAGGGGGCGTGGTCGTTGCGTGGATCGCAGTAGCGCAGGAAGTACCACGACGAGTCGACGAAGGTGTCCATGGTCTCGACCTCGCGGCGCCCCTCCTTGCCGCACCGCGGGCACGGGACGCGCACCCAGTCCTCGGCCTGCGCCAGCGGCGGGACTCCCTTGGGCTTGTAGTCCTGGACATCGGGCAGAAGCACCGGGAGCTCCTCCTCGGGGACGGGAACGATGCCGCAGTCGCCGCAATAGACGATCGGAATAGGGCAGCCCCAGTAGCGCTGGCGCGAGAATCCCCAGTCGCGCAGCCGGTAGCTCACCGCCGAACGCCCGCGCCCGTGTGTCCCCAGCCACTCGACGATCGCCTTGGCCGCCTCCTCGTGCGGCAGCCCGGAGAACTGCGCCGAATCGACGAGCTTTCCCTCGTCATCGATGACGACCTTGATCGGAAGGTCGAACCGCTCCGCGAACTCACGGTCGCGCTCGTCGTGTGCGGGCACGGCCATGATCGCGCCGGTGCCGTAGTCCATCAGCACGTAGTCGGCGATCCAGATCGGAATGCGCGCGTCGTTGACGGGGTTCGTGGCGAAGAAGCCGGTGAAGACCCCGGTCTTGGTTCCCGCCGCGCGCTCTTCGGCGGGTCTGGCGCCGGCCTTGCGGACGTACTCGCGGATCTCGTCGCCGGTCGGGGACTTCTCGGCCAGCGAGTCGACGAGTGGATGCTCCGGCGCGAGCACGAAGAAGGTCGACCCGAACAGCGTGTCGGGACGGGTGGTGAACACCGGGATGTCGATGTCGAGCTCCTCGACCCGGAAGAGGATCTCCGAGCCTTCCGACCGGCCGATCCAGTTGCGCTGCATCGCCAGCACGCGCTCCGGCCAGTTCAGATCCTTCATCTCGTCAAGCAGGTGGTCGGCATACGCGGTGATGCGGAAGAACCACTGGTCGAGCTTGCGCGCCTCGACCTCGAACCCGCAGCGCTCGCAACGGCCGTTCTTGACCTGCTCGTTCGCGAGCACGGTCTGGTCGTTCGGGCACCAGTTGACGATCGCCGCCTTTCGGTAGGCCTGCCCCGCCTCGAGGAACTTCAGGAAGAGCCACTGCGTCCAGCGGTAGTACTCGGGGTCGTGCGTCGAGAACTCCCGCGACCAGTCGATCGCCCAGCCAAGTCTCTTCATCGTCCCGCGTATTTCTTCGATGTTGCGCTCGACGATCTCGCGCGGATGCCCGCCCTCCTTGATCGCCGCGTTCTCGGCCGGCAGCCCGAAGGAGTCGTAGCCCATCGGGCGCAGCACCTCGGAGCCTGTACGGCGGTAGAAATGGGCGAGGACGTCGCCGAGCGTGTAGACCAAAACGTGCCCGATGTGCAATGAGCCCGACGGGTACGGCAGCATCTCGAGGACGTAGGACTTCCGCTCGTTGCGCGGCGCCCCGGGCTCGGGGTTCGGCACCTCGAAGGCGCGGCTCTCCTCCCAGACCCGCTGCCACTTCGTCTCGATTGTGTGCGCGTCGTACTTGTCCATGACCGTCCTCAGAAACGAAAAAGCCTCTCGAATGAGAGGCCGTGGGGAGTTGGCGCGGCCTTCGCCACGGTGGCTCCCTTCCCTACAGAAGCAGCTCCTTCATCGCTCTGACTCTAGCAACCATAATTGACGACATGAGCGATTTCACACATCTCAATCTCAAGGATGCCGAGGATCAGGCGCCGAACTTCGGTCTCTCGCCGGATCTCGAGTTCCGAATGGCTCGCGTGCCCTTGCGGCTCGAGCAGTCGGGGCTCAGCTATTGCCGCGTCGCCCCCGGTTTTCGTCTGCCCTTCGGCCACAAGCACAAGAACCAGGAGGAGGTCTACGTCCTCGTCAGCGGGGCAGCGCGGATGAAGATCGAGGACGAGGTCAAGGAGCTCAAGCAGTGGGATGCCGTTCGCGTCCACAAGGACACGATGCGATCGATGGAGGCCGGCGACGAGGGGGCGGAGTTCCTGATTGTCGGAGCGCCCAACACCGGCCCCGGCGACGCCGAGATGGTCCAGGGCTGGTGGAGCGGGTAACGCGCCGAACCAACTGATCGAGCTCTTTCCAGACACGGCGACCGTCGAAGAAGGCGAGCTCGCCGTGGGAGGAGTCCGTGCGTCCGCGCTCGCCGAGGAGTACGGAACGCCTCTCGTCGTCTACTGCCGCGAAACGGTCCTCGCGCGTGCGCGTGCGTACGCGCGCGTGGACCCCGAAGCGCTCGTCGTGTACGGGACGAAGGCGTTTCCGAACGTCGCCCTGCTGCGGCTGCTCGCCGGTGAAGGCCTCGGCGCCGACGTCTCGACACGGGGCGAGCTCGAGTTCGCGCTGCGAGCACGCGTGCCGGGCGACCGCATCGTCTTCCATGGGAACAACAAGTCGGACGAGGAGCTGGGCGCCGCGGCGGCCGCGGGCGCTCTGGTCGTCCTCGACGCACTCGACGAAGGCGACCGGGCGCGGGCGGCCGGGGTCGAAACCGTTCTGATCCGGGTCACGCCCGGGATCGAGGCCGATACCCATCGCGCAATTCAGACCGCGCAGGCGGAGTCGAAGTTCGGGCTCGTCGCCGACGACGCGGTTACCGCCGTGCGCGAGGCAAGGTTCGCGGGGCTCGACGTCGCAGGTCTACACGTCCACATCGGCTCACAGCTCACGCGCAGCGCCGAGAGCCTGCTCGCCGTGGACCGCGTAGTGGATGTCGCGCTGCGCTGCCGAGCGGAGCTCGAGTGGACGCCGCGTGTGTTCGACCTCGGCGGCGGGCTCGCGGTTCGGCACTCATTGACGGAGGCAGTACCGGAACCGGAGCAATTCGCACGGGACCTGCTCCTGCGCTTGCGCGAGCGGTGGACGGAGCCGGCCCGGATGATCTTCGAGCCGGGCCGGTCGTTGATCGGGACAGCGGGATTCACGCTCTACCGCGTCGGCGTGGTCAAGCGAACACCCGGCGTGGTCTACGCAGCGGTGGACGGCGGCATGTCGGACAACCCGCGTCCGCAGCTCTACGGCTCGCACTACGAGGCGCTGCTGGCGAACCGCGCGGACGAGCCCGTCTCAGGGATCTATCGCATTGCGGGCAAGCACTGCGAATCCGGAGACGTGCTCATAGACAGCGTCGATCTGCCGGAGCCGCGACGCGACGACCTGCTCGCAGTTCCGGCCACGGGGGCCTACACCCTCGCGATGGCGTCGAACTACAACGGCGTGCCTCGTCCGGCCGCCGTGCTCGTGGCGGACGGCCGCGCCGAGCTGATCCGCAGGCGCGAATCGCTGGACGATCTGCTCCGGTTCGAGAATTAGGTAGCGAACCCGGGCCGGACGAGCCTCGGCGGCGCGACGAGGCGCGCGTCCTTCACCGGGGGATTCCACGGTTCCGCCAGGGGCGCTGCGTCGAACGATGCCAGCCGCCGCTCTTCGGGCGCATCGCCGTAGAGCGTCGTGCGCTGGCGCGGGATGCGCCCCGCCGAACGGATCAGATCC
>Ga0066709_100002569_pt1 | contig 13327 bp, 14 predicted proteins | sample GraSoiAngelo_158_FD_79665 | JGI IMG/M metagenome (GOLD analysis project Ga0066709, IMG submission 79665) | Grasslands soil microbial communities from the Angelo Coastal Reserve, California, USA - 14_1009_16_30cm | ecosystem: Environmental > Terrestrial > Soil > Grasslands | place: USA... | reverse complement strand
TCGTCTTCCCCCCGGAACACCGAGGGTGGATCGGACGACCGCGTCACCTTGTCCAACCGGGCCCAGAACCTCCAGGACGCTCGCCGGGCGGCGCTCGACGTTCCCGACGTGCGGACCGATCGGGTCGAAGCCCTGCGTGGCCGGATCAAGAGTGGCAGCCTCGTCCCCGATCAGAACCGCATCGCCAAGGCTCTGCTCGACCAGGGGGTCGTCGGCTCCTAGCTGCTCGGCCGGCCCACGCGGAACCGGCCGTGACGGAGGCGCGCGGTGAGCGCCTCCTCGACGCTCGCCGACGTGCTGGATCGGGAGGCCGATCTCTACGAGGACCTCCTCGGCCTGCTGCACGAGGAGGAAGTGGCGCTGATCGCCGGCAACACGCGGTCCGTCGGCGAATGTCTCGCCCGCACCGAAACGGTCGTGCTCCAGCTCCGCCTCCTCGAAAACTCGCGGGAGACGCTGGTCAGCAAGCTCACCGGTCGTCGCGATACGCGTCTCGGCGAACTGCCCGGGACGGCGACGGACTCGCTCGGCCGCGCCCGCAGCCGCCTCGTGACCACGCTGCCGCTCGTCGACGTGATGAACCGGCGCGTGACGGCGCTGCTCCAGCGCGCGCTACGGCTCTTCGACACGACGCTCGATCTCATCCGCGAGGCGGCGGGACTCGACCACCAGTACACGGCGGGCGGCGCGCTCACTCGGGGCACACGCCCCGTGATCGACGGACGGGCCTGAGCGTGTCAGGACTCTTCCAACTCCTTGGAGCCGGCGCGCGCTCGATGGGCGCAGCGCAGCTCGCCCAGGCGACGGTGGGCAACAACGCCGCCAACGCGTCCACGCCGGGTTACTCGCGCCGTCGCGTCAATCTGGTGGAAGCGCCGTCGGTCCGACTGTCCGGCGGGATCTTCGGCACCGGCGTACAGGCCGCCAACGTGGTGCGACTGCGCAATGCGCTCATCGACACCCAGCGCCGCGCCGACAGCCAGGAGCTGAACTACTCCCAGGCCCAGTCGAGCATCCTGGAGCAAGTCGATTCGCTGCTCGGCCCCACCGGCGACAGCGGGCTCGGCAACGCGCTCAACGGCCTCTTCTCCGCCTTCGGCGACCTCGCGTCCCATCCGGAGGACGCGGCCACCCGGCAAGCGCTGCTCGGCCAGGGCCAGGGTTTCGCCGACGCCGTCCGACAGACACGTGATCGGCTCGTGAGCATGGAATCGGATGGCTTCGCCTCGGTCAGCGACCGCGTGGCCGAGGTCAACAGCACGGCCCAGCGCCTGGCCGACATCAACAGTCAGACGCTGGCCGGCCAGCCCGATCCGTCGCTCCAGGACGAGCAGGACCGGCTGGTCGATCGTCTGAGCGAGCTGATCGGTGTGAGGGCGACGACGCGCGCCGACGGCACCGTGCAGGTCGTCGTGGACGGCACCGGCATCCAGCTCGTGGATGGCGCCCGGGCGACGGCGTTGACCGTCAGCGGCACGCCCACGGGCGGCACCGTCAGCCTGAGCGTCGGCGGCGCGACGCTCGGCAATCCGCGCGGAGAGATCGGCGGCCTGCTGCACATGCGCAACTCGTCGGTCGACGGCCTGCCCGCCGCGATCAGCAAGCTCGACACGCTCGCCTCCGGCGTGATCGCCGCCGTCAACCGCGTGCATGCGAGTGGCAGCGGTCTCACGCTCGCCCAGTCGGTGACGGGCTCGGTCACCGTGAGCAATCCGGCGGCGACGCTGGCCACGGCCGGGCTCTGGCTGACGCCGGTCGCCGGCACGCTCAACATCGGCGTGTTCGACGCCTCCGGCAATTTTGTGTCGTCGGGCAGCGTCAGCGTGGATCCGAGCACGATGTCGCTGAACGGGCTCGCCACGGCCCTCGACGCGCTTCCCAACATCGACGCGAGTGTTAGCGGCGGCAAGCTGGTGATCAGCGCCGCGAATGCGGCCAACCGCATCGCCTTCGGCCCGGACGGCAGCGACAGTCTCGTCGCCCTCGGCGTCAACGGCTTCTTCACGGGAACCGACGCCGCCAGCATCCAGGTCTCGAGCACGCTCCAGGCCACGCCGAACCTGATCGCGGCCGCCCAGGCCAACTTCACCGCGGGCACGATCAGCCCCGGCGACAACCGCAACGCGCTCGCGCTGGCCGCGCTGGGGACGTCGAGGATCCTGGCCGGAGGCACCCAGACGCCCGACGAGGCGCTGGGCGCGTTCGGCGCGGACGTCGGCACCTGGGCGCGATCGGCCTCGACGCGCACGAGCACGCAGCAAGCGTTGCTCGATGCCGCCAACGCCCAGCTCCAGCAGACGTCGGGCGTCAATATCGATGAGGGGCTGGCCGACATGTTAAAGTACTGGCACGCCTACGAGGCGTCGGCGAAGTACATCAGCACGGTCAACAGCATGATCGACTCGCTGATGGGGATCCTCTGATGCGGGTGACCCAAACGCTCCTGAGCGACCGCGCGCTGGCCGCCCTCCGCGAGGGCCTCAGCCGGATGGCCAAGACGCAGAATCAGCTCGGGACCGGCCGCCGCATCAACACGCCGTCCGACGATCCCGCCGGCCACAGCATCGCGACGCGGCTCACCGCGCGCGTCGCGACGCTCGATCAATACGACCGTCAGGCCACGGCGGCGCAAGGTCCGATGATGGCGACCAACGATCTTCTGGGCTCCCTCAGCGACCTCGCGGGGCGCGCTCAGGAGCTGGCCGTGGCCGGCGCCACCGGCGGGCTCGGGGCCGGAGAGCGCGCTGGGATCGCGACCGAGGTCAATCAGATGCTCGAGGAGGTCGTCGCCGTTGCCAACGGGAGCGAGCATGGGCGCTATCTGCTGGGCGGCCAGGAGACGCGGACGGCGCCGCTCAGCGTCACGCGCAACGTGAACGGCGACATCACGGCCGCCACCTGGAATCCGCGTGGCGTGGACGGAACGATCAACGCCACCATCAGCGACGGCGTCAACGTGCAGACCAACATCGGCGGCACGGCCGTTCTGGGCGCCGACACCGATTCGACGTTCCTGCCCGCGCTGCTGGTCCAGCTCCGCGACGCGCTGAACACGAACAACCAGGCGGCCGTGAACGCGGTCATCGATCAGTTCAACGCGGCGACCACGCGGCTCGGCGCCGCGCAGGCGCAGGTGGGCGGCCAGCTCCAGGCCATCGATCGCGCGACGTCCGCCAACGACACGGCGCGCACCGCCGCCAAAGCGGCGCTCAGCGCCGTCGCCGACGCCGACGTCGCCAAGATCGCCGTGGATCTCTCGCAACAGGAAGCCGTGTACCAGGCCGCGCTGCACGCGGCCTCGCAGGCCATTCAACCTTCACTTTTGGAGTTTCTCAAATGACGATGCTCGAGACAGCGCTCGTGTTCCAGTCGCCGAAGCTCGGCGACGTCAGCTACACCACCGAAGACGTGGTCCGGTTCCCGCAAGGGATCCCCGGCTTCGAGCAGCTCCGCGACTTCTTGCTCGTGACCCGGGAAGAGTGCGACCCGTTCATCTTCCTGGCGGCGCTCGAGCGGCCGGAGGTGGCGTTGCCGCTGATGCCGTTGACCCCGGCCACGCTCGGCGGGCGGGCCTCGCGGGCGGCCCTGGCTCCGCTCGGCGATGCCGGCGACGACGCCGTCGTCTACTACGCGGTCGCCTCCATCGGGCTCAACGCCTCCGAGATCATCGTCAACCTGCGCGCCCCGATCGTAATCAACCTCGACACGCGCCTGGGCTGCCAGGTCATCCTGCCCGACGAGACGCTGCCGATCGCAGCGCCGCTTCCGGCCTGAGCGCGATGCTCGTTCTGACCCGACGCATCGGCGAACGGCTGCGCATCGGCGCGGACATCGAGCTGGTCGTGCTCGACGTGCGCGGCCGTGACGTGCGGCTCGGCGTGAACGCGCCCAGCAGCGTCGCCATTCATCGCGAAGAGATCTATCTCAAGATCCAGGACAACAACCGGGCAGCGGCGCTCGGCCAGCCAGGGCTCACCGATGCCCTGGCCCGGGCCGCGCGCGAGCTGCGCCTGCGTAAACCCGAGCCTCAAGCCAAGGATGGCACTCAATGCGCGCGTCCGTCCGTCCACTAGTCCCCGAGACCGCGCCCGTGTTTCCGTGGACACTGGGCGAAGTCCGCGCCTCGCTGGCGCTCTGCCCGCCCGGCGCGTTCCACGTGACCGGACTCAGGCTCGAGCGCCTCGGGCCCGACGAGTGGTGGGGCGACCTCGTCGGCTACCGCGATGATCTCGGCGCGCCGTTCACGTGGCAGGGCTTCCGGATTCGGCGCAGCCGCGGCTTTCAGGTGACGGCGCCGCCCTATCTGCTCGACCTCGATGGCGTGTGGCGCGCGCTCGTCTCGTCGACGGTGCAGCGCCTCGTCGCCGCCGGCCTCGGCGATCCCACGACCGTGCACGGCACCGCGCTCTTCGTCGCCGTCGAGCGCGCCGTCGGACTTCCGGGTCCCGGCAACGCCGGCGGCGAGCGCGTGATGCCGGCGGCCCCCGGTGTCGGCGCGTGGCTGAGTCTGGCAAAGCGCTATCGCTTCGCCGCCGACCTCGTGCGCGACAGCCTCGTGCTGGCCATCGACGCGGGCCCGGGGAGTCGGATGCTGGCGCGCGTGGCCCAGCGGGTCGTTGCCGTCGACGCCTCGTTCGACGCGGTCCGATACACGGCACGGGCGTGGCGCTCTCCTCGGCTGTCGCTCGCCGCCGCCGAGACGCGGCTTCCATTCCGCGACGGGGCATTCGACGCGGTCGTGTGGCTGGACGCCCCGGCCACGTCCGAAGATCTTCTTCCCGAGCTGGCCCGCGTGCTGGGTCGCGATGGCCAGCTCGTCCTCGGCTGCGCGACGCGGACTGCGCTTGCGCCGCTCCATGCGCGGTTGGGCCGCTGGTTCACGACGATGACGCCCTGGTCGCAGCTCGGCGCGTGCGCCGGTGACGATCCCACCGCCGGCTGGGAGATCGAGTCCGGTGTGTGTGACGACGCCGCCCACGCACTGGTGGTCACGCGCCGCGCTGCGGCGACCGCGGCGCGGCCTCACGACGAGGCCCTCGTGGCGGCGGCCGCGCAACTCGAGGCCGGCCGGCTCCAGGACGCCTTCGGGGCCTTCGCCGCCATCCTGCGCATCGAGCCGCGGAACGTCGGAGCGCTCGTGGGGGCCGCGCACTGCGCCCTCGCCATCGACGACACGAAAGCCGCGCGCACCTTGCTCCGCCACATCATCGCCGTCGAGCCCGCCCATGCCGGCGCGCTCGCTGCACTCGACCAACTGGACAGGCCCGCGTGATCTCGCTGGCCATGATCGCGCGCAACGAGAAGGAACGGCTCACGGCCTGTCTGGCCTCCGCCCGTCCCGCGGTCGACGAGATCGTCGTCGTCGACACCGGCTCGACCGACGGGACCCTGGAGCTCGCCCGGGCCGAAGGCGCCCGGGTCGTCCCGTGGGCCTGGCGCGACGACTTCGCGGCCGCGCGCAACGAATCGCTGCGACACGCCAGCGGCGACTTCGTCCTCGTCCTCGACGCCGACGAGCGGCTGGCGGCGGACGCGGTCCTTCGTGTGCGTGCGCTCGCAACCGCCGGCCGCGCGGATGGCTTCGACTGCCGGCTCGTCTCGCGCCTGCCCGCCGATCAGCCGTCACCGGTCATCACGCACTGGTATTGCCGACTCTTCAGGAAGCGCGACGGCGTGCGCTTCACGGGCCGCATCCACGAGCAGGTCGCGCCCTCGATCTGGCGGGCCGGCGGTCGCATCGCGCCGAGCGACGTCACGATCCTCCACGAGGGCTACGTCGAGGTGTCGCCGGCCAAGCTCGAGCGGAATCTCCGTCTGCTCGAGCTCGAGATGGCCGATCGGCCGGGTGACGCCTTCGTCAACTTCAATCTCGGGATGACGCTGCTGTCGGCCGGCCACTGGGCGCGAGCGTCGGCGGCATTCGAGCGCGCGCTGGCCGCCCCCGAAGCGGCGCTGGCTCCGCATCTCCGGGCGGTCGCCTGGATGAAGCTGGCCGAGATGCGCCTGCGCGCCGCCGACTGGCGCGGCGCCGCCCAGGCCGCCGACCAGGCGCTCGGCCTCGAGGCTGATCTGGCCATGGCCCGTTACGCGCTGGGACGCGCGCTCTTCGAGCACGGCGCGATCGCCGGCGCTGGTCGCGTCTTCGACGACCTCGCGACGGCGCCGGCCGACGCGCTGGGCATGACCCTCCATCCGCGCGTCGTCGCCGTCGCGCGTGCGCTCGTCATGCTGCGCCAGCGCCGATTCCAGGAGGCCGCCGACGTGCTGAAACCGGTGGCGGCCGACGATCCGACTGGCGAGGCCGCGCTGCACTTCGGCAACGCCTGCCTCGCGCTGGGGCGACTCAGCGACGCCGCCGCCGCCTATAAAAGTGCCCGCGCCCGCGGTGTGAATGATCCGCATCTCGACCGCCGGCTGGCGCTGGCCACCCGATTGGCCGAAGCCGGCACCACTGCTGCCGCCAACAACAGACAGGGAGCCTGAGCATGGGCGCTCGCATTTCGCTCACGATGATCGTGAAGAACGAGGAGCGCACCCTGCCCGCGTGCCTGGAGGCGGCGCGGCCGTGGGTGGACGAGATCGTCGTCCTCGACACCGGCTCCACCGACCGCACGCGCGAGATCGCCGCCCGCTTCGACGCGCGCGTCTACGAGTGGACGTGGCGTGATGACTTCGCCGCCGCGCGCAACGAATCGCTGCGCTATGCCACCGGCGATTGGATCCTCGCCCTCGACGCCGACGAGGTGCTGACGCCCGAGTCCGGCCCGGCGCTCCGCCGAGTGTGCGACGACCCCGGCAACGTCGTCGGCTACGACATCAAGATCGTCTGCCCGCGCGAGGGCGACGGTGGCCTCGTCCGCCTGAACTGGTTCCCGCGCCTGTTCCGCAATTTGCCCGGCGTGCGCTGGGAAGGCGTGATCCACGAGCAGGTCGTGACGAGCCTGGCCGGCCGCGGACCGATCGTGAAGTGCCCGGTCGAGGTGCTCCACTCCGGCTACACGCTGTCGCACGATGCGATGCAGGCCAAGGCGCGGCGCAACATCGCGCTGCTCGAGCGCCAGCTCCGGGACGAGCCCGACTACGCGCCGGGCTGGTTCCAGCTCGCCGAGACGTACGTGATGTCGGGCCGTCTCGACGACGCGATCGGCGCCTATCGCCGCTCGCTGCGGCTGCTCCAGGTCTCACGTCTGACGCTCTCGGCCGGTGTCGTGACCGTCGCGCTGCAGAACCTGGGCGCGGCGCTGTTCCAGCGGAACAAGGCGGGAGACCGTGACGAGGCGCGGCGGTTGCTCGAGTCGGCGCTCGCGCTCGATCCCACGCTGATTCCCATCCGCGTGATCATGGGCAACCACGCGATGGCCGAGCAGAAGTGGGAGGACGCCGAGCGGCAGTTCGCGACGGCGCTCGAGCTCGTCGCCCGGCAGCAGGAGCACGGCGAGTACGAGATCTCACCGTGGCTGATCCACTTCCTGCGCGGCTGCACGCTCGCCCACCAGCGGAAGCTCGGCGAGGCGATGACGTGCTTCGAGCAGGCGCTCTCGATCAACCCGAAGCACACCGACAGCCTCTGGCTGCTGGCCCTGGCCTCGGGCGACGCTGGTGACTGGACGCGCGGCTTCCCGGCGCTCGAGCGGCTGGCCGCACTTGGACGCGATGACGTGCCCTATCACGTCCAGCGCGCGGTGACGCTGAGCGGGCTGGGCCGCCACTCCGAGGCCGCCGACGAGGCGCGCATCGTGATCGAGCGCGAGCCGGCGACGGCACCGGTCCTCTCGCTGCTCGCCGAGAACCTGATGCGAGCCGGCCGCCACCAGGAGGCGGTCGAAGCCTACGCGCGGCTCACCGACGTGGCGCCCGACACGGTGGCGCCGCTCCTGGCGCTCGCTCAGGCCCGCGAGATGGTGGGAGATCGCAACGGCATGATGAGCGCCTACCAGCGCGCCGTCGAGCTCGACGCCGACTCGGGCGACGTGCTGTTCGCCCTCGGCTCGGCCTGCCTGCGAGGCGGCGCCCTCGACGCGGCTGAAGAGTGTTTGGCCGGCGCCGTCGCGCGGTATCCGGAGCGCGCCGACTTCCGCCTGAATCACGCGCTCTGTCTGATCAAGCGAGCCGATCTCGGCGGCGCGCGCGAGGCGCTGGCCGCCATCGTCCAGCGCTGGCCGCAGCTGACCAAGGCCCGCGAGCTCCAGCAGCTCATCGAACGACTCGACACCCATCCCCAGCTCGGGCGGCTCGCCGCCGGCGCGCTGGCCGAGGAGAAATCCTGATGGTCAAGATCGGCGTGATCGGCTACGGCTACTGGGGACCGAACCTCGTCCGCAACTTCGCCGACTGCGAAGGCGCCAAGGTCGTGGCGATCAGCGATCTGCGCGCCGAGCGCCGCGCCCTGGCCGCCCGGCAGTGCCCGGGCGCGTCCGTGATGGACAGCGCGGCCGCCCTCATCGCCGACGCCTCCGTCGACGCGGTCGTGGTGGCCACGCCCATCACGTCGCACTACGAGCTGGTGAAGGCGGCGCTCCAGGCCGGCAAGCACGTGCTCGTCGAGAAGCCGCTGGCGCATTCGGTCGAGCACGCCAAGAGCCTGGTCGACGAGGCGCTCCGCGCCAACGTCGTGCTGATGGTGGACCACACCTTCGTCTACACGAGCGCCGTCCGCAAGGTGAAGGCGATCCTCGAGGGCGGCGAGCTGGGGCGCGTCTACTACTTCGATTCCGTGCGGGTGAATCTCGGGCTCGTGCAGTCCGATAGCAACGTGCTCTGGGACCTGGCGCCGCACGACTTCTCGATCATGGACTACTGGCTCGACAAGCGCCCGGCCGCCGTGTCCGCCTACGGCTCGTCCCACGTCAACGGGATGGAAGACATCGCGTACGTCACGCTGCTCTTCCAGGACAACACGATCGCCCACGTCCACGTGAACTGGCTGGCTCCGGCCAAGATCCGCCGGATCCTCGTGGGCGGCAGCCGCAAGATGGTCGTCTACGACGACATGGAGGCGAGCGAGAAGGTCAAGGTCTACGACAAGGGCGTGACGGTCGGGGCCGCCCCCGATCCGTATCAGATGCGCGTCGGCTACCGCGTCGGCGACATGTTCGCCCCGAACCTGGAGACGACCGAGGCCCTCCGTGTCGAGTGCCAGCACTTCATTCAGTGCGTCACCGGCGGCGAGCGCCCGCTCACCGACGGCGAGGCCGGGCTTCGCGTGGTCGAACTGCTGGAGGCGGCCGGCCGGTCGCTCCGCATGGGTGGAGTGCCACAGCCGCTATGAAAACGCTGCGCTTCGCGGCCATCGCGCCTGACGTCAAGCTCGGCGAGGGCGTCGTCCTCAACGAGTTCATCAACCTCTATGGGTGCGAGATCGGTGACGGCTCCAAGATCGGGACCTTCGTGGAAATTCAGAAGGGCGCCCGCATCGGCCGCCGCTGCAAGGTCTCGAGCCACACGTTCATCTGCGAGGGCGTCACGCTCGAGGACGAGGTGTTCGTCGGCCATGGCGTGACCTTCGTGAACGATCGCTATCCGCGCGCGACCGCCAACGGCGGCCATCTGCAGAGCGAGGCCGACTGGGCGTGCATTCTCACACTGGTGCAACGTGGCGCCTCCCTCGGCTCGGGGGCGACGATTCTCTGCGGTGTCACCATCGGCGAGGGCGCCATCGTGGGTGCCGGCAGCGTCGTCACTCGCGACGTCCCCGCCCGAACCATCGCGGCCGGCAACCCGGCTCGCGTTCTCCGGAGGATTCTATGAAGGTCGCTTTCGCCGACGTCGGCATTGCCGGCAAGCCGTATGAGACGGACGTTCTCTCCGCCGCCGCCCGCGTCCTCAAGTCGGGAAACTACATTGGCGGCCCAGAGGTCGAAGCCCTCGAGCGTGAGTTCGCCGAGTTCTGCGGCGCCGCCGAGGCCGCGACGGTCAGGACGGGAACCGACGCGCTGACGTTCGCCCTCCGGGCCGCCGGCGTCGGGCTCGGCGACGAGGTCATCTCGGTGCCGATGACGTTCATCGCCACCACCGAGGCCATCTCCCACGTCGGGGCCACGCCGGTCTTCGTGGACGTCGACGCCGAGACGGGCCTGATGGACACGAGCCGCGTGGCGGCCATGATCACGCGCCGGACGCGGGCGATTCTGCCCGTCCATCTCTGGGGCCAGCCCGCCGAGATGGACACGCTGATGGCGCTGGGCCGCGAGCACGGGCTCACCGTCATCGAGGACGCCTGCCAGGCCCACGGCGCCGAGTATCGCGGCCGGCGGACGGGCAACCTCGGCGATCTCGCCGCCTTCAGCTTCTATCCGTCGAAGAACCTCGGGGCCTGCGGCGAGGGCGGCATGGTCACGGCGCGGGATCCCGGCGCCCTCGCGCTCGTGCGCCGGCTGCGCGACCACGGCCAGGCCGCACGCTACCAGCACGACGTCATCGGTTACAACGGACGGCTCGACGCGTTGCAGGCCGCGATCCTGCGCGTGAAGCTGCGCGCGCTCGACGCCGCCAACGCCCAGCGCCGGAAGATCGCGCTCCGCTACGAAGAGGTTCTCGGTGACATCCCGGGCGTCGTGCTGCCGCGTCACCCGGAGCACGTGCTCCCGGTGTGGCATCTCTACGTGATCCAGGTCGCCGATCGCGATCGTGTGCGCGAGCGGCTGTCCGCGGCCGGCGTCGAGACCGGCCTGCACTATCCGACGCCGGTGCACCTGCAGCGCGCCTATCGCTATCTCGGCTACCAGCCCGGCGACTTCCCGATCAGCGAGCAGCTCGCCGGGACGATCCTGAGCTTGCCCTTCCATCCCGAGCTGGGCGAGGCCCAGATCGCCTACGTGGCCGACTGCCTGCGGAGGGCGCTGTGAGCCGGCTCGACGGTGCGCGTGTTCTCATCACCGGCGGCGCCGGCCTGATCGGCTCGCACATCGCCGACCGCTGCGTCGACGCCGGCGCCGGCGAGATCGTCGTGCTCGACAACCTCACGCGCGGCCGGCTCGACAACCTCGCCCCGGCCAGCTCGCGCGGTCAGATCACGCTCGTCGAGGGCGACATCCGCGACCGCCGTCTCGTCGCCGAGGCGATGCAGGGCATCGACGTCGCTTTCCACCAGGCGGCGATCCGCATCACCCACTGCGCGGAAGCCCCGCGCGAGTGCCTGGAGGTGCTGATCGACGGCACCTTCAACGTGTTCGAGGCGGCGGTGCAGGCGAAGGTCGGCAAGGTCGTGTACGCGTCGAGCGCTTCCATCTACGGGCAGGCCGACGCCTTCCCGACCCCGGAGACCCAGCATCCTTATCACAACGACACGCTCTACGGCGGCGCCAAGGTGACGGGCGAGCAGATGCTGCGCGCGTTCCACCAGATGTACGGTCTCGACGGTATCGCGCTGCGCTACTTCAACGTGTACGGGCCGCGGATGGACGTCTTCGGCGTCTACACCGAGGTCATGATCCGCTGGATCGAGGCCATCGAGCGCGACCAGCGCCCGCAGATCTTCGGCGACGGCCGCCAGAGCATGGACTTCGTCTTCGTCGACGACGTGGCCCGGGCCAACGTTCTGGCCGCCCAGGCCGCGTGCACGAACGAAGCGATCAACGTCGCCAACGGCACCGAGACGACGCTCTCCGAGCTACTCGACACGTTGCTCGTCGTCATGGGCAGGACGCTCGAGCCCGAGTTCAAGCCCGAGCGCAAGGTCAACGCCGTGCGCCGCCGGTTGGCGGCGACCGACAAGGCCGAGCGGTTGCTCGGCTTCCGCACCGAGGTCGGGCTGGCCGAAGGCCTGCGCCGCCTCGTCGCCTGGAAGCGGAGCGAGGCCGGCGCGCTCGCCACCGTGGAGGCCCACGCATGAACGCACCCGTCGAAGTGGTCAAGGAATTCTGGGAGAGCCGAGCCCAAACCCCCGTCAGTGACTCCGAGGTCACGCACGCCGACGTCTGGCAGCGCCACCTCGAGATCGAGACGATCCTCAAATTCGTGGGGCAAGGTGACCGCGTGCTCGACGTCGGCTGTGGCAGCGGCTACACGACCAAGCACATCGCTCCCCACGTCGCCGAGATCGTCGGCATCGACTACAGCGACGCGATGATCCGGCGCGCCAGCTCGGGATCGGGCCCGATCACCTTCGCGGTGAAGGACGTGCTCGACCTCGGTCCCGCCGATTTCGGCATCTTCGACGCCGCGATCTCCGAGCGCTGCCTGATCAATCTCTCCGGCTGGGCCGAGCAGCGCCGCGCCATCGACAACATCGCGCGCGTGCTGAGGCCGGGTGGCCGCTTCATCTTCATCGAGGGCGGCCGGCAGGGTCGACGCAATCTCGACCGGCTGCGCACGACGGCCGGACTCGACACGATGCCGACGGTCTGGCACAACGTCGACTTCGACGAGGCGGAGACGCTCGCCTACCTCGAGCGCGACTTCGTCCTCGAGCAAAGCCTGCCCTTCGGCGTCTATGACTTCGTCGCCCGGCTCGTCCACCCGCTCCTGGTCGCCCCGAACGCGCCGGTCTACGACAGCCGGATCAACGAGATCGCGGCCTCTCTCGCGCTCCACGTCGACGCGTTTCCTGAGCTGAGCCGCGTGCTCTGTCTGGTCTTGAGGCGGCGGGAGACGGCGTGATGAACGCCGCCGACCACGGCCTGCCTTCGAACCCGTACAACGCCCACGCCCGGATCATCGGCGCGCCGGTGATCGGCGAGGGGACGTGGATCGGCGCGTTCACGCTGATCGACGGGCGGGGCGGGCTCACCATCGGGCGCGGCTGCGACATCTCGAGCGGCGCTCACGTCCTCACCCACTCCTCGGCCCGTCGCTGCGTGTCCGCGCGGCGGTACTCGCGGGTCGACGAGAAGCCCACCGTCATCGAAGACCACGTGTTCGTGGGCGAGCACGCGACGATCCTGATGGGCTGCCGTGTCGGCCACCACTCGATCGTGGCCGCGGGCAGCGTGCTGCTCGAAGACACGGAGATTCCACCTTACTCGCTGGTCGCGGGCGTCCCCGCTCGCGTGATCCGCTCCATCAAGCAAGACGTCGAGCACCTGATGACCAAGAGCACCGGCGAGCGGGCGGTGCCCGTGGCAACCACGAGCGCGGACTTCGCTGCCGCGCAACGTATTCCCATCTCTACTCGAGGGCAATCCGCGTCTCGGAAACGGGTCTTCACGGGCACCGCCCGCCCCCCGGCGCTCTCGACCACACGGAGTGCACGCCCATGATTCCAATTACGCGGCCGTACATCGGAGACGAAGAGGAGGCGGCGGCCATCGCCGTGCTCCGGAGCGGCTGGCTGACTCAGGGCCCGAAGGTCACCGAATTCGAGGCGGCGTTCGCCGACTACGTCGGCGCC
>Ga0066709_100002566_pt1 | contig 13329 bp, 9 predicted proteins | sample GraSoiAngelo_158_FD_79665 | JGI IMG/M metagenome (GOLD analysis project Ga0066709, IMG submission 79665) | Grasslands soil microbial communities from the Angelo Coastal Reserve, California, USA - 14_1009_16_30cm | ecosystem: Environmental > Terrestrial > Soil > Grasslands | place: USA... | reverse complement strand
GGCCAAAAAGGGAAAGGCGACGCGATAGAGACTGATTCCGCTGCTTCGGATCGCCGTAATTTCATTGTTGCGCGACAGAATCACGAGGGTGAGCAGTGATGCCATCAAGATTGCAAGTGGCGTGATTTGAAACAGTATAGATGGCAGTTTCAGGACGAAATACCAGAGGACCGACCCCAAGGTCGCTTGGTAACTGACGAATTTTCTGACTTTCTCGACAAAATCCACCATCAGATATATCGTGGCTAAGCCCGTCAAACAGAGGGCAAGCACCTTAAGGTGTTCCCGCAAAAGATAGCGGATAAGAAGTGTCATTGATCGGCCCTTAGAGCCTGGCCTTTCCGAAGAAAGAGGGCCATGGTCAAAACTCCGAAGGCCATGTTCGGAAACCAGGCCGCCGCGAATGGACTGACGAACCCGCTTGAGACCCAAAAATCAGCAAGAACATTCAATACATAGAATGACAACATAATGAGAATTCCCACGACAAATCCACCCGCCCGACCGGACCGTTTCAAAACGACGCCCAGCGGCATACCAATAAGTCCAAACAGGAGGGCTGCGAAAGGGAATGCCAAATCTTTGTACTCTTCCTCCAGCAACTTCAGATAACGGGGATCGTTCCCTTGCGCTAATTGGTAGCGGATCTCGAAAATGGACGGACGCTCCTCCGATAGCGGTGCAAGGCTGTCAGACATGTCAATGGTGAAGTCATAGGTGGAGAACTCGATCAATTGATACTCAACAGGATCCTTTGGATTCACATGAATCGTTCCGTTGTGCAGCGTCATCCCGACGCGGCTATGCAGAGGATCATTGATGAGGCTCCAATCGCGCGCGACGATGATTCTCGGCTCCTTCTGATTGCGCGTGTCGGAAATGAAGACCCCTCGGGGGCCTCCAGGAAGGCTCCGCTCGCCGATATACATGATGACATTCTGAGACGGAGTGTTGAAGACTCCTTCATCGAGTGCCAGGGAAGCTTGACTTCGCAACATGAGCAATGCGGATTTTTTCACAGAGGGTCCACTCCAAGGTTGCGCGATTTGAGCCAATGACAGCGTCAGGATGAATACCGCGCATGAAAAAATGAACACCGGACGCACCAATCGACGGGAACTGATGCCGGTGGCATGCAAGGCCGTTAGTTCCCGATCTGACGACAGACGGCTGAATGCACTAATGGATGCGATCAAGCAGGCCATGGGAAGTGTCAATACGAAGAAGGAGGGGAGAAGAATAAGAAAGGTTTTCAGAAGAGGGACGAACCCGACGCCCTTATTGATCAAAAGCTCGACTAATCTCAGAATTTCACGTGTCAGTAGAATGAATGTTAGTGCACCGAGGCTCAGTCCGAACGGAACGGAGAGTTCTTGCAGAATATACTTGTCGACGAGCCGCACGTTCCCTCCGGTCCGCAGAGATTATACCCAAATGCGTTGCTAAATGCTCGCGGGGGACGGTGTTTTTCATGTCTCATATTCCTTATTGGCGGATGAACGAACCTCTTGACAGCTCTTAAAGGCTGTGATAGATCGTCCTCCATCTCTCAGGTGGTTACTCTAAGGAATTTACACGAAGCCATAAACCGTATACGGATGTTTCCTGTACGGTTTTTTTATATAACCCTGGGACTTTCCTGTGTGCGCAGGGTTGTGGAAAAGTTACAATTAAGGAGGGGCTATGGTGAAAAGCAAAGGCACTGTCAAATGGTTCAATGATCGCAAGGGTTTTGGTTTTATTCGCCTGGAGAGCGGACAGGATGTCTTTGTCCATTATTCGGCCCTGCAAGGAGATGGATTTAAATCCCTGAAGGAAGGCGAAAATGTGGAATTTGATATTGTGGAAGGCGCGAAAGGCCCGCAAGCCTCAAATGTCATGAAAGTCTAGTCTCCTGCTCACCTTCGTTCTTTCCAAGGGCCTCCCAACCGGGGAGGCCCTTCTGTTTATGCAGCCCTTTCTTGACTTGTTTTTCTCCTTAGGTTACTTTCTTCCCATGGGGGAGCTCATTCGTGGCCAACGATAAAGCGGCGGCTATTCAGAAGGCTCAGGAGTTGGCTGCTCAGGGTCGATTCGACCAAGGTATCAGCCAGCTGCGGAAACTGCTTGATGACTCATCAAACGACGCCAATGTTTACAATGCGATTGGCGATCTCTACCTCAAACAGAATTCGACAGCAGAGGCCATTCAGGTCTTTTTGGACGCAGCCCGCGTGTTTGCCCGCGACGGATTCGGTATCAAAGCCATTGCGATCTTCAAGAAAATTCTCAAAGTCGACCCCGGTCGTGCAGAGATCTATACCCTGCAGGGAGATCTCAATGCCGACCGCGGGTTGATGAGTAACGCGATTGCCGACTATTTATCCGGCGCCAAACTGTACCTGAAAACGGGCGATTCCGTTCGCGCCCTGGATCTGTATCGCAAAATTATCAAACTCAACCCGGCGAATATGAGCGTTCGCTTAAAGGCAGGGGAGCTGTGCCTTGGTCAGGGTCTCGTGGAGGAAGCACTTCGTGAATATCTGGCTGTTGCGAACGATTATGAAAAATGCGGAAAAGACAATGAGGCGCACACACTCTATGAGTTGATCATCAAGCATGTTCCTGATCATTCTGATGCCCTTCGCGGACTGGGAAGACCGCTCCCACAATCCAGTCCCGTCGAGACAAACGAAAACAGTATGTCAGCCGACTCAGGAAAGATGGTTGTGACGCTCACTGATGAACCCGCGACTGAGGCAGTCATCAGCGAGACCTCGGTGAAGTCTCACGATTCTGGGATAGTCGAATTTCACGCTGAAAGTCTGAAGCCGGAGCAGGATCCTGTGCCCTCAGAAGAACCGCCGGCGTCTTTAACTGAAGTCCAACGGTTGCTCGCGGCCAATGAGATTGAAAAAGCGGAGCGGATGACGAGAACCCTTCTCTTGGCGGAGCCTGACCGCAGCGATTACCAAAGCCTTTTGGGGTTGGTGTACTTGAAGAAGGGGGATGCCGCAACCGCGTACGACATTTTGTACTCGATTGTGAAAGAGTGGCTCGCGCAGGGCCGGAAAGAGGCGGCCATCGATCTGGCTGACGCCTTCCTCGCGATGGAACCTGATCAAAGCGACTTTCTTGAATTACGTGCGCTGGCAAGTGGCGCTCCTGTAAACGGCACCGCGGTTGGCGCTTCTTCGGCCGCGGATGGCCCCATCGAGTCCATTTCGGAAGGATTGGAGTTGGCGGTGTCACCGACCGTCGTCAAGGCCTCAGATCGCGGGGCCGACGATGTCGTGATGCTCGAGGTCGTCGAAACCGGTGACGGGCAGCCGGAGATTTCGCCAGAGTCTGCTAAGAGCGTTCAGACTTCGATCGTGTCGGAGGCCGTCCCGCTTGCGCATCCGGGTCAGAACGGAGACAGTGATTATGCGCTGGGTTTGGCGTACACAGAGATGGGGCTTTTTGATGAAGCCATTGAGATGTTTCAGGCGCTGGGCTCACAATCCGAGCGATACATTGACGCCTGTGCAATGGCCGCAGTATGCCATAAAAGCCAACAGCGTCGTTCGGAAGCTATTCGATTGATGGAGCGGGCCTTAGGGGACTCCCGATGCCAAGGGATGTCTCTGATCTACGTAAAGTATCACTTGGGATTGTTATATGAGGAAGATGGCGCAATGGGAAAAGCCACGCAACTCTATGGGAGCATCCCGGATATTCTGGACGCCTCCGAACGCCTCGTGAGGCTCCAAGAAACCGCATCGCGATAAATCGTTTTTTCTCTCCGAGTCGCAGGTGCCATTCCCTGCAAAACCCCTGTCGAATCGCTGGTTTTTCATCTCTGTTCGGGCTTGCTTTTCTTGACTTGATTGAGAAACGGGTGGTAGACTCGAATGTCATTTTCGAAATTCCCCTAAGTTAAGGAGAGTTCCATGATACAGGACGCGGACGACCGCGATTTGAAACGTCAATTGATGCCCACTGCTAATGAGCCCATTCCGGAAGGCGGCGGAACCGTTACTGAAAAATCAGAATTACCGTCCGCGCCGCAGCATCCCGAGGTGCTGATCGGCGATGCACAGTTGACCCTTCGCTGGGATCCGGTGCCTGACGCTCTTTTTTATAACGTCTACTTCAAGACTTCCGCCGGTGTGACGAAAGAAGGCAAAGAGTATGATCGGTTTCGTTATGATGCGGTGGGAGCCGAACGGTTCAAAACCAAGATCGGGGTGACCAAGGAGAACGGCAATCTGATCGACACGGCAGCCCCGCCGTACCTTCACACTGATTTGGCCAACGGCACCTGCTACCACTATGTGGTCACGGCGGTGACGAAGAAGGGGGAAAGCCAGGAGTCCGAGGAAGTCATGGGCATTCCGGCGCCCTACCAGGTGGTCCTGCAGTTCGGGAGCGAGGGCTACGACGACGGTGAGTTGAAGTCACCCACCGGCATTGCGCTGGACCGTGACGGGAATATTTACATCGCCGATACCGATACCCACAGCATCCAGAAGTTCGACAAAGAAGGAAAGTTCCTGGCCCGTTGGGGCGACGAACCGGGCGATGCGGAAGGCCAGTTCTATTATCCTCGGGGATTGGCGTGCGATTCCGAGGGAAACCTCATCGTTGTAGACAGCAACAATCATCGAATTCAAAAGTTCGATAGGGACGGGAACTTCCTGACGGTCTGGGGAAAGTTCGGATTTGCGTGGAAGGGGGCGTCGCAGGGCGTCTTCGACAATCCCTGGGGAGTGGCCGTCGACAAGGACGACAACATCTATATCGCGGATACACTGAACAATCGCGTTCAGAAATACACGGCAGAAGGCGAGCCGTTGCTCATGTGGGGAAAAGAAGGGGCCTTCGACGGAGCCTTCTTTTATTGCCGCGGGCTGGCCGTGGATTTTACGGGCAATATTTACGTCACGGATGAGATCAACAATCGCATTCAAAAATTTGATAGCCGTGGAAATTTTCTCGCGAAGTGGGGACGGGAAGGCAAAGGTCCCGGCGATTTTAATGCTCCATGGGGTGTGGCCGTCGATGCGCTGGGCAACGTGTATGTCGTCGACACGAACAACCACCGGATTCAGAAATTTACCGGGAATGGCGTCTTCGTGTGCCAATGGGGCAATCGTGGGAAGACCGTCGGTCAACTCAACTTTCCATATGGTATTGACGTTGACCGTGAGGGCTTTGTCTATGTCGTGGATAGCGGGAATGCCCGGGTATTGAAATACGCGCCGGCGGAAGGCCACCACGAACCGGTTCAGGCTTCCAGGGCGGTCGGAGAGCTTCCTGCTCCATCCTCCCTTACTGCGAAGGCCGCAGATACAGAGGTCACCTTGGGCTGGCTCGACGTGCCGGGAGCCGCGTCCTACAACCTCTATTATCATACGGAGCCGGGAGTCACAAAACAGATCGGTACCTGCATAGAAGGGGTGACCTCCCCTTACACACACATCGGCTTGGCGAATGGTACGACCTATCGGTTTGTCTTGACGGCGCTCGCCGCCGACGGCACCGAAAGTGCCGCTTCCCCAGAGGTTGAAGCGACACCGTCGATGATCGACGTGGCCGCGCCCCAGAATCCCTACATGATCATCAATCATGGCGCGTTCATGACGAACCTCCATGACGTCATTTTGACGATCTCGGCAAATGATGTGGACTCCGGCGTTACCGGATACTACATCTCGGAGACCCCCGCGGCGCCCACGGCGACGACGCCGGGTTGGGTAGAGGTTGACCCGATCGGGAAATTCGGCGCGACCGTTCCTGCGACACTTTCCTCAGGGGACGGGCAGAAAACAGTCTATGCGTGGTTCAAGGATGGAGGCGGGAATATTTCCGCTCCCGCGACCAATTCCATTCTGGTCAATACATCGGGATACGTCTGTGTCTCCACTTGGGGTAAGGCCGGAAGCGGCGCCCATCTCCTGCATGGGGGGGAATTCGGCACGCCATCTTTCGGATTGACATGCGACCAGCACGGCGATCTCTACGTGGTGGATACGGGCAATTGCCGGGTCCAGAAGTTCAATAATGCAGGAAACTTTGTGCAGCTGTGGGGCATGTTCGGCACCGCTCCGTCGAACTTTCAGAACCCTACGGGCATTGCTGTTGACGATAAGGGAGTGGTCTATGTCTGCGATACCGGCAATCATCGTATTCAGCGCTTCGACGCGAAAACCGGAGCCTACCTGTCCAAATGGGGTCGCCAGGGAGGCGGGGATGGACAATTCAATGCGCCTTGGGGCGTTGCTGTAGATAATAAGCGCGGCTATGTGTATATCGTAGACAGCGCGAATTTCCGTGTCCAGAAATTCGACCGGACCGGCGAGTTTGTCATGGCCTGGGGCAGCTTCGGCAATGCCGACGGCCAGTTCTATTTTGCGCGTGGAATGGCAGTGGATGAAAATGATGGTGCCGTGTACGTCGTGGATATGGGCAATCATCGCGTGCAGAAATTCGATACGAGCACCAATTTCCTGCCGCAGCTCTTGGGGTCCTTCGGCAGCAAGGGGCAGGAGCCGGGTCAATTCTGGAACCCGTGGGGTGTGAGTTGTGATCGCGATGGTTTCTTCTATGTATCAGATTCCGGCAATCATCGGATCCAGAAATTCGACCGGGATGGGAACTTCGAAACACAATGGGGTGGGTTCGGAGGCGCACCCGGTCAATTCAATTTCCCCTATGGTCTCACGGTCGACAAGCGGGGTTCCATTTTCGTGCTCGACAGCTCGAACTTCAGGGTGCAGCAGTTTATGACTGCTGATGAGGGAGAACTCAATTTACGGGAACAGGTTGAGGTGGCTGAGTCAGAATCCTCGGTTCTGTTGGAGAAAAAGGCCATCAGCCCCGACGCCCCTGGCACGCAGTTGTGGTCGACGCCGAAACAGTAAAGGCGCGCTCATGTTGCAGTCTTCTGTACCGTTAGGCCTCACCTTCGACGACGTGCTGTTGCTTCCCGGGAAGTCCTCGGTCCTACCGACAGAAACCGACACCCGGACGCATCTGACCCGCCGCATTGTCATCAATATTCCGATCGTCAGCGCCGCCATGGACACTGTAACCGAATCGCGCCTGGCGATTGCTTTGGCTCGTGAAGGGGGGATGGGAATCATCCACCGCGTATTGACGGCCGCCGATCAAGCCGCGGAAGTCGACAAGGTCAAGAAATCAGAGAGCGGCATGATTCTGAATCCGGTGACGATTTCTCCGGACCATACCATCAGAGACGCACATAAGATCATGGCCCAATACCGTATTTCTGGGATTCCGGTGACTAAGCAAGGCAAACTCGTCGGGATCGTCACGAACCGGGACCTTCGTTTTGAAAATCGGATGGATTTGAAAATTTCTCAGGTCATGACGCGAGAAAACCTGATCACCGCCCCGGAAGGCACGACCTTGGACAAGGCTCGCGAGATTCTGCATCAGCACCGGATTGAAAAGCTGCTGGTCGTCAACAACCGCTTTGAGCTCAAGGGCCTCATCACGATCAAGGATATTGCAAAACGCATTAAATATCCGGATGCATGCAAGGATGAGCATGGACGGTTGCGGGTAGGTGCCGCAGTCGGTGTCGGGCGTGATGCGGAGGAACGCGTGCCTCTGCTGAGGGCAGCGGGCGTGGATGTCATTGTTGTGGACACTGCGCATGGTCACAGCACAGGTGTGATTGAGACGGTACGTGCCCTCAAACACAAATTTCCAGACATCGAGGTAGTGGCAGGCAACATTGCCACGAAGGAAGCGGTGCGCGACCTTATCGCTGCCGGAGCCGATGGACTCAAAGTTGGTGTGGGGCCGGGATCTATTTGTACAACCCGAATTGTCGCAGGAGCGGGGGTACCGCAATTGACGGCCATTGCTGAATGCTCGAAGGCCGCGGCGAAGGCCAAGGTGCCGATCATCGCCGATGGCGGCATCAAATATTCCGGTGACCTCACAAAAGCGATTGCCGCCGGCGCGTCGACGATCATGGTTGGAGGGCTCTTTGCCGGAACGGAGGAAAGTCCTGGAGAAACAGTGCTGTTCCAAGGACGCACCTATAAGGTCTACCGAGGCATGGGATCCATCGGGGCCATGGAACGTGGTGGACGCGATCGTTATGCTCAGGGGGATCGGCCGGTCCAGAAATTAGTCCCGGAAGGGATTGAGGGACGCGTGCCATATCGGGGAACAATGAGTGGTATTGTATATCAATTGGTTGGCGGCCTGCGCGCAGGCATGGGATACTGCGGATGCCGGGTGATTGCCGACATGCAGAAAAAGGCCCGGTTTATTCGCCTCACCGCCGCAGGATTACGCGAGAGCCATGTTCATGATGTCATTATCACAAAGGAGGCTCCGAACTACCGGACTGAGGCTGAACTGTAGTTCTCCTCGCTGCGCATGACATCCTCTCACGAGAAAATTCTTGTCCTAGACTTCGGCTCTCAGTACACGCAGTTGATCGCCCGCCGGGTCCGAGAGGCCCATGTCTATTCTGAGATTCTGCCATATAACGTACCGCTGTCCCGTATCCTCGATGAACATCCCCGTGGCCTCATTCTCTCGGGAGGACCTTCAAGCGTCTACGATCGGAAAGCGCCGTCCGTTCATCCTGCTCTCCTCGAGGCCGGCATTCCTGTTCTCGGCATTTGTTATGGCATGCAATTAGTGACGCATTTACTGGGCGGCAAGGTGGCGCGGGCAGCCCACCGGGAGTTCGGCCCTGCCGAACTACAGATCTCCGATCACTCAGGTCTTTTTAAAGGCTTGGCGAATCACAACCATCGTCCGACGGTCTGGATGTCGCACGGTGATCGGATAGACGTGATGCCTCCAGGATTCCAGGCGATCGCCTGCACGGCCAATTCGCCCGTGGCTGCCATGACCACTGTGGTTCCAGGACGATCCATCTATTGTCTTCAATTTCATCCAGAAGTTGCGCACACAGAAGGGGGAACGTCAATTCTTCGGAACTTTGTGCGGGAAGTCTGCGGTTGCCAAGCGGATTGGACCATGCGCTCGTTTATCGCCGAGGCTGTCGAGAGCATTCGCGCTCAAGTGGGCCATAAAAAGGTTCTGTGTGCCCTGAGTGGCGGGGTAGATTCCTCCGTAGCAGCCGTTCTTACGCATGAGGCGATTGGGGATCAATTAACATGCGTCTTTGTAGACAACGGCCTCTTACGAAAAGGAGAGGGCGACATCGTTCGAGAAACGTTTGCCAAGCACTTCAAGATGAAGTTGAAAGTAATTGCCGCAACGACTCGCTTTCTCTCGGGGTTGACCGGGGTCAGTGATCCCGAACGAAAGCGAAAGATTATCGGACGTCTCTTCATCCGTGAGTTCGAGCAGATCACCCATTGCGGCGCCGCCTCGAATTGGCTCGTCCAGGGGACGCTCTACCCGGACGTCATCGAAAGCGTAAGTTTTAAGGGTCCGTCTGCAACGATCAAGACACATCATAATGTCGGGGGCCTGCCGGCCAAAATGCGTTTGAAGCTCATCGAGCCATTAAGGGAATTATTCAAAGACGAAGTTCGGGAGCTCGGCAGAGAACTCGGTCTTCCGGATGTAGTGATCGGCAGACATCCCTTTCCAGGTCCAGGCCTCGCCATCAGGATCCTTGGACCGGTCACCAAAGAGCGACTGGTCATTCTGCGTGAGGCAGATGCGATTGTGGAAGCAGAGATCCGCCAGGCTGGCCTCTATCCCAAGCTCTGGCAGGCGTTCGCAGTCTTGCTTCCGATTCGCACCGTCGGCGTGATGGGAGACCAGCGAACATATGACAATGTGGTGGCTGTTCGGGCTGTAACGAGTGTCGACGGCATGACGGCGGATTGGGCACGGCTCCCCAACGAGGTGCTGGCTCGCATCTCGACTCGTCTCATCAATGAGGTCAAAGGCGTGAATCGGGTCGTATACGATATCAGTTCAAAGCCGCCGAGCACGATTGAATGGGAATGATGGAGATTCGCTTACAAAAAGTCATCGCCGATAGTGGTCTAGCCTCCCGACGACACGCCGAGGACATGATTCGAAGTGGTCGTGTCACCGTGAATGGACAGGTCGTGTCCGAAATGGGGGTGAAAGTCGATCCAGAAACAGATCATGTCAAAGTGGACGGACATCATCTTAAACCTCCTGCTCCCAAAGCTTATGTCCTTCTTCATAAGCCCGCCGATGTCCTCACGACGCTGGAAGGCGCAGCAAAAGAAGATCGCGTCATGGTGCAACACTTTTTGCGCGGGGTAAAACAACGGGTCTTCCCGGTGGGACGGCTTGACTATGATACGGAAGGGCTGCTGCTGCTGACCAATGATGGCGAGCTGGCGCAACGCCTTTTGCACCCCCGATATCATATCGCGAAGACGTATTTGACAAAAATCAAGGGAACGCTGAACACAGAGGAAATTCGTGACCTGGAAAACGGCGTGCGATTGGAGGACGGCGTGACAGCCCTCGCTCATGTGAAGAAGGTCAGGAAGGCTGAACAAAATTCCTGGATTGAGCTCACTATTTTTGAAGGACGAACACACCAGGTCAAGCGCATGTTGGAAGCCGTGGGGCATCCGGTGCTGAAACTCAAGCGGATCCGGTTCGGGCCCTTGTCCTTGGGATCTCTTCAGGCCGGAGAATTTCGTTTTCTCAGGGACGATGAAATCCACCGGCTCAAAGCAGCGGCTTTTGGGTCTCCGGATGCGAGCCGAACCCGTCGACAGCGGAGCATACGCGCATCATGAAGACCCGCACTCATATGTGTGGACAGCTCCGGGCGGCAGAAATCGGCAGGGCGGTGCGCTTGATGGGCTGGGTCCAACGGCGCCGAGACCATGGAGGCTTGGTGTTCATTGACCTGCGAGACCATACCGGCATCACTCAAGTGGTGTTCAATTCCGACATCAACCCCCTGGCACATGAACAAGCCCAACCTTTAAGGAATGAGTTTGTCATCTGCATTTCGGGGATCGTGTCCCCTCGACCGACGGGAATGGCCAATCCAAATCTTCCTACTGGCGACATTGATGTCATGGTTGACTGCTTAGAAATTCTGAACGAGGCCAAGACGCCGCCGTTCATGATTGAAGATGATGCGGACATCACCGATGTCCTGCGCCTCAAATATCGATATTTGGATCTCCGCCGGCCCAAGATGCAGCGGCTGTTGGCGTTGCGTCACCAGGTGACTGCGTGCGTCCGTTCCTTTCTGAACGAGCAGGCGTTTCTTGAAGTCGAAACACCGATGCTGACTAAAAGCACCCCCGAGGGTGCTCGGGACTATCTCGTCCCCAGTCGCGTCAATCCCGGCAGTTTCTTTGCGTTGCCCCAATCGCCGCAGCTCTTTAAACAGATTTTGATGGTGGCAGGCACCGACCGCTACTATCAGATCGCGCGCTGCTTTCGAGATGAGGATCTCCGTTTTGATCGGCAGCCGGAGTTCACTCAGATCGATCTTGAAATGGCGTTTGTGGATCGCGAACAGGTCATGGCACTCGCTGAGCAGATGATCAGCGTCGTCTTTCAGACGACACGCGGCATCTCACTCGCCATACCCTTCCCAAGACTTAGTTATCAAAAGGCGATGGACAGGTATGGATCGGACAAGCCTGATCTGCGTTTTGATATGCCCCTCCATGATCTCACCGCATTCGCTGCACATACCGAGTTCAAGGTCTTTAAAGAGACAGTTGGCAAAGGTGGGATCGTCAAAGCACTGATCGTGAAGGGCGGAGGAAGCTTCGCGCGTAGCCGGATTGACGCATTGGGTGAGACGGCCAAGGCCTTCGGCGCGAAGGGGTTGGCCTGGGTAAAGATTGCTTCTGATCGCCAGCTCGAATCAGTGATCGCGAAGTTCCTGAATGCCCCTGCTCTGGTCGCCGCATTGCCTTCTGCCGAACCCGGTGATCTTGTCATTTTTGGAGCCGACCAACCGAAGATCGTCTATGACGTGCTCGGCCGACTCAGGTTGCTTCTTGCGGAAGAACTCAATCTGATTGACAAGGAGGCATGGCGGCCGCTATGGGTCCTTGACTTCCCCTTGTTGAATTATGACGAAGCAGACAAACGGTTCGTGGCCGTGCACCATCCGTTCACCGCGCCATTGGATGAGGACATCGGTTCGCTTGAGTCGGCCCCCGTGAAAGCGCGCGCCAAGGCGTATGACATGGTTGTGAACGGGAACGAAATTGGCGGTGGGAGCATTCGCATCCATCGCCGGGAAGTGCAAAGCAAACTGTTCGACCTGCTCGGCATCGGCAAAGAGGAATCGTCGGCCAAGTTCGGTTTCCTCTTAGAAGCACTGGAGTACGGCGCTCCGCCTCACGGTGGCATTGCCTTCGGCCTGGATCGTCTGGTCATGCTCCTTGGAGGAGCCGATTCCATCCGTGACGTAATCCCTTTCCCCAAAACCCAAAAGGCCCAATGCCTCATGACTGAGGCGCCGTCACCGGTCAGTCCTGAGCAGTTACGGGATCTTTCCATTAAGATCGACAAGATCAACTAGGCCCTTGTCGCTTGTTTTTACAACTGACCGGAGAAAGAATCGCTTGCCGACGTGTCAGGCGACGATCGGCCAATGGAGGGTTGGCATGCGCTACATTCTTGTGTTCCTCATCATAATCCTCGTTGCATGTTCCCCTGCAGGTTATGGTTGGAAAATTCCACCCGGAGGTGAAGCGCGGTTCAAACTCGATAATTATGAATGCGACCGAATTGCCATAGAGGCGTATCCGCCCCCACGGCCCGCCTCCCAAGGAAGCGCAGATCTTGAGCCGATGCGGGACGCCCTGTATAAGCGTTGCATGGAGGAGAAGGGGTATCAGGTTGGAGAATGAACGCCCACGAAGCCTTGGCTCTGTGTCAGTTCAAGTTAAAGGCCGCCTTCGGTTCATGAGGCGGTGAGCCGTCGTCAATCTTGCCGAAGCGGTCTTCGTACTGCGCAATGTTGTCTCCAAGAATGTTGATGATGCGTCGTGCATGTGGAGGGCTGACGTTCACTCTAGCATTCACTTTAGGGGCCAGGGGAAACGTGGTCAGAAAATCCAGAATGAATTCCTCTGACGTATGCATGATGGACATGGAATTGGAGAATGCACCTCCGAGTAGGGCATCCTTGACTTGCACTTTGGTATAGAGATCCTTGACCTGTCCAGCACTAGCACGACTATTCTCCGGCGGAAGATCGACCGAGCGGTGGCGTTTCTCGTATTGTCTGAAATTTTCCCAGAATGCGCTGAGTGCCCGCTTTAAATGAGCCGGTGTCGCAACGACTCGGGTGACGATGGATGACACAGCCCGTCGCGTATGCGCCTTGAGCAATTTCTGGATCAATTTTGACCGGAGGAATGTCGGGGGAGG
>Ga0066709_100002559_pt1 | contig 13339 bp, 14 predicted proteins | sample GraSoiAngelo_158_FD_79665 | JGI IMG/M metagenome (GOLD analysis project Ga0066709, IMG submission 79665) | Grasslands soil microbial communities from the Angelo Coastal Reserve, California, USA - 14_1009_16_30cm | ecosystem: Environmental > Terrestrial > Soil > Grasslands | place: USA... | reverse complement strand
CGAAACCCCGGTCCTTCACGGACTCCACCCACCGGCGCCGCGAAGTCGCATCGTGGAGCAACAGCTCGACGTCGCAGTGCGGGTGGGGCGCGAAACCGCCAACGCCGACCTCGACGTCGGTGACCTGTGGAGCCCTCGCCGCAACCAGTGCGAGCGTGTCGTCGAACGTCCGGTCCAAGAACGCTTCGAGAACCACACCCAAGCGCATGGCTCACCGACCGTACCACCATGCGGACGGAGTGTCTAGATAGTGGAACGCTGGCCGGTGACGCGGTAGGCTCCGCCGCGTGGGGAACGGCGATCCGGTACGCCTTGCGATCGTCGGCGCAGGGCGTATGGGACGCACCCACCTGCGTGCTCTTTCAGGCTCCCGCGACGTCCAGGTGACAGCCGTCGTTGAACCCGTCTCTGCCGTCCGGGACGGGTTGACCGCAACGGGTCTGCGGACCTACGCGACGCTCGACGAGCTGATCGAGGCCGGCGGCGTCGATGCGGCTCTGGTCGCGGCGCCGACCGATCTCCATGTCGACCTCGTAAGGCGAATCGCCGCCGCGGGATTGCCGATCCTCTGCGAGAAGCCGTGCGGCCTCAGGCCCGAGGATGGGGCGGAAGCGATGCGAGCCGCCGAAGACGCGGGCGTCGTTCTGCAGATTGGCTACTGGCGGCGCTTCGTTCCCGAGCTCGTCCGCCTGCGGGAGCAGCTGATGGGCGGGAGATTCGGTGACCTTTCGCTGATCTCGTGTTGGCAGTGGGACGCGCAGCCCCCGGCGCCGTCGTTCCGAAGGCGAAGCGGCGGCCTCGTCCTCGACATGGGCGTCCACGAGTTCGACCAGATCCGGTGGCTCACCGGCCAGGAGCTCGAAGAAGTTCACGCGCTTCCCGCTGCGGCGACGTCGGGCGAACCCGTCGCCGGCGACCCCGAGAGCGTCGCACTGCTGGCGCGGCTTTCCGCTGGAGCGGTCGCGACCGTCTCGCTCGGACGTCGCTTTCCGCACGGCGACTGCTGCTGGATCGAGCTGATGGGGACCGCCGACTACGCCCGCAGCCTGTTCATCTGGGGTGAGGACGGCATAGGCGTCTTCCACGACGCGCTCGTCGCACAGGCAGACGCATTCGCCGCGACGCTTCGCGGGGAGCCGCAGCGCGGCGCGACAGGCGACGACGGGCTGCGTGCGATCGAGGCGGCCGACCGTGCGATGCACTCGCTCGCGGCCGTCGCCTCGAGATGAGCAGCAGGCCCGAGGTCGGCGTCGGGATCGTCGGCTACGGCTTGATGGGGCGCGCGCACGCCCACGGGTACACGGTTGCTCCACATGTGCGTGACCTCCCATGTCTGCCGCGGCTCCGCGTCATCAGCGGGCGCAACTCGGAGGCGGTGGCCCGTGCGGCAGCGAGGTACGGTGTGGAGGAATGGACGGCGGACTGGCGCGAGGTCGTCACGCGACCGGACGTGCAGATCGTCGACGTGTGCACGCCGCCGGGAACGCACGCGGAGATCGTCGAGGCGGCCGCCGCGGAGGGGAAAGCCGTCCTGTGCGAGAAGCCGCTGGCCGCGGAGTACGCGGCTGCCGCAACGGCGGCGCGGGTCGTGGCGGATGCAGGTGTGCCGAACGCGATCGGCTTCAACTACCGGCGGCTCCCGGCGCTGGCGCTGATGAAGCGTCTGATCGACGAGGGACACGTGGGGGACATCCTGCTCTGGCGCTCGGTCTGGCTGTCAGACGAGTTCCTCGATCCGGACATTCCCTTCGACTGGCGTTTCGAGCGCGCGATGGGAGCGTCGACGATCGCCGATCTCGGCGCTCACCTGATCGACCTTGCACTCTGGATGGTTGGAGAGATCGTGGACGTCGCTGCGCAGTCGGAGACCTTCACGCCCGAGCGGAGCGGTCGTGCGGTTGACGTCGACGAGGCGTCGTCGGTGCTGGTGCGCTTTGCGGACGGAGCACGCGGAACGTTCGAGATGGCCCGCACATGCGCCCGTCGGCCGTGTGACTTCTTCGTCGAGGTGAACGGAACCGGCGGAACGCTGCGCTTCGACTATCCGAGGCTGAACGAGCTCTGGTACGGGAACGCGCGCGACGATGACGTGCTCTACGGCCTCCGACGCATCCGCGCTGAGAGTCCAAGACATCCGTACGCGCGAGATTGGTGGCCGATCGGCCAGGGGCTGGGCTACGGCGTGACGTTCGTGAACCAGGCTGCCGATCATCTGGAGCGCTGGCCTGACGGTCCCTGGGATCCGGACCTCGCGCAGGGTGCGCGAGTACAGTCGATCTGCGAGGCGATGGAACGGGCTGCAGCCGAGGCGAGGTGGGTTGGGGTGCGAGAAATCGACTACGCCCGTTGACCCTTCACTGTGTTCCGACCGGACTCCTCTCGTACCCAAGCGCGGTCGAGACCTCGCGCGCACCGGTCACGAGCAGCTCGACCGCCTCGTCGTAAATCTCGTCGAGCATGAACTGGCGCATGCCGCCGATCGAGATCGCGGCTCGCACGCGGCCCTTGTAGTCGAAGATCGGTGCGCCGAGTGACGCGATACCCGGCGTGACATCCTCGTCGCTGACGGCGTAGCCTTGCTCGACCGCGTGCTCGAGCTCCCGGAACAGCGCCTCTCGGCTGACCGGCGTCTTGTCCGTCATCGCCTCCAGTGGGCCATGCCCGACGTACGCCTCCCACTCCTCGCGCGGCTCCCAGGCCAGGAGCGTTCGGGGTCCGGCGCCGAGGTGCAGCGGTAACGAGCCGCCGAGCCGTAGCATGAGGGACTGGACGCGCAGTCCGTCAAGTCGTTCGATGCACACGGCGTCGTCGCCGCGCCGCACGCAGAGGAAGACCGTCTCGCCGGTGCGTTCGTGGATCCGCTCCATCACGGGCAGCGCGGCCTGTCGCTCATCGAGCCGCTCGATCACCGCGCTCCCGAGCCGCAAGAGGCGCCACCCCAGCCGATAGGTTCCGGCACGCGCCCCCGCCTCGACCATGTCGAGCGCTTGCAAACCGGTGAGCAACCGGTATACCGTCGTGCGCGGCTCGTGCAGGAGCTCCGACAGTCGGCGCGGTGTTGCCTCCCGTTCGTCCGCGAGCGCCTCGAGAAGCAGGACCGCTTTCGCAAGTGAGCGGACGGGGTTCTCGCGAATGATCGCCTTGTTCGAGCGGCTGGTCTCGGCCTGCGCCACGTCCCCTCCCTCGCGGGATTCCACATCCTAGACAGCCAGTCCGCATATTGGTACTGTCGCGCCGGTCGATGGCGGTGACGGCGACACCGGCCTCGCAGGCTTCCGAGGCGGAGTCGGGTCGAGCCGGGATCGAGCTGCGCGGGGTCACGAAGCGGTACGGCGGCAATGTCGCGCTGAGAGAGGTCGACCTCGAGATCCGCGACGGCGAGTTCTTCTGCCTGCTCGGCCCGTCGGGTTGCGGCAAGACGACGACGCTCAACCTGATCGGCGGCTTCGTCGGGCCGACCGAGGGGACGATCTGGCTCCGCGGGCGGCGCATCGACAACCTCCCGCCGCACAAGCGACCCGTCAACACCGTGTTCCAGTCGTATGCGCTCTTTCCGCACATGTCGGTGCGTGACAACGTCGGGTTCGGGCTGAGGATGGACGGCGTCAAGCGAGCCGAGGCCTCGCAGCGCGTGAACGAGGCGCTCGCGCTCGTCGGCCTGGAGGACTACGGAGACCGGACGCCTGCGCAGCTTTCGGGAGGTCAGCAGCAGCGCGTCGCGGTAGCGCGGGCCCTCGTCAAGCGTCCGGCCGTCCTGCTGCTCGACGAACCGCTCGGTGCGCTCGACCTGAAGCTGCGGCAGCGGCTGCAGGTCGAGCTGACGCAGATCCATCGTGAGGTCGGGACGACGTTCGTATACGTGACGCACGACCAAGAGGAAGCCATGTCGATGGCTGACCGGATCGCGGTCATGAACCTCGGCGTAATCGAGCAGCTGGGGACGCCGTTCGAGATCTACCGGCGACCGACCTCCCGCTTCGTCGCGGATTTCATCGGAGACGCGAACTTCTTCGACGTGAACGTCGACGGGTCAGTGGCGGTGCTTTCCGATGGCACGCGCGTGCCGTTGGAGGGCGCCCGCACGAGCGGGCCGGCGACATTGATGGTCCGACCCGAGTCGTTGCGTATCGGCGACGCCGACTCGGCCCCGGCCGGAGCCGTGCCTGGCCGGGCGGTGAAGTCCTCGTTCCTGGGCACACGCGTTCGTGTGGCGGTGCACACGGAAGCCTCTGTGGTGCCGCTGATGGTGGCGATGCACGGAGAGGCTCAGTCGTCCGTTCCTGCGGAAGACGCAGAGATCGCGGTCTGGTGGGCCCCGGAGGATGCGATCGTGCTCGACTCTTCGAGAGGCGAATCGTGACCGACGCCGCCACCACCGTTCCAACTGCGGAGCGCCGACGTCGAGTTCTCCCGGCCGTTGCGTCGTACTTGCCCTTCCTGCCGGCCATCGTCCTGCTCGGTGGCTTCTTTCTCGTCCCCCTCGGGATCATCGTCTGCTACAGCTTCTGGGAGGTGGTCGACTACAACGTCGTTCACCGCTGGACGCTCGACAACTACCACTATTTCTTCAGCGTCACGGCGTACGTCCGCACCATGTGGGCAACACTCTGGGTCTCGCTCGTCGCCACCGGGATCACGCTCGGACTCGCCTTCCCGTTCGCGTACTGGCTGTCGCGGTACGTTCCGCGCCGTCTGCGCGCACCGCTGCTCGTCCTAGCGGTCGTCCCGTTCTGGACGAGCTACCTGCTGCGCGTTTACTCCTGGCTCACGATTCTGGGCCAGAAGGGGTTGCTGAACCGATTCCTGCAGTGGACGGGGATGACGCACCACCCGATCGGCCTGTTCTTGTACGACCGATCTGCCGTCATCCTCGTCCTCATCTATCTCTATTTCCCTTTCGCAGCGCTCACGCTCTACTCATCCATCGAGCGTTTCGACTGGGATCAGCTGCGCGCGGCGATGGACCTCGGCGCGACGCCGTTCGGCGCGATTCGCCGAATTCTCGTCCCGCAGATTCGCCCCGGGATCGTCACGGCTGTCATCTTCGTGTTCATCCCGATTCTGGGCGAGTACCTGACGCCGCAGATCGTCGGCGGCACAGGCGGCGTGATGATCGGGAACCTCGTCGTCAACTTCTTCCAGGCAGCTGAGTACACGCGTGGCGCAGCAGTCTCGCTACTGATCGCGATCTTCATCCTGCTGATGCTCGTCCTGTTCCGTCGCTCGTTGTCGACGCGGGAAGCGTATGGCGGCTGACGTCGAGATCCTCTCGCGACGCGGCCGGGTGACGCGCCTCGCCCTGGCGGTCTACGGCACGCTGATCTACGTCTTCCTGTTCGGACCGATCGTGCTGCTCGTGCTGTTCAGCTTCAACGCCAACCGCTACGGCACGTTTCCCGTCACGGCGTGGACGCTGAAGTGGTACCGCGCGGCGGTGAGCGACTACCAGATCCATGATGCTGTGGCAACGACGCTCAAGGTGGCGGGCGAGGTGACGGCGATCAGCGTCGTCGTCGGGACTACGGCCGCCTTTCCGCTTGTGCGGTCACGGCTGCGGTGGCGCGACGGCGTGCGCGTCGGCCTCGTCCTGCCGATCATGATCCCGGGCTTGCTGATCGGCGTCAGCCTGCTCGTCCTCTTTACCGGACCGCTGCACTGGCAGCTGTCACCGCAGACGGCCGTGATCGGGCAGAGCGTCTACACGACGCCGTTCGTGATCCTGCTCGTGTCGGCCCGTCTGCAGGGATTCGACCGAGCGCTCGAGCGCGCTGCGGCGGATCTGGGAGCAAACGCCTTCAACAGGTTGCGGTTCGTCGTGCTTCCACTGATTCTGCCGGCGATCATTGCCGGTGCGCTGCTCGCGTTCACACTCTCCCTCGACGAGTTCATCATCACGTACTTCCTGATCGGCACGGACATCACGCTGCCAATCTTCATCTACACGCAGATCAAGTTCGGGATCACACCCGAGGTGAACGCGCTTGCGTCGATGCTGCTGGCAGCGTCGCTACTGGTGCTCGCACTCGCGTTCGCACTGCCACAGGTGATCCGTGCGTCGCGGCGTGCCGTTCGATTCGGCACAGGACGTCGGGCGGCGAGGATCACCGCGTGAGCCAACTGAAGCTCGCCACCGCTCCCGTTTCGTGGGGAATCTGGGAGCAGACGATCGACCGCTCGGATCTCGTGCCTCCGCGGCCGTTGCTCGAGACGGTGACCGCCATGGGCTATCGCGCCCTCGAGACGGGCCCTCCCGGTTACCTCGCGGAGAATGGACCGTCTGCGGCCGAGCTGATCGGGCCCTTCGGCGTCGACCTCGTCGCGACGTTCGTGCCGCTTCGGCTGGACGATGAAGAGGGTTTCCGCGAAGATCTCGACGCACTGGACAGCGCGATCGAGGTTCTCGCCGCAACCGGCGGCGGGATCGTCCTCCTGGCCGACGCCGAGCGGCCGGAGCGCGCCGCGATCGCCGGACAGCCCGGACGGATTGCCCGGAACGGGCTGTCCTCGGAGCAGTTCGACCGCGCGGCCGAGCGGCTGGAGCGTGCCGTTGAGCGCTGTCACAAGCGCGGCATGCGTGCGGCGCTGCATCCCCACGCCGCAACGTTCGTCGAGTCTGAGGAGGAGACAGAGGCAATCCTCGAGCGCACGTCGTCCGAACTCGGGCTCTGCATCGACACGGGTCATTCGATCGTCGGCGGCGCCGACCCAGTCGACCTCGCACGCCGGCATGCGGATCGCATCTCCCACCTCCACCTCAAAGACGTCGACGCTGGCGTGCTCGCCCGTCTGCGAGACGGCGAGATCGACATGGACGAGGCCTGGGTCGAGGGGATCTTCTGCCCGTTCGGCGACGGCATCGTTCCGCTGAGCGAGTTCCTCGCGCAGCCGGAGGTGCGCGGGCTGGACGGCTACGCGGTGCTCGAGCAAGACCGCATCGCCGTTCGCGTGGACGACCTGCCTGCGGTCCAGGTGGTCGAGGAGCAGAACCTGCAGCGCGTCAAGGAGTGGCTAGCGTGATCGAGGTTACCTAGCGGCAAGGAACATCCGCGTCAGCAAATCGATGTCGATCCGCGCTTGCTCCGGCGGTGTCCGACATTCGACGTCCTCGACGATGCACGCGTGGAAGTGGACGAGCTCGCGCAAGAAGCTCTCCTCATGTGATTCCACCACCCGCACGCTGCGCGCCGATTCCTCTGCCTCACTGCGGACGTACCGCGTCGGCGACTGCTTCAGCCACGGCGACGGGAACCTGAGCTCGCGCAGCGAATCCGAAAAATAGAACCCAATCGTCTCGCGATACTCACGAATGTCGAGCAACTGGATCCAGGCGTTGTCCCAGCGCGCACCGTTCGCGAGGCGCGCCGAGCCGGTGATCGAGCGGCCGCCCGCCCACCAGGCAGCGTCGACGACGTCGACCGGGAACGGCTCGCCGAGGCGCTCCAGGAGTCCATGCACGAGGTTGACGTCGTGCACCATGCTGCCCAGGTAGGCGTCGGAGAACGCGAAGACCGCTTCGGGCGAGGCGTCGCCGACCGCACGCTCGACCTGCTCGGCCTCGGCCCGACGCGTCGTTTCGATCACTTTCTGCGGCACGTCGGCGGCGCGCACGATGTCGTCCTCGCCGAAGAAGGGCACCCATTCCGGGTCGTGACACATGACACGGACGTACCTCAGCGATTCGGCGGACTCGGGCAGCTCCGCAACCATTCGCTCCCATCCCGGGTCGTAACGTTTCATGTATCCAACCTGGACGACCCGCCCGGAGCTGTCGCGCGCGGCAATGATCCGATCGGCGTCGTCAAGTGTGATGCACATCGGCTTCTCCACGAAGACGTGCAATCCGGCGTCGAGCGCGGCGAGGACGATCTCCGCATGTGCAGCGGCAGGAGCGGCGACGACCAGCGCGTTGAGGTCCTCCTCGAGGAGCGCGCGGTAGTCCGCGTGTACGCCGCGCACCCCGTACCGTGCGGCGACGGCCTGGCGAACCGTCCGGCTCGGGTCGGCGACTGACGCCAGCTCGAAGCGGTCCTGCAGCTGCGAGAGATGCTGCAGATGCATCGCCTGCGCGACCATCCCACAGCCCACGACACCGATTCGCACACGCATCTTCTCGTTCATGCGCGGCTGACTCTATGCACGTCTGCGGCGTGCCGTTCCGCATGGTAGACCGGGCGTCCGCATGATGGTACTGTCGCCCGGCAGGGAGTGAGTGCGCCCGCCCTAGCTGAGCGGGGCGAGAGAGGAGGAGCAATGGATCAGGTCGATCGCCCGATGACGCGCGAGAGGCTGCTCCGTCGTGGTGCAGCCGGAGCCCTGGGGCTGGCCGCCGGCGGTGTGCTGGCCGAGCGAGCTCTCTCCGCCGAACTCGGCGGCGTCACGCTCAACTGGCTGACGTGGAACGACCACTACTTCACGGCCCAGCTGCAGAAGGTCAAGAAGACGACCCAGATCGCCGGCCGTGTACAGCTGATCAGCGACGACGCCGACGCCTACATCCGGGTCAAACGAGGGGGTGCCCACTGGGACATCTCCTCAGAGGACGCTCTCTGGGTGCCGAAGTTCTACAAGGAAGGGCTGATCGAACCCTTCGACCTCTCCGAGATCGCAGCCTCGAAGCAGCTCTACTCCGTCGCGCGGCAGGTCCCCTTCTGGAAGGCGGGCTCGAAGCAGATGGGGTATCCGTTCGGCTGGTCGAGCTTGCAGATCTACTACAACCCGAAGCACGTCAAGACGAAGCCGGACTCGTACCACGCGCTCATCGACAAGAAGTACAAGAAGAAGATCGTGTTGGAGAACCAGCCAACCGACCTGCTGGCGATGTCGGGGATCGCGACGGGGGCGAAGAAGCCCTACAACATGACGAAGGCGGAGTTGTCGCGGGCGAAACAGTTCCTGAAGGCGCTCAAGCCGAACGTCCTCAAGCTCGTCTCGCAGAACACGGAGGTCGTTTCAGCACTGACGGACGAGTCAGCCTGGCTCGCGATCGAGAATCTCGGCACCGACGTCCGCGTCAAGGACGCCAAGGGGCCACTGATCAAGGTGGCGAAGGCGAAGGAAGGCGCCTACGGGTGGATGGACGCCGAGATGATGCTGAAGGGATCGAGCCACAAGGACAAATTCCCGGCGTTCATCAACGCGATGGAGCAGGCGCCGTGGATCGCGAAGAACTTCCTCGACAAGGGGCGCCCGCTGTTCAATGAGAAGGCCTACAAGATCCTCGTGAACACCGGGCACAAAGAGCGAGCGGATCGGTTCTTCTACAACGATCCCGAACGACCCTTGAAGATGGTCCTGAAGGGGCCGTCGGGCAACGCGCAGGCCTACATCGACGCCTTCAACGAGGTGTTCAGCTCGTAGGGTGACAACCCGCGAGCCGGAGATGACCGAGGGGGGAGCGAGGGCAGTCTCGCACCCCTCTCGCGCCTCGTCCGTTCGCGCCGCCGTGATGAAGGCTCCTGGGCTCGTCGAGGTCGAGGAGTTCTCGCGGCCGGACGTCGAACCGGGTGCGGTCCTGATGCAGGTCGTCTATTCGGGGATCTGCGGGACCGACAAGCACACGTTCCGGGGCGAGACGATCCAATACGCGGGCACGCCGCACGAGCGGCAGCTCGAGTATCCGCTCATCTGCGGTCACGAGAACGTCGGCATTGTCGTCGAGACCGGCGGCGACGTGCTCGCGACCGATGGGACGCCGCTGCGGGCCGGGGACCGAATCGTCCCTGGGGCGAACGTCGCGTGCGGCGAGTGCTGGTTCTGTCGGGAAGGCTTTCCGTACTACGCCTGCGAGCGGCTCGAGGACTACGGGAACAGCCTCAACGCCGCCCGTCCACCGCACCTGTTCGGGGGCTGGGCGGAATTGATGTACCTGCTGCCCAGGACGCCGCTATTCCGCGTGCCGGACGAGCTTCCCTCCGAGGTCGCAGTGCTCACGGAGGTGATGGCCGTGACGCACGGTCTAGACGACGCGACCCACCTTCCATCTCCGCACACGTTCCGGCCAGGCTCGTCCGTGGCGGTGATCGGGGTCGGGCCTCTCGGTCTCTGCCACGTGATCAAGGCTCGCTTCCTCGAGTGTGGTGGGTTGATCGCGGTCGATCTCCTTCCTTCGCGCCTTCGCGTCGCCGAGACGTTCGGAGCGACCCTGACGATCGACGGGTCGACCACAGCGCGAGACGACCGCATCGAGGCCGTCCGCACGCAGACCGACGGCCGCGGCGCGGACGTGGTGGTCGACTGCTCCGGCGTCGCGGAGACGTTCACCGAAGCGCTGGCAATCGTTCGCTGGGGTGGGACGGTGATCGAAGCCGGCGCCTTCGTCGATCTCGGCCCCGTGCCGGTCAATCCGAATCGAGACCTCTGCACGCGCAACGTCTGCGTACTCGGAGTCGGAGGCGAGACGGCGACGTCGTACGTCCCAGCGATGAAGGCGATGGCGGCCCACCTGGACAAGCTGCCGCTGTGCGACGTGGTCACGCACCGCTTGCCGCTCGAGCGGGCGGGAGAAGCGATCGAACTGTCGCAGTCCGACTCGGCGATGAAGGTCGTGATCGCGCCCGGCGGCTAGTCGGATTCGTAACGAGAATGGCTGCCCAGTTCGGCCTTGTGTTATGCGCCCTCAGGGGCTGAGCCGGAAGGGCGGGTACTGGTCGGTCACCAGCACGAAGGCGTAGGCGTTGACGCGGTTGCCCCAGCGCAGCACTCCGAGCACGAAGTCGAACAGGCCTCTCGGGTAGCGGCCGGTGAAGAGGATCGCGAACCAGGCGATGATCACCGCCACGACCGCCGCGATCGAGAGGAAGACGAGCAGGATGTAGTGCGGGACCGCGAGCAGCCACTTGACGAGCGGTAGCCAGCGGTTGAGTCCTTGCTTCGCGTCTGGGTAGGGGAATTCGAGCGCGACCGCCTGGCGCTCGTCGGTCGAGGGGTAGCGGTCGTCCATCAAGGCGAGATAGGCGCCGATCCGGTTCGTGAACCTGAGCAGCTCGAGGTTCCAGTCGTACCACCAGCGCGGGTACTTCTGGCGAAAGACGATCATCAGGAGCGGCCCCAGGAACAGCACGCCTGCCGTGCCCGCAGCGATCGTCGTCGCGCCGTGGCCGTAATTCGCACCCTCATGACCGAGGGTGCCGGCGACGATCAGGATCGGGATCGCAACGATCAGCCTGAATCCGGTGGTGAGCCGGTTGAGGTCGCGATCCGGGTACTCGATCGAGAACTGCAGCGGATAGGGCACCTCGCCCGCCGGTTGGTTGTTTGACTCCATAGCTGCCGAACCTCCTCGCTCGAGGGCCGCGAAGGCCCATGACCACATCACCGATCCAGACCGAACCTACGGCAAACAGGCGTGCGGTGCCGAGTGCCGTCGGCTCCTTAATGGCGAGGGCGGTGTCTCGGCTCGCCGGTAGACGATGGCGTTGCCGCGTTTGCCTGACCGGTCGAGGACGCCCATTGCTCGCAGGCAGTAGGCCATCTGTTGGGCGAGCCGGAGCTCGATTGCCGTGCCGCGTTTCCGCCACCGCGTGCAAGATCGAGCGTGTCGGTGTTTTGCGGCGGGTCTCGTAGGTTAGGCTGACGTCGTAATCGGAAGGGCGGGCATGGACACCGTCACGATCGTCGTCGTCGGCATTTGGAATGGGCTCCTGCTCGGTGCGTTGGGAGCTGTGATCGTCTGGCGTGAGCGGCTGCTCGAGTGGGTCACTGGAGCAGACCTGGACGGCCGATACGAACGGGACGCGAGTGGTGACGAGCAGTGGTCTGCCTTCCTGGCGAAGCATCCGGAACTCAGGTAGCGGCGACCAATCTCTGACGAATACGCGCCCATGTACCTGTATGCGGGTCTCGGCTCTCGCCTGTGAGAACCGGAGCCGGCTGGCCCTCCGGGGCCGGAGGAATGGCCGTTTTCCGCCCGGGGTACTCCGTGCCGCCGCGATCACCCGATCGGGTAGAAGCGCGTACGGAGTGCTGGGACTCGTTCGGGTGTGCACGCTTCTTCTCGTCGGCCTGGCGCCGATCCTGTGCGGCTGCGGGACACAGACGCGCCCACCCTTGCGCTTCACGGATTGGCTTTCCTACGACGCTGTTCGGAAGGAGGCAGCGATCACCGTCATTCCGGCGTACAACCGCTCCTACCAGGGTTTCAACTTCAACGGTTACGCGAAGGGAGAGATCGACGTGATCGTCCCCGTTGGTTGGGCGGTGACTGTTCGCTGCCTCAACACCGGCTTGGACGGCCGACATTCGTGTGCGATCGTCAGGGGGCCGAACGCGACCCATCCCGCCCTTGCCCGCGCCTCCTCGCCGGACCCTGTGCACGGGCTTGCTCATGGCCAATCGTCACGCTTCTCGTTCTTCACCAAAGAGCCGGCCGTCTATCGGATCGCCTCGCTAGTGCCCGGGCAACAGCAAAGCGGGATGTGGGACGTGTTAGAGATCACCCACACCAAGTTGCCTCGCGTGATCTTGCTCCGCCCCCTCCCCTAACGCCTACGCGCGATCACACACGCGCGAACGTCGCACTCTGGCGGAACTGCGACACGCTCAGATGGCGCGGATCCCGCCTGCTTGGGATCACCGTGGCGGCGGATGCCAATCCCGGCTGCGGCCGGTTTGGCCGCGGGATCGTCTGCGCGTCGGGCCGCGGGGGTCGAGATGCGCAACCACTTCCCCGGCGGGCCCGAACTTCTCGACGACCAGGAAGCGTCCCGGTTCCTCCATCAAGACGCGCTCGCTCTCGTGGTGTTCGTGACCCGGTCGGACGACAAGACGGATCGGGATACGGCGAACGAACTCGTACTCGTCGATCGTGAGCGAAACAAGTTCCTCACAAACGGGGTCCGAGCACTCACAGACAAATCGGACGACCTCGGCGTCTTCGCCGTTTTCAGGTCGCCGTTCGTTGACCTCCCGGCGCAGAGCCTGATTCAGCGCGGCTTGCCGCTCGCGCTCTTGCTTTTCCCCGTTTGTTCCCACCGATCTTCAACTCCTGCGTGCAGGTTGAATCAGGTCCGGCGAATCGTCGCTACACGATCGAGCCGGCCGCACAGCCGAGCATGCGCAGATCGTCGGTGCTACCCGAAAGGGTACGCCGCCAACGGGCCCGGAACAAGCGGTTGAGGCGGCCGGCAGCTTGTCCCTGAGGGACACCCTCGAGGCCGCGCGTCGAGGGCTGGGTGCTGCCCGACGTGGGTAATCCGCCGCCGAGGCGGATGCTTGAGTGATGGCACGGCAACTGCTGGGCCGCAAAAGCTAACGGCGCGTACGCCTCACGTCGGCCATCGATGCTTGCCAAGCAGGCGCACCCCCCCGGGCTCGCGGCGGTTGTAACGCACCACGAGTGGTG
>Ga0066709_100002557_pt1 | contig 13343 bp, 17 predicted proteins | sample GraSoiAngelo_158_FD_79665 | JGI IMG/M metagenome (GOLD analysis project Ga0066709, IMG submission 79665) | Grasslands soil microbial communities from the Angelo Coastal Reserve, California, USA - 14_1009_16_30cm | ecosystem: Environmental > Terrestrial > Soil > Grasslands | place: USA... | reverse complement strand
CGCCAAGTTGGGCGGCGCCACGCGTGCCTCGCGGGTGGAACGGGCGTGTCGGAGCCACGCGTGCCTAGCCGATCGAACGGGCGTCTCGGAGCCACGCGTGCCTAGCCGGTCGAACGGGCGTTGCGGAGCCACGCGTGCCTAGCCGGTCGAACGGGCGTCTCGGAGCCACGCGTGCCTAGAGCAGGCCACCCACGTCTCTACCCGTGCTAGCGGACCCCCGCTACAAATGACCAAAAAGGGCCAGCGGATGCTCGGCGCGATGGACCGCGCCACGAACCTCTGGCACATCCCGAACGTCGGCCGCGCGAAGGGCCGCGTGATCCGCCGCCTGATCGACCGCCACCGTCCGACGCGCGCGGTGGAGATTGGCTCGCTGCTCGGCTACTCGGCCATCCTCATCGCGGGCTCGCTGCCCGCCGGCGGCCGCCTGATCTGCATCGAGGCCAACGACTATCTGGCCAAGTTCGTGAAGGCCAACGTCGCGGAGGCCGGCCTGGCCTCGCGCGTGAAGGTCGTGGTGGGCGACGCGCTGCGCGCCATTCCGCTGCTGCCGGGCCGCTTCGACCTCGTCTTCATCGACGCGCGCAAGGAGGACTACCTCGACTACCTGCGCCAGCTCGAGGCCAGGCTGACGGCCGATGCGCTCGTCATCGCCGACAACACCGGCGTCTTCCGCAAGGACGTGGCGCCCTACCTCGAGTACGTGCGCGATCCCGCCGGCCCGTGGGACTCGCGCGAGTACGACTTCGGCGACGACTGCATGGAAGTCAGCGTCCGGAAGGTCTAGCGGGATGCGCCTGGCGACCTTCATCTCTCCCGGCGCTGATTTCGGAGCGGCCGTGGACCTCGTGCGGCGCGCAGAGAGCGCGGGCTACGAGAGCGCGTGGGTGACGCACGGGCTCGGGCGCGACTCCTTCCTGGTGCTGGCCGCCTACGGGCAGGCGACGTCGCGCATCGGCCTCGGCAACGGGGTGGTGCCGATCTACCCGCGCCATCCCGTCGTCATGGCGCAGGCCGCGCTCACCCTCAACGAGCAGGTGCGCGGGCGCTTCACGCTCGGCATCGGCGTGAGCCACCGCGCCTCGATGGACGCGATGCTCGGCGTGCCCATCAAGGAGCCGCTCGCCGTCATGCGCGAGTACGTGGCCGTCCTGCGCGGCGCGCTCGGCGCCGGCGCCGACTTCGAGGGCAAGCACTATCGCGCCCACTGGAGCCTGGCGGTGCCGACGCGGCCGCCGGCGCCGCCGATCTACCTCGCCGCGCTGGGCCCGAAGATGTGCGAGCTGGCCGGCGAGATCGCCGACGGCGCGATCCTCTGGCTGACGTCGCCCGACTACGTGCGCGACGTGGCGCGTCCCGCCATCGAGCGCGGGCGCCGGCGGGCCGGCAAGACGCTTCAGGGCTTCGAGGTCGTGGCCGCGGTGCCGCTCGCGGTGACGGACGATCGCACGGCGGCGGTGGCTGCCTTCCGCACCGAGCTGGCGCGCTACGTGGCGCTGCCCTTCTATCGCGCGATGATGGAGGCGAGCGGCCTCGGCGAGGCGCTGCGCACCGCCGATCGCGACGGCGCGGTGCCGGCGGTGATGGCCGAGGCGCTGGGCGGGATCGGCGACGCCGCCACCGCGCGGAAGTTCGTCGAGGCCTATCGTCGCGCCGGCGTCACCCTGCCCGCCGTGCGTCCCATCACGTTCCCCGATGCGCCGTGGTACCGCCGTACGCTGGAAGACGTTGCGGGCTGACGCGCCTCACGCTGGTGGTGGCGGTGGCCCTGTCGGCCGCCTGCGCGCGCGGGGGGCCGGCGCGCCGGCTGCCCGCCGACGGCGGCGCGCCGCTGCTCTACGTGGCGCTGGGCGACAGCACGGTGGAAGGCATCGGGGCCACGTCATCGTCCACCACGTACGTCGCGCAGATCCATCGACGGCTGCGCACCCGCTACCCGGGCACGCGCGCGGTGAACCTCGGCGCCGGCGGCGCCACCTCGGCCGACGTCGTCGCGAACCAGCTCGACCGGGCCGTGAAGCTCGACCCGCAGCTCGTGACCCTCTCGATCGGTCCCAACGACATCACCACGCGCGTGCCCGTCGCGGAGTACGAGCGTAACGTGGACGCCATCTTTTCCCGGCTCGCCGCGGGGACGCGGGCCGTCGTCGTGGCCAACCTGCTGCCCGACCTGGCGGTGACGCCGCGCTTCCGCGCGCACGAGGCGAAGCCGGCCGTCGCGCGGCTGACGGTGGAGTTCAACGCGGCGCTGGCCCGCCAGGGGCGCCGCCACGGCGTCGAGCTGGTGGACCTCTATGGTCCGAGTCAGGCGGAAGTCCCGGCCCGGCCGGAGCTGATCTCGCGCGACGGCTATCATCCTTCGGACGCGGGCTACGCGCGGTGGGCCGAGCTGGTGTGGGCGGGTGTCGAGCGGCGCCTGGGCCGGCCGTGAATAGTGACAGGCGCGCCGTCGTCCTACGGGCCGGCGGAGTAGAGCGAACGAGGAGGCTGAGGATGCGAGTCGCGCTCGTGCTGGCACTGCTGGTCACGGTCATCGCCGCACCGCTCGCCGTCGCGGAGGCCGGTCAGCGCCGCGCGCAGGCGGTGGAGACCGATCGGGCGTTCTCCGGTCCGGGGTGGCGTTACCGCGACGTGGAGAACTTCCGCGAGCAGTTCTTCCGCGACCAGCAGCGGTTCCGCCCCGATCAGCGCACGATCGTGGTGGCGCCGAGCGTCGTGGTCGTCTCGCCCGGACGCTGCTGGCAGGACGGGTACTGGAGCTACCAGTGGGTGCCGCAGTCCTACTCGTACTCCGCGTGGGTGCCGGGGCAGTGGTCGCCCGACGGCGGCTGGATCGAGGGCCACTACGAGCCGGCCTGGTACAACGGCGGCTACTACCAGCCGCTCTGGGTCGCGGGATACTGGACCGGCTGCTAGCCTGAGCCGCCCGCTCGGCGTCTGCGATAATACGCGGACTCCATGGGCGCCTTTCTCACGTCCGATGGTCTCGTCGCGCTCGCCACGCTCACGGCGCTCGAGGTCGTCCTCGGCGTCGACAACGTCGTCTTCATCGCGATCGTCAGCGCGCGCCTGCCCGCGGCCCAGCAACCGATGGCGCGCCGGATCGGCCTCGCCCTGGCGCTCATCACCCGCGTCCTGCTCCTGCTCACGCTGTCGTGGATCATGGGCCTCGTCCAGCCGCTCTTCCACGTCGGGGGGCGCGGCGTGTCGGGCCGCGACCTCATCCTGCTGGCCGGCGGCTTGTTCCTGGTGGCCAAGGCCACGTGGGAGATCTACGCCAAGGTCGAGGGCGCCCACGAGGACGCGCGCGCATCGCGTGGGCGCCGCGGGATGGTGGGCGTCGTCGTGCAGATCATGATCCTCGACGTCGTCTTCTCGCTCGACTCGGTGATCACGGCGATCGGCATGGTGGACGAGGTGCCGATCATGATCGTGGCGATCGTCCTGGCCATGGTGGTGATGCTGCTGGCCATGGAGCGCGTGAGCGGCTTCGTGGAGGCGCATCCGAGCGTGAAGATCCTCGCGCTCTCCTTCCTGATCCTCATCGGCGTCGTGCTGGTCGCCGACGGCCTCGGCCATCACCTGCCGAAGGGCTACGTCTACTTCCCCATGGCGTTCGCGCTCGGCGTCGAGATGCTGAACCTCCGCTACCGGACCCGCCACGCCCGCCGCCGCGCGGACTGACGGCTCGCCGATGCGCCGGTACATCGCCGCCCGCCTGGCCCAAGCGGTCCTCGTCGTGCTGCTCTCGCTCACCGCGGTCTTCGGCATGGTGCGGCTCGGCGGCGACCCGGTGCTGCTCTTCCTGCCCATGGACATCCAGGCCAAGGACGTCAACGCGATCCGCCAGCGTCTGGGCTTCAACGACCCGCTCGCCGTGCAGTACGCGCGCTTCATGGGCGGCGCGCTGCGCGGCGACTTCGGCGAGTCGCTGCGCTATCGCCGCGACGCGCTCGGCCTCGTGCTGGAGCGGCTGCCCGCCACGCTGCTGCTGGCCGCCACCTCGATCGCGCTCACGCTGATCGTCGCCGTGCCGCTGGGGCTGTTGACGGCCGTGCGCCGCGACACGCTCGTGGACCACGTGGGCACGGTGGCGATGGTGCTGGGCCAGGCCACGCCGGGATTCTGGCTGGGGTTGATGCTCATCTATCTCTTCGCCGTGCACTTGCGCTGGCTGCCCACCGGCGGCACCGGCTCGCTCGCGCACCTCGTCATGCCGTCGGTGGTGCTGGCCGCGTTCTTCTCGGCCCGCGTGGCGCGGCTCACGCGCTCGGCCGTGCTCGACGTCCTCGGCGAGGACTACATCAAGACCGCGCGGGCCAAGGGCCTGGGCGAAGCCCGGGTGATCGGCAAGCACACGCTGCGGAACTCGGCGATCCCGATCGTGACGCTGGCCGGGCTGGAGGCCGGGCAGCTCCTGGGCGGCGCCGTGGTGACGGAGACGATCTTCGCGTGGCCGGGGCTGGGACGCCTCACGGTGCAGGCGCTCCTCAACCGCGACTTTCCCGTCGTGATGGCCGCCGTGTCCTTGACCTCGATCGTCTACACGCTGATGAACCTCGGCGTCGACCTCGCCTACGGCTGGCTGGATCCGCGCGTCCGAATCCGCCCGTGAAAAAATGGCTCGGCCTTGTGTTGACCGTGGCCGTCGTGCTGGTGGCCGGGGCCGCGCCGTGGCTCACCGCGCACGATCCGCTGCTGGCCGACTTCGTGGCGAGCCTCAAGCCGCCCGGCACGCCGGGCCATCCGCTCGGCACCGATCAGCTCGGGCGCGACCTGCTGGCGCGCGTGCTCTACGGCGCCCGCCTGGCGCTCTTCATCGGCGTGTGCACGGTGGTGGTGACCGCGGTGGTGGGCGGCCTGCTCGGGCTCGTGGCCGGCTTCGTCGAGCGGTGGCCGTCGGCCGTGCTGATGCGGCTCGCCGACGTGCAGCTCTCGTTTCCGTTCATCCTGCTCGCGCTCACGATCAACGCGATCGTGGGGCTCGGCCTGCGCAACATCATCCTGAGCCTGTCGGCAGCCGGCTGGGTCGTGTATGCGCGCGTCGTGCGCGGCGAGGTGCTGTCGGTCAAGCAGCGCGACTTCGTGCAGGCGGCCGCGGCGCTCGGGGTGGGTCGGGCACGCCTGTTGTTCCGCCACGTGCTGCCCAACGTGGCGCCGTCCATCATCGTGGTGGCCAGCCTGCAGTTCTCGCAGTTCGTCGTGGCCGAGGCGGCCATCAGCTTCCTCGGCTTCGGCGTGCAGCCGCCCACGCCGGCCTGGGGCAGCATGCTCAGCGAGAGCCGCGACTTTCTCTACGTGGCGTGGTGGCTGGCCGCGTTCCCGGGCGCCGCGCTCGCCCTCACCGCGCTCGGCGTGAACCTGCTCGGTGACTGGCTGCGCGACACCCTGGATCCCAAGCTGCGCGTGTAGTCTCCCTCAGCGGGTGGGCGCGGGCGCGGCGGCCGTGGGCGCCGGCGCCCCGGAGGCATCGACGACCACCGGGTACTTCGCGCACGCTCCGAGTCCGACCAGCACCGCCATCACCGCGAGCCCGAGCATCGTCGACTTCATGACTGTCCCTCCCCTGGTTCATCGTGGATGCGCTCCGCCGGGCTGCAGGCCGGGTGCCAGACTCGCAACTCCGCGCTGAATCGAGGCGTGCCCGCTTCCCGCGCGCTAGCGCGTGACAGTCCGCCCCGCGGACGTGACGGGCGGTGTCAGTCGCCGCGCGGACCGTGTCGCGCTACACTGCGGGCTCCGATGAGAGCCCGTGCCCAGGAGGCCGTCATGCGCTGTCGCTGGACCGCCGTCGTCGCGTTCGCCGTCGCCGTGCTCGCCACGGCGGTGCCCACCGTTCACGCTCAGGACCGCGCCAAGAGCAAGGAAGTCGTGGTGGGCCTCGGCGCCGAGCCGCGCACGATGCTGGCGGCGACGATCGTGGACTGGACGACCAACAACATGCTCGAGCACATCTACGATCGGCTGCTCGACCGCGACCCCAAGACGTTCAAGCCCAGGCCGATGCTGGCCACCGAGTGGAAGATCGTCAACGACACCACGTGGGAGATGAAGCTTCGCCGCAACGTGAAGTTCCACAACGGTGAGCCCTTCACCGCCGCGTCGGTGAAGGCGACCATCGAGTATGCCCTCGACCCCGCCAGCAAGACGCACTTCGCGGCGGCGGCCTACTGGGGCCTCGTGAAGGAGGTCCAGGCCGTCGACGACTACACGGTGCGCTTCGTGACCAAGCAGCCGTGGGCGAATCTCGTCGACAGCGCCGCCTCCACGAACTCGCTGATCATGCCGGCCAAGGCGCTCAAGGAGCTGGGCCCGGCCAAGCTGGCCGAGAAGCCGATCGGCACCGGCCCCTTCCGCTTCGTGGAGTGGAAGCGGGATGAGCGCCTGGTGCTCGAGCGCAATCCCGACTACTGGCAGGGCCCGGCCGACGTGAGCCGCGTCACCTTCCGGTTCATCCCGGAGTTCAGCGCGCGCATGGCCGCCCTGCTCTCGGGCGAGATCGACATCATGAAGGACGTGCCGCCGCACGCGGTGGAGGCCATCGAGCGCAGCGGCCGCGCCAAGCTGCGCGCCACGGTCTCCTCGCGCATCAACTACCTGGCCCTGGTGAACCTCAAGTCCGGGCCCATGCAGGACGTCCGCGTGCGCCGCGCGATGAACCACGCGGTGAACGTGGACGAGCTCATCACGCAGGTGCTGAAGGGCCGCGCCACGAAGATGTGCGGGCCGCTGGCGCCGACGAACGTCGACTACGCGCCGGTGGAGTGCTACAAGCACGACCCGGCGCGCGCCCAGGCGCTCTTCAAGGAGGCCGGCGTCGATCCGACGAAGCTCTCGCTGACGCTGGACACGCCCTCGGGGCGGTATCCGCTCGATAAAGACGTGTCGCTCGCGATCGCCGCCCAACTGCAGCGATTCGGCATCAAGACCAATGTGGTCGTCAACGAGTGGGGAACTCATTTAGACAAGATCAAGAACCGGAACACCGGCGACATGTTCTTCCTGGGCTGGGGCCCGGCCCTGCACGGCCAGGGCACGATGCCGCCGCTCTTTTTGGCCGACCAGACGTACGCGTCGTACGGCAACAACAAGGTGCTCGACGACAAGATCGCGCGCGCCCAGACGCTGCTCGATCCCAAGGCCCGTGCCGAGGCCTATGCCGAGCTGCAGAAGCTGGTCCACGACGAGGCGCCGTGGGTCTTCCTCTGGCAGCAGCACGACCTCTACGGCGTGGCCCAGACCATCGAGTGGACGCCGCGCGGCGACGAGAAGGTGTGGATGTACGACGCCAAGGTCGTGGCGCGATAGGAGACATTACATGGCCATCACCGTCTTCACCAACGCGGTGCTGATCGACTGCACGGGGGCGGATCCCGTCGAGGGCGCGGCGGTCGTCGTCGAGGACGAGCGCATCAAGGACGTGCTGCCGAACGGCAAGGTGGGCCCGCAGCCGGGGCGCGTGACCACGCTCGACCTCAAGGGCAAGACGCTGATGCCCGGGCTCACCGACGCCCACGTCCACATCTGCGCGGTGACCGAGAACATCACCGACCAGCATCGCTTCTATCCACCGTCGTACATCGCGGCGCGCGCGATGAAGCGGGCCGAAGAGTGCTTGATGCAGGGGTTCACGACGGTCCGTGACGCCGGCGGCGCCGATTATGGGTTCCGCATGGCGCTGGAGGAAGGGCACTTCGTGGGCCCGCGGCTGCTCGTGTCGGGGCGCTACATCTCGCAGACCGGCGGCCACGGCGACAAGCGCCGCCGCTCGGAGTGGACGGATCCGGTCGACTGCTGCGTGGGCATGATCGGCTTCATCGCGGACGGCCCCGACGAGGTCCGCCGCGCCGCGCGCGAGAACATCCGCCGCGACGTGGACCAGATCAAGATCATGGCCTCGGGCGGCGCCATGTCGCCCTCCGACGAGCTCGACACCACGCAGTTCACGGTGGCCGAGATGCGCGCCGCCGTGGAGGAGGCGCAGGCCGTCGGCAAGTACGTGCTGAGCCACGCGTACTCCGACACGGCCGTGCGGAAAGCCATCGAGGCCGGCGTGCGCTCGATCGAGCACGGCAACCTCATCCGCGAGCCCGCCGCCAAGGCCATCAAGGACGCCGACGCCTTCCTGGTGCCGACGATGGTGACGTACGAGGCGATCTACCGCGAGGGCAAGAAGTACGGCATCGGCGACCACCAGGTGGCCAAGATCGACATGGCGCGCCAGCAGTCGGTGCAGGGCCTCACGTACGCCTACAAGGCCGGCTGCAAGATCGGCTCGGGCTCCGACCTGCTCGGCGACATGGCGGCGCAGCGCGCCGTCGAGTTCGAGCTGAAGGCCCAGGTGATGAAGCCGATGGAGGTGCTGCTGTCGGCCACCAAGGTCAACGCCGAGCTCTTCCGCATGACCGAGAAGATCGGCTCGGTGGAGCCGGGCAAGTACGCCGACCTCCTCGTCGTCGAGGGCGATCCGCTCAAGAACCTGCGCGTGTTCCAGAAGACCGACAACCTCAAAATGATCATGAAGGGCGGCCATGTCGTCAAGCAAACACTCTGAGCTGATCCTCGATCAGTTCACCCGCCAGGCGGTGCCGTTCGCCACGGCGCCGTCGATCAAGGACGAAGCGGCGCTCAAGCTGGTGGTGGAGCTCAGCGGCGCCGGGGCCGAGGACACCGTGCTGGACGTCGCCTGCGGCCCCGGGCTCATCGTGGTGGCGTTCGCCCGCGTCGTGAAGCACGCAACCGGCATCGACATCACGCCGGCCATGCTGAAGCGCGCGACAGTGTACGCCGCGGAGCAGGGCGTGAGCAACGTCACCTGGCGGCAGGGCGACGTGCTGCCGCTGCCCTATCCCGACGCGTCGTTCTCGATCGTCAGCTCGCGCTTTGCCTTCCACCACTTCCTCGACCCGTTCGCCGTGCTGCGCGAGATGACGCGCGTGTGCGCGCCGGGCGGGACCATGGTGGTGGTGGACACGGCGCCGGCGCCGGAGAAGGTCGACGCGTTGAACCGGGTGGAGCTGCTGCGGGACCCCTCGCACGTCCGCGCGCTGACGCTGGACGAGCACCTCGATCTCTTCCGCCGGGCCGGGCTGCCGGAGCCGCGCGTGACGCGCTACCGGCTCGATACCGACCTCGAGTCGCTGCTGGCGCGCTCGTTCCCGGATCCCGGCAGCGCCGAGAAGATCCGCGCGCTCGTGGCCGCCTCGCTGCCCGACGACGCGCTCGATCTGAACGTGCGCCGCGCCGGCGACCAGATCCGTCTCGGCCATCCCGTCGCCATCCTGGCCGCCCGGCGGAGCTGAGCCATGCGCATCGTCGACCTCTCGTTCCCGATCCGGCCGCACTTCCGCTGGAAGGTCGAGTCCACGCTGCGCACCTCGCACGCGCGCGGCGACAACTTCCAGTCCACGGTGCTGACGATCTCCTGCCATGCCTACACGCACGTGGACGCGCCCGTGCACTTCCTGCCGGGCGACCGCGACGTGGCCGCGATGCCGGTGGACCAGTGGATGGGCCCGGCCGCCGTCGTGGATCTCACGCATCTCGGTGACAACGGTGAGGTCTCGGCGGCCGAGCTCGAGCGTCACGCCCGCCACGTACAGGCGGGGGACATCGTGCTGCTGCGCACCGACTGGCCGCGGAAGGTCGACGTCGCCAGCGAGAAGTTCTGGAAGGACGCGCCGTTCACCGGGCGCAGCGCGTGCGACTGGCTGGTGGCGCGGCGGGTGAAGGCGGTCGGCTACGACTACCCGCCCGACTACACCGTCCGCACGCCCATGTTCTCGCCCGGCACGAAGGTGCCACGCGAGGAGTGCACGACGCACTACGTCTTCTTTCCGGCCGGCATCGTGGTGATCGAGTACCTGACCAATCTCGATCAGATCGGCGCCGAGCGCTGCCGCTTCGTGGCGCTGCCCCTGAAGATCGAGGGCGCCGACGGCTCGCCGGTGCGCGCGGTCGCGCTCGTAGATTAGGGCGGCGCCCGCCGTACAATACGTCCGTGATGGACTCGCTCGACCTGCGCCTGGCCCCGATGGCCGGCGTCACCAACGCGCCGTTCCGCCTGGTGTGCCGCGAGTGCGGAGCCGGGCCGCTCACCAGCGAGGAGATCGATGCCCGGGCCCTCGTGCTGGGCAACGACAAGACCGCCACGCTCGCGCGCTACCTGCCCGAGGAGCGGCCCCTGGCCATGCAGCTTCTCGGCGCCGACCCCGACGTCCTGGCCGAGGCGGCGCGGCGCCTCGAGGCCGGCGGCGCCGACGCGATCGACCTCAACATGGGCTGCCCGGTGCCCAAGATCGTGGCCAAGGGCCAGGGCGCCGCGCTCATGCGCGACCCGCTGGCCGCGGCCGTCGTCTTCCGCACGCTGCGCAAGGCCGTCAGCGGCCGCTTCACCATCAAGATCCGCGGGGGCTGGGACGAGCGCACGCTCAACGCCGTGGAGATCGCGCGGCTGGCCGAGAGCGAGGGCGTCGAGGCGATCACCGTGCACCCGCGCACGCGCTCGCAGCAGTTCACGGGGCGTGCGCCGTGGGAGGTGATCGCGGCCGTGGTCGCCGCCGTCCGCGTGCCGGTCGTCGGCAACGGCGATGTGCGCAGCGTGGACGACGCGCACGCGATGGTGGCGGCCACCGGCTGCGCGGCCGTGATGATCGGACGCGGCGCGCTCGGCACCCCCTGGATCTTCCGGGGCGCCGCGATGAGCCGCGCCGAGCGGGCCGCGATCATCGCGCGCCACTGCACGCTGATCGCCGCGCACCTGCCCGAGCGCCTCGCGCTGGTGCAGCTCAAGAAGCACCTGGCCTGGTACTCGACGGGCCGTCCGGGCTCCGCCGCGCTGCGGCCGCGCCTGTTCGCCGCCGCGACGCCGGCGGAGGTTCGCGAGCTGTTCTGGAGCGGCTGGTGAGCGGCGGCCAGTACTTCTTCGAGGATTTCAAGGTCGGCGACCGCTTCGAGAGCCCGTCCAAGACGCTGACCGACGCGCACTTCCTGTTCTTCTCCGGCCTGACCGGCGACGCGCATCCCCTCCACTACGACGTCGAGTACGCGAAGAGCACGCGCTTCGGCCGCCCGCTCGCCCACGGCCTGCTGCTGACGTCGCTCACGGCCGTCGGCGCCTCCACGCTGTCGCCGCTCATCGAGGACTCGATCGTGGCCTTCCTGGAGCAGACGATGCGTTTTCGCGCGCCGGTCTTCGTCGGCGACACGCTGAAGCCCCGGCACGAAGTGATCGCCCTCGAGCGCAAGCGCTCCGCCGGGCTGCTCACGCTGCGGGTGACGCTCACGAATCAGGGCGGCGCGACGGTGCTGGAGGGTGAGCACCGTTATCTCGTCGCCTACCGTCGCGCCGCCTGACGCACGCCCGTGCGGACCTTCGTCACCGGCCTCGTCGCGCTCCTCGCCGCCGTCTCGCTGGCGTCGGGCGCGGCGGCGCAGGAGCCGCTCGAGGCCGCGCGCACCCTCCTGGCGGCGTGGCATCAGGACCCGGCGCGCATCGATCGCGCGCTGACGCTGCTGGAAAGCGCGGCGGCCACGCGCGCGACTCCCGACGTCCTCGTGGAGCTGGCTCGCGCATGGTTCCTCACGGGCGACGTTCGCGCGAGCCCCGGCCCCGAGAAGCTGGCCGCCTACGACCGCGGGCGTGAAGCGGCCAAGCGGGCGGTCGCGCTCGCGCCCGGCAACGACCACGCGCACCTCTGGCTCGCGATCAACACGGGGCGCTTCGCCGAGGCGCGCGGGATGACGGCCGGCCTCGTGCTGCTCCCGGCCATCCGCGAATCGTCGGACACCGTGCTGCGGCTGAATCCCAGGAACGTGGACGGCTGGATCCTGGCCGGTGGAATCCTCGCCAACGTGCCGCGTCTCATGGGTGGCGATCGCACGAAGGCCGAGGCGCATTTCAGGCGCGCGCTGGAGCTCGACCCGCACAAGACCAGCGCCCGCATGGAGCTGGCCGAGCTCTACGTCGAGACCAAGCGCTGGACGCAGGCGCGCCGCGAGCTGCAACAGCTCCTGGACGAGCCGGCCGCCACCGATCTCCCGCGCTGGACGATCAGCGAAGTACCCCGCGCCCGCACGCTGCTCGCCGAGATCGCCGCCCGCGATCCGCGCCCAGCGCCGGGACAGTCTCCTTAGATGGGGGGCCTCGAAGGGCCCCCCAAGCCCCCCGATCGTTCGGCGCGTCCCGGCGGAGCCGTGACGCTCCTCTGTCACGCTTGATCGGCCGGGGGCCTCGAACCCCGCCTCAACGCTGGCCGATCCAGGAGGGGTCGGCGACTTGCTGCCAGCGGGCGCGGATCGCGTCGACGTCCGCGGCGGGAAGGGCGCCAACCGCCATCAGTGCGGCGTTTTCGCGCCAGCGGCCCGGCCGGGTGCTTCCAACGATCAGCGTGTGGACGCCGGGGAGCGACGCGGTGAAGCGCAGCGCGACGCCGATCGACTCCGGCACGGGACGCGCGAGGAAGTCGTAGCGCAAGCGCTGCAGGCGATCCCAGTAGACATGCGCGTAGGCGTTGGTGGGCCTGGCACCCGAGCGCCAGGCGGCGTTGGCGATGGGACGCTTGGCGATCACGCCGAGCCCGGCCGCGCGGGCCGCCGGCAGCGTCAGCGTGAGCGGCTCGTGATCGGCCACGTTGACCGACGTCTGGAGCACGTCGAAGCGCCCGCAGTCCACGGCGTAGCGCGCGGCGGCGTTGTCGCCGCTGTAGCCGAGGAAGCGCGCCTGCCCTCGCGCGCGCGCTCCAGCACCTCCAGCACGTCACCGCGCCGCAATTCCTCTTCCGAGCAGGTGTGAAGCTGGAGGAGATCGACGTGATCGGTGCGCAGCCGCTCGAGGCTGCGGGCGATGCTCTTCTCGAGCGAGGCGGGGTGCCAGTCGTCGCGGCCGCTGCCGTCGTAGTGATCGCACTTCGTGAGGAGGTGATAGTCGCGGCGGCGGCCGGCCACCGCCCGGCCGATCAGCGACTCGGAGTCGCCGTAGCACTCGGCGGTGTCGATCACGTTCAGCCCGGCGTCGAGGGCCTCGTCGAGCAGCCGCTGCACCGTGCCGGGTTCTGCGCGCTCGAAGCCGATCTCCGAGCCGCCGAATCCCAGCACGCTGACCTCGAGCCCGGTACGCCCCAGCCGCCGCCGCTCCATCACCCCCGCGCGTCGGTCACGCCGCGCGGCGCCACGCGAGCTCGTCCGCCTCGAGCCCGGCCTCGGCCGTCAGCGGCCGCACGACCAGCTCGTAGTCCGCCGGCACGCGCGACATCACCGCGCTCCACGCCGGCTCCAGCAGAAACCGCCAGTCACTGGGCGCCGTCAGCTCGATCCGGCCCGGGCGCCAGAGCGCCGGCGGCCGG
>Ga0066709_100002556_pt1 | contig 13344 bp, 7 predicted proteins | sample GraSoiAngelo_158_FD_79665 | JGI IMG/M metagenome (GOLD analysis project Ga0066709, IMG submission 79665) | Grasslands soil microbial communities from the Angelo Coastal Reserve, California, USA - 14_1009_16_30cm | ecosystem: Environmental > Terrestrial > Soil > Grasslands | place: USA... | reverse complement strand
TGGGACATGGCGCATGCCATCGTGCTCACGCTGATCAGGCTGGCGTTCACGCAGCGACGCCTCCTGGAGTGGGAGACCGCAGCGAGCAGCGCCGCACGCGCGACCGGACTGAACGGTCGCGGTGGCCTTCGGGCGTTCGAAACCCAGATGGCTTCCAGCTCGTTGTTCGCGCTCGGCCTCTTGTTCGTGTTCCGGCACGAGGGCCCGGAGGTCCGACTCACGTCGTTCCCCTTCATCGCCGCATGGCTCCTTGCGCCAGTCATCGCTTATTGGCTGAGTCAGCCGGTTGCCGTCTCGAAGTGGCAGTTCACGGCCCATGACCGGCGGCGGCTGCGCGTCTGGTCGCGGCAAACGTGGCATTTCTTCGAGATGCACTGCGGGTCGGACGAACACTGGCTGCCAGTCGACAATGTCCAGGAGGACTACGGACCGCGTCTGGCGCATCGCACGTCGCCGACGAACATCGGGATGGCCTTGCTCGCGACGTTATCAGCTCACGACCTGGGGTATGTGACGACGCGCGAGCTGATTCGCCGCATCGGTGGGATGCTCTGGTCGATCGAGTCGCTGGAAGACTACCAGGGTCATCTTCTCAATTGGTACGACACCAGAACGCTGGCCCCACTCTACCCGCGGTACGTCTCGACGGTGGACAGCGGCAATCTGGCCGCGGCCTTGCTGACAATCGCGACGGGTCTCGAGCGTCTCCAACCCCAAGCCGACGCGCAACTCGCCGACGGATTGGCCGACACCGCGGACGTGCTCGAGTCCACCGCGCTTCGGGCGAGAAGGAGCGATCCGAAGGCGGCCGAATCGCTGAAGGTGTATGAATCGGTCGCCCGATCTGTTAGGCGAGCAGTCCACGCGGAGGCACCACCGACGCGAGATGACGACCGGCTGGCTCACTGGCAGGAAACGCTCGAGAGGGTTCTCGCGACGCTCTCGACGCCGGCTTCGCCGCTCCAAGAGCCTGAGGCGATCGAGTGGGCGCGCATGCTCGTTGAACGCATTCAGGCGTTCCGCGAGGCGAGTCTGGCCGAGCCTACCGCCAGCCTGGCGGCGCTTGCCGACCGGAGCCGCGTGCTTGCTGAGCGGATGCGCTTCGGATTTCTCTACGATGGCTCGCGTCAGTTGTTTTCGATAGGGTACCGCCTCGCGGACGCCGAAGGGCCGGGACGGCTCGATACGTCCTATTACGACCTCCTGGCGTCGGAGGCCAGGCTCGCCAGTTTCCTGGCGATCGCCAGGGGCGACGTGCCACAGAAACACTGGTTCCATTTGGGTCGCCTGGCGGTCAGCGTCGACGGCGTTCCCACGATGCTGTCGTGGAGCGCCACGATGTTCGAGTACCTGATGCCCGTGCTCCTGATGCGGGTCTTTCCCGATACCCTTCTCGACCAGACCTGCCGCCGTGTCGTTCGGCGACAGATCCAGTACGCCCGCCGCCGCGGCGTTCCCTGGGGCATGTCGGAATCGGCGTGGGGTGTGGTCGATCGCTACAACACCTACCAATACAAGGCGTTTGGCATACCCGGCCTGGGGTTGAAACGCGGACTGGGCGACGACCTGGTCATAGCGCCCTATGCCACTGCGCTGGCGCTCCCGTTCGAGCCGGCGCTCGCCCTCGAGAACCTCGAGCGGCTTGCGAAGCTCGGCGCTGCAGGCCGTTTCGGATTTTATGAGGCGATCGACTACACCTCCCGGCGGCGGTCCGACGAGGAGACCTCGTCGCACGCGGCTGGCCTGATCCTGCACACGGTCATGGCTCACCATCAGGGCATGTTTCTGGTCGCGGCCACCAACGCCCTGCTGGGCGACGTGATGGTCGACCGTTTCCATTCGGACTCTCGCGTGCAGGCGACGGAGTTGCTGTTGCAGGAGCGCGTGCCACGTCAGGCCGCCGCCGCCCCTCCCCGACCCGCCGAGGAGAGCCGGGCCGCCACCGTTCCGCAAATGCCGACGCTTCGCAGGTTCAGGACCCCGCACACCTACTATCCGCACGTGCAGGTCCTCTCCAATGGCTCGTACCTCACCGCCGTCACGAATGCGGGGAGCGGCTTGAGCCGATGGCGGGATCTTGCGGTCACCCGCTGGCGAGAGGACCGCACGTCGGATGCCGCCGGGCAGGCGCTGTATCTGCGCGACGTCCGATCGGGCGATGTCTGGTCCGCCACATATCAACCCATCTGCCGCGAGCCTGGCGAATACCTCGTGACGTTCTCCGCCCACAAGGTCGTGTTCCGACGGGTCGACTTCGGCATCGAAGCGCAGCTCGAGATCGCAGTGGCGCCCGAAGATGACGCCGAGGTGCGCCGCCTGTCGGTCACGAACCACAGCGACAGATCGCGGGAAATCGAGATCACCAGCTACGCCGAGGTGGTGCTCGGCGCTCAAGTCGATGATGTGGCCCATCCGTCCTTCGGCCGGCTGTTCGTCGAGACCGAGTACCTCGCCGACAGCTCGGCGCTGTTGTGCGGCCGGCGCCCCCGTGACGCCCACGAGCCGGGAGTCTGGCTTTTCCACGTGCTCAGCGTGGAGGGCCGCACTCAAGCGCTGACAGAGTGGGAAACCAGCCGCGCCCGGTTCATCGGGAGGGGACGATCACCGGCCGGGCCGCTGGCGCTCGATGGCCGTCCCCTCAGCGGTACCACTGGGGCTGTGCTCGATCCGGTGGTCAGCCTTCGTCAACGCGTCAGGCTGTCACCCGGCGGATTTGTTCGGATCTCGTTCGCGACCGGAGCCGCTCCCGACCGGGACGCCGCAACGCTGCTGGCGCAGAAGTATCACGACCGCGGCGCGTCCTCACGAGCGTTCGCGATGGCGTATACGCACAGCCAGATGTGGATTCGTCATCTCGGCATCACGAGCGACTTGGCGCGGCAGTGTGATCGGCTGGCGTCCCGGGTCTTCTTCCTCGACGAATCGCTGTGCGCCGACGCGGAGACGCTCGCACAAAACGCGCGGGGACAGTCCGGACTCTGGCCGTACGGAGTCTCGGGCGACCTTCCGATCGTGCTCGTTCGGGTCATGGAGGACAACGACCTGACGCTGGCAAGGCAAGTCCTTCAGGCGCAGGAATACTGGCGTCTCCAGGGTCTCAAGGCCGACATCGTGATCCTCAATGAGCACCCCGTCGGTTATCTCGACGAGATGCAGGAGCAGCTGGTCGCGCTCATCGAGCGGGGGCCCTGGGCAGTCTGGAAGGATAGACCAGGGGGCGTAAGCCTCCTTCGGAGCGACCGCCTGGAGGCCGCCGACCGTATCCTCCTGCAGGCCTCCGCCCGGGCCGTGCTGACGGGCGATCTTGGTGAGCTGGTTCACCAACTGAACCGACCGTCGCCACCGCCGACTGCGCCGCAGCCGGCGGTCGATCGTCGGAGGACGGTCCACGAGAAGCTCGACGTGCCGCCCCTCCTCATGGCGAACGGCACGGGAGGCTTCAGCGCGGACGGTCGTGAGTACATCGTGGTGTTGAACGATGAAGACGAGACACCGGCGCCGTGGGCGAACATCCTCGCGAACTCCCAATTTGGAACGCTCGTGACCGCGTCCGGCTCGGCCTTTACCTGGTCGGAGAATAGCCGCGAGAACCGGCTGACCCCATTCGCCGGCGATGCGGTGGCCGATCCGACCGCCGAGGCGATCTTTCTGCGCGACGAAGCGACCGGCGACATCTGGGGCGCGACCCCGGGGCCCCTGCCGCGTCAGAGAGGCGCCTCGTGGCTCGTGCGACACGGCGCAGGCTACGTGCGTTTCGAACGATCGGACTCCCAGCTCCATCAGACGCTCGACCTGTTCGTGTCCACGACCGACCCCGTAAAAGTGTCGGTTCTGACACTCACCAATACCTCGCAGACCTCCCGACACCTGAATGTGTTCGCCTACACCGAGTGGAGCCTTGGCCCGCCGCGCGAAGGCCATCGACGACACGTCGTGACGCGTCGCGACGAGCGTACGGGTGCCATTCTGGCGTCAAATCGCTTTCGCGACGACTGGAACGAACGGCAGGCCTTTCTGTGGAGCAGCGAGCCGCCGCGGTCCGTCACCGGCGATCGACTCGAGTTCCTCGGGCGGCACGGAGACCTCGGTCGTCCGCGGGCGCTGTCCCAGACGGCCCTGTCGAATCGACTCGGGGCCGCGCTCGATCCGTGCGCCGCGCTGCAGATCGACACCGTTCTCCTGCCCGGCGAGTCTCGGCGAATCTCATTTTTGCTGGGCGAAGGCCGCTCGATTGAACACGTTCATGAGCTGATTGCACGCCAGACCGGGTCGACGTCGCTCGGGCGTGCGCGCGAAGCGGTCACTGAATCGTGGGACCGCATGCTGGGTGCGATTCAGGTGCAGACACCGGATGATTCGTTCGATCTGATTCTCAATAGATGGCTTCTCTATCAGGACGTGAGCTCCAGGCTGTGGGCGCGAACGGGCTACTACCAGCCGGGTGGCGCATTCGGATTTCGAGACCAGCTTCAGGATGTGATGGCGTTGGTGTACAGCCGTCCCGACCTGTATCGGCGGCACCTGCTTGACTGTGCAAGTCGCCAGTTCGTCGAGGGCGACGTGCAGCACTGGTGGGATCCCGTCACGGGGAGAGGTATACGTTCCAGGTGTTCCGACGACATGCTCTGGCTGCCGTACGCCGTGGCTCATTACGTGCACGTGACCGGCGACGACAATGTTCTGGACGAGGTCGTGCCGTTCCTCGAAGCCCCACCCCTCGCCGCAGGCGAAACGGACTCGTACGGGTTGCCGGGACGAGCGGCACAGTCAGCGCCGTTGTTCGAGCACTGCGTTCGGGCGATCAATCGGGGCCTGACCGCGGGTGCGCACGGGTTGCCGTTGATTGGCAGCGGCGATTGGAACGACGGGTTCAATCGTGTGGGACCCGAGGGGCAGGGCGAGAGCGTCTGGCTGGGCTGGTTCCTCCATCACGTGCTGACCGACTTCGCACGGTTGGCATCCGAGAGACGGCGAGAACGTGCGATGGCAGACCGGTTTCGCGCAGAGGCCGAGCGCCTGGCGGCCGCGCTGGAGCTGTCATGGGATGGAGAGTGGTACCGCCGCGCCTATTTCGACAACGGACGTCCCCTCGGCTCCGTACAGAACGATGAGTGCCGAATCGATTCGATCGCCCAGTCATGGGCGGTCCTGTCGAAAGCCGCGCCAGTTCATCGCGCTGAACGGGCCATGGATGCTGCCAGGAGCCATCTCATCAGACGCGATGCCCAGGTCGTTCTGCTGCTCGATCCCCCCTTCGATCGTGGCGAGTTGAACCCCGGCTACATCAAAGGGTACATCCCGGGCATTCGTGAGAACGGCGGGCAGTACACGCATGCCGCGCTGTGGATGGTGATGGCCTTGACCGAGCTCGGCTACGGCGACGAGGCCGTTGAGATATTTCACATGCTGAACCCGATCAATCGGACTCGAAGTGCCACCGGCGTCCAGCGGTACGCTGTCGAGCCCTACGTCGTCGCCGCGGACGTCTATGCCCATCCCGCCCACTTGGGTCGAGGGGGGTGGACGTGGTACACCGGATCGGCCGGGTGGATGTATCGCGTCGCGGTCGAGAGCATCCTCGGTCTCCGTCGACATGGCAAGACCTTCGCGATCGCGCCGTGCATCCCCGCGGTCTGGCCGGGATTCCGTCTGCAATGGACATTTGGCACGAGCCGCTTCGACATTGCAGTGGAGAATCCGGGACATTGCTGCAGAGGAGTGTCACAGGTTGAGGTGGACGGCATGATGGTCGATCCCGAGATGATCCCGTTGGTAGACGATGGGAGGGTACGTCGGGTTACCGTGGTCATGGGGTCGTCCGTGTCGTCGGGACGCCAGGGTTCCGAGTTGCAAACTCAGACAGGCCGCTAAACGGCTGGGTGGGCCCGCGCACTTGGCCTGACGCTTGCACCGCGAGTGCGGCGGTAATAGGAATGAGTGACTTCGCGTGACCTCTCGTCATCAAAGGGCATCGTGGCAAGTTGAGCAAGGTGAGACTCGCCGCGAGCACACCTTCGGGGTGCCACCAAGAATCGCCCGTAGCTTGTGTCGCCTCCGACACCCGTGGCGCGCGGCTGGAATCGCGCTCGCGGTGTTCATCGGGGGACTGGTCATCGCCTTGGCTTCGGTCGTCCCGTTTTCATCGGAGACTGCTCGCCGACAGCTCATAGACCTACTGGCGGACCGCCTGGATGCCGAGGTTGGGCTTGCGGATCTTCGGCTCCGGTTGCTTCCGCGGTTTCAAGTGGAGGGCCGTGGACTCTCGATCCGCCATAAAGGTCGGCGTGATGTGCCGCCGATGATATCCATTGAGCGTTTCTCTGCGGAAGGAAACATACGGGGCCTGCTCCGACGCCATATCGCCAGAGTCGTACTCGAGAGGCTGGACATCGAGATCCCGCCGGATCGCAACCGCGTTAGCGGGCCTGCAAACAGTCCCAACCCACCATCAGGAAGCGCCTACTCTCACACGATCGCTCGTACCTTCGTCGTCGATGAGCTGGTCTCAACCGATGGCCAAGTGGTCATCATTCCCGACGATTCGGACAAGCAACCAAAAGTGTGGCCTATCCATCGTCTGCATATGAGTTCGGTGTCAGTCGACGGGCAGATGCCCTTTGTTGCCACGCTCGAGAACGCCGTGCCCCCAGGCCACATCGAGACGTCCGGCTTGCTTGGGCCGTGGCGTAGCGAAGAACCTGGCAGGACTCCGGTCGACGGTAAATTTGCGTTCGGTCGCGCGGACCTGGGCGTGTTCAAAGGTATTTCAGGTGTCTTGTCGGCACGGGGCACCTTTGGGGGCACGCTGCACCGCCTCGACATCCATGGCGACACTGAAACGCCCGATTTTACGGTCGCGGCTGGCGGTCATCCGATGCCGCTCCACGCTACCTATCACGCCGTCGTCGATGGCACGAACGGCAACACCATATTGGATGAGGTGCAAGCTCCATTTCTTCAAACGTCGCTCGTGCCGAAGGGCAGCGTAGCGGGCACCGCAGGAATCGCTGGCCGAACCGTGACGCTGGATGTCGTGATGAATCGGGGCCGCCTCGAAGATGTCCTTCGGATGGTGGTCAAGGCCGGCCAGCCGCCGATGACTGGGGCGCTGAAGATCCGAACGACGTTCGTGCTGCCACCTGGCGATCGCGATGTAGCTCAGAAGCTTCAACTTGCGGGCACGTTTGCAATCTCGGGCACGCGCTTCACGAGTCCCGACCTGCAGGCCAAGGTCAATGAACTGAGTCACAGGACGCGAGGACAGAGGCCGAACGACAAAGCCGTGCCGGTCTCTTCAGGATTTACAGGCACGTTCAGCCTCAAGAACAGCCAGCTCACTATTCCGGAGGGCACCTACGACGTGCCAGGCTCAACAATTCGCCTGTCGGGTAACTATGGGCTCCTTTCCGAAGAGGTCGACTTTGCGGGCACGGCGTACACTGACGCGAAGATTTCCGAGATGGCGACAGGCTTCAAGCGTCTGCTCCTGAAACCCGTCGATTTCATCTTGAGGAAGAGTGGAGGGGGGAGCGCTATCCCCATCAGGATCACTGGGACGCGAACCGAGCCCAGGCTCGGTCTCGACAAGAGTCGGGTCTTCAAACGATAGCTAATCCGTTTGCGCCGCGCGCGCAAGTCGACTGCGCGGTTCTTGCTGCTTCAAGTCGCCAATTAACCGGTCAGGATGGCAATCGACCGCTTCGTTGCCGGGCGGGATGTGGGCGCAACGTTGCCTGAGGCGTCTCGGTCTGCCAGCCACATGTTTCAAACTCGGTCTGCAGACCTGCGGCGTGCCTGATCGCCAGGGTGGGGTTCGAGTGTCGAAAGCTATAAAGGAACTCACCGTTGCGACTGAACCTGACTTCGCACCCGCCGTCAGACCACGGTCTGAGCTCAGCGCTGAGGTACTCATTGTCCTTCTGGAGCGTCCAGAGAGGTACAACTTGCTGAGGCGCTGGGATCCCGAAATCGGAGGGACGAAACCGTAGGTTCATCGACGCCGTCCTGTTGTAGCTTCGTGTTGTGCTGCTGACTGCTGCAATGGCTGTGCCGCAGAGGAGCCCGCTATGGTCGCGCGTTTCGACGAAGTTCGGCTGAACCGCGCATGCCGGCACTCGGTTTTGCCTGTAAGAATTACCAGAGTTCAAAGCCGTTCGCGGCGTGCGGTCACCGACGGCTGGGCTGGGAGGATTTTACCAGCTGGTCGGAGCCACGTCCTCAAACGGGACGGACGACTGCCTGGCGTTCGCTACTTCAATGCGAGTCGATGTAGCCACTCACCGCGCCGACGCTGCCGGCGACGCGCAGGCGATTCCGAGATCGCGTGAGGAGAATCGGTGTGGACGCTCGTGGAAACCGTTTCCAAGCAGCTGGGGACGGTCCTCTTTCCGTCCATGGGACACCACCCAGCTGTCTATCGCATACTCATTCAACGATTCGACGCGCATCTCGAGCAGCTTTGACTGTACAAACGCGGCCGCTAGATTGGGTACGAGATGATAGCGGTCCGCGCGCCCTTCCAGCTTGAGCCGATTTCCGCGATGCAGATCAGGCGAGTTCGGTATCGAGAGCAGGTCGATAATCGCTTGCCTTCGTTCCAGCTCTGAACACATGCGCCACCTCCCTGGGCCAGAATAAGCAAGTCAATTGCCAGAGCCCATTCGGTTTCCTGAAACGGACTCGTTCGCCCGTCTCATTGGCGGTCAGACAGAGTCACTGCAATATTTTCAACGGCGTTCGTGAAGCATCGGGCAGATCTGCGACCTGTCATTTTCCTACGAAGCGGCCATACAATCCTGTCGCGCCACTTCTGTGCCGAGGCGCCACTTCCTCTCCTGGCGGCATTGGGATCCAGTTGTCCTTACCGAAACCCGTACCGCCGTGCCAACTGCTCGTTCGCGGCAGCCTGTCGATAGTGATTGACTGACGCAGTGCAGGCCAACAAGGACGCGAACAACTCAATGGCGTGTCATGGGGAAAGTCACTGACGGTGATGACATCTCCCACGAACGACGACTGATCGCGATCTTGATCGCGCTCTTGTGCGGCCGAGCAGATCGGAAGGCACGTGATGCACGACGGTGTCGGCAAAACCTTTCTCGCGCATGCGCTCGGCCACATCGTCTGTCGGCGGCAGCGCGCCGGCTCGATCATCGTGACCTCCAACCGCGGACCGACGAGTGGCTCGTGATCTGGACCATGCTGCTAGCCTTGCGAAGTCATCCACCGAAGAGCTTCGCCATACCGTCCTCCGGAGGTGCAAAAGTTACAAACGTTGGGAACGCTCTTGGCCAACGCGTCCAAAGCCGATTGGAACAAGCCAGCTCAAGAGGGAGTTGAAATCGAGCTCTTCAACAGCGGTCCGACTACCGAACAGGTGGAACCGGCGAGAAAGATGCAGGACAGAGTCGCCGGAGGTGGATCAATGTCAAGCCGAGCTACCTTTTGGTCCAGTATTGTGGGGGTCGGACTGGCAACAACAATGACCGCGGCGCCTCTTGCCGCTGAGACCCTCGACAGGCTGACCTATCTGACGTTTAGCGGTAGCGTGCAGGTACCCGGCACGAGGCTCGATGCGGGTACCTACAGGTTCAGGCTCGCGAATCCAGAAACAGGCCGAAACGTCATTCAGGTCCTCAGCTATGACGGCTCGACTGTGTATGCCATGTTCCATACGACACCCGATAGTCGAACGACCGTGACGGAAGAGTCGACGGTCACGTTCCGGGAAACACCGGCAGGCGTTCCGCCAGCGGTCAAGTCGCTGTTCTATGGTGGCGAGCGTCGTGGATACCAGTTCACGTACCCGAAGGGAGGGCCGATCGTCACTGCCGAATCCTTGCCTCAGCCGGCGATCACCTATTCGCCCATCACCGCGCCTCCAGAGGAGGTGACTGTCGCCAGAGCTGAGCCTCCACCGGCACCGATACTGGAGGAGGCGCCCGCGAGTGCGTCGGTCGAGTCTGCGGCCGAACCACAGCCGGCGGCAGTGGAACTCCCGCACACGGCGAGTCCAGTTCCGCTTGTGGCCCTTGGCGGCCTCGCCTCGCTCATTCTCGGTCTCGGCGCAAATCTGATGCGGCGGCTCCTCAGTTAACACGCGACGCGCGGTCTGGCGGATTCTGCCGCCGGACCGCTTCCCTTCGAGGTCGACGATGCGCCTAATGGCTCACGCGGGGTTGGTTCTTGGGCTATGGGTCGCGCTGGCATCAGCTGCGCCGCAGAGGGAGTCTGAGAGCCCTCCGACGATCTCGGTCGAAACCAACCTCGTAATCCTGCCTGTCACGGTTGTTGACAGGCATGGGGCGGCAGTGGCTGGGCTGACGCCGCAGCACTTCAAGGTCTATGACAAGGGCCAGTTACAGGACATCGAGTTTTTCACGAACGAAGATGTCCCGGCGACGATCGGACTGGTGATCGACAGTAGCAGCAGCATGCGAAATCATCGCGATCAGGTGACGGCGGCCGGGACGGCGTTTGCCGCTGTCAGTCATCCGCTCGACGAGCTCTTCACCATGAACTTCAACGAGTTCGTCTGGCCGGGTCTTCCGCCGCCATTCGCCTTTGCGCAGGACGTCGACCAATTGCGCGGAGCGCTCGCTCAAGCGCCGGCGCGAGGCATGACCGCCCTGTACGACGCGATCGATCTCTCACTCAAGCACCTTCGACTCGGTACGCGGGGCCGAAAGATACTGATCGTCGTCAGCGACGGCGGCGACAATGCCAGCTCCCACCCGCTCGATGCCGTGCTGGAACACGCGAGACGGACGAACACGGTCATCTACGCCGTGATGCTCGTCGATCCGGACGATCGCGACGCCAATCCCGGGGTCCTGAAGGCGCTCGCCAGAGAGACGGGCGGCACCGCCTTCGGGCCCCGTGGTGCTGATGACATGACGAGGATCTTCAGGCAGATTGCGCTCGAGATCCGCGCTGGATACACCATCGGCTTCTCGCCGCGAAATGCTTCTCAGGACGGGTTCCGGCCCATACGGGTCGTGGTTGAGGACGAACATCGGCAGCTCACTGCCCGAACGCGGCGAGGGTACTATGCGGGCCACGTGGCACGCCCGGTCAAGTAGGCGCAGCAGCGTTCGTCTCCTGCGATGGGTTGCACGTCTGTTCGTGACCGGCGGCCTAGCAGCGTTGCTCTGGTGCGTATTCGTGTTGACCGATGTCGACAATGCTCAGCAGTCGGCACGGGAAACGCTCGGAACGACCTCCCGTAGCACGGAGTCTCCATCGACGTCTACGCCACCGTCTGGTTCGTCAAAGGCACAATCGAGGAGGCTGGCGCCGGGCACGCCGCTGGCGGAACTGTCCATCCCGCGTCTCGGCGTGTCGGCGGTTGTGTTGCACGGCTCCGATGCCCACACGCTCCAGTTGGGCCTTGGCCATATCGAGAACACGGCTGTGCCGGGCGAGTCCGGGAACGTCGCCATCGCCGGCCATCGGGACTCGTTCTTCCGGCCCTTGCGGAACGTCCAGGTGGGCGATGACATCCTGCTCGAGACGCCGGACGAAAGGATTCGTTACCGTGTCTCGTCATTCCGTGTCGTGAACTCCTATGAGGTCAGCGTTATCGGTCCCACCAGGGATGCCACCCTGACGCTCGTCACGTGTTATCCGTTCTGGTTTATCGGCTCGGCGCCGGATCGGTTCGTCGTCCGTGCCATACGTGTCGGGAATCCGGAAGCTGTCGCGTCTCTGTCGGCTGTATCGGCCGCGTCCCAGTCAAGCCGGTCGAATCCTGAGCCAGTCGTCCGGGCGCCGATTGGGAGCGTGTCGGAATCGAGTGCCTTCGCCGCGCAAGCGGCGAATGATGACGATAGCCGCGTCCGAGAGGCAGTCGACCACTTCCGCCTCACATACAACGGACGGCTGACCCGCCATGACGACGGCGGCCCAGATGGGCAAATGACGTTTCGTTTCTGCGATGTCGCTGTTACGGGAAAGGTGGCGACAGCAACCTGTCATGCCGAGTCTCGGTCGCCCGACGTTCCCATGGGTCCAGTCTGGACTGTCAAATATCGCCCGTAGGGGGCCACTCGTTTTCGCCTGATCGGGGGCCATGTCAGCCACGTCGCTCCTACCGTTCTCCGGTGTTTTCTCGTAATCAACCCCAACGATGAGGGCCTGTGGAGCCTGTGGGCGCGCGTGCTGTGCGCGTCCAAGGACCGGTGGGAAACTCGTTCTGTGAGGTTTTCCACGGGTCCGGGTGTGCCGAGCATGTTTGACAGCTTGGAGGTGAAAGTCCTCTACCCAGGTCTGGTGGGACAAAGGGTTAGCGAGGCGCAAGGGCGGTTGCCGCGAGGAGCCGTCTGAAAGAAGCGCGGAAGCAAAGCCGCGACCTGACGGACAGAAACCGAATAGAGGCAATCCTGGTCGGACGAGCGGGCACGGTTCCGCGAAGTCCTTTCCACTAAGGTCAGGGCTGTAGATTCGGCAGGTGTGCGGGGAAGGCGGTCAAGCTTACCTCGGGAGGTCTGCGTCGCGTCCTTACGGACTGAGGGACTCGCAAGGGTTCCTGACCGCGATGCAGAAGTCAGCAGAAGGCATAGTAGGTGTGGACACGAGCCGGAGACGCCGGAAGCCTCACCCACCGAAGGCCCGAACGGTCCCCGCGAGGGGATAAACGGAGTGGCGACTAGGACGTACGACTCATGAGCGGACAGCGGCTGACCGAACAGCTCCAGCTGGTTTTCACCGCGGCGGAAGAGGCAACATCCTCGACCGTCGCTCGTGAGGACGCCGAACCGGTCGTGGCGGAGTGCGAGCCCGAACGCCCAGCGGTCACCCATTCATTAATGGAGGCAGTGTGTGAGCGAGAGAACCTGAAGAAAGCGTTGCGTCGAGTCAAGGCGAACAAGGGAAGTCCGGGAGTCGATGGAATGACCGTCGAGCAACTCTCGGAGTACCTGCGGACGCACTGGCCACAGCATCGGGACGAATTGCTGCGAGGCACATACACACCGTCCCCGGTCAGACGAGTCGAGATACCGAAGCCCGATGGTGGGGTGCGGAAGTTAGGCGTGCCCACCGCTCTCGACCGATTTGTCCAACAGGCGGTGCTGCAGGTGCTGCAGCCCCTCTTCGACCCGACGTTTTCCGACCACAGCTACGGCTTTCGGCCAGGGCGGTCGGCGCATCAGGCGGTAGCGGCGGCGCAGAAGCATCTAGCGAGCGGTTATCGGTGGGTCGTGGACCTCGACCTCGAAAAGTTTTTCGGTGCGCCAGGTTAAGCCGGGCGCTTCCAGCGGGTGCAATCCCCGCCCAGGCAAGGGGAATGAGCCGCCCCACCTGGAATCGAGCCTTGGGTTCGTGGAGGTAACGACATGGACTAAG
>Ga0066709_100002555_pt1 | contig 13347 bp, 7 predicted proteins | sample GraSoiAngelo_158_FD_79665 | JGI IMG/M metagenome (GOLD analysis project Ga0066709, IMG submission 79665) | Grasslands soil microbial communities from the Angelo Coastal Reserve, California, USA - 14_1009_16_30cm | ecosystem: Environmental > Terrestrial > Soil > Grasslands | place: USA... | reverse complement strand
GCAGCCTCAGAGCTCGGTAGCCGCAGCGCCCACCGCAGCGCCCCGAAGTACAACTGCTGAATCGCCGGGTTGTCCCACGCCGTGTCTTCGTGCCCGAGCGTCGAGTAGAACACGCGACCCCTGCCGTACGTCTTCGTCCACGCGACCGGAAAATCGCCGTCCTTGCGATGCACGAGCGGCGCGCGCAGATCGAGCGTCGACGCGTCGAGGTGCGCGAGCACGTGGACCTTGTCGCGTGCGAAATCCTTCAGCTGATAGTGCTCGTCGTGGAACACGGATCGCGACGGAAAGTTCTTCATCGCCGGGAACGACGGATCGTCGACGACGATGGTCGCGTCGGTAATGCCCCACGGATGTTCGTCGAAGCGGCCGCCGAGCATCTCGCCGAACTCCGGCCACGAGAAGAACGCGGTCGCGCCCGAATGCGCCGTCACGAACCCCTTCCCGTCGTCTTTCACGAACGAGAGGAGATCAGCGCGCTGTTCCGCCGTCAGATCGATCTCTCGGACGCCGAAGAAAAAGATCGCGTCGAAGTAATCGAGATTGTGTGCGAGGAGCTGCTCGCCAGTCGCGATGCCGGTCCCGGTCTTGAACGTGATCGGATGCTTCGTGATCAGCTGAGAGTCGGTGCGGAAGTAGGTGTCGAACGCGCCTGACTCGCGTCCGAGCCGTTCGATCGTCGCAAACGCGTGCGAGATCGATTCGTGCTGATATCCGTTTCGCACGTCACCCCACGCAAGCACATGCTTCCGATTGCCGCGCAGCGCTGCAGGCACCGCTTGCGACGACGTCGCGGTCGGCAACGCGAAGGCGACGAGCTTGGTTCCCGCCGGCGACTGCAGGTATCCGCCGCCACCGGCGGCGACGACGACGTACTGCCGGCGATCCTTGCCCATGAACGTCATGGGCACCGAATGCGCCGGTGCGTCGAGCGGCACTTCCCACAGTTGTTTTCCGGTTTTCGATTCGAAGGCGCGCAAGCGGCTGTCGGTGGTCGCGCCGATGAAGATCAGCCCGCTCGCCGTCGCGATGCTGCCGCCGAGGTTCAGCGCGCCCGTGCGATCGATCCCTTTTGACTTCAGCGACTCGACGAATCCCAGTGGAACGTGCCATGCGATGTCGCCGGTGTTGACGTTGACGGCGTAGAGCTCACCGAACGGCGGCGTCGAGCACGGGATCTTCGTATCGGGATTCCAGAACCGACCGACCACTCCGCCCCACGGTGCGCGGCGGACCCACGTGTTCGCGCCGCTGCGATCCGTGCCCTGCACCATCTTCGCGACCTGACCCAGGTTCATCACGTTGGTGAACACGAGGCCGAGCGATGGGTCGTACGACGCACCGTTCCAGTTCCCGCCGCCAATCGTGCTCGGGAAATTCACCATCGTTCCCTCGGTCCCCGGCGGCGTGTAGGGACCGTTGGTGTACATCCCGTTCTTCTCCCACAGATCTTTGCAGTAGGCGAGATGATCAGGCGTCAGCGCGTTGAAATCTTTCGCTGGATCGAACGCGATGCGTCCGAGCGGCGCCGGTTTCACCGGAAACGGCTGCGTCGGCCACGACGATTCGCCGGGCACGTTGCTCTTCGGCACCGGACGCTCGTCGAGACCGAAGATCGGCTTGCCGGTGACGCGATCGAAGATGAAGAGCAGCGACATCTTCGTCACCACCGCGACAGCGGGAATCGTGCGGCCGTTCCGTTTGACGTCGATCAACGTGGGCGCGGCGGGCAGATCGAAATCCCAGAGATCATGATGGACGAGCTGCTGGAACCATTTCAGCTTGCCCGTGTCCGCATCGAGCGCGACGATCGAATTGCCGTAGAGATTCTTGCCGTGGCGGTCGGCGCCGTAGTAATCCGCCGTCGGCGAACCGATCGGCGCGTACACGATGCCGCGCTCGACGTCGACGGTGAAGAACGCCCACATGTTCGTGCCGGAGCGATTCTTCCAGCTCTCGCCCTCCCACGTCTCCACGCCTGGTTCGCCCGCGCGCGGCACGGTGTGGAACGACCAGAGCAGCTTGCCGCTCCGCGCATCCCACCCGCGGACGTCGCCGTACAGCCCGGCGCTCGGCGATTGCTCGCCGTTGTTGCCGCCCGTGATCACGATGCTCTTGTAGACAATCGGCGGCGAAACGAGACCGAAGCTGCCGTCGACGTCGCCGCGAACGCTCGCCTTGAGATCGACGTAGCCGCCGTCACCGAACGAGGTCGACACCTTCCCTGACTCCGCGTCGACGGCGACCATCTTGTCGCCAGCGCCGCTGAAGAGTCGCGGTGGCGTCGTCGCGTCGCCGGGCCAGTACGCGACGCCGCGGCGGCTGGCGTTGCCTGGCGCCGTGTACTTCCAGAGGACGTTTCCGGTTTCCGGTTCGAGCGCGATGATGTCGCGGCCGGCGGTGATGTACATCATCCCGCCGACGACGAGCGGCGTCACCTGGATGCCGGTGACGCCGGTGTCGAACGACCACGCCGGCTGCAGCTTCGACACGTTCGCCGGCGTGATCTGCCTGAGCGGCGAGAATCGCTGTCCCCGGCCGTCGCGATCGTGGGACGGCCAGTCGCCCGAATCGCTCGCCACGAGCACGGCCGGGACGAGAGCAACAGCGAGAAGCGCCGCTCGAAGGCTCATGATCGGCCCACGTCAGAACGTGAACTTCAACGCGAACTGCATGATGCGCGGATCGCCCGCGGTCTGAATCTGGCCGAAGCTCGCGCTGTTCAGCGAGGTGATCGGGGCGTTGAAGTTGACCTTGTTGAACACGTTGAACACTTCCCACCGGACCTGCAGCGCCTGAGCCGGCGACAGCCGGAACGAGCGCGTCAGCGCGAAGTCGTTCTGCAGGGTCGAGGGGTTCACGACCGTGAACGGCGCCAGCGTGCTGTAGGTGCCGGTCGTCGGCGACGTGAATGCCGCGCGACTCAGATACTGCGTCGGCGCGCCGGAGCCGTACGGGTCGTCGAGAATCTGCACGGCTCGCTGGCCGCCCATGCCGGTCAGCGCGTTGTCGACGCCGGTGCTCACGATCGACCGGTTGCCGCTCTGCCACCGGACGATCGGTGCGACCTGCCAGTCGCCGAGCACCTTGTGCGCCACGCCGGTGCCGAACTGCGGCGTCCGCGCGACGACCGACAGGTTGACGACGTGACGACGGTCGGACGAGCAGTAGGAGTAATCGAGATCCGGGTTCGCCGGGTTGACGATCGTCGGTCCGGTGATCTCGGTGGTCGCCGGATCACTCATGCACATAGAGAGCGGCCACTACGCGAGCACGCTCAGATTGTCCTGCAGTGGGTGCTGCGACTGGAAGAGCATCGCGTCGTAGTTGTCGCAGCCGGTGTCGTCGAGCTGACCAATGGTGCCGTAGAACTGACCCTGCCCGAAATTCTGCAGTTCGAGCACGCGGCGCTGGTTCGTGTTGCCCGTCGTCGCGCCCGGACCGAAGACGGCGGGGTTCAACTCGGTGGCGCGCCACAAGTGGCTCGAGTGGTTGCCGAGATAGCTCGCCGCAAACAACCAGTCACCCATCTGCCGCTGCACGCTCAAGTTCCACTGCTGCAGCGTCGTCGGATTCAGATCGAGCGGCGAGTTGACATAGACGCCAAACGCGGGGAACGCCTGGTTCTGCCAGTTGTTGTTCAGCGCGGGGAACGGATTGCCGCCGGGATATCCGAGGTACGGATCGGCGAAACCGCCGGCAGGATTCGAAATCGTGATCTGCGCGCCCCACGGCGGATTGTTCGCGAAACGCGTGTTGAAGAACAGCTGCGGCGAATCGTAGAAGACGCCCCACGACGCGCGCACGCTCATGCGCTCGTCGCCGGTCGGATTCCACGCGACGCCGACGCGCGGAGCGAAGTCGGCGACCTTCCGTTTTGCGACGCCGTTGTCCGGATAGCCGTCATCGCCAGGGAAGATCAAACCGGCGGGCGCCTGCGGATAGACCTGGCTGTGGATGTTCTGGTCGAAGAGCGACTTCTCGAAGTGGCTCACCCATCCGAACGTGTTCTGCACCGGGTTGAACGGTTCCCACCGCAGGCCGAGGTTCAGCGTGACGTTCGGGCGCAAGCGCCACGTGTCCTGCGCGTAGACGCCGAGGTAGTCGTGGTGGTCGTAGTCGTAGACGGGATTGCCCTGCAGGTACCCGCCGCTGACGATGCCGAGCATGAAGTCGGCGAGCGACAGGCCGGTGCCCTGCCCGTTGAACGTGAACTGACCGTTCGTCGGACGGTTGTTGAGCGTTGCGATATTCGAATGGATCCAGTTCGCGCCCACCGACAACTGGTGCGGGCCGCGGACGAAGTCGAGGTCATCGGCAATCTGATAGGTCTTGGAATTGAAGTAGCCGGGGTTCGTGGCGCCGGCGCCGACGCTGAAGCCGTTCCCGTTGACGCTGATGCCCATGTAGCCGGGCACGAGGCTGAAGATCTTGCTGCCGAGATCCGAAGCGCTGAAAAAGGCCGGCAGCGGACGATCGTTCAAGGTGCGATTGAAAGTGACGTGCAGTGAATTCAAGGTATTCGACGAGAGCACGAAGTTGTGGCCAGCGACGACCGAATGCGCCTGGTTGTCCTGGCCCGTCCGGCTGAGCGTCAGCACGTTGTTGCCATCGTAAGTCGCCGGGTTGTTGTAGTGCGCGTAGTAGTAACGCGCGAACATCGTCTGATGCTCGTTGAACGTGTAGTCGACCTTGCTCAGGGCCTGCTGCTCGGTGTTGTTGTTCGGGATGCCGTACTGCAATCGGCCGCACGGGTCGTTCGACACCGGGACGTGCTTCAGGAAGTTGAGCGCAACCGGGCTCAGGCGCGACGGATCGATCGTGTTGCCGACGAATCCGCCCGTCAGATTGAGTTGCCGTCCACCGTTGCACGCCGGTGACGTAATCGCGGTGAAGTCGCCGGCGAGCATCGCCGCCGTCGGCACGAAGCTGATCGTCGTCGCCGGATTGCTCTTTTCGTCCTTGCCCTGATAGCCGCCGAAGAAGAACAGCTTGTTTTTGACGATCGGCGCACCAATCGTGCCGCCGAACTGGTTGCGGTTCAAACTGTCGCGCTGGGGCGCGAAGAAGTTGCGCGCGTTGAAGCGCCAGTTGCGCAGGAACTCGAACGCGTCGCCGCTGATCCTGTTCGAGCCGGATTTGGTGATCACGTTCACCGCCGAGGCGGCGTGGTGACCGTACCGCGCCGGCAGCGCGCTCGTCTCGACCTTGAACTCCTGCAGCGCGTCAGGAAACGGCGTCGGCAGATTCAGGTTGTTGAACGGATCATTGTGCGTGCCGCCGTCCATGATGTAGGTGATGCCGTTGGCCTGGCCGCCTGCCACCGAGATCGTGACCGTTGGGAAATTCTTGTTGGTGTTGAGGTCGCCGGCGGGAGCGGCGGTCGCGAGACCGGAGAGAAAGATCAACTCGGTGGCCTGCCGGCCGTTCAGCGGCATCTCGAGGACGCGCTGATTGTCGATCACCTGTCCGACGCCGGTGCTGTGCGCCTCGACGAGGCTCGAGTTCGCGACGACGGTCACCTGTTCGCTGATGGCGCCGACGCTCAACGTGACGTTGATCTCGGGGTTCGTGCTCACCTGCAGCACGATGCCGTCGCGGACGTAGGTGTTGAACCCCTGCAGGACGACTTTCAATTGGTACGGCCCCACCGGCAGGTTCGTCAGCACGTACGAGCCGTCGCTGCCGGTGAACACGGTTCGAATCAGTCCGGTGTCCGTCTTGGCGACGGTCACCTCGGCGCCCGGAATCGCGCCGCCGCTGGTGTCGCGCACGATTCCGGAAATCTGCGACCCGGCGACGGCCTGAGCCCATCCGGTTCCGCTCGCAAGCAGCGACGCCAATACGACGCCAACGATCGTTCGGAGCACTCTCACGTCCACACCTCCCGACTATGTCGTGTGCGGAACGTAGCATCGGCTCCTTACAGATCACTATGGCGTTACGGTGCCGTTACGGTTACAACGCGGTGACACGCATGCCGGCAGGCGATAATCCGTCCACGATGCAACCGTGGCAGACGGCGATTGTCGACGCGGGGCCGGCGCATCTGCGCGTGCGCGGATACGACGCGCTCGAGCTGATGCAGCACGCGACCTTCACCGACATGATTTTTCTGCTGCATCACACGCGGCTGCCGACCGACGGCGAACGCCGGTTGATCGACGCGATCCTGATCGGTGGCGCCGATCACGGTCCCGGAGCGCCGTCGTGCGCGGCGGCGCGCCTTGCGGCGTCGGGCAACCGCCAGTCGCTCTCGGCCGCCGTCGCCGCCGGCGTGTTGACGATCGGCGACGAGCATGGCGGCGCGGGATCGGCGTGCATGGAACTGATCGCGGAGGGGCTCGAGCGCAGCCGCGAGCGGGGCACATCGTTCGCCGCGGAAGCAGCGCGGATCGTCGACGCCGCACGCGCGAACAACACGCGGCTGCCCGGCTTCGGGCACCGCGTCCACTCGGTGATCGATCCGCGCGTCGACGTGCTGTTCGACCTCGCGCGCGCCAACAACCTCGCCGGCGATGGCATCGCGTTCGCTCGCGCGCTCGAGGCCGCGATCGCCGAGCGCATCAAGCGGATCCCGCTGAATATCGACGGCGGGCTCGCCGCCATCCTGCACGACCTGGGCTTCCCGCCGATGTTCGGGAAGCTGGTGCTCATCATCAGCCGCGTGGCCGGCATCAGCGCGGAAGTGCTCGAGGAGTACACGCGCGAGAAGCCGATGCGGATCAAATTTCCGGTCGAGTACGACGGCGCGCCGCCGCGCGAGAACGGATCCGAGGAGTCATGACGATCGCAGTTTCATCTGAACGGCTGATCACCGCTGACGAGCAGCTGATCGTCGACAGGCTGGTGTCGCGCGCGCGTGCGGCGATGAAGGCGATCGAATCCTACGACCAGGCAACCGTTGATCGTTTGTGCCGCGCCGTCGCGTGGGCGGGCGGCAACGAGCAAACGGCCATTCGCCTGGCGATCATGAGCGTCGACGAGAGCGGCATGGGCAGCCGCGAGCCGAAGCGCCGCGCGAAGGTGCTCGGCATCCTCCGCGACGCACTGCGGCAGCGGAGCATCGGGATCATCGAGGAGATTCCCGACAAAGGGATTGTCAAATACGCGAAGCCGGCGGGCGTGATCGCGTCGCTCATCCCAGTCACCAGCCCGTACGTGACGCCGATCGGGATCGCCGTCTACGCGATCAAGTGCAAGGACGCCGTCATCTTCTCGCCACACCCGGCGAGCAAGAACACGACCAACGAGACCGTGCGCGTAATGCGAGCGGCCCTCGCGAAGCTCGGCGTGCCCGAAGACATCCTGCAGTCGGTCGAGCGGCCGAGCATCCCGGCGGCGAAAGCGTTGATGGCGAGTTGCGATCTGACGATCGCGACCGGCGGTCCGGCGATGGTGAAAGCGGCGTACGGATCGGGCAAGCCGGCCTACGGCGTCGGCCCCGGTAACGCGACGATTATCATCGACGAGACGGCGAACGTCGAAGCGGCGGCGCGCAACACGCGCATGAGCAAGACGAACGACTACGGATCGGGATGTTCGGCTGAGGGCAACCTGATCGTCGACTCGCGGATCTACGACGCGATGCTGAAGCAGCTGCAGCTCGAGGGCGGATATCTCGTGAACGATCGCGAGAAGCAACTGCTACGCATGGCCTACTGGGATAGCGACGGTCATCGGACCGCCGACACAATCGCGCGGCCGGCGTCCGTCGTCGCGAAGAAGGCCGGCTTCTCGATTCCCGCTGACAAGACGTTTCTGCTCGTCGAGGAGCGCCAAATCGGCAGGCAGCATCCGTTCTCGACGGAAAAACTTGGCACGGTGCTGTCGATCTTCAAGTACGACGGCTTCGACATGGCACTCGACATGGTCCGGCAGATTTTCGAAACCGGCGGCAAGGGTCACTCCTGCGGCATCTACTCGTTCGACGACGACCACATTCACCGCCTCGCGCTGGTCGCGCCGGTGAGCCGCATCATGGTGCGCCAGGTGCAATCGGCGTCGAACGCCGGCACGTTCACGAACGGCATGCCGATGACGTCGAGCATGGGCTGCGGCATCTGGGGCGGCAACATCACCAACGAAAACATCTCGCTGAAGCACTACATGAACGTCACATGGGTGAGCCGGCCGCTGCCGGAGGATCGTCCCTCGGAGCAAGAGCTCTTTGGCGAGTTCTACGACTCGGAAATCTTTTGATCATCCAGGACTGATATGAGCACTGTAGCGACGACTGCCACCAGCGATCGCGCCGTCAGCGGCACCGAAACCCGAATCGCATCCTACCTGCTCGCGGAGTACCTCGAGCGGCTCGGCGTCGACGTCGTGTTCGGCCTCTGCGGCCACACGAACATCGCGTTTCTGGATGCGCTCGGCAAGAGCCGGATCCGATTCATCAGCACGCGCCACGAACAGCTCGCGGCGCACGCCGCGGACGGATACGCGCGCGCATCCGGCAAGCCCGGCGTCCTGCTGACGCACCTCGGTCCGGGGCTCACGAACGCGACGACCGGCGTCGCGAATGCGGCGCTCGATTCGATTCCGATGGTCGTAATCGCGGGCGACGTGCCGTCGTACTACTACGGCCGCCATCCGCATCAGGAAGTGAACCTGCATCAGGACGCGGATCAGTTCCAGATCTACCGCCCGTTCTGCAAGCGCGTGTACCGCGTCGATCGCGTCGAAGACCTGCCGCGCATCGTCGAGCGCGCGTTCCACCTGGCGCAGACCGGTCGTCCGGGGCCGGTGCTCGTCGACGTGCCGATGGATCTGTTCTCGGCGCACCTTGCGGTCGACGCGTTCCGTCAGGTGCCGGCGCCGATCGCGCGTCCGTCACTCGATCCGTCGACGACGCAGTACATCGTGCAGGCGCTCGCCGAGGCCGAGCATCCGGTGTTGTACGTCGGCGGCGGCGTGCTCTCGGCGCAGGCGACCGCAGAGCTCGCCGCGCTCGCGGAAGCGCTCGAGGTCCCCATCGCGCACACGCTCATGGGCAAAGGGTGTATGCGCGAAGATCACCCGCTGCTCGTCGGCATGACCGGCTTCTGGGGCACGCCGATCGCGAACGAGAAATGCCGGACGGCCGATTTGATCGTCGCCGTCGGCACGCGTCTCGCCGAAGCGAACTCGAGTTCGTGGGACTCGAGGTTCACGTTCTCGATTCCGCCGACGCGTCTGATTCACATCGACGCCGACGCGGCGGAGATCGGCCGCAACTATCCGACCGAGCTCGGCGTGATCGCCGACGCGAAGCTCGCACTTGCAGCGCTCGCTGCCGCCGCGCGCGGACGCCAGCACCGCGAGCGGACGCGGCTGCGCGACGAGATCGCGCGCGGACGCAGCTCGTTTGCAGCGAACTGGAATCACCAGTGGAGCTCGGATCAGTATCCACTGCGGCCTGAGCGCATCCTGAGCGAACTGCGGAAGGCCCTCCCGGAAGACGGCTTCATCGTCACCGACGTGGGCTGGAACAAGAACGGCGTAGGCCAGCAGTTCCCGATCACCGTGCCCGGCACGTTCATCACGCCGAGCGGGTTGGCGACGATGGGATTTGGCGCGGCGGCGGTGCTGGGCGTGAAGGTGGCGCAGCCCGATCGCGCGGCCATCGCGCTCGTCGGCGACGGCGGCTTCAGCACGAACCCATCGGTGATGGCGACGGCGATGGAAGCCGACCTGTCGGTGATCTGGGTCGTGATGGACAACTGCGGCTTCGGCACGATCGCCGGCCTCGAGTCGATGCACTACGGCTGGAGCTTCGGCTGCATGTTCGAGTGCAACGGCAAGCCGTACCGCGTCGACTACGCCGCGATGGCGCGCGCCTGCGGCGCGCGCGGCGTGATGATCGAGGCGGCGAGCCAGCTCGGTCCGGCGCTGCGCGAGGCCGTGGGCGCGAACGCGCCGACGCTGATCCAGGTGCCGATGGAAAACGCGCCGACGCCGACGCCCGGCTACTGGAACATCAACGACATCTACCGCAAGGGCGCGTAAGTGTTGGGGGTGGTAAAGACGCGCGCGCCATCGTGGCTCGCGTGGTCGGTCTGGGGAACCGCGGCGTTCTTCTACCTCGCCGGCTTCTATCTGCGCGTGTCGCCCGCCGTGATGACGGGCGAGCTGATGCGTGCGTTCAACATCACCGCCGCTGACCTCGGAAATTTTTCCGCGTTCTACTTCTACACGTACGTCGCGATGCAGATTCCGACGGGCGTCCTCGTCGACTCGTGGGGCGCGCGTCGACTGTTGATCGTCGGCTCGATCGTCGCCGCGTCCGGCACGTTCATCTTCGGATCCACCTCGAACTTCTTCATCGCCTCGGCGGGGCGCGCGCTCGTCGGCGGCGCGACGGCGGTGGGCTGGGTCGTCACGTTGAAGCTCGCCACGCACTGGTTTCCGTCGTCGCGGTTCGCGATGGTGTCGGGTCTCGGGCTCTTCATGGGCAACATGGGCGCGCTCGTCGCCCAGGTGCCGCTGCGTCTGCTCGTCGAGCGCTTCGGCTGGCGCGCTGTCGCGCTCGTCTCCGGCGCCGTTCTTCTTCTGATCGCGGCGCTGGCGGCGACGCTGGTCAAGAACGATCCGCGTGACGACGGGTACGAGACCTACGCGCCAGAAGCGCTGCGGTCAACCGATCACCTGTCGCTGCGTACGCTGCTCAAAGGCTTCCGCCACGTGTTCGCGTATCGCAACACATGGCTGACCTTCCTGGCGCAGGGCGGCTTCGTCGGGTCGATGATCGCGTTCACCGGACTATGGGGTCCGCCCTATCTGCGCGCGCGCTTCGGCATCGCCTCGACAACGGCCGCCGCGGTCTGCTCGGTGATGATCGTGTGCTGGGCCGTCGCGAGCCCGCTGTGCGGCTACTGGTCCGACGAGATCCGGCGCCGCAAGCCGATTTATCTGACTGGGGCGATCGTCGCGTCGGCCGGCTGGACGTTGATGTTCTACGTGACGACGCTGCCGCTCGCTATGTTCGTGGTCGTATCCGCGGTCACGAGTTTTGCGTGCGGTGCAGTGATTCTCGGCTTCGCGTACGCGAAGGAATCGGTTCCGGTGCATTTCCTCGGCACCATCTCGGGCGCGACCAACGTCGGCAACATGATCGGCCCGATGCTGCTGCAGCCGGCGATTGGCCGCGTGCTCGACGCGCGGTGGTCGGGCGAACTCGTCAACGGCCTGCGCGTGTACAACGCCGACGCGTTTCGAGCCGGATTGCTGTTGATCGTCGGCTGGTCCGCGCTCACCGCCATACTCATTGCGTTCACCCGAGAGACATACTGCCGCCAGGCCAGCTAAGATGCACGCGGCGCGATGACCAAACCAGCGCTTGCCGCTTCGTCCCGCATTCCGGAAAAAGCGATTCGCCAGCACCTCGATCGCGTCCTCGGCAGCCCCACCTTCCAGCAGGCTGATCGCCTGAAACGGTTTCTCACGTTCATCACGCTCGAAGCGATCGCCGGACGGAGCGATCAGCTGAAGGAGTACGTGATCGGTGTGCAGGTCTTCAGCAAAGAGGAATCGTTCGATCCGCGGACCGACCCGATCGTCCGCGTCCAGGCGCGGCGTCTGCGCGCGCGCCTCGTTCGCTACTACCGCGAGGAAGGTCAGAACGAGGAGATCGTCATCGAGCTGCCCAAAGGCGGCTACGCGCCGCTGATCAAACGTCGGCAGACGAACGTTGCGCCGCGGCGATCGCTCGGCGCCGCGCTCGTCAGCGGCAACACGGTCTCGGTGTTGACGTTCAGCGATCACAGCGCACACGGTGATCTCGAGTACTTCTGTCGCGGCCTGCGGCAAGAGATCGTCGACAGTCTCGCCAAGATCGACGGCCTGCGCGTCCTCGCGTGGGACGACTCGGCGCCGCGCAGCCCCGACGCGGCGATGGTGATCACCGGCAGCGTCCGGTCCGCGGGCGAGACGACGCGAATTTCGATTCAGCTGATCGACGGGGCGAGCGGCTGCTACCTCTGGTCGGAATCACTGAACATGAACCTCGCCGATCCGATCGCCGCGCAGGAAACGGTGGCGCGAATGATCGTCGCGCGGCTGCAGGACGAAGTCGTCGTGAACGGCGTCAGCGGCAACAGTCGCAAGCGTCCGACCGAAAATCTCGCCGCGCACAATCTGTACCTGCAGGGCCGCTATCACCTGAACCAGCGGACCGAGGAAGCGCTGCGCAAAGCGGTCGACTTCTTCGAGAAGGCGATCGTCGAGGACGCGCAGTACGCGCTCGCCTACAGCGGGCTGTCCGACACCTACGGACTCCTCGGTCACTACGGCGTGCTCGGACCAGCCGACGTGTGGACGAAGACGACCTCGAGCGCGGCGTCGGCGGTGATGCTGGACGGCAGTTCGGTTGAAGCCCACACGTCGCTCGCCCACGTGAAGGCGACGCAGGACTGGGACTGGGCCGGCGCCGAGCGCGAGTTTCAGCGCGCGATTACGCTGAACCCGCGCTACCCCACCGCGCATCACTGGTACGCGATGTCGTGTCTCGCGCCCATGGGTCGGCTGGACGATGCGCTCGACGAGATGCTGGTGGCGCAATCACTCGACCCGGTGTCGTCGATCATCGTCCGCGACGTGGCCGTGATTCATTTCTACCGTCGCGACTTCGACGCGGCGCTCGATCAGTGCGATCACACGATCGAACTGAACCCGCATTTCTCGCTCGCCTACCTGACGCTCGGGTTCATTCAAGAGCAGCGGAAAGACTTCGATGAATCGGCGGCCGCCTTTCAGCGGGCCATCGCGCTCTCGCCGCAGACGCCGCGCATGCACGCGGCGCTCGCACGCACGTCCGCCCTGGCAGGAAAGCGCAAGGCCGCACTCGCGATCCTCCGCAAGCTCGAGGGGCTCGCGAAGAGCCGCTACGTCTCGCCCTTCGAGTTCGCGGGGATCCAGTTCGCGCTCGGCCACCCCGACCTCGGGTTCAATTGGTTGACGAAGGCCTGCCAAGACCGCGCCTTCGAGCTTCTGACGATCAAGGTCGACCCACGCTTCGACGCGCTCAAAGACGATCGCCGCTTCGAATCAGTCGTCCGCCAGATGGGACTCGAATAGTCGTAAGATCAGGGATCAGTCTGCCTCACGCACCGTCGAGACCAAGATTTCGCCGTGCCCGGAATTCGATTGTGAATCGGGTCTCGCGATCAGCCACTGTTTTCTAAGCGACTGGCAGTGGCACGGCGTCTGTCAGCGTGGATTACTGAAAGCTGAAGAACTCTCTCGAACGGCTCAAAATCTCGATCCCGGTGCAGCAGCGAGTGTTGCCCGCGTATGCAAAAGGTGGCGATCAGACAATCGATGATCTTGCGAACCGTGTGTCCTCGCCCACGAAGCATCCGATAGTTT
>Ga0066709_100002554_pt1 | contig 13349 bp, 14 predicted proteins | sample GraSoiAngelo_158_FD_79665 | JGI IMG/M metagenome (GOLD analysis project Ga0066709, IMG submission 79665) | Grasslands soil microbial communities from the Angelo Coastal Reserve, California, USA - 14_1009_16_30cm | ecosystem: Environmental > Terrestrial > Soil > Grasslands | place: USA... | reverse complement strand
GGATCTCCAGTCTCGTTCAACGGGTCATCCTCCACGTGTTATTCGTCGCCTTGCTCCTACAATTGGACTGATGATGCGGACAGTTCGGTATTAGGGACGGGAGCTACGATGTCCTTCACATTTAGTGGAGTCGGAACCAAGTACGTCCGGCTCACTATCACTGATGCACTATCCCAAACTGCCAGCGTTGAACATGATGTGATTGTATCTTCGACTGTAGTAGTGACAAGCCTACCGACGATCACGAGCTTCACGCCGGCCAGCGGTCCGACGGGGACTAGCGTCACGATCAGCGGCACAAACTTCACTGGTGCCACGGCGGTTCTCTTCAACAGCGTGAGTGCGAGCTTCACGGTCAGTTCGGCCACGGCGATTCAGGCGACTGTGCCTACGGGAGCAACGACGGGACCGCTGACCGTAACCACGCCCGGTGGCACAGCAACGAGTGCCAGTTCGTTTACCGTCAGCAGTACAGTTACAACGGCAACTCCGCCGACGATCACGGGCTTCACGCCGACCAGCGGACCGACGGGCAATAGTGTCACAATCAGCGGTACGGGCTTCACTGGTGCCACGGCGGTTCGCTTCAACGGCGTGAGCGCGACCTTCACGGTGAGTTCGGCCACGGCGATTCAGGCGACCGTGCCCGCCGGAGCAACGACGGGACCGCTGAGTTTGACCACGCCTGGTGGCACGGCAACGAGTGCCAGTTCGTTTACCGTCGGCAGTTCGCTAGGTTCAGGCAATACCTACTACGTCTCCAACTCCGGCAATGACTCCAATTCAGGCACCTCATCGAGCAGTCCCTGGAAAACAATCGCAAAAGTGCGGAGCTCCCTTGGCAACCTGCGACCAGGCGATAACGTTCTATTCCAGAGAGGGGGTATCTGGTATGAAGAACTGGATCTCCAAGGCGTAAATGGGACAGCAAGTGCCCGCATCACGTTCGGCAATTATGGCACGGGCAACCTCCCCATTATTGATGGCGGCGGTACAAAGTCCGGCACCTCGGTCAACGGTGGCCGACAATGGTGTATTGGTGGCAACAATTCCAAAATGTCCTATATCACTATTGACGGCTTTGAATGCAGATACGCCAGCAACTATGGTATCGCCTTCTTTGATGTATACGGCGGTTCAGCGGGCATCATTGTTCAAAATTCATACATCCACGATATAGGAGACGGCGATTACGGCTATCACAACGCGCTCATGTACGCGGATTATGGACGGAATGCAGATGGTACTAAGTTCTTGAATAACAGGGTAGGAAATTGCTACGTACACAATTGTGTCCAAATTCATGGCGACCTCGGAAGTCCCTTGATCCAAGGCAATGAGGTTTGGGGGGGATCGCACGGTCACATTGATGTGAAGGACGTTGTTGGGGCGCGGATTGATGGCAATATCGTTCATGATGGCCAAACTATCAACTCCAACATTGCGGCATTCTACATAGAAAGTAACATCACCACCAGCGATGTTACTTGGACTCGCAATGTTGTTTATGGAAACATTCTGGGAGTTGCATTTCAGTGTCAGAATGAAGGAGCACCCATTTCTTGCTATGCATATAACAATACTGTGTACACCAATACTCTTCAACAGGGCACGTATGGGGGTACCTCGGTAGGTGGCGCGGTGTCGTTTACGGTGAAGAATAACATTTTCGATACGCCGAACCCTCGAGGTGGCGGGGGATATGTCTCGTGGGACTATAACGATAACGTGCAAGCAAGTACATTCGGGTCGCATGACATGCGAGTCAACCCGCTGTATGTGAGTGCGAGTGGCCTTAATTTCCATCTCCAATCGGGTTCCCCGGTTATCGGAGCGGGCACGAATGTAGGTCTTACTTATAGCGGGAGTGCGCCGGACCTGGGGGCATTTCAGCATTAGAAATTGTGCCCGGATGACGGCTTATGAGTACACCAAATGGGGAGCTTGCTCCCCATTTCACCTCTTTTTCAGGGGGGAGCACTGGCTCCCCTTCTCTGTTTTCAGGTTGTTTGTTAAGTTTCGAAGGTTCTGCAAAAAGGTCGTGGGTTAGGAAAGAGCCAAAGTATGCGTGCAGCCGTGCAGCGTCGGAGGTTGACATGACATAATACGTTGACATTGCATCCTACACAGAGTGTCTTATTTGTCTCGATAATCGTCGATGGGATCATCTCCGTCGCGTTTTTCCCAACTCAGCTAGCCCACAGCCAGCCCGCATTTCTCACCAATTTTGAAGTAACGGAGCAGGCATTGTTATCTGCCGCTGTACATCTTCTGTGGCGACTTTCTGTTATGCGCACGCTTGAGGGCCGCGGACGGCGATGCCGCCGATGGAGCCCTGGAGGAACTGAAGCGGATTATCAAACAGATTCGGCAATCGTGGTCGAAGGTACATATTCTGGTGCGGGCGGATTCGGATTTTTGTAGGGAGAAGATCCTGACCTGGTGCGAGCGCAACGGCATCGATTACGTGATCGGCTTCGCCAAGAATGACGGAATCATCGGCATGATCGACGCAGAAGAGGCGAAGCAAAAGTGGGAAAAGACCGCTAGACCGGCACGCATCTTCAAGGACATTTATTATCGGACGCGCGAAAGTTGGAGCCGCAGACGACGCGTCATTGCCAAAGCCGAACATCTAGAAAAGGGCAGCAATCCGCGTTTCGTGGTAACGTCGTTGCCGAAGCATGGCTTTGAAGCCGCTCCCGTTTATGAGGTGCTCTACTGGGGACGCGGTGAAATGGAAAATCGGATTAAAGAGCAACAATTGGGTTTGTTTGCCGATCGCACCAGTACAGCGACGATGCGCGGCAATCAGATCCGCTTTACTTCTCGGCAACAGCCTACATGCTCATGCACGCTCTACGGCGAATCGGTCTAGCCACCGGCCATCCGGAACCAGTTCGGAGGACTGAGCGCCGGCACCGCCTACACCGTTCGGCTTCATTTCGCCGAGTTTTATTGGAATTCTTCCGGGCAACGCGTGTTCAACGTGTCCATTAACGAACACCGGTGCTTGCCAACTTCGATATCTTTTCACTTGCGGGCGCGAATACAGCTTTGGTGCGATCCTTTGCGACGAAAGCGGACGGCAATGGCCAGATAGTCATTCAATTTACGACCCTGAAAGACAATCGAAAGCGAGCGGCATCGAAATTCTGCGTTGAGTTGAACGATTTACGCAGGCAGCAGGTCTATCCTGAGTTTCCCGTGTGGCAGGAATCTCTCTTAAATCCGTCGTGCCAGAGGAAAGATTTCCACAAGACCCCCCTCCACTACAGTGCCACGTCACACGCAGAGGGTCTTATTCTACCTACCTTCTGCCGTCAACTGTTGGGAATCCCCGCCCTCGATCCGGAAAAAGGGCCCGGCGGCAAGTCTCCGACTATGAGTAGGAGACTCTTTACGTAAGCGTCTTGTAGAGGTCTACAAGCGTCTACAAGACGCTTACACTTGTTCAGAGCTTCAACGCGTTGCTTCAATTGACGATGGTCCGCTTGCCGCTCCGCGATTCCTTAGCCAATTTCGCCCAGCCGAATTTCGGGCCCGCGCGCTTTGTTTTCTAATACGGCAATTTGGGCTGCATTCGTCCAACCCAGGACATAAGGGCTGTGATCGTCGAGACGGTGCCGATCGTCCTTTTCGTGTATGGTCTCCCGCCAACTACCGCCGAATGAATCCATGAGAGGGCCCGCCGCCGGAAATCCCGGTGACTTCTCCCCGACTGTTGATGCTGAATGGCTCGGTGAAGACCGCGCCTGGTACCTCAAAGCTCGTGAACGTGCCCCGCGCATCGCGAATGAATCCATGAGCGCCCAGCCTGTCGGCGTAAGCCCCGGTGACCTCCCCCCGATTGCTGATGCCGAATACCTGGGCGGCGATCGAGCCTGGTGGGTCGAAACTGGTGATGGCGCCCCGCGCATCCCGAATGAAATTATGAGCGGCCACCCCGTCGCCGTAAGCCCCCGTGACCTCTCCCGCATCGTTGATTCCGACTGCCGCCGCGGCGATAGAGCCTGGTGGGTCGCAACTGGTGATGGTGCCCCGCGCATCGCGAATGAAACAATGAGTATGGGGCGTGAAGTAATAACCGGTGACCGCTCCCGCGTTGTTGATGCTGACTGCAACGGTCGGGTTCGAGCCTGGTACGTCAAAGCTCGTGAACGTGCCCCGCGCATCGCGAATGAACCCAAATTCAGCGTATGACACGCCGTCGATGTAAGACCCGGTGATCGCTCCGGCGTTGTTGATGCTGACTGCAACGGTCCAGATAGAGCCTGGTGGGTCGAAACTGGTGATGGTGCCCCGCGCATCGCGAATGAATCCATGAGAGGCGAACCTCTCGGTGTAACTCCCCGTGACCGCTCCCGCGTTGTTGATGCTTTGTGCCAGGGTGGCGATAGAGCCTGGTACGTCAAAGCTCGTGAGGGTGCCCCGCGCGTCGCGAATGAATCCATAAGTGCCCACGCCGTCGAAGTAATACCCGGTGACCTCTCCACGCTCGTTGATGCTCAATGCAGTGATATCGATCGAGTCTGGTGGGTCAAATCTCGTAATGCTTTGAGCATGGGCCGATACTGCAAGCAAAACAACAATTCCAGTTAGAACGATTTTGATTGGTGGACGCATCCTGCTTCTCTTCAGTTTCTCACGCGAAATAAAAAAGCCGAATCACCAGTGAGGATCGAACACGACCGTCCGCGGCAACCCGGCTGTCTTCGCATCCTGCGACTGCTTGGATCTTACGAAAGACCCACAGTTTTCCGTCCCCCGCTCACGCGGGGTTTTTGAAATTGGCAATTCAAAGTGCCTTTATGCTCGTAGGGTGAATTTTCGTCAAGCAAAACTTTGTTCTGCTGTCGGTAGCACATCTTTCCTGCGGAATTGCCGCCAACAAGCGTCTTCAGTTTTCTGTAATCCAGATGTAAAGCTTTCGCTGTTTGATGCAGGCCGTGTTGCCGCGCCAGCTTCACCGCTGATGTCCACAGCGCCTCTGGTATTCGCGAACGATGTGCGTGTGTGTTTCGCCAACTCTCCAACTGTTGTCGAAGTTCTTCTATGTCGGTGGGAATCCTCTCTGTCTGGCTGGCTTCCATCAATCTGTTCCTCCCTGGCCTTCCTTCAAGGCAGACTGACGCTACCAGCCCGGATCAGGTCACTTCATGCAGCTTCGCCGGAGGAACACGAAAGATTCACAAGACGCTTACGAACAAGTTGGACGAATACCGAGAATTCCGCGATATCGACTGGAAACCTCTCGTGGCCGAGATAACGCGACTCCAAGAAGAGAAGCAGACCCTGGAAACCGCATCCGATGTATTGAAGGCTTTGAATGTGCGATTGACGGCAGTCATGGCCGAACTGGAAAAGGCCGACAAGCGGCTGGAGGAAAGCAAGGATGAGCGTGCAAGAACAAACCATAAAGCGTCGGACGCTACGGCCCTTTTGGCGCAGACGGAAGCGCCGTTGAGTGATGCATCGCTCAGCATGCACGCTTCGCAGTTTTCTCGTATCGAGGCGCTTCGATCGGAGGCTTTAGGCGAGCACATTTTGACTGTAGAGGCCTGTGACAACCGGGAACAGGATCTCCGCAAGTGGCTCCAGGACCGCATTGACTCCGAGGATAGGAAACTCGATCGTTTGCATGAACTAATTATCAATGCCATGCGCGGATTTCGCGAGGCGTACCCACTCGAGACCACGGAGATGGACGTGAGTATGGATGCCGCTGAGGAGTACAAGGAAAGTTGTCCAGGCTCCAGTCGGACGATTTACCGCGTTTCGAGGCGCGTTTCAAAGAGCTGCTGAACGAGAATACGATTCGCGAAGTGGCAAATTTTCAAAGCCAGCTTTCACGCGAAAGACAACTCATCAAGGAAAGGATAGCCTGCATTAATGAGTCGCTCACGCGCGCTCCGTGGCCCAACCGCGTGTCCGAACAATTCGATGCCGTCCGCTCCTGGATCGCGCGCGCTTGAATTCGCGAACGAGTGGCCAAGCCTGATGAAAGTCGACGGCATGGCTGCATCCGGTTCCGAATTCTGGACGAGAGGAAACAAATGTTCCGTGCCCGTGATAACGACATCTCCGTTACGACCGATACGTTTGCGCATCTCGATCTGGATGTGGACCGCGTGTTCATCACAGAAAATGAAGTCAACTTTATTGCCTTCCTCCGGCAGTGGTCGCAGCTGTAATCTTTGGTGCAGGATATGGATTCCAATCACTCAGTCTTGCATCGTGGCTGCAATCCCGGACGATTCATTATTGGGGGTGACTCGATACGCACGGCTTCGCCATCCACACAAAATTGGACATCGGCTTGAGGGAACAAGCTTTTGCTAATCGGCAAGAGCCCGGAGAAATCGTGCTGAATGATGATCAAGACAGCGCTGGCGCGCTCTGATGTCGACTTGGAACCAATAAGCGGGCATCACCCAGTTTGAAGAAGCGTGGATTCGATGCTTCCAAAGTGGAAGCCTCGCGGCGCGGCGAAGTATGGATGGTGGTCCTCGGAATGGCAGCCAGTCCAGCCCTGCTTGGTAATCAGCAAGCCGCTATTCATGTGGTGATAGCTGCTGGTGAGTGGGACATCATGCTGATCTGACGGCCACCCGTTAGGTTCGTTGCTGTGTCCGGAATTCACAAATCCATCGTGGAAAACGCGATTTCCCGCGACGGCTTCCACTTTTCCCACGTGAGAAAAGCAATTTCCGTGCTGGATTTCACGAATCCTCCGCGGGAGAAGGCACTTCCCGCGTGGGATTTCCCTTTTCCCTCATCGCGAAGCGGCGCGGGGAACAGCCGAGCAACAATCAACGCATCGGAGATAACCGCGTCTCCCGGACCAGATTCCGGAGCCGTTGATTGCGGCAAAGCCGGGGCATGCGATGAATTGGGAATGGCACGTGTTCAGTATCTGGAGGACTGACAAAACCGATGCCTATAGAACTCACCCCGAACAACATTCGAGTAATGCGATGGCCCACTCATCGAAACGCCTATGACCGCTTCGTTTCTCGCGGATCCCAAGTTCCGAAATTGGTTGATGAGCAGAATTCCTCTCGGCCAGATCAACAATGGGGAGCGCCGAGCCTGAAGTGCCGGAAGGCCCGGCGCGGGATTTCCGAAAGAGCGATCACTGACTCCGTTTGATGGCTCCGGTGACCAATGGATAAATGACTAGAATCGTCAGGCTTAGCCAACCCAATGAGAGAATTGCCGCCAATTTCGCAGGAGGGCCGGCAACACGATCAGTAATGCCCACACCGTCACGATAAGCAGGGGCACTTGAGAGGCAGTAATCCCAAGCAAGAAAACACGCGTTGTTCGCTCACAATATTCCGGCTGATTGCGGGCGCACTGCGCGCAACATCCCCATGAGCCAGCGCAAAAACGGGAAGGCATCATCAAACAAGGTGGCTATTTGCAGTGTGACCATGAACGCGACGGCGTAAAACGTTGCCGGCTGGCGGGCTGCAAAGTCGACTATGCGCGCGGCGACGGCTCTTCGGATAGGTGACACGTTAAGCACGCCTGCAACTGCTATCCCCAATAGCGCTCCGCCCAAAATGTCAGTCGGATAGTGGAGTCCCAGGTAGACGGATGGTGCCCCTATGCTTACGACGGCGTAGATGGCCCCAACAACGCCCATTGCGCGAGATACGCTGAACAGGCCCGTTACTAAAACAAATGCAACCAAAGCGTGATGGCTTGGAAAAGCCGGGTGCGTGTGAGTGGTCTCAGGCGAGACCCCGAACGGCAGCCGTGCCAATGCGTTCGCATGGAGGGGACGCCCATACGAGGGGAACGCTACAAACACAACTAAAGACAACGCGAGCGCTACGAAGAGGCCGATGACTGATGCGACCAGCGCTTCGCGCGTACGGTTCGCAGCGGTGTCATCGCGTTGAAACCAAATCCACCAATAGGCCATGAGCAACACTTCCACAGTCACATGTGTGGCCCAAAGGGCTCCGACCGCGACGTCAAAAACCCACGATCGGCCTGCCGCATGGTTGAGGAGTGAAATGAGGGAAGCGTCGAACCAGTTGATCATGGTGTTCTTCCTTCATGTCAATTTTTTAGTGCGCGTGCTTCCGGCCGCCATCCGGTACCATTCTAAGCAGGATCCCCGTGCGCTTCAATTTTTCTTTAGGCTCGGCTCCCGCAAGCATCAGTTCAGGTAATTTACCGCGCCAGTTTGCGCATACCCAAAAAGGAGGCCATGCTGGCGCTCAGGCATCGCCGACCGCGCCAATGAGGCGTGGGCTTATGGACGTATGAGCCGCCATGCAGGATCGCCACTACGAGTTGACCTATAATGCTCCATCAATTTAATCCGCTGCGCGGACGGAGCAAAAACGCAACGGTCACCTGGCTTCTTCGATCGCTCTTTCGTATTCATTGGTTTCAGTACCCTTTCGGGAAAGGTCATCACCCTTTCCCAAAAATGTTTTCGACCCCTGAGGGTCTTCCCTTTCTGCCATCATTGGCTCATCATGACCTTCATTGCCTGATGCACATCCACCCATATACTTGTCGCACTTCATTGGACGTTCCTCTGTCTCTGAATTCAATGCGCTCACGTTGAACGGTTGTTTAAGGTCTTTTTCCCTCACGACCAGTCACAACAGGGCGTACTTTCCTTATAGCGTTTGCCGATTTGCGGCGACTGCCGTACAATTTGATACCAGTGTTTTCAACCGTTTTTTGAAATTGCTGTGATCCGTCTTCCTGAACTGCCACCGAGTTATGAATTAAGTATCCGTAAAGCGAGTTCCCCTGTACCGATGCGGCCCAGTGGGCGGGTCTTCGACAACTGATGTGGCTCTACAGGAGGGCAAGTTGCTGAGTTTTCTTTTCGTCAATACACCTCTGTCTATTTTCCTACAGGCGACTGTACTGGTTATTGCGTCTGTACTCCCTCTGCATGGTCAGAACAAGTCATACCTACCTATATTACAGGCGACCGATGCCGACGACCTGGGGATTGCGCTGGTCAATCCCACTATGAAGGACACGACAGTCACCCTGACCGCGCGAAGTTACAGCGGCGCGGACCTTCAGAAAGACGGTGTCGCCAATCCCGTCACGCTAACTCTGCCGGCGTCGAGCCAGAGAGCGTTACGGGCGGTCGAGATATTTGGCAAGGGTATGTCGGGGCAAACGGGTTGGGTGGAGCTATCCGCCTCCTCCCCCGCGGTCAAGGGATGCTTTATGCTCTTCGATTCCGCATTAACCTACATTGACGGAGGCGAAATATTATCCAGGGTATCCCGCCGGTTGATTTTCCCAAAGGTGTCCGACTCTTCCCCAACCCGCGTGGCTATCATCAATACAGCGCCGGACGCCGTACAGGGAATCATCTCGGTATATGAAAACAGCGGCCGGCTCGTGGGCACTGGAGTTCTGCCGTTGCCAGCGCTTGGGGGCTTCACAGGCGCTGTCAACGAACTCGTGCCTTTGAGCTCAGGCTCTGAAGGATACATGGTGGTGGAATCGCAAACCATGTTGGGCTCGGAAGGGCCTGAGAGCCTTGTCGGTTTTGAAACTTATCGGAACCGATCCGATATCGCCCTGATCCGCGCGTTTCCGGAGGCGGCCCGGCTGCGAATCGGGTACCTGGCTCACTTGGCAAGTGGAGGCGGTTATTCGACGACGCTGACCTTGCTCAACGACAGCGGTTATTCCCAAGCTGTTCGAATCACAGCGCAGCTTGAGGGTGGCTTCCAGCCCTACGGTCCAACGTCGGTCAGCGTCGAGCGCATCATTCCATCCAACGGACGCTTGAATGAGCCAGTCGACCAGATGTTTGGACTGCCGGGAAATTCCTTAACGATCGGATACATTCGTTATGAAAGTCCGGCCGAAACGCCCGGCGTCTTCGGATATGTGGATTACGGAACGGCCGACGGCATCGTTTTAACGGCCGTTGAAGCTCAGGGTGAAGGGTACTCGGACATACTCTTTTCTCAGTTGGTCGAAGGCTTCGCGTACTATACGGGCATCGCTCTTCTCAACTCGAACACTCAACCCGCCACCGTTACGCTGGATATGTTCGATCGCACAGGTGCGCGGACGGGTGCGACGGTATTCACATTAGGAGCGGGGGAGCGAAAAGCGAGGCTGCTCAGCGAATTTTTTCAGAGCGGAGTCAATCAACTCGGCGGGTACATTCGAATAACCTCGAGTCGCCCGATCTTTGGGTTGGAGTTAATCGGTTCACGGGCGCCTTCCGGTTTCCTGGCGGACGTGTCCGCCCAGGGTGTGAACCTGACGCCGCGGGCAAGCGGGTTCATCGTCAGCGCTTCGGCAGGTGCGGACGTGATCTCGGAGGATGGCGCCGCATCGGTTCTCATACCGCCCAACGCACTGACTCTCGACACACCCATTCGTGTGGCGCGCGTCGGGAGTGCCGGTGCGCAGAGACCGTCCATCAACCGGTGGCTGGTCTCCGTTGTGGAAACTGCGCCGGACGGGACGCGCTTCCAAATCCCGGTGCGGCTGGCCTTTGGCCTAGACGTGGACCTGCCGCCCGGGACGCGAATCCCCTTGCTGGCTTTCAACAGGCAAACAGGTCAGTACGAGACAACCAAATTTTTTGCTGCCGTCGATGGATCTGGCCGAATCGCTTCGGCGGAGGTGACCTATTTGACAACGTTCGTGGCGGCAATATCCGACGATCGACCCGTGACCGTCATGAGCCTGGAGCCATCCAGTGGCCAGGCAGGCAGGGAGGTTACGATTACGGGAGACGGCTTCAGCGCGAATGCTCCCGACAACGTCGTAACCTTCGCGCGAACGAATAACACAACGGTTCCAGCTTCGGTACTGGCCGCCACCCCTGCGTCGATAACTGTGGTGGTGCCCGCAAGCGCCGTAACCGGACCGGTCATCGTGCAGGTGGGTTCGAAAAGGTCTATTGGAGTGACATTCACAGTGCTCACAGCACCAGTGGTCAATCCACCGCCATCAAACGTAAATGGAGGGCCGCCGGTAGCGGCCTTCACGTACAGCCCGTCTTCTCCCGTGACCGGCTCTCCCGTCTCGTTTAACGGGTCATCCTCCACGTGCTATGCCTCGCCTTGTTCCTACAAATGGACTGATGATGGAGACAACTCGCTATTGGGGACGGGAGCTACGATGTCCTTCACATTTAGTGGGGTCGAAACCAAGTACGTGCGGCTGACCGTCACTGATGCACTATCCCAGACTGCCAGCGTTGAACATGATGTGATTGTATCAAGTACAGCTCCAGCTCCAACGACAAACCCGCCGACCATCACGGGCTTCACGCCGACCAGCGGACCGACGGGCAATAGTGTCACGATCAGCGGTACCGCCTTCACTGGCGCCACGGCGGTTCGCTTCAACGGCGTGAACGCGAGCTTCACCGTGGGTTCGGACACGGCAATTCAGGCGACCGTGCCCGCCGGAGCAACGACGGGACCGCTGACCGTGACCACGCCCGGTGGCACGGCAACTAGTGCCAGTTCGTTTACCGTGAGCAGTTCGGCGCCTAGCTCGGGTACCACCACCTACTACGTCTCCAACTCCGGCAGCAATTCCAATTCCGGTACATCATCGAGCAGTCCCTGGAAAACAATCGCAAAAGTACAGAGGTCGCTTGGCAACCTGCGACCGGGCGATAGCGTCCTGTTCCAGAGAGGGGGTATCTGGTATGAAGCATTGGATGTCAGTAATGTCAACGGGACGGCGAGTGCACGCATCACGTTCGGCAATTATGGTGCGGGGAATCTCCCGATCATTGACGGCGGCGGCACTCTATCTAGTGGCGTCATTTCGGGCGGAAGAGATTGGTGTATTGGTGGCAACAATTCCAAAATATCCTATATCACGATCGATGGCTTCGAATGTAGATACGCTCACTACTACGGTATCGCCTTTTTTGACGTATATGGCGGTTCGGCAGGTATTATTGTTCAGAATTCATACCTCCATGATACTGGCCCGGGTGATACCGGTTATTACAACCAACTGATGTACGCCGACTACGGCCGGAATGCGGATGGCACCAAATTTTTGAACAACAAAGTCGGAAACTGTTATGGCCATAATTGTGTCCAAATTCATGGCGACCTCGGAAGCCCTTTGATCCAGGGCAATGAGGTTTGGGGTGGGTGGCATGGTCATATTGATGTGAAGGATGTTGTTGGGGCGCGGATTGATAGCAATATCGTTCATGATGGCCAAAGTATCAACCCGGACATTGCGGCATTCTACATAGAAAGTAACATCACAAACAGCGATGTTACTTGGACGCGCAACGTTGTTTATGGAAGCATTCTGGGAGTTGCATTTCAGTGTCAGAATGAAGGAGCACCCATTACTTGCTATGCATATAACAATACTGTGTACACCAATACTCTTCAACATGGGACGTATGGAGGCGGTTCGGTGTCGTTCACGGTGGTGAACAACGTTTTCGATACCCCGACTCCTCGAGGTGGAGGTGGATATGTCTCGTGGGACTATAACGATAACGTTCAAGCAGGTCCAATCGGAGCGCATGACATGCGAGTCAACCCGATGTATGTGAATGCGAGTGGCCATGATTTCCATCTTCAATCGGGTTCCCCGGTTATTCACAAAGGCAGGAATGTAGGTCTTCCTTATAACGGAAGCACGCCGAACCTTGGAGCATTTTAATATGGGAGCAGGAGCAGAACTACGGGCACAACCGCACCGTCCCAAGTCCCAACCACCTCGTCTCACGGCCTCTCCCATCTCATCCCAGCGGATCAATCTTTCCTGGGCTCATACGGCCGATCAAAGAATTTTCCGAACAGAGCATTATCGCGTAGATCCAACGTCGCGCTTGAGACTTTCAATGTATCGGTCACAGGCAATAATCTCTCGATGAATTTTACTCCGCGCGTACAATGCACCGAGATTAATAGGCTTACTTAGGAGTACGCCTGCGCGAATACCAGCGGGTGAAGCTTGCCCAGTGTCGCTGCCGTCCGCCCCGCTGGACAGAAACTCGTTCGGGTAGTATACGATCTCAAAGTGTTGCTGGAAGGATGCCATGGAAAAATCGAAAACATTTTCGCCCCTCTTGTTACTGCTTCTGATAACGACCCTCGTCATTTTGAATTTCGGCGCTCAGGACGCGAAGGCCCGATTCACCGCATACGGTGATAATGGGAATCCGATCGGCCGAGGATCTAACTCGGTTACACTCACGCTCCCCGCCCAATTTCACGCTCAGGTCAAGCCTGGCCAGCTATACAAGATCGGGATTACCGAGATGGTTACTGTCAAAGATAACGACGACAAGGGTAAAAACAAGGATAAGGATAAATGCAAAGGCAAAGGCAAAGGCAAAG
>Ga0066709_100002553_pt1 | contig 13349 bp, 15 predicted proteins | sample GraSoiAngelo_158_FD_79665 | JGI IMG/M metagenome (GOLD analysis project Ga0066709, IMG submission 79665) | Grasslands soil microbial communities from the Angelo Coastal Reserve, California, USA - 14_1009_16_30cm | ecosystem: Environmental > Terrestrial > Soil > Grasslands | place: USA... | reverse complement strand
GCTCCGACTCTCAAGCAGTGGATCTACCGCGGGAAGCTGCACACGGTGAAGACTGCGGGCGGGCATCATCGCGTCCCGCGGACCGAAATTGACCGGCTGCTGTTCCGCAAACCCGGCAGGCGTCCGGAAATCGCCTTGCGCGGAAAGGCGCAGGCACGGACGGAGGGCTCCGGCCTCGGCCATATTATCAGCGGACGGAATCAACTGCTCGGAAGGATTGTGGAGTTGCGGACGGTGGGGCTGCTCGCCAAAGTCACGCTCGACGTCGGCGGGCAGCGGGTCACCGCCATCATCACGCGCGACGCGTGCCGCGACCTCGGGCTCAAGAAGGGCCAGACGGCTGCCGCGCTCATCAAGGCGACCGAAGTCATGATCATCCGCCCCGTGGGTGGGGAGTTGTAGCCATGACGGCTGAAGCGCGCGCGCGTGGGTTTCATTCGCCCCTTTCGCGCCTCGACGTTGCGGGCGCCTTCGGCGACATCGGGGTGCTCCTTCCTATCGCCATTGCCCTCATTTCTCTCAACCACATGAATCCCACCGCGGTGTTCCTGGCCGCGGGCCTCGCTTACATTCTGGCTGGAGCGTATTTTCGGATCCCGATGGCCGTGCAGCCCTTCAAGGCGGTGGCGGCGATTGCGCTGGCCTCTTCGCTTGCGCCCTCTTCCATCGCGAGCGCGGGCCTGCTGCTGGGTCTACTGCTGGCGGTTATCGGGGCCACAAAGCTGGTGACGCCTTTGGCGCGCTTGTTTAGCGTGCCGATAATCCGCGGCATCCAGCTCGGCCTGGGCTTGATTCTGTTGCGCGAAGGAATCCGGCTCGCGTTCGAATCGAAGGCATTGTCCCTCGGCAGCTTCGCCCTGCCATCCTGGGCGATGGCATTCGCAGGCACGGCATTGCTTGTGGTCTTCCTGCCGTCGAAGCGGTTTCCTGCGGCGCTGGTCCTACTCGGCGCCGGCGCACTCTTGGGCGCATTCGGAACTCACCCCGCCGTCCCGCAGGGCGGGACCGGCTGGGGGCCCATGCGGCTCGAGCTGTTGAGCCCAAGCCTGGCGCAGCTCAAGAAGGTGCTGGTGCTGCTGGTGCTTCCGCAATTCGCGCTGACGTTTGGGAATTCGGTTGTCGCCACGGAAAACACCGCCCGGGTGCTCTACGGTTCCGAGGCGCGCCGCGTGACGGCGCGCGCGTTGAGCCTGAGCATCGGTTTGATGAATGTCACGAGCAGCCTCTTTCTTGCCGCACCCACCTGCCATGGCTCGGGCGGGATCACGGCGCACTACAAGTTCGGCGGGCGGACCCCAAAATCGAGTTACATCATCGGCGGAGCGTGCCTGGTCCTGGCGCTTTTCGGCCGAGCAGCCGTCGGGATTCTCAATTTCATCCCCACGGCTGTGCTGGCTGTCTTTCTCGGCTACGTGGGCGTGCAGCATGGGGCGCTGGTCCGTGACATCGTCTCGAAAAAGAAGCAGCTCCTTGTGGCCGCCGCCGTGGGCGTGGTCTCGCTCCTGGCCACCAACCTGACTTTAGGTTTCCTCGTCGGATTCCTCGTCGAGGGGCTCTTCCGCGTTTTTGGAACCTCGGGGCCGAGGCGGGCCGTGGCCGAGAACCGAGACGCGGGCACTCGTGAAGAGGCGCGGCCGTGAAAACGTATCGCACCGCCCTCGTCCCGGGCGACGGCATCGGCAAGGAAGTCATCCCGGCCGCGACCGACGTCCTCAGGGCTGCGGCTGACGGTTTCGGCCTCGAATTCGAATCCTTCGACTGGGGATGTGAATACTACCTCCGCCACGGCCGCATGATGCCGGAAGATGGCCTGGAGCGGCTCCGGCCGTTTGACGCTATTTTCCTCGGCGCCATTGGCCATCCGAGTGTTCCCGACCACATTTCGTTACGCCAATTGCTGCTCCGGATCCGGTTCGGGTTCGATCTCTACGTCAACCTGCGGCCGATTGAAATCCTTCCCGGGCTCGACCCTCCGCTCAAGGGCAAGTCGGCCGAGCACATCCACATGCTCTTCGTCCGCGAAAACACCGAAGGCGAATACGCGGGGCTGGGCGGGCGTTTCAAGCGTGGGACGGAAGACGAAGTCGCCATCCAGCAGGCCGTTTTCACGCGCCGTGGCGTCGAGCGCGTGATGCGGTACGCGTTCGGACAAGCGCGCCGCAGGCCCGCCAGACGTCTGGCGAGCGCCACAAAATCGAACGCCATGCAGTACAGCATGGTGTTGTGGGATGAAGTGTTGCAAGAAGTGGGCCGGGATTTTCCCGACGTCGCCGTCGCCAGCTACCATGTGGACGCTCTGGCGGCGCGCATGGTGACGCACCCTGAAAGCCTGGACGTGGTCGTCGCATCGAATCTCTTCGCCGACATCCTCACCGACCTCGGCGCGGCCTTGCAGGGAAGTCTGGGCCTGGCGGCAAGCGCCAATCTGAATCCCGCCAAGCGCCTGGGCCCGCCGATGTTTGAGCCGGTGCACGGTAGCGCTCCGGACGTCGCCGGCCGCGGCATCTCGAACCCCATCGCCGCCATCTGGACGGCAGCGCTGATGCTCGAGCAGCTCGGCGAGCCCGCGGCCGCCGCGCGCGTTATGAACGCCCTCAAGGCCGTGACCGCGGCGAAGCGCATTCGCACGCCCGACCTCGGCGGCAACAACACCACGCGCGAATTCGCCGCAGAAGTTGTTCGAGAGCTGTAGGGGCACGCCGCGCTGGCTTGTCCTGGACGCGTTCACCAAGTCCGAGCTTCTCAAGCGCTAGCTTGCACCGTCCGGCTGGTCGCTGGCGGTCTGCGAGGTGGAAAGGAGCCAAGGAAGCATGAACGAAATGCACAAACCGCGCCACATTTTTCGATCCATCGGCGCCGTGCTCGCGGGCATGGCCGCGGGCATCATTCTTTCCCTCGGCACCGACATCGTGCTGCACGCGGTCGGCGTCTTCCCGCCGTGGGGCCTGCCAGTGAGCGAAGCGCCCCTCCTGCTTGCTACGGCCTATCGCGCGGTCTACGGCGTCGCGAGCAGCTACATCACGGCGCGGCTTGCTCCCGATCGGCCCATGCAGCACGCCCTGGCAGGCGGCGCCGTGGGCTTTGTCGTGAGCATTGTTGGCGCTGTCGTGACGTGGAACCGGGGGCCGGCCTTTGGGCCCCACTGGTATCCCCTCGCGCTCATCGTGCTCGCCATGCCGTGCGCTTGGGCGGGCGGCAAACTCCGCCTCGTGCAGTTGGGCGCACGGCCGCCGCTATGAGGAGTTCTTGCTTCTGAAATTAAGCGTTTCAAAGAACGGAGGATAGTTATGGTCCTTACGAAAGACGAGCTCATCGCGTCGCTTCAACACGAAGTACGCGTCGTAGCCGGGGCTAGGAGGAGCTTTTTCCAGTCCGCTCTCGACGATAGTCGCTCCTTTCCCTTTGGTCTCATCGATCTGAAGACTGAGAGGTAGACTTGAAGCGAACGCCCTTGTAGTATTACCCGCATGAAAAAAGCGAGATCCGGTGATCGCGGTTCGGGCGCGAAAGGCAACCTCGTCCCGAAGAACGTGGACGAATATCTCGCAGGCGTCCCGGAACCCGCCCGCAGCACCTTGAACAAACTTCGCGCGGCGATTCGGTCCGCTCTGCCACCAGAGGCTACCGAGACCATCAGCTATCGAATTCCTGCGTTCAAGCACAAAGGAGTGCTGGTGTGGTTCGCCGCGTTTTCGAACCACTGCAGTTTGTTCCCCACGGCCTCGGTTGTCAAAGCGTTTAAGAACGACCTTAAGGGCTTCTCCACATCCAAAGGGACCATCCACTTCCCCGCGGACAAGCCATTGCCGACCGCACTCGTTAAGAGACTGGTGAAGGCGCGGGTCGCGCAGAACGAACACAAGAACAAGCGCTGATCGTGCTGCCTTCGGGACCAGTACATGTGTCGAAGACAGTCGGCTGCCCCCCTAGCGCTCAGGACGAACCCGCTCGCCGCAAAGACTTCTTTTTCGCGGAAGCCTGCTCCGCAGACTTTTGTTCTCGGCGCATCATACAACCCTGCCCGGGAATTTTCGAAACCCCCGGTTACGTTCGCCGGAATGAGGGGAAAGCCTCTACATCAGGGGCGGGGGGTAAACCCGCTTCTTGGCGCGGAGCGCATTTTCAGGCCGGTTTCCTTCAGGCCAAAGTTAGAAGTCAAGAGCTTGCTCGAGGTCGCTCAGCAAGTCCTCAGCGGCTTCGACGCCGACCGAAAGGCGGACCAGGCCGTCGGTGACGCCGATGGCGAGGCGCTGCTCGCGCGGGACAGCGCGGTGGCTGGTCGAGGCGGAATGGACGATGAGTGAGCGTGTGTCGCCCAGGCTGGCCGCTCGCGCAAAAAGCTTCACCCGGTCCATCACTTTTTTGCCGCCGTCGTAGCCGCCCGTCACCTCGAAGCTCATCATCGCGCCAAAGCCCTTCATCTGTTTCTTCGCAATGTCGTGGCCGGGATGCTCGGGCAAGCCGGGATAGTTCACGCGTCGGACTTGTGAGTGGCGGGCGAGGAATTCGGCGACCTTCTGCGCGTTGGCGCAATGCGCCGGCATGCGCAGGTGGAGCGTATGAATGCCGCGCAAAATCAGCCAGGCGTTGAAGGGGCTCATGACGCCGCCAAAGTCGCGCAGGACTTCGTGGCTGAGTTCCTGGATGTAATCCTTGGGGCCGACGATGGCGCCGCCCATGGCATCGCCGTGGCCGCAAAGGTATTTGGTGGCGGAGTGCACCGCCACGGTCACGCCCAGCGCGAGCGGCTGCTGCAATGCCGGCGAGGCAAAGGTATTGTCAATCATCGTCGGAATGTTGTGGGAGCGGCCCACCCGCGCAAGACCCGCGATGTCGAGAATCTGGAGCACCGGGTTCGAGGGCGTCTCGAAATAGATCAGGCGCGTGTTACCGCGGATGGCTTTTTCAAAGTCCTCGGGCCGGGTGGAATCCACGAACGTGGTCGAGGCGCCCATGCCCGGAAGCTTCTTATTGAGAAAATTGTATGCCGCGCCGTAGAGCGAGCGCGCCGCGACGACGTGGCCGCCTTGCTGAACGTAGCCGAGGATGGCCGTCGAGATGGCCGCCATGCCGGAGGAGGCGACGAGCGCCGCTTCGCCGCCTTCGAGTGCCGCAAGCTTTTCTTCCAGCGCGCGCAGTGTCGGGTTGCCGTAGCGCGTGTACATGTACCCGAATTTTTCTTCGCCGTACACGGCGGCCATTTCGTCGGAGGTGGGGGAGACGAACGTCGTTGACTGATATATCGGCGTGTCGAGCGCGCCGGTGACAGGGCAAGGAGCCTCTCCGGCGTGGATGGCCTGGGTCGCAAATTGATAATGGTTTTTCATCGAGCACCTCGTGCTTTGGTTTCGCCCTGAAGGCGGCGAAGGAGGAAGCGTAACTCGCCCGGCCCGCAATGAAAAGAGCCAGTTCCACGGAAAAACGCGAAGCCATGCGGAGGCCTCGACCGAGCGAAGCGCCGGTTTCGCCTCGCTGGACATTGGGGCTCGAACTGAATAGACTTTCGAGGAGGAGGAACCGGGAGGTGAACTATGGCGCATTGTCCGGAATGCTCGGCAGAGATCGACGTGGACGAGGATGCCGAGGAAGGCCAAAGGGTCGAATGCCCCGATTGCAACGCGGCGCTCGAAATCTTGAGCACCAATCCCGTGGAGTTGGTGACGGTGTCCGAGTCGGATGAAGAGGAAGAAGGGAGTTGGTGACGGGATGGGAACGGCGTCGAATTCCAAACGACTACGAGTCTCTTATCCCCTGCGCGCTGTGTGGAGGCGTAGGACCTTGCGCGTTCTCCTGGCGCTGGCCGCGTTAATGGTGGCTGTGGCGCCCGCTCCCGCTTTTCGGCCGAAGAAAAGGAAACCCGTTCTTAAAGACGTCCAGGGCCTGGTGCTGGACTCGGCAAATAACGCGGTCGCCGGCGCCGCGGTGGAAATGAAAGACGTTCAGTCGGGCAAGACCATCGCCAATTATTCCGACAGCGCCGGGCATTATCAGTTTACAGATCTCGACCGCAACCACGACTATGAAATTCGCGCGACCTTTAAGAATCTGGCTTCGGAAGTCCGCAAGGTCAGCTCGTTCGACAACCGCAATACCATTCCCATGAACCTGACGCTCGCGCCCGCCCCTGCGAAGTAAAGTGCGGAAAGAATTCTCCGCCCCGGCGAGATTCCTTCAGCCTTCGAACCGGACCTTCATCACGCGGCGTCCGACTTTCAAGACCGCGATGGGAAAATTCCGCGGGTCGAATTCCCAGGTGGGATCGCTCAGGCGCTGCCAATTTGGCGGGTCGGATTCGCCGGCACTCATGTAGACCGCGCCTTCTTTGATTTTCCGCTGGGCCAGCGTGTTGTTTTCGGTCAGCCCGAGATTCGTCAAAAGACGAAAGAGCTTGATTGGGCTGAGCGAACTGAAGGTCTTGGCCTCGAGGTTGGATGGCAGCGCCTTTCCCTGGAACTGAGCCTCCCAGTCCGCCTGAGCTTGCTCGGCGGCCAGTTCGCCGTGGAAGTCCCCGGCGATTCGGCGCGCGAGCTCCTTCTTGAGGTCCATAGGATGAGCGCCGCCGCCGTTCGCCGCATCCTTCATGCCCTGGATTTCCGGCTGGCCCAGGTCGGTCAGGAGCAGGTAGTAGCGCCACATCAAATCGTCCGAGATGGACATCAGCTTGCCAAACATTTCGCCTGGCGTTTCGGCAATGCCAACGTAGTTTCCGAGCGATTTGGACATTTTTTGCACGCCGTCCAGGCCCTCAAGCAGCGGCATGGTCATGATGATCTGCGGCGGCTGGCCGTATTCGGGCTGCAGGGCGCGGCCGACGAGCAGGTTTAATTTCTGATCCGCGCCGCCGAGCTCGACGTCGGCTGCGAGCGCCACCGAGTCGTAGCCCATGACCAGCGGATAAATGAGCTCGTGCACGGAGAGGGGTTGGTGCTCCTTCATGCGCTTCGCAAAATCGTCCCGCTCGAGTATCCGGGCTACGGTGTATTTCGAGCAGAGTTTGACCCAATCGTAGCTCGTGAGTTTGCCCAGCCAGCGGCTGTTGAAGTCCACGACGGTCTTTTCGGGGTCGAGGATCTTGAACACCTGTTTCTTGTACGTTTCCGCGTTGGCGGCGATTTCTTCGGGCGTCATGGGCGGGCGCGTCGCGTTTTGGCCCGAGGGGTCGCCGATGAGCCCGGTGAAATCGCCGATGAGAAAAATCACCGTATGGCCCAGGATCTGAAAATGTTTGAGCTTCTGAATAAGAACGGTGTGACCGAGGTGAAGGTCGGGCGCGGTCGGATCGAACCCCGCCTTGACGCGCAGCGGCTTCGCGGCCGCGGCCGAGCGCTCCAGGCGCGCGCGCAGCTCTTCAACGCGAATCGTCTCTTCTGCGCCTTTGGTCAAGTAAGCGACTTGTTCGTCGAGAGTCATGGGATCTCGCTCGGCCGGGATTCCCCAAGTCCCTCGAGATGCTGGATTGCCAGCGCGGCGACTGCGCTCCGTGAGATCTTGCGCCTCTTTGCCAGCAGATTCATGCGACGCAGCGTTTCTTTATCCACGCTGATAGATACCCGCACTTTTTTATTTTTCATAATCTGCCGGTTGAATTCATTCAAGCCGCTCCGCGCGCAAGAGTTTTCGCAACGAGCCCGCGCCACGCTCAGGCGACGAGTTCAAACAGGCCCTCAATGACCTGCTCCATTTCCTCTGGGCTTACCCGGCCCAGACGCTTGCCCAGACGGGCCGTAGATAAGAGGCGAACCTGCGAGATCTTTACCCACGAGGGCTTCGGAAGCCGCGGAGTTTCGAGCTTGAGCGCCAGCGGCAGCGCCACCCTTTGTGGCCGACTGGTGATGGCGAGGGCGATCACCGCGCCGGAGCGCTCGTTGAACGTGTCGTGGCTGATGACCAGTACGGGCCGAACGCCCGCCTGCTCGTGGTCGCACGTGGGGTCGAGGTCCGCCCGGAAAATTTCCCCCCTCAGTATTCGGGCCAGGGAATCTCTCCCGCGAAGAATTCCTCAGCGAGGTCCTGCTCTTCCTTCGGGTCGAGCTTGGCGAGTTCCTGGAGGAGCCGCTTGTGCTTGTGACGGGCCGTCATTTCGGCTAGCGCCATCTGAATGGCGCGGCTCCGGCTCGGGAAGCGGCCTTGCTTCACCCAGTGGTCAACCTCCCGAAGCGTTTCCTTTTCCAATGTAATCGCGATCTTGGCAGTGCTCATCGGTATGATAATTTATCATACTCGAGGGGCTCCGTCTATCGTCGCGCCTCATTTCCTGAGGACAGCCCGCCGGCCCACGACCTCAATGCGGTCCTCGAGCAGGAGGCGGATCGCTTCGGAATAGATGCGATGCTCTTCGGCCAGGATACGCGCGGCAAGGGTCTCCTCGGTGTCGTCGTCCCTTACCGCCACGGCGGCCTGGCAGACGATTGGCCCAGTGTCCACGCCCTCGTCCACAATGTGAACCGTGCAGCCCGTGAGCTTTACGCCGTAATCGAGCGCCTTCTTCTGTGCGTCGAGGCCCGGAAAGGACGGCAGGAGCGCGGGGTGAATGTTCAAAATCCGCCGCGGAAACTCTCGGATAAACCCGGGGCTCAATATGCGCATGAACCCCGCCAGGCAGACCAGGTCCACTTGGAAACCCTTCAACACGGCCACCATCTCACGGTCGTAGGCTTCGCGGTCCCTACCTTGGCTTGGGATGACGCGGGTCTCGAATCCCATTTCGCGAGCCAGCGCCAGTCCTCGCGCCTCTTCGCGGTTGGAAATGACCACGGCAATTCGGGCGGGAATTTTTCCCGCCAAGGCGTTCCGCGCGATGGCCTCGAAATTCGAGCCCCGCCCCGAGAGCAGGATGCCCAACTTCTTCATCGCCCAGCCGTCGCCCCGCGCAGGTGTCGAGATGCCTCTGGCCATGTCATTCTGAGCGCAGCGAAGAATCCCTGCATTTGGTAAATCAGGGCAATACAGAGATCCTTCGTCGTCCCGCAAGACGGGACTCCTCAGGATGACAGCCTCGACAGTTTTACTGCAACCTACTGGAGCTTGCGCATGCCCCTCCTCAAACGTATTTCACGCCCGGACGGCCGCGCGTAACCCGGCCGATAATCCAGAATTTCTCGCGGCTTTTCGACAGGCGCCAGCCAACCTCTTCCAGATGACTTTCCGCCACGAGGAGTATCATGCCGATTCCCATGTTGAACGTGCGCAGCATATCATCCCGCGGAACGTCCCCGCGGCTTTCGATCAAGCGGAAGATCGGTGGGACCGGCCAAGACCCGAGCCGGATTTCGAGTGCGCAGCCGGGGGGGAGAATCCTCGGCGGGTTCTCTGTGAGCCCGCCGCCGGTGATGTGCGCCATCCCTTTCACCCATCGGGATTCGATGAGCGGCCTGAGGAGCGGCCAATAGCATCGGTGCGGGGCAAGCAGCTCGCTGCCGAGCGCGCGGCCGAGCTCCGGAATGCGTTCGTCCAGCTTCAGGCCCGCTTGCTCGAGGAGCACTTTTCTCGCGAGCGCGTATCCGTTGGTGTGGAGTCCTGCGGAGGCAAGGCCCAGGGCGAAGTCGCCGGGCCGGATGCGCTCGCCGGAAATGATCTCGCGCCGGCGGACCCATCCGACGATCGTGCCGGCAAGGTCGTATTCGTTTTCGGAATAGAAGCCCGGCATCTCCGCCGTCTCCCCGCCGATGAGCGCGCAGCCCGCGCGCCGGCAGGCGCCCGCAACGCCGCGAACGATTTCCGCGACAACCTCCGGGCGCAGCCTCCCGGTGGCGAGGTAGTCGAGGAAAAACAGCGGCGTCGCGCCGTGCACGGCGATGTCGTTGACCGAATGGCGGACAAGGTCGGCGGCGACGCTCGCGTGGCGGTTCATCGCAAAGGCGATCTTGAGTTTGGTTCCTACGCCATCCGTGCTCGCCACGAGCACCGTGTCGCGCGGCAGGCCCGCGAGCGAGAAGAAGCCGGCGAATGCGCCGATATCCTTCAGGACGCGGGCGTTGAACGTGGTCCGGGCCAGCCGCTTGATTTGTTTCTTGGCCCGGTTCGCCGCGTCAATCGTCACACCCGCGTCCGCGTATCGCGTCATGGGCCAGGAATTATATGATGAATGGTGAATTGTGAATGCTGAATGTCACGGAATCCCACGGGGGAAAGGCGAGGCCCTTGGGAGGCCGCAGCCTTTTCAGGTGCTATCGGTCAGGCATTGAATTCAGGGCTTCGGACCCCGAACTCAGAACACCTTCCCGGTTCTCGACCAGCGCGTTTTCCGGATGAAATTCCAGACGATCGAGGCGTCGAACTTCAACCGGTCCGCCAAGCTGTTGGCCGTCCATTCCTCGGTCGGCGCTTCGTAAGACCAGTAAACGAACATGGGCTCGCCGACCACATTCTCCAGCGGGACGAAGCCCCAGAACCGGCTGTCGGAGGAGTTATCGCGGTTATCGCCCATAGCGAAGAGGGCGTCTTCGGGGACGTGGAGACCGTCGGCGCGGATGAAATTGTGCATCTCTCGCGCCCATCCCGGGTCGAGGCCCCAGGCCGCGGGCAGAGTATCGATTTCATTGAGCTGCGGCGGAAAATTGTCTTGCAAGGAACGGATGATCGAGGTTTGGTAAAAGGCGTAGGGCTCGTTGAGCGCCTTCCCGTTGACGAAAACCTTGCGATTGCTAATCCGAACGACGTCGCCCCCCACAGCAATCGCACGCTTGACGTACATCACCGAGGGGTTGCGGGGATAATGGAACGCCACCAACTCTCCCCGATGCACTGAGCGCAGCGCCGGAATCCGCCAGGAGGTGAAAGGCAAGCGCGGGCCGTAGAGCAGTTTGTCCAAAAAGACGTGGTCGCCGATGAGGATCGTCTGTTCCATCGAACCGGTGGGCACCACCGTCGCCTCGGCGACAAAGGTTCGAAAGCAGATGACAATCGCCAGGACCACCAGCAGCGAGCGCATGGTCTCCCAGGCGCCTTCGTGCTTGCGCTCGCCGGCCTTGGCTCCGGCGGTCTCGGCCGCCAGAGGCGCGGCCGTGGTCGGCAAAGAATTGGCTTCCGGTTCGTCCATTGTCCCTTCTATTCCCGATTCCTCGTGGCCAGCAACGGTTCCTGCACTGCGGTGGGATAATTGGCCGTGTAGCAGGCCAGGCAATACCGCCCTTGCTTGTCGTCCACAGCTTGGCGTAATCCCTCGAGCGACAGATACCCCAACGTGTCGGCGCCAATGAACCGCCGGATTTCATCCACCGAGTGAGTGGAGGCGATCAGCTCTTTCCGGGTCGGCGTGTCAATCCCGTAGTAGCAGGGCGAAACCGTGGGTGGGCAACTGACCCTCACATGGACTTCCTTCGCGCCGGCCTCCCGTACGATGCGGACAATCTTGCGGCTGGTTGTCCCGCGAATGATGGAGTCGTCCACCAGCACCACCCGCTTTCCATCGAGCAGGCTGCGAACGGGGTTCAACTTCAGCTTGACACCGAAATCACGGATGGCCTGGCTGGGCTCGATGAACGTCCGGCCGATGTAGTGGTTGCGGATGAGGCCGAACCGGAGCGGGATGCCGGATTCATCCGAGTAGCCGATGGCGGCGGAAACGCCCGAGTCGGGCACTGGCACCACCAAGTCCGCCTCCACGGGATGCTCGCGGGCGAGCAGCCGCCCCAGCATCTCGCGGCTCGACTGCACGGAACGGCCGAAAATGATGCTGTCCGGACGAGAAAAGTAAACGTGTTCGAAAATGCATTGCGAGTGCTGAACGGGCGGCGAGAAACGCAGTGAGGTGATGCCGCGCCCGTCAAGAATCACCATCTCGCCCGGGTCGATCTCGCGCACGTAAGCGGCGTTGATGAGGTCGAAAGCGCAGGTCTCCGATGCCACCACGTAAGAATCGTTGAGCTTCCCGAGGTTCAGCGGGCGAAAACCGCGCGGGTCGCGGATGGCGTAGACCGTGTCCTTGAAGAGCATCACCAGGGAGTAGGCGCCCACCACTTTGTCGAGCGCTTCGGCCACCGACTCGGGAATCCCGGACTGCTTCGAGCGCGCGAAGTAGTGCAGGATGACTTCGCTGTCGCTCGAGGTCTGAAAAATATCGCCGCGGCTTTCGAGCTCGCGCCGCAGAGAAACGGCATTGACAAGGTTTCCGTTGTGCGCGAGCGCCACTTGCCCCTTCTGGCAGCTCACCATGATCGGCTGGGCGTTCTTCAGGTCGGTATCGCCGGCGGTCGAATACCGCGTGTGGCCGATGGCGGAGTGGCCGGGGAGTCCAGCCAGCGCCCCTTCGGTGAAGACCTCGGCGACGTGGCCCATGCCTTTGTGAGTGACGAGCCTCTTGCCGTCGGTCGCAGCGATGCCGGCGCTCTCCTGCCCGCGGTGCTGGAGGGCGTAGAGGCCGAGGTAGGCGAGCTTTGCGGCTTCCGGATGGCCGTAGACCGCGAATACGCCGCAATGGTCGTGGAATTTGTCGTCAGGGAGAGTGTGGCTCGGGAAGAGATGTTCGCCTGGCCGCAAAGAATCTTCTCCGCCGAACTTCAGTTTCGAGTACGTGTCGTTGGGGAAATGAGGTACTGAGCCCGAATCTCCTTGGCTGGTCTCGCTAGCCGAGTGCCCCCTGCCGTGCCCCTTCTATTCCCTGGCCCCTGCCAGTTGATTGCCCAGGCAGAGTTTTCATAGGCCATTTTCCCACTTCTCGAGGCGCCGACGCAACCGGTAATTCAGACCCACTTATTTAGATGCCAAAGCCCCGCCGGCGGCTACCAATCGTGGCAAGGCGCGGCGCGGGGCGGGGTGAAGGTCGCGATGTGTGCCCGCCACCAAGCGTGCCACTGGGCGGAGGCGTGCTCGGCGTCTGCTTCGCCGGTGCTCGCCGAAAGAGTGATGCTCGCCCCGGTCAGGCTCCGAAGCGCGAAATTCGCCACCTGGCGCACTTCGGGCTCCGGGTCGGTCACCATAGCGATGAGCGCCGGGACGACATCTTTGGTCTCGAGGTTTCTCAAGCCCAGAATGGCGTTGACGCGGTCCCTTGGCTCCGAGGAGTGGAGGCGTTCGAACAGCGCCTGGTTCGCGCGCGGGCTGTGGAAAAAGCCAAGCGCGCGCAGGATGTCGCCGCGGATTTCTTCGGACGCGCCTGGGAGCATGGATAGGAGCGGCGCGACGAACCCCGGATCGCCTTTTTCCCCGAGCAGCAAAATCGCATAGCCGCGGAGCGCAGGGTCATCCGCGGCTCCATTCCTCTCGCCGCCCCGCGCGATTTCAAGAATCGCGGCCCACGCCGGCGCGGTCCCGAGCCGGGCCAGGCCCTCCAGACCCCGACGCGCGTCCCAGCGGTGCTCGTCGGGGGAGGGGCGAGCCAGCCGGACGAGCCGGTCGAGAAAGTAAGGCTT
>Ga0066709_100002552_pt1 | contig 13350 bp, 10 predicted proteins | sample GraSoiAngelo_158_FD_79665 | JGI IMG/M metagenome (GOLD analysis project Ga0066709, IMG submission 79665) | Grasslands soil microbial communities from the Angelo Coastal Reserve, California, USA - 14_1009_16_30cm | ecosystem: Environmental > Terrestrial > Soil > Grasslands | place: USA... | reverse complement strand
TCGCTCGGCCAGAGCATCGCCGAAGCGCTGGGCCGCAAGTTCACGCGCGTGTCGCTCGGCGGCGTGCGCGATGAGGCGGAGGTGCGCGGCCATCGCCGCACCTACGTCGGCGCGATCCCCGGCCGCATCATCCACGCGCTGCAGCGCTGCGAGACGCGTACGCCCGTGCTGATGCTCGACGAGGTGGACAAGATGGGCTCCGACGTGCGTGGCGACCCGACGGCCGCGCTGCTCGAGGTGCTGGATCCCGCCCAGAACTCGACGTTCGTGGACCACTACCTCGAGGTGCCGTTCGACCTGTCGGGCGTGATGTTCATCGCGACCGCGAACAGCACGGTGCCGATCCCCGATCCGCTGCTCGACCGCATGGAGCAACTGACGCTCGTGGGGTACACGCCCTCGGAAAAGCTGCAGATCGCCAAGCGCTACCTCATGCCGCGGCAGCTGAAAGAGACGGGGTTGGGGAAGGGCAAAGAGGCCGAACGCGCCCACGTCGCCGATGGCGCCCTCGACCGGCTGATCGCCGAGTACACGCGCGAAGCCGGCGTCCGCCAGCTGGAGCGGGAAATCCAGGGGATCCTGCGAAAAGCCGCGCTCGAGGTGGTCGAAGGGAAGTCGACGAACGTGAGGATCTCGTCGAAGAATCTGGAGAAGTACGCCGGTCAGCCCAAAGTGCAGAGCGAAGTCGCGGGTCGAGCGCCGGAGATCGGCGTGGCCACCGGTCTCGCATGGACGCCCGTCGGCGGCGACATCATGTTCATCGAAGCGATCCGGATGCCCGGCAAGGGTCAGATCACCTTGACCGGCCAGCTCGGCGACGTGATGAAGGAATCGGCCCAGGCCGCCTGGAGCCTGCTGCGCGCCCGCGCCAGTGCGCTTGGCATCCCGCTCGATACGTTCACCCAGTCGGACGTGCACCTGCACGTGCCGGCGGGCGGCGTCCCCAAGGACGGGCCTTCGGCGGGCATCACGATCGCGGCGGCGCTGGCGTCGCTGCTGTGCCGGCGGCCGGCGCGCCACGACGTCGCCATGACGGGTGAGCTGACCTTGCGCGGCCGCGTGCTGCCGATTGGTGGGCTCAAAGAGAAGCTGACCGCGGCGGCACGCGCGGGCGTGACGTCCGTACTCGTTCCCGAACGCAACAAGAACGACCTTATTGACTTGCCTGAAGAGGTGCAGAAGTTGCTTGATATCAAGCTCGTGGAAACGATTGACGACGTGCTCGACTTGGCACTGCTCGAGGTGCCGCTGGCTGAGGAGCGTTCGGAACGCCGTTCCGGCGGGATTCGTGTGGTGACGACACCTCCCGCGCCGCCGGCCTCGCCGGCCGCTCCACCGCCTCCGGGCCAAGCCCGGCGATGAGCGACGTCGCGACTCTCGAAGCGGCCCTCGCCGAGATCCGCCGCCGCGATGGGAAATACAACGAGCGCGCCTACGTGTTCGTGCTCGCGGCGCTGGAGTTCGCGCAGACCCGCCTCCCCGCGCGCCGCCATCTGAGTGGCGTCGAGCTGGCGTGGGCCTGCCGCGACTTCGCGCTGGAGCAGTTCGGGATGCTGGCGTCGGCGGTGCTGACGCACTGGGGCATTCACACCACGGAAGACTTCGGGCAAATCGTCTTCATCCTGATCGACGTCGGACTGCTGGCGCAGCAACCCACCGATCGTCTGGAGGACTTCGAGCGGGTGTACGAGTTCGCGGAGGTCTTCAAGGCCGGGGCCGGCTATCGCTGGCCCGGAGTCTCCTCTTCGGGGTGAACGTCCGCCCGCCCGCCGTCAGCGGGCGATTCTACCCTTCTGATCCCGTCGAGCTGCGGGCGACAGTTGCCACCCTCCTTGCCGATGCGCGCAAGGCTGTCCGGCCGTCCGGCCGTCCGGCCGTCGCTGTTGTGGTGCCCCACGCCGGCTACATCTACTCCGGCCCAACCGCGGCTGCCGTCTTCGCGCGCGTAACGATCCCCGGTCTCGTCATCATTGTCGCTCCCAACCATACGGGCATGTCGGACGCCAAGAGCGGCGTGTCGTTGTGGGAGGAAGGCGCGTTCCACACACCCCTCGGCGACGTCCCGGTGGATGCCGGCGCTGCGCAAGCACTCCGCGAGATCTCTAAAGGGTTCGTGGGGGTGGATCACGACGCCCATCGCGCCGAGCACGCAGTCGAGGTGGAGCTGCCGTTTCTCCAGATGCTGCGATCGGACGTGCGCATCGTGCCGCTGGTGCTCGCCTGGGACGCGTGGGAGCCGGCGCGTCAGCTCGGAGACGTGCTCGCGAGTCTCGTCCGAGCGACCGGCGAGCCCGTCCTGCTGCTCGCTTCGAGCGATCTCAATCACTACGAGCCGGCGCGTGTGTCGGAGGAGAAGGACGCGCGTGCCCTCGAGGCTGTGACGGCACTCGACGGCGCGGAGCTGCTGGCCCGCTGCAAACGCGAGCGCATCTCCATGTGCGGCCGCGGGCCGGCGGCCGTCGTGATCGCGGCCGCGCGAGCCCTGGGCGCGAAGCAGGGGGAGGTTGTAGACTACCGCCACTCAGGTTGGGTTTCCGGTGACAATGCGCGCGTGGTAGGGTACGCGGGGGTGCTGATTTCGTGAATCCGATTCCGGTTCTCTCGGCGAGCGAAGCCGCGGCGTGGGATTCGGCCGCGCGCACGCAGTATCGCGTGCCGAGCCGCGTGCTGATGGAGACAGCGGGACGTGCCGTCGTGCAGGTGCTGGTCGCGGAGATCCCGGCGGCGATCACCGGTGGAGTGCTGGTCGCCGCGGGAGCGGGCAACAACGGCGGCGACGGCTGGGTGATCGCGCGCGCCTTGCACGCCGTCGGCATCCCCGTCTGGGTCACGGCCGTCGATCCCAAGACCGATGACGCCATCGACAACCGCGCGCTGGCGCGGCTCGACGGCGTGCGGGAATTGGGTCGCGAAGAAGCGTGGCCGCAGACCGCTGTCGCCGTCGATGCGCTGCTGGGCACCGGCGCCGCGGGACCGGCGAAGGGTGACGCGCTCGCGCTGGCCGAGCGGGTTGCGGCGTACGGCGCGCCGATCCTGGCCGTGGACGGGCCGACCGGGCTCGATTTGACGAGCGGGGAAGCGCACGGGCCGGTACACGCCCGCATCACGGTGACGTTCGGCGGTCCGCGGCGCGGCCATCTCCTGGCGCGCGAATGGTGCGGCAAGGTGGTCGTCGTGGACATCGGTTTCCCCCCCCCGACGGCCGACCGCGCGTCGCCGTTGCTCGTGACCGATGTGTGGGCGGCCGAGCGCCTGCCGCGGCTCGCGCCGCAGATGCACAAGGGCGATCGAGGCCGCGTCTGTGTGATCGGCGGCTCGGATGGTCTCACCGGCGCTGCACTCCATGCAGCCCGTGCCGCCCTGGCGGCCGGAGCCGGCGTCGTCAAGCTCGTGGCCACGCGCGAAACCATCGTCGCCGCCCAGGCCAGTTTGCCGGACGTACTGACCGTTGAATCGTCACTCGGTGACAACCTCGAGCCCGCGGTCGCCGAGGTGCTCGAGTGGGCCGACGCGGTCGTGATCGGTCCGGGGCTCGGTCGTGTGGACGTGCGCCAGCAATTTGTTGCCGAGGTCCTGGCCCGCCGCCCGGTGCCCACGGTGATCGACGCGGATGCGCTCCACTACTTCAACGGTCTGGCCAATCGGCCCGTCGTGTGCACGCCGCACCTGGGAGAATTCCGCGCGCTTGCCGGCGACGCATTGGCCGACGAAGCCGCGAACGACCGCTGGTCGGCTGCGGCGCGCGCAGCGGCGAAGCTCAAATGCACGATGCTGCTCAAGGGCGTTCCGACCGTCATCGCCGATCTTCGCGGGCCGGAGCATGTCGTCGCCAGCGGTAATCCGGGTCTTGCGACGGGCGGCAGTGGAGACATGCTCGCCGGGTTCATCGGCGCGTTTCTCGCTCGCGGCACCGCGCCCGCTGAGGCCGCTGCCCTCGGCGCGCACGCACTCGGTCGCGCGGCGGAGCTGGGGGCGCGGCAGTGGACCGCCCGTAGCCTGAGACCGGCCGACGTCCTCGCGGCGCTGCCGGATGTGTGGCGCGCCTGGAAGGACGTGAAGCCCCATCGGCCTCCCGTTCTGGCGGAACTTGAAGCTCCGGATTTGTTGTAGCGCCGCAACAGTCGCGTCGATGCTGATCGCCTGCGCAACCGGGACCGGTCGGCCGTCAGGCCGTGCGACCGTCATTCTGACTCCGGACAACCGCGTTCTGATCTCAGATTTCTCGGAAATCGAAGCCGTCGCCGCGACGCCGTGGCTCGTCTTTGCCGCGACCACGCATGGCCTGCTGATCTACGACCGCCTGTCGCGCGGTTTCCGGCCGCCGGTGACCTCGCTCGACGGGTACCCGGCGGGCAGGGTCCGGCGTGCAATTGCCGACCCGTCGGGGAATGCGGTCTGGCTCGACCTTGGAACCGTGCTTGGCTACGCCCGTTACGACGTCGATGGACGCATCTGGACGCCCGGCCCGTCGCCTTCGGCTCCGGTTGACGCACCCCTGACGGTAGAGAAAGCACTGGCCGCAGCGCCGCTGGCCGACGCGATGCGGGCGGCGATCCTCACCGATAAGCGGTTGCGGACCCATCAGTTCACGGCTGCGGCTGCCACCGCGGACCGGCCCGAGATCTACTTCGGGACGAACGGCTTGGGGCTGGTGCGTGTAGATAAGCAAACGGGAGAATGGGAAGTGCTGACCTACGGACTGCTTGCACCTGGGGTAGGCGCCGTTGCAGCTGCGCCGGACGGAATCTGGGCGGCGGCCAACGCACGCCCAGGCACCGAGCGTCACGGTCTGACGTGGGTGGCGAGTGATCTGGCGGCGACGCGAAGCTCGGAGGGTGCCGGTGCGGCTCTCGGGTTTTCTTTCCTTAACTCCCGTCGCCTCATCAATGCAGGCAATCAGCTTTGGCTCGCGACTGAACAGGGGGTGCTGCGCATCGATCCGTCCACGTTCCGCGCGCGCCTCTGGGATTTTCCGGATGCAACGTGTCTCGCGGGTACTCCGCGCGGCGTTTGGGTGGGTACGACGCGTGGCCTTTCCTTTATTAGTGCCGATGAAAACGTTCAGGACTTCGGGCCGAGCGGTCTGCCGATCACGAGCCTGCTCGCGGTCGGCGACACGCTTTGGGTTGGAACGAGCGCTGGCCTGGGACAAGTCCTGCCGGGTGCGAATGCGTTGACCACGCCCGCGGAGCTCGCAGACCGCCCCAGCTTGCGCGTCACCATTTACGCGCTGGGGCGTCTTCCGGATACCATCGTCATGGCGACGGAGAGAAATCTCCTCTGGCGTGATCCCGCCACGCGGGCGTGGAGTGCCATTCCGCTTCCTCTGGCGCTCGGCATCCCGACGGCGTTGGCTGGTTACAACGGCGATCTCTGGATCGGCGGCACGCGCGGCCTCGCGCAGGCCGACATTGCCGGCTCGCTCATCCACGTCCACACCGTGCCGTTCGAAGTCCCCGCGCCGGTGCGCGATCTCGCCGCTGATCGCGACTTCTTGTGGGCCGCCACGGACAGCGGTCTGATGCGCGTCCGATGAACCTCGGTCCCGGTAAAGAGTTCGATCGCATTCGCGGCATCATCGAGCGGATCGCGGAGATCACGGGCGATGTCGAGGAGATCGGCGACGACTGCGCCCTCGTTCCGCTCGGAACGACGACGCTGGCCGTGAGCCTGGACAGCTCGGTCGAGAACGTTCACTTCCGCACCGATTGGCTCGACTTCAAGGAGATCGGCTTCCGCGCCGCGGCGGCCGCGATGTCCGATCTCGCCGCCGATGGCGCCACACCGTTCGGCCTGCTGGTCTCGTTGGGAGTGCCGGCGACGAACGGGAAGCAGGGAAACGATCCTGCCGCCGACATCATGGCGGGCGTGGCCACGGTGGCGCACAATCTCGAGGCCAAAGTCCTGGGCGGAGATTTGACGCGGTCCGACAAATACGTCGTCGACGTGTGCGTCCTCGGCACGGTCGAACGGCCCGTGCAGCGTTCCGGCGCGCGCGAAGGGGATGCGCTCTGGGTCACCGGCTACCTCGGCGGCGCGGCGCTCGCCTTGGAACAGTTGCGCGAGGGGAAGCGCATGGCGACCGCATTGCGTAACCGCTATGCCCACCCCGAGCCGCGCATCCAGGCCGGCCGCTGGCTTGCGGAGCACGGCGCGACCGCCATGATCGACATCTCCGACGGTCTCGCCGCCGACGCGCGGCATCTCTCAGCGGCTTCCGGAGTGGGCATCGAGATCAACCTCGAGCAGATTCCCTGCTGGGAGAGCGTGGAAGCGATGGCTGCGGTCGCGAGCGGAGAGGAATTCGAGCTGCTCACGACGATGCCGCCGACATTCGGTGATGCCAGCGCGTCGGCGTTCCGCTCGGACACCGGCATTCAATTGAGCCGCATCGGCACCTGCCTGCGCGGCACCGGCGGCCGCCGCAGCGGCGCGCGGCTCGTCGATCACAGCAAACCGGTGCCCTTGCCTGCAGGATTCGATCACTTCGCGTGAGTGTGCGCACCCTCTGGTACTACGTCGTTCTCGTCACGTCAGCCATCGTTCATGCAATCGGAGCCATCGGGGCCGCGCTGTTTCGCGTGCGCAGCCGGCCCGGTGGCGTGTACGATTGGGCAAGCAACGATTGGTCACGCGATATCCTCAGTGCCGCGGGAACGCCGGTCGTCGCCGAAGGGTTGGAGAACATTCCGCGCGACCGGCCCGTCATGTACGCCTCGAACCACTCCTCGATGTTCGACATCTGGGCGCTGTTCGCGACGCTTCCCGGCTCCGTCCGCTTCGTCGCGAAGCGCGAGCTGTTTCGGATTCCCCTCCTGGGCCGTGCGATGCTGGCCGTCGGACACGTCCCCATCGATCGCTCGGCACGCAAAAGCGCGTTTGCCGCGTATGATGAGGCGGCGCGCAGGATTCGGGGCGGCACCTCGGTCGTCGTCTTTCCGGAGGGCACGCGCAGCCGCACCGGCGAGCTGCTGCCGTTCAAGAACGCCCCCTTTGGGCTCGCGATTGCCGCACAGGTACCCATCGTGCCCGTCTACGTGCATCACACATTCGAAATCCTGCCCAAGGGTGCATGGCGGCTGCGGCCCCGGCCGATCCGCCTGCTCGTCGGACCGCCCATCCCGACGACGGGGCTCTCGCCCAACGACCGGGAGCGGCTGCGCGAGGAGGTCCGGGCCGCGATGGTTGCCCTACAGTCCAAGGTGCGGTAGGGTTGGACCACGCATGAGCACGGTCATCTCGATACACGCGCGCGAAATCCTCGATAGTCGCGGCAATCCCACAGTCGAAACGGATGTCACCCTCGCGAGCGGCGCTGCCGGCACGGCGGCCGTGCCGAGCGGTGCCTCCACCGGAGAGCACGAAGCCGTCGAGCTGCGCGACGGCGACCCCAAACGCTTTGGCGGCAAGGGAGTGCTCGAAGCGGTCAAGAACGTGAACGAGGTGATCGGTCCACGCATCGAGGGGCTGTCCGCCGAAGACCAGATCGCGGTGGATTACGCGATGCTCGATCTCGACGGCACGCCCAACAAGGGCCACCTCGGCGCCAACGCGATCCTCTCCGTCTCGCTCGCCATCGCGCGGGCGGCGGCGCAGGATGCCGGCCTGCCGCTCTACCGCTATCTGGGCGGTCCCGTCGCGCATGTGCTGCCGGTCCCGATGATGAACATCCTGAATGGCGGCGCGCACGCGGCCAACACCGTGGACTCCCAGGAGTTCATGGTCGTCCCGATCGGCGCCGAGACGTTCCCGGAAGGGCTGCGGATGGGCGTGGAGGTGTTTCACGCCCTGAAGAAAGTGCTGGCCAAACGGGGCCTCTCCACGGCGGTGGGGGACGAGGGCGGGTTTGCGCCCGATCTGCCGAACGACGAGGCGGCGCTCGAGGCGATCATGGCGGCGATCGAGGCGGCCGGCTTCGAGGCCGGCAAGGACATCGCCATCGCGCTCGATGTGGCGGCCTCAGAGCTGTATGCCGACGGCACGTACACGTTCAAGAAGAGCAAGGGCGGGCAGAAGAGTGCCGAAGAGATGATTGCGCTCTACAAGGGCTGGATCGATCGCTATCCCATCGTGTCCATCGAAGACGGCCTGGCGGAAGACGACTGGTCGGGATGGGCAAAGCTCACAGCGGCGTTGCAGGAACGGGTGCAACTTGTAGGCGATGATCTCTTCTGTACCAACGTCGAGCGGCTGGCGCGCGGCATTGAAGAAAGCGTGGCGAACGCCATCTTGATCAAGGTCAACCAGATCGGCACGCTCACCGAGACGCTGCAATGCATCGAGCTGGCGCGCGGCAACGGCTACGGGTCGGTGATCTCGCACCGCTCCGGTGAGACCGAGGACACGTTCATCGCCGACCTGGCCGTGGCGACAGGCGTGGGGCAGATCAAGACGGGCAGCGCGTCGCGCAGTGAGCGCGTGGCCAAGTACAATCAGCTGCTGCGCATCGCCGAGGAGCTGGGCGACGTGGCGCACTATCCCGGCCGCCATCTGTACGGCTTGTGACGCGCATCCGCATCGCCGGCATTGCCAGTGGCGTGGGACTGCTCGCGCTCGCGGCGTGGGGCGGGGAGTACAGCAGTGCCGACTGGATTACGATCCGGCGGCAGCTCGCCGACGAGCGGACCAAAGTCGCGGCGCTGCGCGTCGAGCTGGACTCGCTCGCCAAGCTCGCGAACGACCTCGAGACGAATCCCGCGGTACAAGAGCGGGTGGCGCGCGAGCAATTCGGGATGATTCGAGACGGCGAGGTACTTTACCGCGTCGTGCCAAAGTAAGAGGAGGCTCTCGTGAAAGCGCTCGCTCTGGTATGTCTGATCGTGGCGGTAGTGGCTTGCGGGGATTCGACGGGGCCCAGCGTGCGCGCGGCCTCGGTCACCGGCTTCGTGGGGGATAGCCAGCTGGCGCCCACCGGTGGGGCGTTCCAGTACCCGCTCAGCTTCGTGACGCTCGGCTCCGACGGACAGCCGATTCAGAACGTCCATGTGTCGTGGACCGTCACGCCGGTCGGCGCCGCGACGTTCAACCCGCAAACGTCCATCTCGGACGCCAACGGTCAGGTCACGACGGCGGTGACGGCCGGACCCACCGCGCAGGAAATCTCGATCCAGGCCAATGTGCCCGGCGTATCGTCGCCCGTGGTGTTCAGCGCGCTGGTGCTGGCGCCGTGCGCGTATGCCAGAGGCGTCAACGTCGACGAGACGGTCAACGGCGTACTCTCGTCCGCCGACTGCAATTATCAGGGGCAGGGGTGGTTCTACGACTTTTACGCGCTCGGCCTGCCGACGGGTCAGCAAAGCATCCGGATCACCATGCAATCCACCGCGTTCGATACGTGGATAGACCTGTTTCGTGCCGACGGGCCCTATGTGGGATTCGATGACGACGTCGTACTGACCCAGATACAGAATTCGCAGCTCGACATCATTTTCCCTGGCGACGTCTATCTCATCGGCGCCAACTCGTACAATCAGGGAGCGATGGGTGGGTACCAGCTGAAGGTCGTAAACCGGCCGGCCGCCATGAACGGATGCCGGGAGGTTTGGGTCGCTAGCGGAGTCTCGGTCGCCGACTCGCTCACGGCCGCTGATTGCGCCGACACCTCGCTCACCGCCAGCCGCTTCGATGTCGCGCGGGTCATTCTCACGGCCGGCACGACGGTGGCCATCGCGGAGCGGTCTGGCGCCATCGATCCCAAAGTCGCGCTGTACCGGGTCACCGGTACCAGCGGTACCGGCTACACGCGCGAGCTGGTCGCGTCGAACGACGACAGCGCCGCCGGCAATTCCAATGCCTTTCTCGCCGATTCGATCACGGTCAGCGCACCGTACGACATCGTGTTTGGCGCGAGCACGGCGGGACAGACGGGAGCGTATACGTTCGACCTAACGGCCGTTCCCCCCGCAAGCGCCCCAGCTCCAGGCGGCAGGGTCCTAAGCGCGCGCGCACTGCCAAGCTGGCTGAAGCGGTCGAAGCACTAAACGTGCTGCGAGGAGTCGCCCTCCTCGCCATCGTCGCGGGCATCTGCGAAGGGCAGGCGAATCCTCGGTCCCCCCGGCCCTGCGATCCGCAGACCCCGCTCGGTCCGAGCCACGATCTGTATTGCCTCGAGCTCGTCGCCGCGCCGGGATTCGAACGCGCTGCGGGACGCGTCGAGCTGTCCATTCCTCCCGGCCCATTCACGGTCGCTGTCACGGCCGATGGGCGCTCGCGCTTCGTCCCCATCGCGATGCTCGCTGGCCTTTCTGCCGGCGTGGTGTACGTCGCCTGGGCCGCGACGCCGCAGATGGATACGCTCATCAAGCTCGGTACGGTGAGGAACGGCAGAACGACGCTCCGGCCAATCGCGCTCGAGAAGTTCAACTTCCTGATTACCGCCGAGCGAAGCGCGCGCGTACGCGAGCCGCAGGGCCGCGTGATCCTGCGCGGGCAATCGCCGAGCACGCGGTTGTTTCCGCCCGATTTGCTCGAATTCTCGCTGGGAGCCGCGCGCTCCGCCGACGCGATGGATCATGGTGAGCACGAGAGCTCCGGCTGGCCAATGGTGCCGGCGCCTCCCGGGGTGACGATGCTGCCGTCGGAGATGGCGCTGCGACCTGCGGTGACTCCGTTTCTTCCCGCGGCGGACATGCCTCTTCCCCACGCCCAGTCGAACGAGGTGCTGCGTCTGCAGGACGGCGACATCGTCGATCTCGATGCCGAGCTCGTCCGCCGCACGATCAATGGACAGACCTACACGATGTACGGCTACAACGGACAGTATCCGGGCCCACTGATCGAAGTCTCGCGTGGGTCCGAGATCATGGTACGGTTCACGAATCACCTTTCAGACTCGACGAGCATTCATTGGCATGGCATACGGCTCGAGAACGCGTTCGACGGAGTCGAAGGGGTAAGCGACGCGTTCACATACAAACTGAAGTTCCCGGATGCAGGGATTTTCTGGTACCATCCGCACATTCGCGAAGACATCCAGCAAGCGCTCGGCCTGTACGGCAACATTCTCGTGCGGCAGCCGGGCGCGACGATCGCCGCCAATCGAGAACAGATCCTGATGCTGCAGGATCTGCTGGTCGGCGATGGAAGCCTCATTCCGTTTGGGCTGGAATCACCGACGCACGCCCTGATGGGCCGGTTTGGGAATGTGTTTCTCGTGAATGGTGAGCCAGGCTATCGGCTGTCGGTGCGTCGCGGTGAAGTGGTGCGCTTCTATCTGACCAACGCCTCGAACACCCGCACGTTGAACCTGTCGTTTCCCGGCGCGCGCATGAAGCTCATCGCCGCCGATGCAGGCCCGTTCGAGCGGGAAACGTGGGTCGATAACGTCGTGATCGGTCCCGCCGAGCGCTATGTCGTCCATGTCCGATTCGAGCGGCCGGGGACCGTCGCGCTCGTAAATCGCGTGCGTGGCTTGGATCATCTCTTTGGCCGCTTCTTTCAAGAGACCGACACCCTCGGACTCGTGACCGTCGCTCCGCAATGGGCGCCCGCCGCCCTTGACCGCCCTCGACCGCCCTCGCCCGCCCTTGCATCCTACCGCCGCTTTCTCGACAAGGCGCCGGACAAGACGCTGGTGCTGACTCTAGAAACGCACGGACTGCCGTACGTCAGCGAGCGATTGATGCAGCTCGACTCGATCTACTTTGCGCCCGTCGAATGGGGCGGGACGATGCCGATGATGAACTGGGCATCGACGGGCCGGCAGGTGCGCTGGGTTCTGAAGGATCCGGAGAGCGGGCGGCAGAACATGGACATCGACTGGAGCTTTCGGCGCGGCGAGCCGGTGAAGCTGCGCTTCGTCAACGAGCGCCGCGCCTTTCACGGCATGCAGCATCCGATCCATGTGCACGGCCAGCGCTTTCTCGTGCTGGCGGTGAATGGCGTTCCAAATACCGACCTGGCGTGGAAAGACACCGTGCTGGTGCCCGCGGGCAGCGTGGTGGATATTCTGCTCGACACCGCCAACCCCGGTCAGTGGATGCTGCACTGTCACATCGCGGAGCATCTCTCGGCCGGGATGATGATGCACTTCACCGTGAATTAGCGAGGAGCCTTCATGTACGCGCTCACACTCCTGCTCGCTCTGACCGCGCAGCGTCCCGACTCGTTCACGGCGCAGGTCCGCGAGTACATCACCGTGGATACATCGCTGGTCGCGCTGACGCACGTGTTGCTCGTGGATGGAACAGGCGCCGCGCCCAAGGCGGACCAGACCATCGTGATGCGCGCCGGCCGGATCGTGTCGGTGGGGCCATCGTCGGCCGTGCTCATTCCCGACGGCGCCAAGACGCTGGACTTGAGCGGCTCGACGGTGATTCCGGGGCTCGTCGGGATGCACGACCATCTGTTCTACACGGCGGCGGGCGGGCGCGCGGTGCAGATGTCGTACACCGGGCCGCGGCTGTATCTGGGCTCGGGCGTGACCACGATTCGCACCACGGGCAGCCGCGCGCCGTACGCGGAGATCAATCTCAAGGACATCATCGATCACGGGTACGTCCCGGGACCGCGGATCCACCTCACCGCGCCCTATATCACCGGCGAGCAGGGCGGCGGCGCGATGGCGATCGTGAATTCTCCGGAAGCGGCGCGCCGCTTCGTCGCCTACTGGGCGGCCGAAGGGGCGACGTGGATCAAGGCATATACGGACATTCGTCGCGCCGAGCTCGGTGCCGCCATCCAGGAAGCGCACAAACGCGGCGTCAAAGTCACGGGACACCTGTGCTCGGTGAGTTTCCAGGAGGCGGTGGCGCTCGGCATCGACAATCTCGAGCACGGCATGCTCACCGCGTCAGATTTCACCACGGGGAAGCAGGCGGACGTGTGCCCGGTCAATTTGATGTCGCAGATCAGCGCGTCGGATCCCAAGGGTGATGCGGGGCAGGCGACGATTCGCTCCCTCGTCCAGCATCATGTCTCCATGACGTCCACGCTCGCCGTGTACGAGCCGTTCGTGGCGGGGCGTCCGACCAAGGACGAGCGCGTACTGCAGGCGATGGATCCGGAGGTGCGCGACAGCTACATGAAGATGCGCCAGCAGATCGATACGAACCCGAACGGCGGCTGGGTCAGCGCGCAGGCGTTCAAGAGCGCGATGGCGTTCGAGCGGGCATTCGTGGACGCGGGCGGGTTGATGGCGGCCGGCGTCGACCCGACGGGAATCGGCGGGGCGCTGGCGGGGTTCGGCGATCAGCGCAACTACGAGCTGTTCATCGAGGCCGGGTTCACGCCCGCGCAGGCGATCCAGATCATGACCTTGAATGGCGCCAGGATCCTCGGCGTCGCGCAGCAGCTGGGAACGGTGCAGGCGGGCAAGCTCGCCGACCTGGTCGTCTTGCACGGCGACCTGAC
>Ga0066709_100002551_pt1 | contig 13350 bp, 10 predicted proteins | sample GraSoiAngelo_158_FD_79665 | JGI IMG/M metagenome (GOLD analysis project Ga0066709, IMG submission 79665) | Grasslands soil microbial communities from the Angelo Coastal Reserve, California, USA - 14_1009_16_30cm | ecosystem: Environmental > Terrestrial > Soil > Grasslands | place: USA... | reverse complement strand
CGCCTCGGGACCTCGGCGCGACCGCCAGCGCGCCCTCATCGCCGAGGCCATCGGGCCGATCTGGGAGGCCAACCACGTCTGGCTCATCATCGTCATCGTTCTGCTGTTCACCTGCTTCCCGCCTGCGTTCGCCGAACTGGCGACCACGCTGCACATCCCCCTGACCCTCATGCTCATCGGTATCGTCCTGCGCGGCTCGGCGTTCACGTTCCGTGCCTACCACGACGCGGACAATGCGGCGCAGCTTCGCTGGGGGCGCGTCTTCGCCATTGCGAGCTCGGTGACGCCGGTGCTGCTCGGCGTGTGTGTGGGGGCCCTGGCCTCGGGCGCCGTGCCGCGCGACGGGAAAACGGGGTTCACGGCGGTGTTCGTCGCGCCGTGGCTCACGCCGTTCTGCTTCGGCGCCGGTGCGTTGACGCTGGCGCTCTTCGCCTTTCTGGCGGCGGTGTACCTCACCGTGGAGGCGCGAGAGGTCGCCCTGCAGGAGGACTTCCGGCGGCGCGCCCTGGGCGCGGCCCTCGCGGTGTTCGCCACGGCCGCGGGCACGCTGGCGGCGGCCCTGCGGGGCGCGCCACTGACGGTCCGCGGTCTCACCGCCATGCCCTGGGCGCTTCCTCTGCAGGTGGCGACCGGTGCGGCGGCGGTCACCGCCATCGGCGCCCTGTGGGCGCGACGCTATGGCCTGGCGCGCCTGGCCGCCGGGGCCCAGGTGTCGCTGATCGTGTGGGGCTGGGCACTGGCGCTGTACCCGTACATCGTCCCCCCCGCGCTCACCATCGCCGGCGCGGCGGCGCCGGAGGTGACGCTGACCCTGGTGCTGTGGGCGGTGGCCGGCGGGGCACTCGCGCTGTTCCCCTCGCTCGTCTACCTGCTCCGGATCTTCAAGCGGTAGCCCCGAACGCGGCCGATCCTCCTCGCCGCAGGCAACGGCGGCGTGCTTCCCGCCCGTGCAGAAGGTCGGGGTCGGCATGACCGCCGACGCATCCCACAACCCGTCACACGGGGGCGTCAGGCGCAACAAAAGCCGACGACGATAATGATGTCGGGAGGGGGGACGGGGATTCCGTGCCGACGTCGGCTTTCCGGCCGGGGCGGGACGCTCAGCGACGACGGGCGCGAAACCCGCGCGGGTCGGGCGCGGCTCCCACCGCGACCTCCTGGGCCGTGCTGGCGTCGTCCAGAGAACGGAGGCCCGGCTGCGGCCCTCGCACGCCCGGGGTCGTCCCAAGGGGAGATCAGAGAGCAGGAAGGACAGATGCCGAGGCTCAGGGTCGAGTTCCTTGTCGCAATCGCCGTGCTGGCTCTGGGCGTCGCGCCGGCCGACGCGGGGGGGGTCGTCCACGCCTACTGGCATGGTCACTGGGGCCCGCACGTGTTCATCGGTCCAGGCCCGTTCTGGTACCCCTACCCGTACGTCGGGCCGCCAGTGGTCGTCCAGCCGGCGTCTCCGGCTCAGGTCCACGCGCAACCGCCGATGCCGGCGCAGCCGGCCTGGCATTCCTGCGGCAAGCCCAAGGGCTCCTCCCCGGACGTCTCACCGTGCCCCGGCGGCTGGACGCAGGTCGCCCCGACGACGAAACCATGGACTCCGTAGGGAGAGAACCCGCCGCGGGTGCACCGCCCCCGGGCCGAACCAGATCCCGCGGCTGGCTGGCCAGCGCGAAGACTACCTGGTCAAGGCCACGCGGGATTACCGCACCGGCGTCGACGGCACCATGATCGACGTCCTGCACGGGATGTCGGGCCGCGACATGCTCGGCCTCGCGCATTATCTGTCGCGCCGGCGGTAGCGGCGAGCATCGTACGGGTCAGCGGGGCCGGCTCGGGGAGGCCGACGCGCCCATCTCGTCGAGCGCGACGGCACGATCCTCTTCCGGCCCGGGGCCCACGAACTACCATTGGCGAATCCGTCGACGCCGGGTACCATCGGGGCGTCTCCGCGTGGGCGAGAGCCCGAGTGACCCTAGACCCGTCATCGAGGAGGGAGAACCGGTGGCCATCAAACTGCCGCAGTCCGTGAAGAAGGTTCTGCAGGACAAGGCCTACGGGCATGTCGTCACTTTCAACGCCGACGGAAAACCGCAGCTGACGATGGTCTGGCTGGACGTCGACGGCGACGAGGTCCTCTTCAACACCGCCGAGGGCCGGCTCAAGCCGAAGAACCTGCGGCGCGACCCTCGGGTCATGATCTCCGTGCAAGACCACAACGATCCTCAGGCCTACATGCTGCTCCAGGGAAAGGCCAGCGTGACCGAGGCCGGGGCAGACCAGCACATCGACAAGCTGGCCAAGCGCTTCCTGGGTGTCGACAAGTATCCGTTCCGCCAGCCCGGGGAGAAGCGGTTGGTCGTGCGGACCAAGGTCGATCGGATCGGCGGCTATGGGCCGAAGATGCAGCCCTGGGCCTGAGCGCCCCGCGAGCCTCGGGCGGCGCTTGAGCTCCTCGCGAGGCGGACGAGCCCATGGGCCGCCTGAGTGAGGGCTCGACGACCGAAGGGGCGGTCCGGGCCGGGCCGGCCTTCGTGTTCGACCTCGACGGCACGCTCGTGGACAGCGTCTACCAACACGTCCTCGCGTGGCGGGAGGCGTTGGAGGAGGCGGGCATCAAGCTGGCGGTGTGGCGCATCCACCGCCGGATCGGGATGAGCGGGGGGCTCTTCGTGAATGCCCTCGCGCGAGAGACCGGGCGCCGCATCACGGGCGAGGAGGCGGCTCGCCTGCAACGACGCCACGCCGAAGCCTACGCGCGCCAGGTGTCGCAGGTTCGGCCCCTCCCGGGGGCGCGGGACCTTCTGGCCCACCTGTCCCAGCTCAGAGTGCCGTGGGCCATCGCCACGAGCGGACGGCTCGAGAGCGCCCGCCCGACGCTGGAGATGCTGGCGGTGGGCGCGGACGTGCCCGTGATCACGCGGGACCAGGTGCAGCGCGCCAAGCCCGATCCAGACCTCTTCCTGACGGCCGCCGAGCGTCTCGGAGTACCGATCGCCGCGTCCGTCGTCGTCGGCGACAGCGTCTGGGATCTCCTCGCCGCCCACCGCGCCCGCGCGCTCGGCGTCGGTCTCCTGTCGGGCGGCTACGGCCAAGATGAGCTCGAGCGTGCCGGCGCCTACCGGGTCTACCAGGATCCCGCGGACCTGCTGGCGCACTTGGACGAGGTAGGGGTCCGGGCCGGAGAGTGACGGCTGGCGACGGCTGATCCTGCGCGGGCGGGGGCAGTCCGATCGAGGGCGGGATCGGGGTCGACGCGGGAGGCGCGGGGCGGGTAGGCAGCCGGCGCGCCCGGCCCCCGGGGGAGATCGACGCGCCCGGGGCGAAGAAGAGTGGACCCGGGTTACTCCGTCGCGCGCGTGTGCGTCGGCTCGCGCCGCCAGCGCCGTGAGTACCCGTCGGCCGCGGCGCCCGGCCCGCGCGGGATGCCCAGTGACGGCGCTCGGATGAGGGACGTCAGGACGCCGGTCAGTCGCGAACCTGAGCCCGCCGGCTCCGGCCGTCAAGCACGGCCTGCACCCTGGTCAGGAGCGCGTCCGGCGCGAAGGGCTTCGGGAGGAACTCCCCGCCGGCGTCCCGGAGGTCGTCTGGCGCGAGCTCGGTCGCCATGTGACCGGACATGTGGAGCACCTTGGCATCCGGGCGCAGCGAGGTGACCCGGCGGCCCAGCTCGATCCCGGTCATGCCCGGCATCACGACATCCGTCAGCAGAAGGTCGATTGGCTCCTGAGAGGCCTCGCAGAGCCGCACGGCTTCGGGCCCGTCGGCGGCTTCCAAGACGGAGTAGCCGTGTTCGACCAGGAGGTCCCGCGCGACTTCGCGGACAGCCTCGTCGTCGTCCACCACGAGGATGGTCGCCGGCCGGTGCGGCGCGGCCGGGCTCGCGGATCCGGCCGCGGCGCGCGAGTCCACCGCCTCCTCGACGCGGGGCAGATGGATCGTGAATGTGCTCCCACGCCCGGGGGCACTCTCGACCGCGATGGAGCCGTTGCTCTGCTTGACGATCCCGTACACCGTGGACAGGCCCAACCCGCTCCCCTGGCCAGGGCCCTTCGTCGTGAAGAACGGCTCGAACACTCGTCCCTGCGTGTCCGCGTCCATGCCGATGCCCGTATCGCTCACCGTCAGCCTGACGTAGGGCCCGGGTCGCAGGCCGGGGTGCTGCCGGGTCAACGCGTCGTCCAGCTCGACGCTGGCCGTCCGCAGCGTGAGCCGGCCGCCTGCCGGCATCGCGTCGCGGGCGTTCACGGCGAGGTTCACGAGCACCTGCTCGATCTGCACCAGATCGGCCTTCACGTGTCCGGGGGCGGGATCGGTCGGAGTCTCTAGCTCGATCTGCTCGCCGATCATTCGGCGAAGCATCGTCGACATCTCGGCGACGACGGCGCTGAGATCGAGCGTTCTCGGCTCAAGCCGCTGCTTGCGGCTGAAGGCCAGGAGCTGGCGGACCAGCGCCGCGGCCCGGTCGGCTGTGCGCTTGATGAGGTCGAAATCGCGCGAGTGGATCGCGTCGGGCCGGAGGCGGCGCCGGAGGAGCTCGCTGCGGCCCTTGATGACGGTCAGGAGGTTGTTGAAGTCGTGGGCGACGCCGCCGGCGAGTTGCCCGATCGCCTCCATCTTTTGCGCCTGACGAATCTGAGCCTCGAGCTGCTCCCGCTCGCTGACGTCTCGGAACGTGACGACCGACCCGACCAGCTCCCCGTCTTTGGCGCGGACCGGCGTGCAGGTGTACTCGACCGGGAAGCTCGTGCCATCCCGCCTCCAAAAGACTTCGTGCTCCCTCCGCTGCATCTTGCCCTCGCGAAATGCGGCGTAGATCGGACACTCCGTCCGCGGGTAGGGCGTCCCGTCGCGCCTCGAGTGGTGGAGTAGCGGGTGCATCGGCCGGCCGACGAGTTCCTCGGGCGGCCATCCGAGCAGGGCCGCGGCCGCCGGGTTGACGAACGTGGCGAGGCCCTCCGGATCTTGGCCGAAGATTCCCTCACCGGCAGACGTGAGGATCAGCTCGTGCTGACGGCTGAGCCGCTCCAGCGCCTCCTGCGCCCGCCTGCGCTCCGTGATGTCGAGAAACGTACCGAGGATGGCGGGCCGTCCGCGCCAGGGAATCATCGACACCAGCACTTCGATCGAGATCGGCGTGCCGTCTTTCGCCACCCCCTGGGTCTCGTAGCGTGTCGGGGCCGGCTCGCCCCGCAGCCGCGCGGCTCGATAGGCCTCGATGCGCCGGCGCTCCTGCGGCGCGATCAAGATCAGGTAGTCTTGGCCGATGAGGTCCTCGGGGCTCGCGTAGCCGAAGATCCGCGCCATCGGTGCGTTGGCGAACTGAACGAGGCGGTCCTGGTGGATGTACATGCCCTGGAGGGACCCCTCGACGAGCACGCGGTACCGCTCCTCGCTCGCCTGCAGGGCGGCCGCGGTGGCCTCCGCCTCTGCGCGGGCTGCCTGCTCCTGTGCGAAGAGGCGCGCATTCCGGAACGCGAGCGCCGCCTGGTCGGCGAATGCCTGCGCCAGGCGAATCTCCTCCTCGGTGAAGAGCCGCCCCTCCCGGTCGCCGATGCCGAGGGCGCCAATCACCTGGTCCCCCGCTAAGAGCGGCACGGCGAGCACGGCGCGGTGGGGCGCGTGCGCCAGACGGTCCCTGGTCTCGGGGGTGAGAGTGATCCGAGGATCCAGCAGAATATTCGGGGTCGCCAGCGGTCGGCGCTCACGGATAGCCAGTCCGGCCAGGCCCGTGCCCCGCGGCAGCTGCGGGACCCAGCGGGTCACGGGGGTCACGCCGGTGGAGAGGGCGACCGACGCGAGGTCCCCGGAGTCGGGCTCCAGTCGATACAGCGCCACCGAGAGCGCGCCCATCAGCGTGCGCAGGCTGTCCGCGATTCGCTGACTGACGAGGTCGGGGTCCAGTTCCTGGGCGAGGACGCGTGCCCCCTCCACGAGCGCCTGCGCGGTTCGACGCCCACGCTCGCTCTCGGCAAAGAGCCGTGCGTTTTCCAGCGCCAGCGCCGCCTGGTCGGCGAAGGCCCCGAGGAGATCGAGTTCGGCGCCGCTCATGACCCGGCCGGGAGCGTCGCCAAGGCTCAGCGCACCGATCGTCGCGCCCCGGACCACCAGCGGCACGCCGACCACGGACCGGTGGCCGGTCTCCCGCGCACGCTCGCGCAGCCAGTCAGGCACCGGAATGGTGGGCTCAGCGAGGAAATCGGGCGACCAGATGGTCCGTCCTTCGCTCACGGCCCGTCCGACGACGCCGTGGCCGGCCGGAAGCACCTTCCCGACCCACTGGCGCGCGTCGCCGCCGCCGGCCACGGCCAGGCAACGGAGGGCGGCCGACTCCGGGACCAGTTGATAGAGGGCCGCGCTCCGGCTGCGAAGAAGCCGCATCACCGCGTCGACGATGAGGTAGGTGACCCGGCCCGGATCGAGCGTACCGACCAATTCCCGACCCACTTCGGCGAGAGCGGTGGCGGCCTCCACTGCCCGCCCGAAATCGGACAAGGGCGGAGACGTCTGCGCTGCCTGGCGAGGGGACCGCTTCCGCGTGTTCGGGGATCGCCGCGTCATGCGGCAGACGCCGCGCGACGCCCGAGGCGTGTCCGCTCCTCCCGTGTCCGCGGCGCAGGGAGCGAGATGGCCGTCTCGAGCACGGCCGTCCCACGGTTCGAAACCGGGAAGGACGGCGGACCGGCAGGACGGGCGAACTCCGCTCTCACGTGGTTCTCCCTGCGATTATAAGGAGTGCGGGACGTTTTCCAAAATGCCCCGCGCACCCAGTCCTCCTTTTGCATCGAGGGCTCATCTCCAGTGAGCGGTCAGCTCAGACCGACGCGATGTCGCGCGTGAGGACGAGCGCGTGAGCGGATAGGGGCATGGCCCTCGGCCGTGGAGAAAGGGATGCGCCAGGCTGGCCCCCGTCCTGGGCCTGTCGAGCGGGTCCTGGGTTCCGAGGGCCCCGAGCGATCGAAGCCGGCGATGGGCCTACCGCCCGCCGGGGGCGGGGTCCTCAGCGAGCACACACGCCCCACGTCAAGAGGAGCCGGCTACCGGCGCCTCCCGGGGGAATCTTCGTCGGCGCCCCGTGCCGGGACACTCGGTACCTGAGGGCCCAACCGTCGGGGGATCTGGTCGAGGCGGCGGAAGAACACTGGTGTCTTCGTCGCACGCCCGCGCGGTGTGGTCAGGGAGATTCTCGAAGATCCCGGCTCTCGTCGGCCTCGAAATCGTAGCCTCGAAATCGTAGTTGACTTGACGCTCGCGCGGACGTAAAAACTGACTCCTCGTGGGGGACACGCGCGGGCGGATGAAACGCTCACGACACGACGCTCTCGGGAGTCGACATGGCCGGAAGTGATCGCCTCCTCAACTACATCGCCGGCGAATGGCGGCCGTCGTCCGCGGCCGAGTATCTGGACGTCGTCAACCCCGCCACGGTCGAGGTCCTCGGCCGAGTGCCGCTGTCGCCGGCGGCCGAGGTGGATCAGGCCGCCCGCGCCGCCTCCGCCGCCTTCCCCGGCTGGCGCCGCATACCCGCGAGCGAGCGCGCCCAGTACCTGTTCAAGCTGAAGGGGCTCCTGGAAGAGCACTTCGAGGACCTGTCCCGCACGATCACCGAGGAGTGCGGCAAGACCCTGGACGAGGCGCGGGGGGAGATGCGCCGGTCGATCGAGAACGTGGAGGTCGCCTGCGGCATCCCGACCCTGATGCAGGGCTACAACTCGGAGGACATCGCGAGCGGGATCGACGAGTTCATGATCCGGCAGCCGGTGGGGGTAGCGGCCGTGATCGCGCCGTTCAACTTCCCCAGCATGATCCCGTTCTGGTTCATGCCCTACGCCCTGGCCTGCGGAAACCCCTATATCGTCAAGCCATCGGAGCGGGTGCCGGTCACGATGCAACGGGTGTTCCAGCTCCTGGACCAGGTCGGGTTCCCTCGGGGCGTGGTGAGCTTGGTGCACGGCGCCCGGGCCGCGGCCGATGCGATCCTGGACCACCCGGCCGTCCGGGCGATCAGCTTCGTGGGTTCGACGGCGGTGGCCAGGTACGTCTACGCGCGAGCGGCGGCGAACGGCAAGCGGATCCAGTGCGGGGGCGGCGCCAAGAATCCGATCGTCGTGCTCCCCGACGCGGACCTCCCCATGACGACGCGGATCACCGCCGACAGCGCCTTCGGCTGCGCGGGCCAGCGGTGCCTCGCAGCCTCCCTGGCGGTGACGGTCGGTGAGGCGAAGAAGCCGTTCACCCAGGCGATCGCCGAGGCGGCCGCCACTCGCGTGGTGGGCTATGGGCTGGCGGGAGGCGTCCAGATGGGGCCGGTGATCAGCCACGAGAGCAAGCGACGCGTGGAGCAGCTGATCGGGCAGGGCGCCGGCGAGGGTGCGGAGGTTCTGGTGGATGGCCGGGGGGCCCGCATCCCGGGCTACGAGGCGGGGTCCTTCGTGCGCCCGACCGTCCTCCGGGGCCTGCCGCCGGGCAGCGAGGTGGCGCGGACCGAGATCTTCGGGCCGGTCCTTGGCCTCATGCACGTCGACACGATCGACGAGGCGATCGAGTTGGTGAACGGGGCTCGCTACGGCAACATGGCGTGCGTGTTCACCCAGAACGGGGCGGCGGCCCGCCGGTTTCGCTACGAGGCCGAGGTCGGCAACGTGGGCATCAACGTCGGGATCGCGGCGCCGATTGCCTTCTTCCCGTTCAGCGGCTGGAAGGAGAGCTTCTTCGGCGACCTGCATGGGCAGGGGTTGGACGCGGTGGAGTTCTTCACGCAGAAGAAGGTCGTCGTCGAGCGCTGGCCAAAGGAATGGTCCCGCGCCTTCTGAGCGACTCTCCGCCGCGTGGCGCGAGGGCACGAGCGCCTCACGGCTCCGCCGACCCCCCTCACGGAGTCCGAATCTCGACGCCGATTCCCGCTTTGCCAGCAGGCCCCCCCGGGTCTACGAGTCCGATCGGGCCCGGGCCCGATCCTGGCGCTCTGATCGAGACCGTCACGCGACACCGGGAGGTGTGGAATGACGCGCCGGACCTTCGTCAGGAATGTCAGCGCAGGCATCGCCGCGAGTACGGTCAGCGGGGCCCCCGGCGTCTCGCGCGCCGCGGCCAGGGGCGGGAAAGGCCTGTTCGAGATCAAGCGGGTCGCTGACGGGGTATACCTCGCGGCGGCGGCCCCCGTCTACAAGGTAAACTCGAACGCGGCCATCATCGAGAACGAGGACGGGCTCCTCGTCGTTGATACGCACTCGAAACCGTCCGCGGCCCGCGCGCTGGTCCAGGAGCTCGGGGAGATGACCGCGAAGCCGGTCCGGTACGTGGTGAACACGCACTTCCACTTTGATCACTGGCAGGGCAACGAGGTCTACCCGGCGGCCTATCCCAACGTCGAGGTCATCACGACGGAGATCACCCGCGAGGCGCTGCTGAGCAGGGGCGTCCCCAGGATCCGGGATCAGATCCGGACGATGCCCGGCGAGATCGCCAAGCTGAAGGCGGAGTTGGCGGCCGCCCCGACGGCGGGCCGGCGCGCCGAGCTTCAGGCGAACCTCCAGCAGGCCGAGGCTTACCTGGAGGAGGTCAAGGGGCTCAGCCCGGCCCTCCCCACGATGGCCTTTGAGCAGACGATGCGGCTCATCAAGCGCGATCGCGAGATCGAGCTCCTCCACCTCGGCCGAGCCCACACCGACGGTGACCTGTTCGTGTTCCTGCCTCGAGAGAAGGTCGTCGTCACCGGGGATGCGGTAATCGGCTGGACCCCCTTCATGGGCGACGGCTACCCGGAGGACTGGGTCCGAACGCTCCAGAAGCTCGAGCAGCTCGACTTCACCCACATGATCATGGGGCACGGGGACGTTGCCGGGAAGGAGTGGCTGCGGTTCTTCCGGGGCTACATCGCGGAGCTGATCGAGGCGGTGCGCCGCGAGGCCGCGGGCGGCGCGTCGCTGGACGAGATCAAGGCGCGCGTCCCCAACCACCTCGCGGCCAAGTACGAGCAGGGACTGTCGACGTACGGGGACTACCGGCCCTGGAGGCGCCTCGTGCTGACCAACATTGAACGGGTTTACGCGACGGCCCTCTGACGACCGGGCGCCCTTGAGCTCGCGGAGTCCTGGGACGTCCAGGCGGCGGCCCCCTCACATCGAGCCCGGTGAGACCTCTCACGTCGGTCGCCGCCGCAGGGCTCTGGCTGTTGCCGGCAGCACGCCGTGCCTGCCTCATAATCTCGGGCGATCGGCGACACGATCCTGACGCGTCTGGGACGAAGGGCCCGGTCCCAGGGAGACGACCCGAGGCGACCCGAGACCACGAGCGAGGCGGGCGGGCGACCTCCGTGTGACCAGGATGGAGCTCTCCGCGACGGGGGGGATGTTCGAGACGACTCGGTGTCTGGGCCGGGCGGCGGGCGGCGCGGGAGGCGCCGTGGCTCCGAGCGGACCGGACGCCGTGAGGCGGCGGCCGCGGCTCCCCGCCGGCGCTGCTTGACTCACCTCTCGAGCGGCGGGATGCTCACGCGGAATGAAGGTGCTGTTGCATTGCCGCGCGGGGGTCACACCAGCCCGCTTCACGGCCGCCCTCGCCGGCCAGATCCGCGCCGGCCACCACAAGGCCTGGGAGGTGGTCCGGGCACGTCCGCTGACCATCCGCCACAAGGGCCGCTTCAGGAGTGTGGTGACCGTGAGACCGGCTCGGGGGCGCCACTCGGCCGACCACCCCGCGCCGGACGTGATCGCGAGCATGACGGGTAAGGACGCCGGCTTCGTCCTGCGCTACTTCGTGGGGCTTGTGGCGATGAAGCTAGGCGCCCAGGTCACGGGAGTCTACGTCCCCATCGACAAGCCGTGACGCTCGGAGCCGGCGTGCCGGAGAGTCCTTGAGGGCTTCTCCGCTGCCGGTTTCCCGCGTCCGCGAGGTCGGCCTGGGCGCCGCCGCGACGAGGGCGTGGGTGTCCCGCGCGGCGCCGATACTCGCCTTTCTGCCCTGCCTCGCTGTCCCTCGCGTCACGAGGAGGAGCACATGAAACGGCCTATCCTGCTCGCCGGCTTCTTCCTGACGGTGGGAATCGTCCTCGGCGCATCGTGCGGGCGCGGTCTGAGCGCACAGCCGCCGCCGGCGAAGTTTACGGAATTGCTTCGAGCCGAGTTAGCCGGGATCGAGGGAAAGGAGGCCGTCATCGGGCTCGCAGAGATTGCGCCGGGCGCGAAGCCGGGCAGACACTACCATCCCGGCGACGAGTTCTTCTACCTGCTGGAGGGCTCCTTCACGTGGGCGGAAGACGGGAAGGCCCCCCAAGTAGTGAACGCGGGTGATCTGCGGCATCAGCCGGCGCGACGCGTCGCGGAAGCCAAGAACATCACTGCTCCCGTGAGGGCGCTCGTGTTCCTGGTGCACGAGAAGGGCCAGCCGCTCAGGGTCGCGGTCGAAGAGTAGAGGGACGCTGTCGTCCACATGACGGCGCCGTTCAGGCGTCGTCTGCCCGGCGCCACGCGCCGCCCCCGACAAGCGGCACGCGGGCCCCCGTGACCTCCTGACGCGGGGTATCGTCGATGCGCCGCTCGATCGTCGTCGCCCCTCCTCCTCGTCATGGCCAGCGGGTTCGGCTGCGCTGGCACGACGGCCACGTCGTGCCTCGTTCGACCCCGCCCGGGGGACGTCCGTCTGGAGCTCGGCAGGGTTGCCTGTTCGCATCCGGACGCCTCCCACTGAGACCCCACGGCTGGCGGTCGGCGGCCTCGCCCGCCAGGGCCACCTTCCGTCGTTCGCCGAGAACTTACGCCAACGCCGGGGTCGGCGGTGAGTCTTCGAAGAGCCGCGTCGGGGCCTTCCCCTAGAAATCACGGCCGGAGCCGAGCGTGGCCCTGCTCCGTGGCGATGCACGGTCCGTCAGGTCACGGGGGGCCCCGGTGTTGGGATGGTGACCGGCCGCTCATACGCTGACACTCCTGCCGACCACCAAGTCTTCGTGGGCGCGAACGTTACCGCTCGGCACCGTTCTTGCTGTTCGTCGGACCGCTCAGACGTTCGACGCGCCGGAACTCGCGCGCGCGGTAAATCGGACCAGGCCGCCGGCGGCAGCTGCCGCACGGCGGCGGGAGGAGTCGGCACATGACACGGATCGCGCTGCTCAGTGGTGTGCTTCTGCTGCCGCTCGCGACGATTGCGGCGGCCCAGACCAGGACGTCGCCGTCGGCCAAGACCCCGACGGCGACCCCGTCGAATCCGAGCCCGGGCGGGTACGCGAAGCTGACGCCGGGCAATCAAAGGATCGTCGACGCGCTCTACAAAGCCCAGAGGACGTCGGCCGCCGGCAGCATGGGCACGGCGACCGGCTATACGCGAGACCAGATCGCCGCGATGAAGCAGAGCGGTCTGGGCTGGGGCCAGGTGTTCCAGCGGCTGAGGGCCCAGGGGCTCGTGAGGGAAAAGAGCCTCGGGCAGGTCCTGAGTCAGTCCAACACCGGAGAGTCCGGCACCTCGAACACGGCGGTCGTGGCGGCGGCGCGCGGGAAGAGCCCGACGGTGAGCACGAGGCGCGGGACGTCCTCGGCGTCACCCCGCTAGAGGTTGCCCCCGCGGCCGGGAGTGTCTCGGACGCGGTGTGAGCGGCACGGGTGGCGGCGCGGCCCAGGTGGGCAGCCGCCTCCCGACCCTGGCCGTCCAACGGAGAGCTGCCTGCCCGAACAACCCTCGGTCCGGCGGCCGCGCGACGAGCGCCGTCCCGGCCGCGCGGCCGATCGATCCGGACCGTACTGACGGCCCGAACCGAGGCTGGGGCCGGGGCCCGCGGCTCTGCCGGGGGCGACCACTCGATTCGACCGGGCGAGGTCCGCGGCGAGTGCTCACTCGCCACGGACCGTCAGTCGACGCAGCGCGGCCCCGCCGCCGCCGCACCGCCCGAGTGTCAGACCGCGGCCGAGGACCGACGCCCTGAGAGCCGCTCGACCGGGAGTTCTTCCTTCGTCTCCAGGCCGATGACGTTGCCGCGCTGATGGCGGATCGTCGCGACGCAGCGAACCTCGGCGCGGGGGTCGGGAGTCACGGCCACACGGTACGCCTCGCCGAGTTTGACCACCGGTCCGGACGTGAGTCTCGACTGCACGAGGCACATGCCGTGTAGGCCGACGTCCACGGCGCGCCCGAACAGGGAGCGGTTCTGGGTCAACCACACACGAACCGGGACCGAGCACGGATACCTCGGATAGCGACGGCGCTCGACCATCACATTCTCCCCCTCCGGGTACCTCCGGCCCTGACCGCCCCCGCCGCCGGGAGCAGGCATCCGTCGACCGGACGGTGCCGAGCCTCTCCCGGTGGTGCGAGTGCGGCGAGGGTCGACGACGCGGCCGTCTTTAGAGCCGACACCGCGCGTCCCGCTCAAGG
>Ga0066709_100002549_pt1 | contig 13354 bp, 10 predicted proteins | sample GraSoiAngelo_158_FD_79665 | JGI IMG/M metagenome (GOLD analysis project Ga0066709, IMG submission 79665) | Grasslands soil microbial communities from the Angelo Coastal Reserve, California, USA - 14_1009_16_30cm | ecosystem: Environmental > Terrestrial > Soil > Grasslands | place: USA... | reverse complement strand
TGGCGCGGAAGGAGATCCCGGCGAGAACGACCCCCTTTGGTCGCCTTACGCGCCGAAGAAAGCGCGTACGCAATCGGTTGAAGCGCCGCATGTCGCTATGACGGAGAATGCCGCGCCGATTGCACCTCCTGGCGGCCTGGAATCTCTGCGCGAACATTCGGAGCGCCATGCTCTCGACGGCGAATTAGATACCCTGCTTCAACCCGCTCATCCGCACAGTCAGCAACCCGAGCACCCGGTCGCCGCACGCCGCGATGAGACCATTCGCGACCTCAAGCGGCTTGAAACGACGCTTCGCCGGATTCAGCGCGAGGAAGTCGCCGCGCGAATTCCTCGCGCCGCGCAGCTACCGCCGGTGCCGGGGCTGGTCACACCCGATGCAAGCCGCCGTCGTCGCGGCCGCGAGCTGCCGGACTTTCCGTCGCCGCGCTCGCTGGAGCCAGAACGCATGCCGCCTCCGCCGACGAGGTCGCGCCGTGACAAGCTCCGCGCTCCGCTCGTCATCTTGGTCGCGAGCATCTTCGCGATCCCGATCGGATATTACTTTTCGACGGGCGGTTGGAGCCCGTCCTCACGGCCTTCGCCTGGACCGCAAACCGCCTCGCTCGGTCTGCAACCTAATGCACCGCCGTCGTCCATCGTCCAACAGGAAGTCCCACCGACGATCGCCCGAGACGATGATCGCGGGATGTTGGCTCCGAGCGAGACATCCTCCCAGCCTCCACGGAGATCATCCGAAGGTGAAACCGTGGTCATGCTGCAGCCGAGCGCGGCCGACGATCCGGCCATTCGTATGCTTGACCCAGGGGTGATCAAGCTTCTCATGAGACAAGGCGAACAATTGATCGCAGCGGGCGACGTGGTTACGGCGCGAACGGTATTTCAACGAGCCGCGGAGGCCGGCAATGCCGATGCTGCGATCGCATTGGGAGCGACTTACGATCCCAATGTGCTTGCGAAGCTCGGCGTAGTGGGCGTGAGCGCCGACGTGGGAAAAGCACGAAGCTGGTATCAAAGGGCTGAGACCCTCGGCTCACCGGACGCAAGAGGGCGGCTCAACGTTCTGGCAGATCGCTAGTCGGGATGTACAGTCCCGTGTTCTGAGCCTGCTTTTGCGTTGCGCAGGCGGCCGCGACAAGGCCGAAGCTCATGCCGCGGCCCAAAAAATTGACTCCGTGATGCGACCTTCTTTGAGGTCGAACAGTTGCTTGCGATAGACCTCGAGTACGAACAGGCGAATCGTTGACGAAAGATTGTCGTGCTGGCGCTCGGAATCGATCGTCGCGACCAGATCCGAGAGGGTAACATTCCGCGCCTTGGCGATTTCCTTTAGCGCGTTCCAGAACGCATCTTCGAGACTGACGCTTGTCTTGTGGCCAGACACGACGATGGACCGCTTGACGACCAGAGACCCCATGAGAAACCCCCCATTGGCTGTAGTAAACTCCTGACATGGGAATAGAAAACTTGTCCCGCACTGTGGCCGCCTAAAAAGAATTCTGGAGCGTTGCAAAAATCACACAGATCTCCCCATCACTAGTCGACGGCATTCGGCTTCGGCTGAAATAGAACACAGGTGGTTTGCGCGATCGCCGAACCGGAGGGCCACTAGCCCCTAACCGCGGCAGGGCACCGGCCTCTCCCGGCACCTGCCCTTTCGTCATCAGAACGCAAGCGAGGCTTCGCCGTGCACCCCGTAACGCTCAATCCATCAAGCTTTTTCCGGCGCATTCCACTCGCGCCGCACCAGATGCGCGACCGCCTCACCCGCAATGAAGACGCCATCGTCCTTTGTCACCTCGGCGTTCCGCGCCTCGATCGGGAGCAATGGTCGCTGACGATCGACGGCCTGGTCGAGCGTCCGCTGACGCTCCGATTCAATGACCTCGAGCGCTACCCGAAGGCTCTGGTGACAAGCTTTCATCAATGCGCCGGCAACCCGTTGCGACCGTTCGAGCCGACGCGGCGCGTCTGCAACATCACCTGGGGCGGCGTCCGACTGGCCGACCTGCTTGCCGATTGTCGGGTGACGCCGCGCGCCGAATACGTTTGGTCCTATGGCGCGGATTTCGGCGAATTCGACGGAGTTGGCATCGACGCTTATGTCAAGGATCTCCCGATCGCGCGCCTCGAGGCGGACGCCTTGGTCGCTTATGAGATGAACGGCGATGCGCTCCCCGCCGAGCATGGCTTTCCGGCCCGCTTGGTAGTGCCCGGCTTTTACGGAACCAACAGCGTGAAATGGCTCACAAGGGTGACGCTCGCCGAAAGCCGGGCGTCGGGGCCGTTCACCACCCGTTGGTACAACGACCCGGTGCTCGACGACACCGGCCGCGAAACCGGCAAGACCAAGCCGGTTTGGTCGATCGCACCGGAATCACTCATCGTGTCCCCGGCGCCCCACGAGATTGTCGAGCGCTCGCTCGAGCAGCAGATTTGGGGTTGGGCCTGGGCCGACGGCGGCGTTGAGAGCGTCCACGTCCGGCTCGAGGATGAGGCAGCTTGGCTGCCGGCCGAGCTCGAGCCCGCGCGCGGACGCGAATGGCAGCGCTTCTCGATAGTTTGGAGGCCGCGGCACCCGGGGACAGTGGTTCTGGCTTCACGAGCGAAAGCGAACAACGGCGCGCGCCAACCGGTATCCGGGCAACGCAACGCGATCTACAGCGTGCCCGTGACCGTGATCTGACTGCACTATTGCTTGAGCCGATAGCCGGTCTTGAAGATCCACCATATTGTCGCCAGGCAGATGGCGAGAAACAGGATGGTCATCGCCAAGCTCAGGCCCACGCTCACATCGGCGGTCTCGAAGAAACTCCAGCGAAACCCGCTGATCAGATAGACCACCGGATTACACAAAGCGACCGTCTGCCAAGCCGGAGGCAGCACGTTCACCGAGTAGAAGGTGCCGCCCAGAAACGTCAGCGGCGTGATGATCAACAGCGGCACGACCTGCAGCTTCTCGAATCCGTCGGCCCAGAGTCCGAGGATGAAGCCGAACAGACTGAAGCTCACGGCGGTCAGGAGCAGAAATGCGACCATCCAGACCGGATGCGCGATATGCAGCGGGACGAGCAGCCATGATGTCGCCAGCACGACCAGACCGAGGATGACCGATTTGGTGGCGGCCGCTCCGACATAGCCGAGCACGACCTCGAAAGAGGAAACCGGGGCCGACAGGATTTCGTAGATCGTGCCCGTGAACCTGGGAAAGTAGATGCCGAATGATGCATTCATGACGCTCTGCGTCAGCAGCATCAGCATAATCAGTCCCGGGACGATGAAGGCGCCGTAGCTCACTCCGTCCATCTCGCTGACTCGCGAGCCGATCGCCGCGCCGAAGACCACGAAGTAGAGCGAAGTGGAAACCACCGGCGAGACGATGCTCTGCAGCAACGTGCGTCCGGTGCGCGCCATTTCGAAAGCGTAGATCGCGCGTACGGCCCTGAGGTTCATTGTCTTTGTCTCACCAGATCGACGAAGATGTCTTCGAGCGAGGTTTGCGTCGTGTGCAGGTCGCGGAACCGGATACCTGCGACGCTGAGGTCCTGGAGCAAGGCGGTGATACCGGTGCGCTCGCCTTGGGTATCGTAGGTGTAGATGATTTCGTCGCCGCCGGGCGCAAGCGTCAGCCGATGGCGGGCGAGCGCCTCCGGTATGGCGTCGAGCCGCTTTTGCAGGTGAAGCGTCAGTTGCTTCTTGCCGAGCTTGCGCATGAGCTCGGCCTTGTCCTCGACCAGAATGATTTCGCCCTTGTGCATCACGCCGATGCGGTCGGCCATCTCTTCGGCTTCGTCGATATAGTGGGTCGTCAGGATAATGGTCACGCCGTCGGCGCGCAGCGCCCGCACCATGTCCCACATGTCCTTGCGCAGCTCGACGTCGACGCCGGCCGTCGGCTCGTCGAGAAAGAGGATCTGCGGCTCGTGCGCGAGCGCCTTGGCGATCAGCAGCCGCCGCTTCATGCCGCCGGACAGCGTCATGATCTTGCTGTCCTTCCTCTCCCACAGCGACAACTCTTTGAGCACCTTTGCGATATAGTCGGGATTGCGCGGTTTGCCGAACAATTCGCGGCTGAACGAAACCGTGGCCCAAACCGTTTCGAACGCATCGGTCGTGAGTTCCTGCGGGACAAGTCCGATCATCGACCGGGTGATCCGGTAATCTCGGCCGATGTCGTAGCCAGCGACCGAGACGCTCCCCTCGGTCAACGTCACGATCCCGCAGATGATGTTGATCAGGGTCGTCTTGCTGTCGCTGTTGGGGCCGAGCAGTGCGAAGATCTCTACGCGGCGAATGTTGAGGATGACGTGCTATGGGTCTCGCAAGCCGGAGGCGTAAGTCTTCGAAACGTTTGTGACCGACAGGATGGGCTGCATGGGGAAGCAACGGCTGCGCGCCCAGCGATGGCCGACGCAGTAGCGTATATAAGGCCGAATGTGGCGGATGGAGGGACGGGGCTTGCGCCAGCCATCGTGAGTGCAAGGAGCACTGCTTTCGGGAGAATTTGCGGTAGGCCTAAGGCGTCCTTCGCCCCCGCAGCTCGTCGATCGCGGCGAGCACCCGCTCTGGGTGGAGAAATCCTCCGGTTCTATGAGGCTAGCATCTTGTTGACAGCCACGGCCAAAATTGGCCAGCGTCAGCAAGTCGCGCCAGAGATTTTCGCTCGGCGCGAAGCGTTGATGTGTCCATGAATCTTGCACTGTGGCTCGAACGCGCGGGGAAGAGTCATCCGGCCAGCCCGGCCGCGGCGCTGGGCGAGCGAGTGATCCTCGATTATGGCGCGCTCGCCACGCGAGTCGCGCGGCTTGGCGGCGCGCTGCACACGAGTTGCAAGCTTGCCCCCGGCGACCGCGTCGCGATCGCTGCAAAGAATTGCGACGGCTATCTCGAAACGCTCTACGGGATTTGGCACGCGGGCCTCGCCGCCGTGCCCGTCAATGCCAAGCTGCACGGCGCCGAGATCGGCTACATCCTCGAACATTCCGGCGCTCGCATATGCTTCGTCTCGTCCGATCTCGACGCGGAAATCGCCCCGTTCGCGCCCAGCTTGCTCGAGAAGCTGATCGTCATCGGCAGCTCGGACTACGAGCGGCTGTTCGCAGCGGATGCGATTTCGGCGGTTACCCGCGCGCCGGAAGACCTGGCCTGGCTCTTCTACACATCGGGGACGACCGGGCGGCCCAAGGGCGCAATGCTCACCCATCGCGTGCTCGCGGTGTTAAGCCATGCCTATACGGCAGAGGTCGATCCGGTCATGGCGGGCGACGCCATCCTGCATGCGGCGCCAATGAGCCACGGCTCGGGCCTCTACATCATGGCGCATGTGGCGCGGCTCGGCATCAACGTCGTTCCGGAATCCGGTGGCTTTGAGCCGCCCGAAATTTTTCGCCTGTTCGACCGTTGGCCGCGCGCCTCCATGTTCGCGGCGCCGACCATGATCAAGCGGCTGGTCGATGCGGCGAGCGACTGCGACCCGCAGAACATTCGCACCATCATCTGGGGCGGCGCGCCCATGTATGTCGAGGATGCGCTGCGCGCGCTCGACCGTTTCGGCCCGCGGCTTGTTCAGATCTACGGGCAAGGCGAGAGCCCGATGACGATCACTACGCTCTCGAAACAGGACATCGCGGACCGCAATCATCCGCGCTGGCAGGCAAGACTCGCCTCCGCTGGCCGCCCGTATGCCTGCGTCGAGGTGGCCGTCGTGGATAGCGAGGACCGCGCGTTGCCTATTGGAGAAACAGGTGAAATTGTCTGTCGCGGAGATGTGGTGATGCCGGGATATTGGCAGGATCCGCAATCCTCCGCCGCCACTTTGCGCAACGGATGGCTGCATACGGGGGATGTCGGCAGCTTCGATTCCGACGGGTACCTGACGCTCAAGGACCGATCCAAGGACGTCATCATCAGCGGTGGCTCCAACGTCTATCCGCGCGAGGTCGAGGAGGTGTTGCTCAAGCACGCGCGCGTGCGAGATGTCTCCGTCATCGGACGGCCGGACCGCGAATGGGGCGAGATCGTCGTTGCCTACGTCGTCGGCGACGCACCTGCCGGCGAAGTCGACCAGCTTTGCCTTGATGCAATCGCCCGCTTCAAGCGTCCGAAGGACTATGTCTTCATCGACGCCTTGCCAAAGAACAATTACGGGAAAATTCTCAAGACCGAGTTACGTGCAATGGATGCGAAGCGAATAAGGGACATGATCGTTTGCGAGGAAAAGTAGGGGCGATCGTATAATGGCTCCCAAGCGGTTCTGGGCGGAGCTCAAATCGAGCGAATTCGCCACACTCGATCCCAATTCCACCGTGGCGATCTTGCCGGTCGCCGCAACCGAGCAGCATGGCCCGCATCTTCCGGTCATGACCGATACTGCGATTGGCGAGGGGCTGATCAGGACTGTGCTCGCGCGCTTGCCCGACGATCTCAACGTGCTGGTCCTGCCGATCCAGACGATCGGGAAGTCAGACGAGCATCTGCGCTCCCCCGGCACCATTACGCATTCGGCGGAGAATCTCGTGCGCAGCTGGTTCGAGATCGGCGAGAGCGTGCACCGCGCCGGCTTGCGCAAGATGGTCATCGCCAGTTCGCACGGCGGGAACATCGATGTGATCGGCATTCTCTCGCGCGACCTGCGCGTGCGGTTCGGAATGCTGGTGGTGACCACGCACTGGGAGCGCTTCGGTCTGCCCACAGAGCTCTATTCGGCCTTCGAGCTGAGCCACGGCATTCACGGCGGCGACGTCGAAACCTCGCTGATGCTGTACTTCCGGCCCGATCTCGTCGACATGAGCAAGGCGAAGCACTTTCCGTCGAAAGCCACCGAGATGGAGAAGAGCTATTCGCATCTGCGGCCCATTGGCCAGCATGGCTTCGGGTGGATCGCGCAGGACATCAATCCCGACGGCGCCGCGGGCGACGCCTCCTCGGCAACCGCGGAGAAGGGCCGCCTGACCGCGGAGCATCAGGCTGACGGTTTCATCGCCCTGCTGCGTGACGTAGCGCGATTTCCGCTGAGCGAGCTGGCCTAATTAGCGCTTCACCGCCTCGCGCCAGTTCGTGCTGCCGGTGCGGGCGATGAGCGCGGCCACGTCGACCTTCTCCTCGCCGGGAACACGAATGCGCTTGAAGGTCATCTCGGCGGCCGACAATGGCTTGGTCGCATCGAGCCCCATCTTGGCGCCGACGCCATTGCGGGTCGAGGGATCGAGCTTGGAGCCTTGGCTCTCCGGCACGACTACGAGATCGCGGTCAGCCTGAAAGCGCGTCGCCACCGCCCATTCGACCTCCGCGGGATTGTGGATGTCGACGTCCTCGTCCACGACGATCACGTGCTTGACGTCGTAGTGCCCGGCAAAGGCGCCGAGCATGATGTTCTTCGCCTCGCCTTCTTGGCGTTTGCGAATCTGGACGTAGAGGTGATAGCGGCACACGCCGCCGTGGGAGAGATGCACGTCGCGCACGTTGGGAAAGGATCGCTGCAGATGGGCGAGCAGTGTCGCCTCACGCGGAATCGCCCCCAACAGCAGGTGCTCCAATCCACCGCCAACGATGGTATGGAAGATCGCGTCCTTGCGGTGAGTAACCGCGTCGATCTCCATGACGTGCCGTTCGCCGCGCTCGCCGTAATATTGCGGGAATTCCCCGAACGGTCCTTCCAGCTCGCGCACGCCGGGCAGCAAGCGACCTTCGATCACGATCTCGGCGTCCGCCGGCACGCGCAAATCGCTGGTCACGCATTTGACGACAGATAAGGGCCGCCGATGCAGCGCACCGGCAATCTCCAGCTCGTCGACATCGATCGGAGCGATGGCTTGGGACGCAAGCAGCGTCAGCGGGTCAATGCCGACGACGATCGCCGCCTCGAGCGGACGGCCACCCTGCTCCGCCATCTCGAAGAACATGTGGGCGTGCCGCGGCAGAAGCAGCACGCCGAGACGGCTGGGCCCATGCAACTGGCAGCGGTGAATCGAGACGTTCTGGGCTCCAGTGCGCGGATTGCGGGTGATTATCAGGCCGGCGGTGACGTAAGGGCCGCCGTCGTGCTCGTTATGGGTGGGAAGCGGCAGCAGCCGCGCGAGGTCCACGTCCCGATGCACGACCTCGTGCACCGGCGCCGAGGTGGTCTCCCGCCACGGAATCGGATGCAGCGCCGCGTCGCGAAAGCGCGAGAGCACCTCGCCCGTCTCCACGCCCATGGCGTCAGCCATCCAGGCGCGGTCGGAAACGAGGCCGGACACGACGGGGATCGGGTGTCCGCCCGGACGCGGAAACAGCGTAGCCCGCACTCCATCGAGCCGCTTGGCAATGGCCGCCAACTCGAAACGCAGGCCGATACCCGGCCCGAGGACCACGAGCCGATCGCGCGCCGCGAGATGGTCGAGCCAATCCCGCAATGAGCGGACCGGCTGCGGGGTATTGTCGCCATATGCGCGTGGAGCCTCGCGGCTACTCGCGTCTTGGAGCGCGTTGCGGATTTGGGTCATACTCATCTCGATGCGAACGGCTGTGCACAGATGTACCATTGCCGAGACACGCGGCCAACTCGCGCCGCGCCCCCTCTGGCCGAGGAGGATCGGTGCGGCGGATGATCGCCCCGGCACATCGATCGAACCGAGAGGGCACCGCGATGCTTGATCTCGGCACGAGCTTTCTCGCGAGCGTCGCGCGCGATCCGGAGGCGCTGGCGATCGTCGATGGCGACGTCCGGCTGACCTACGGCGCCTGGTACGAGAAGATTTCGGCGCTCGTCGCCGGCTTCGACGGGCTTGGGCTCAGGCGAGGCGACCACCTCGTCACCGTGCTGCAGAATCGCTGGGAAGCAGCGACTATCCACTGGGCGTGCCAATTCGCCGGCATCATCATCACGCCGCTCAATTGGCGCTCGACCGCCGAGGACCTCGATTTCTGCCTGGACGACGCCGAGGCGAAGGCGATCGTTTACGAAGAAGTCTCGGCCGCCGCCGCGCGGTCATCCAAGCAGGCGCACGCACGTCGTTGCATCGCCTTGGGCAAGACGCGCTCGCAGGATCTGTCCTTCGACTCGCTGACCGGCGCCGGCGCGGGCGGCGTTCGCCCGCGCGTTGACGCCGAAGCCTGGTCGGTGATGCTTTATACCTCCGGCACCACCGCACGCCCGAAGGGCGTGCCGCGCCGCCAGCGCGCCGAGCGCGCCGCGGCGCTTGCCCATGTCGCGCAGAATCTCTACGCCGCGCACGAGCGCACGCTCGGCGCCATGCCGCTCTACCACACCATGGGGGTGCGCTCGCTCCTGGCCATGTCGCTCGTCGGCGGCGCCTTCGTCTGCCTGCCGCGCTTCGAGGCAGCACACGCGCTCGAGCTGATCGCCGCCGAGCGTATTACCAACCTTTATCTGGTGCCGACGCTCTATCACGACCTCTTGCATCATCCGCGGTTCGAGGCGACCGACGTGAGTTCGGTGCGCAAACTCGGCTTCGCGGGGGCGCCGATGACCGAGGGCCTACTCAACAGCCTGAAGGCCGCGTTCAAGCCGGAACTCTTCGTCAATCACTACGGCTCCTCCGAAATCTACACCTTCACCATCGACCAGAATGCACCAGCAAAGCCCGGCTCGGCCGGCCGCGCAGGCATCAACCAGATGATCCGCGTGGTGCGGCTCGGCGCCGCCTCGCCCGACCACATCGCCGCGCCCGGCGAAGAAGGTGAAATTATCGCCCTGCTGCAAGGCGACGAATCGTTCGAGGGCTATTGGCGGCGGCCGGATGCGGACGCGAAGGCTTTGCGTGACGGCTGGTATTTCACCGGCGACACCGGATATTTCGATGGCGACGGCGATCTCTTCGTTACCGGCCGCGTCGACGACATGATCATCAGCGGCGGGGAGAATATCTCGCCGGTCGAGATCGAAAGCTGCTTGTCGCTGCATCCCGCCGTATCGGAGGTGGCCGTAGTCGGGCTCGCGGACGAGCGCTGGGGCAAGATCGTGGCCGCCTTCGTCAAGCGCCGCGGCGCGGTCGAGCCGGACGAGCTCGATGAATTCTGTCGCGCGTCCGGACTCGCCAATTTCAAGCGGCCGCGCCGCTACATGTTCGTCAATGCGATCCCAAGGTCTCCGGTCGGCAAGCTCCTGCGCCGCAAGCTGGTTGCGGGCGAGTACGAGCCGGAATCCGCTGTCACAGCGTCCACCGCAAGTCTCACCCAGCCTTGGTCCGTTCCGAAGCAGCATGTCGGTCGATGAGCGGGTCTTGATTGCGGGCGCGGGGCCGGTGGGCTTGGCGGCCGCAGCCAACCTGGTGCGCGGGGGCGTGCCGGTGACGGTGTTCGAGGCCGGGTCCGACCTGAGCCAGGAATCGCGCGCCTCGACCTTCCATCCGCCGACCCTCGATATGCTCGATCGGCTCGGGGCCGCGGTGCCGCTGATTGAGCAGGGCCTCAGTGCGCCGGCGTTCCAGTATCGCAGCAAGCGCCAGGGCGTGCTCGGGCAATTCGATTTCGGCGCGATCGCCGACGTCACCCATCACCCCTATCGGGTGCAGTGCGAGCAATGGAGGCTGACGCGCATTTTGCGCCAGCAGCTCAGCGCCAAAGCAGAGTTCGAGTTGCAATACGACGCTCAGGTCAAAGACGTGGCTCAGCATGGCGCGGGCGTGGAGATTGCCATCGAGCGCAAAGGGAGAACCGAGCGCCGGTCTGGGCGCTGGCTCATCGGCGCCGACGGCGCCCGCAGCGACGTGCGGCGCGCGCTTGGGGTAGAATTTCCCGGCTTCACCTGGCCGGAGCGCTTTCTGGTCGTGAGCACGCCATTCGATTTTCGCACGGTCATCCCGGATCTCGTCGCCGTGAGCTACGTCGCCGATCCCGAGCGCTGGCACTTCCTTCTACAAATTCCCGGTCTGTGCCGGGTGATGTTTCCGATCGCGCCGAATGAAGGCGACGAGCTGGCTTTGAGCGCAGACTTCGCACAATCGTTGATGGCCACCGTGGTGCCCGGCATATCCCATTACGAGATCGCCCACGCGACGCTTTACAAGGTGCACCAGCGGGTCGCGAGGACGTTTCAGCACGGGCGCGTTTTTCTCGCCGGCGACGCCGCGCATATCAACAACCCCCTCGGCGGGATGGGCATGAACGGCGGCATCCATGACGCAATCAATCTGAGCTCGCGCCTGATCGAAGCCTGGCACGGGCGCCAGCCCGACGCCGATCTCGAGCGTTATGATCGCCAGCGCCGGGCGGTGACGCTCGAATACATCGAGCAACAGTCGATCCAGAACAAGCGCAACCTCGAGTCGGACGGGACCGAATTCGGCCGCAGCCTCGCGGAGATCGCGGCCGACAAGAGCCGCACCTACAACTACCTACTGCGGGTCTCCATGATCGCCAGCCTGCGCCGCGCGCAGGAGCTGGGGTAAGGTCGTAGGAGGTTGAGCGCAGCGAAACCCAACGGGTCTCTTGTCGAAGAATGATGGGTTGCGCTTCGCTCACCCACTCCTACACAACTCGAATGAGCCGAGATGGCACTCGATCTGGTATTGCGGCAAGCGCGGCGAGCGGAGGACAAGGAAGCCGTCGTCGACGTCGCCATTGCGGGCGGCCGCATCGTCGAGATCGCCGAGCACATTGTCGCCGACGCCCCTGCCGAGCAACTCGATGGCCGGCTGGTGATCGCAGGCTTCGTCGAGAGCCACATCCACCTCGATAAATCCCGCATTCTCGAGCGATGCGACTGCGAGCACGGCACGCTCGAGGAAGCGATCGCATCGGTTGCCGCCGCCAAGCGCTCCTTCAGCGAAGCCGACATTTATGATCGCGGACGGCACACGCTGGAGAAAGCGATCATCCACGGCACGACCCGCATGCGAACCCATGTCGAAATCGATCCGCGCGTCGGGCTCAAGGGCTTCCAGGCAGTGCGCCAGCTCAAGCGCGATTACGCGTGGGCGATTGATCTGCAAATCTGCGCCTTTCCCCAAGAGGGCCTCACCAACGACCCCGGCGCCGAGGAACTGCTGGTCGAGGCCTGCGAGCGAGGGGCCGACGTGATCGGCGGTTGCCCGTATACCGACAGCGACCCGCACCAGCAGATCGCGCGCATCTTCGGCATCGCCCGCCGTTTCGATCTCGACGTCGATTTTCATTTGGATTTCGACCTTGACCCATCGTGGATGCACCTCGACGAGGTGTGCCGCCAAACCGACGCCCATGGTTGGGGCGGCCGCGTGGCGGTCGGTCACGTCACGAAGCTTTCCGTGATCGATCATTCCCCTCTTGCCGAGATCGGCCGGCGCCTGGCCGATTCCGGCGTCGCCGTGACGGTGCTGCCGGCGACCGACGTGTTCCTGATGGGGCGGGATCGCCGGCTCCACGTGCCGCGCGGCGTCGCCCCGGTGCATCGGCTGCTCGGCCAGGGCGTGACCTGCTCGCTCGCGACGAATAACGTGCTCAATCCATTCACGCCGTTCGGCGATTGCTCGCTCATCCGCATGGCGAACCTCTATGCCAACATTGCGCAGATCGGCCGTGAGCCCGATCTGCGCGCCTGCTTCGATATGATTACGACCTTGCCGGCACGGCTGATGAATGCGGCGGACTACGGCGTGGCGGTCGGCCATCCCGCCGACCTTGTCGTCCTGGACAGCCGCGATCCGGCCATGGCGGTGGCCGAGCTGGCGCAGCCTTCGTTCGGTCTCAAGCGCGGCCGCCGCAGCTTCAGCCGCGCCGCCGCCACGCTGCACCATCCTTAGAGGCCGCGATCTCGAGCGCCCAAAGATTGCTCCTCCGGCTGTATTGCCCAAACCATAAGCGCAGCGCGCATCGAATGTGCAGCATATGCGCCCCCCCTGCCGGCCGGAATCGATCACATACGGTCCAACGAACTGAAATATATGGAATTGAGCGCTCGGCCCGGATGGCACGCTACTTGAAATAGCGACTGTCACGTCACCATCGATGACGATGGCGAGCCGCCCTGCTCCAGGCGAGAGTGCGGCCGAGCGCAGCGCCGCGCATTCCGCACATTTTAAGGGAGAGCGATGGGCGAGCCTCTCGTCGTCATCGGCAACGGCATGGCCGCGGTGCGTTTCGTCGAGGAATTGGCCAAACGCGCGCTCGGCCGCTATGCCCTTGCAGTGATCGGAGACGAGCCAAGGCTCGCTTACAATCGCGTCTTGTTGTCGGCGCTGCTCGCGCAGGAGGTCGGCTTCTCCGAGATCGAGCTCAAGCCTGTGCGGTGGTGGCGCGACCGCGGTGTGACGCTGCGCTATGGCGTGCGCGCGACCGCAGTCGATCCTGCGGCACGCAATGTGACCCTGTCGAACGGGAGGGAGCTTCCCTTCTCCAAGCTCGTCTTTGCGACCGGCTCCCAACCAATCAAGCT
>Ga0066709_100002548_pt1 | contig 13361 bp, 10 predicted proteins | sample GraSoiAngelo_158_FD_79665 | JGI IMG/M metagenome (GOLD analysis project Ga0066709, IMG submission 79665) | Grasslands soil microbial communities from the Angelo Coastal Reserve, California, USA - 14_1009_16_30cm | ecosystem: Environmental > Terrestrial > Soil > Grasslands | place: USA... | reverse complement strand
TGCCCAGATTTTCGCAGATTCAATCCCGCTGCAGTATATCGAAAGCGGCAGAACACTGCCGCATTCCAAAACGTGGCCGTATTTTTCAGCGCACGTTAGGCGCTTGCATTTTGGAGTGCGGCGGCGCTCCGCCGCTTTCGAGTGAATCGCGCAGGATATGGTTGTGCCGAGGCAATCCCCGAAAGCGTTCGAGATTGCCCAACAACGGCATACGGCTAATCTGCGGCATGAAAATTCGCTGCTGGTCGATCTTATCGCTCTCGATCTTGTCCGCGGTTTCGGTTTTCGCGCAGCAGACGCCGCAATCAGTTGCCGAAGCGGAGCTGCCATCGCTGCTCGCGATTTATAAAGACGTTCACAGTCATCCGGAATTGTCGGGTCACGAGGAACACACCTCAGCGCTAATCGCAAAGGAATTACGCGCGGCGGGCTGCCAGGTCACTGAGAACTTCGGTAAATACGATGATCCAAAACTAAAGGGCTACGGCGTAATCGGCGTTATGAAGAATGGCGACGGACCGACCGTGCTGGTGCGCACCGACATGGACGCGTTGCCGGTGGAAGAAGAAACAGGTTTACCGTATGCGAGCAAAGTCACAACCAAGAATGACGAAGGCAAGGATGTCCACGTGATGCATGCCTGTGGGCACGACGCGCATATTGCCGCGTTCATTGGCACGGCGCGAGCATTGCAACAACTGAAAGATCAATGGCACGGCACCATCCTGTTCGTCGCGCAACCGGCTGAGGAGACGGGCAACGGCGCGCGCGCGTTGCTCAAAGCCGGGCTGTACGATCGATTCGGCAAACCGAAGTTCGCGCTCGGGTTCCACGATAAGGCCGACATGCAGACCGGCCACGTTGGCGTCACGGAAGGTTACACGTATGCGAATGTTGATTCAGTGAATGTGACCGTGCGAGGCGTTGGCGGGCACGGCGCGTATCCGCACAAAACTAAAGATCCGATTGTGCTAGCAGCGGAAATGATCAACGCCTGGCAGACGATTGTCAGCCGCGAAAATAACCCGCTCGATCCGATTGTGGTAACGGTCGGATCGATCCACGGCGGCACGAAGCACAACATCATTCCGGACGAAGTGAAAATGCAATTAACGGTGCGCACATACAAAGCCGACGTGCGCGAGCGCGTGCTGGCGGCGATTGATCAGATTGCCAAAGGCATCGCCGCAGCCGGGGGAGTGCCGACGGAGCGTGCGCCGATTGTCGATGTACTCAAAAATCAATTCACGCCGGCTACTTACAACAATCCCGAATTGACGAAACGTCTCGTCGCCGTCTGGAAGAAGTCGTTAGGCAACGAAAATGTGGAAATTGTCGATCCAACCATGGGCGGCGAAGATTTTTCCGAATACAGTCTGCCGGACCATTCGATTCCAGCCGTTGATTTTCACATCGGCGCGGTCGATCCGGAAAAAATCGCCGAGAGCAAAAGGACCGGGAAGTCACTGCCGAGTTTGCATTCGAATAAATTCGCGCCCGTTCCCGAGCCCACAATTCGCCTCGGCGTTATCGGAATGACGAACGCGGCGCTGGAGTTGATGAAGAAGTAACGCAGACGCGATTGTCACTTCACTTTGATATTTTTTCGCAGATAGGTCGGAATATCAAGATCTTCCCCTTCAACGATAGTCGGCTCGCTCTTTTCAAAGCGGCCGCGTGTGACTGGTTCGAATTGCAACACTTCCTGTTTCGCCTGTGCCGATTTTTCACCCGATGGCTTTTCTTCTTTCACCGGCGCGGACTTTTTGTGCGGTGTGCTTACAATCGGCTCAGGTTTGGTGAGAACGGGTTCCACTGGCGGCGGTTCGTCAATCGGGATCATCTCCGCAGGCTGGAAAGCCTCTGTCGGCATTGGTTCCGGTTCGAAGTCGATGTTTGGCGGGACCTCCTGAGGTTGCTCCCAGACTGGCGGCATCGCGGGCGCGCTGCTCTGCGCAGGTTGAGCCGGCTGTGAAACCAAATCTTCGTCCGCCGCGAGCGAACTAATAATGGTGACGCTCAGGCGGTCTCCCAATCGTCCGTCCACGGCAACGCCGAACAGAATCTGTGTTTGCTCATTAACGTGACGGCCCAGCTCCTGCATCAGGATTTCGACTTCAGACAGCGTCATGCCCGGCCCACCTGCCACTTGGACCAGCACTCGCGTCGCGTCCGCCAGCATGCGGCCACGGTCCATCAACGGATTTTTGAGCGCCTGCGTGAGCGCCTCATGCGCGCGATTATCCGAATCAGATTCACCGAAGCCAAACAGGCAACGGCTGTTTCGGCTGCGCAACGCGGTAAGCAAATCATCGAAGCCAATGCGAATGAGTCCCGGCCGCTGAATGAGGTTCACAATCGAACGAACGCTTTGGCTGACGATGCTATCGGCCAGGGCAAAGGCCTGGTGAATGCCCGCCTGCGGCGCGACGATGTCGCCCATCTGATCGTTCTCGAAGCAGATCACCGCGTTGGCAACCTCGTTGAGCCGGACGAGCGCCTCGCGCGCCTGGGCGTTGCGGCGTTTGCCCTCGAATGAAAATGGAAGAGTAGAGAACGCCACTACCAGCGCACCGGCTTCACGGGCTAGTTGCGCGATGTATGGGGCCGCGCCCGACCCGGTGCCGCCGCCGAGCCCCGCGCAAACGAAAATCATTCGTGCCTCGGCGAGCGCCTCTCGGATTTCATCAGCCGATTCCACCGCCGCCTGATAGCCGAGTTCGGGATCGCCGCCCGCGCCCAATCCGCGCGTCACAGTACGGCCTAGCTGCACTTTATGCGCCGCAACGGAACTGGCCAGTGACTGCACATCAGTATTGATTGCAACCGCTTCGGCCCTCTCTAAGCCATCGAGCAAGATCCGATCAAGCGCGTTTAAGCCGGCCCCGCCGACACTTACAATTTTGATCGGAATAAAATCTGCCGCGCGTTCGGGAAGACTGTAATTTTTGCTGAGTTGAATCATATCGATCTTTCTGTTGTCGCTCTTGTCATGACGTTTCGTGATCTGTCATTCCAAGCGAAGTCGAGGAATCCCGCGAATAAACCAACAACTAATCCCACGGGATTACTCGGCTGGACTTCCGCTTCGATCGGGATGACAGGTAGTACGGTGCTCGGCGTGATCATGTTCATCTCATTCCGCTAAAAAGCTTGCCAAAGATTCGGCCGATTCCGCGGCCACGCGGCCGATCCGTTTGCACAGCTTGCGCGTACTTGATTAACCCGATTGCAGTTGAGAACTGCGGGTTTTCCACCGCGGATGTCACGCCGGAGGTGGTTTGTGCGTGGGCTACGTGCGCGGGCATTTCGAAAATCTCTTCGGCGAGATGATCGATGCCGTTGAGAAGACTACATCCGCCGGTGATGAAAATCCCTGCGCCCAGATAATTGATGAATGGTTCCTCATCGAGCCTGCGTTTGAGCAGCTCAAAGGTCTCGCGCAGTCGCAAATGAATGATCGTGTTCAGCGTCTCCCGCTCGATCTCCTTGCCGGCAAAGCCGGAATCGTCCTTTAGCAAAATCATTTCGCCGGGCAGAGAATTGCCGAGGACGCAGCTGCCTTCCTCGACTTTTAATTTCTCTGCACGCGCCATCGGGATACGTAACCCCATCGAAATATCATTTGTGATATGGTCGCCGCCGATCGCCACGCAACCGCTCTGCTTCACTGCGCCGTCAGCATACAAAATATAGTCGGTTGTTCCGCCGCCCATATCGATCACCAGCGCCCCGAGATCTTTTTGATGCTGAGTGAGGACCACCTGCGCAGAAGCGAGCCCGCCGAAGACGACGTCCTCGACGTCGAGCGGCAACTCTTTCACGCACCGGATGGTGTTTTGAATACGCGTGCGCACACCTTGGATGATATGAAAATCCGCTTCCAATTTCTGCCCAAGCATCCCGGCCGGATTGAGCACGCCGTCCTGTCCATCGACGTGATAATGTTGAATGATCGAATGCAGGAAGGCGTTTTGTGCAGGAATGCTCACCTCGCGCGCGTTGATTTTTACATCCTCGGCGTCCTGCTCATCAATCTCATCGCGGTCTTCGGGCAGTATCACACACCCGCGATTATTGAAACTTTGAAGATGTGATCCGGCGACGCCGACGTAAACGCTCCGGATCATGACGTCGCTCTTCTGTTCGGCATCCACCACCGCTTCATGCACGCATTTCATTGCGGTTTCAAAATCGACGATCTCCCCTTTGCGCACGCCGCGTGAGGGCGTCTGACCCACACCGAGAATTTTGACCGTGCCATCGGGCCGGCTCTCCCCCACGACGACGCAAATTTTGGAGGTGCCAATTTCAAGACCAATGATCAAATTATTACTCGCCATCGTTGCTAATCCTTTCTCTGCCGTTTGACCGGAATTACTTTGGCGATCGGCGTCGAACTGGCGTGCGCCTTCGATGGCGGCGCTGCGGTCTTTGCCGGACGCACTGGGATCGCTTTCAAAATTCTCGGTTCCACAGGGGGATCAATCGTGTCATTGATCACTGCGGCCGGAGGTGTGGCAAAAGTGACGGGGATATTTCGTTGCACAATCAAGTTCACAGTTTCCAGTTCCTGCTTTGAGTCATCACAGTAAACAAGAAATTGCTCCAGCCGCTGCAATTGAGTTTCGAGATCATTGAGCCCAAACGTGACACGCGTGTGATTTTTGTCCGTCACGAGCAGGCAATAGCTCCGGGAGACATCGATCTCGCGAATCTGAAAGCGCGTTTGCATGAAACTGCGCGTGCTTAAACGCAGCAGCTCCAGCGCGGTTTTTGCTTCGAGCGATTCGACCACTTTTCCCGCTTCGAGCGATTCGCTCGAGCATCCCAGAATGAGAGGCAATCCCAAATATTCGGGCAACAGTTTCTTTTGTCTCATCAAAACCCCTCGCGCGTCCACTAGAAAAGCAGCATCTGATACAAAAGGATCGGAAATTTCTTTGTTACTTGTAATCCACGCGACCGGTTTTCGTTCCACCACACGGATGTCGATCTCTGCAGGCAACTTTCGGACGACTTGCACTTCATCGACTTGAGGCAGCTGCTGTATGCGGTCATGGACGCGGGCCAGGTTCACACTGAAACTGTTCTCGCCCTCGCGCAGATCGGCCGCTTTCAAAACCTGCTCGCGCTGCAAGGTCCCGTCCGTCTGAAGCTCAATTATATTCACTTGATAATCTGGATTCTCGAAGAAGAGACGCCTTGCGCCTTCGCGCGCCCCGACATAAACGGCACTGCACAGCCCGGCCACCAAAACCACCCGGGAGAGAACGCCCAGAGCCCTCCGAATGCGATGCTGGGTCACTCTGCGGGAGCGGACTTTCACGTCGAGCAGGTGCTGCTGGCGCCGGTGGCGCACTTTGGACACGCGCCGATTTTGCGACTGGGAGCTTTTGTGGACCACTTTCATTTCCGGTTCCCTTCTGTTCTGGCGCTGGAAAGCGCGATGATGCGCGCGCAAAGATCGACATAGCTGATGCCCGCGGCCGCAGCGGCTTCGGGTAGCAGACTCGCCTCGGTCATGCCGGGGATCGTGTTAATCTCCAGCACAAACGGCTGACCGGTCTCCGCCAAAATCACATCGACGCGCGAATACACCTGCAGCCCGAGGGCGCGACACGCGCGCAATGTCAGGTCTCGAATCTCTTTCGTTTTGTTCGGATCGATCTTCGCCGGGCAAACATGCTGCGCCCCGCCGCCAGCCTCGGGATTTAAGAATGGATACTTATTCGTGAAATCGTAAACGCCGCCCTTCGGAATAATCTCCAGAATCGGCAAGGCCTGGTCCCCAAGAACGCCAATCGTCAATTCTCGGCCAGGCACAAATTTTTCTATCAGCAATTCGTGGTCATACTTCGCCGCTTCGGCAAGCGCAGGCTCGAGTTCCTCCGCGTTTTTTACGATGCACACGCCGACGGTGGAACCTTGTCGCGGCGCCTTAACCACAACCGGCAATTGAATGAGAGGACGCTGATGCGCTCCGATGACTTCCCACTCCGGGGTGCTCACACCATGCTCGCCGAATCTCTCTTTCGACCGGATTTTATCGAAAGCCAACCGACTCTCTTCAACTCCTTCGCCGGTGTAAGCAACGCCGCGCGCTTCGAGAATTTGCTGCACCTGACCGTCTTCGCCAAAAGTTCCGTGCAGCGCGTTGAAGGCAAGATCAAGATCGCCCGGCAGTTCAAACTTCGCGTCCCGCACATCGACTTCGACGACATCCGCGCCGAGTGAGCGCAGCGCTTTTGCGATTCCACGACCGGTCGCCAGCGAAACGTCGCGCTCGCTACTCGGCCCGCCCATCAGCACCGCGATTTTTTTGGGAATGGTCGTCTTGCTATTCACGCCGGTTCTCCCACGATTTGCACTTCTGTTTCCAATTCGATCCCGCGCTTCGCACGCGCCACGCTCTTGATCTTCTCAATCAACTCAAGCATCTCCGCCGCGGTCGCGCCGCCATCATTGACGATGAAATTGCCGTGCACTTCCGATACCCGCGCCTTTCCAACGCGGCAATTTTTTAGTTCCAATTCATCGACCAGTTTTCCTGCGGGGCACGAATCCGGATTTTTGAAAATGCAACCGGCGCTTTTGGCCGCCGGCTGTGAAGTGCGACGCTTTTCCTGTGACGCCTCTAATTTGCGGACGATCTCTTCAGTCGGCGCCGGTTGTCCGCGAAATACCGCCGAGACTGCGAAATTATTCTCGAGCAACGGGAAATTTCGGTAATGCACTTCGAGTTCCTTGCGTATTTTTGTGTGCGCCTCGCCATTTGCATCGAGATAGCGCACGCGCACGACGTTTTCAAAAGTTTGCACCCCCATCGCGCCAGCGTTCATGCGCAAGCTCCCACCAACCGACCCGGGAATCCCCTCCATCCACTCCAGCCCACCGAGGCCGGTAGCCTTGCCTGCGTAGGCGACCTCTTTCAATTTGGCGCCGACACCGGCTGCGATCTCATTGCCCGTGACCTCGATCTTGTCGAAATCACCACCGCAGGGATGGACCACAACACCGTGAATGCCACCATCGCGCACGAGCAGATTGGATCCACGCCCAATGACGAAAAGCGGAAGATTTTCCCGCTGGCAAAAACGAAGCAGTTCTGCAAGCGAGTTCTCGTTGCGCGGCTCGACCCAAAATTGCGCCGGGCCGCCGACGCGCAAAGTCGTGTGTTTCGAGAGCGGCTCGTAAAGCCGAACTTCACCGTCGGTGGTTATGATTGCTTTCAATTTCTCAGCAATTACGAGATCGGCTGCGAGAAGCGATAATTGCTCGTGAATGTTTCCGGCGCCCAGGCTCAAAACGAGGTCGCCGGAGTCCAGCATGTTGCCGAGATCGTGATGAACCGATTCCAAACGCGGTTGATAACTTACGCCGCGATGACCGTGCGCGGTGATTTCGCTCGCAATTGTTTCACCGCTGATTCCAGAAATCGGTGATTCGCTTGCGGCATAAACGTCGGTCACAACCACGCGGTCTGCGTCATCGAAGGCGCGACCAAATTCTTTACACAGCGCCTTGGTCCGCGAATAACGATGTGGCTGAAACATGGTCAACACACGTTTGCGACCGGCCGATCTGGCGGTTTTCAGCGTCGCGCGGATCTCGGTAGGGTGATGGGCATAGTCGTCAACAAGCAAAAAGCGATCGCTCTCGTACTTAATTTCGCAGCGGCGGCGCGCGTGCTCGAACCTGCGCAGCGAAGTCGCAATTCTTTCGAACGGAATTCCAAGCTCCGTGGCAAGGGCGATTACACCAACGGCATTCTGGACGTGATGCTGCCCGGGAACATTTAGGACTGCTTCGCCTAGTTGCTCGCCGCGTCGATAAACGCAAAAGACCGAAGCAAAATCGCGCAGCTCGACGCCGGCGCCACGATAATCCGCCTCTTCAGAGAGGCCGAACGAGATTGCGCCTTTCCGTTTTGCGCATAATCGCACCGTGTTCAAGTCGTCGGTGTTGTAAAAAACGGTTCCGCTGGTTTGCTCGATGAGCTGCGCAAAAACTTTTTCGATCGCGGCAAGATCGGAGTAAAAATCGAGATGCTCTTCCTCAATATTTAGAATGAGGGAGTGTTCGGGATGAAAGCAACGCAGGGTCCCGTCGCTTTCGTCCCCTTCCGCGACGAAATATTCGCCGCGCGGATCCCAGTGCGCGTTTGTCCCAAGAATCGGAATCTCGCCCCCGATGTAATGCGATGGATGCACTCCGCCTTCGCGCAAAACGTGCGCAGTCATCGCTGAGGTTGTCGTCTTGCCGTGCATTCCGGCGATGACAATGCCGCGCTTGCCGCGCATGATCACGGCGAGGGCTTCAGCGCGGCGCACGACCGGTTTTCCCGAATCGCGCGCGCTCATCAGAATCGGATTGTCGATCTTGATCGCGGAGGAAAAGACAATCACATCGGCGTCGGCCGCATCCTCCGCGCGATGTTGCTCACGAAAACGCAGACCCAGGCGTTGCAATCGATCCGTCTCGAGCGTGCTCACTTTATCCGAGCCGCTGACGTTGTGCCCAAGCTCGAGCAAAAGCGCCGCAATGCCGCTCATGCCGCTCCCGGCGACGCCGATGAGGTGAATCCTATGACGCTCATGCGTGAGCAACTTTGGCAAATCGAGCTCAGAGACGGGCTTCATGAGTCGTATATTTTTCCATGGTCGTGACTACGCGTCCGGCCGCGTCTGCTGGTGCAAGACGCGAACAACTCGCAGCCATTCGTTGAATTTGCTCCGGGTTTTCGATCAACTCCCGAATTTTGCTCGCGAGCAATTCACCGGAAAGTTCTGATTCCTTCAGGAGGATCGCCGCCTGAGCGCGAGCATAAATTTCCGCGTTGCGTGTTTGGTGGTCGTCGGCGGCGTATGGAAACGGAATCAGGATTCCCGGCAATGAAAAGGCAGCGAATTCAGCGAGACTCGCCGCGCCGGCCCGTGCGACGAGGAGGTCCGCAGCGCTATATACTTCCTCCATCCGATGATGAAACGGGGCGACGTAAGCAGGGACACTTTCACGGCGATAGTTATCGGCGACGAGACGCTCATCCCGCGGGCCGGAAAGATGAATCACCTGCAGCGGTACGCCTTGCAAAAACGGCAACGATTTGATCATGGCCTGGTTAATTCCGCTCGCACCCTGACTACCTCCCATCACGAGCAGCGTCGTAAGATCGTCACGTAGTCCGAGCCTTTGAAGCGCAACGTGCGAATCCAAAGGCTTCAGTTCGGTCCGGATCGGCGTGCCGGTAATTTCCGTACGCGCTTTTGGAAAAAAGGGCGCGCATTCCTGGAAGCCGAGCATCACAGCGCGCACCATGCGTGCGGTCAATCGGTTCGCTTTTCCCGGGACGGCATTCGATTCATGTATGAAAGTAGTAATGCCGCGCATTCGTCCGGCCAACACCGGTGCGGTGGAAGTGAACCCGCCCATGCCAAGCACTACCTGGGGTTTGAATTTGCGGTAGATAGATCGACAAAGCGACAGGCTTTCGTAAAAGCGGCGAACGAAACCGAGAATCGCCGGCGAAAATGGCGAAGGCAATCCTACAGTTGGCAATCTTTCGAATGGGAAACTCGCCCGGCCGGAGAGTGCAAGTGCGTCAATGTCTTTTTCGGAGACCAGCAACATGACTTTGTGGCCGCGATCGCGCAGCACTTCTGCCACGGCAATGCCGGGAAAAAGATGTCCACCGGTCCCGCCGCATGCGATCACTGCATTCATAAAAGCTGGTTTTCGATCTTTGGTTGGTACATAGGACTTATGGGACTCATCGGTCGCATCTAAATCCGCGGTGTCACCCGAGCGTGCATGGTGGCGCGTTTCTTATTCGGCGGTTCAAGAATGCCCTGCCGATAAATGTTCAGCAACAAACCGATCCCGAACATGCATGCGACGAGATTCGAGCCTCCATAACTGATAAAGGGCAGCGGCAGCCCTTTGTTCGGCAAGAGCGATGTGGTCACGCCAATGTTCATCGCTGCTTGCAGAGCCAAGAGCGATACAACGCCGCACCCGAGCAGCAAGCCGAAACGATCTTTGGAGTGCAACGCGATCATGATCCCGCAAACAATGATGACCACGAATAAAAAGACCACGAGCAGACTGACCCGCAGACCGAGCTCTTCGCCGATGATTGGAAAAATGAAATCGGTGTGCGCGTAAGGCAGATAAAGCATCTTCTGGCGACCATTGCCCAGGCCAAGCCCTTCCATTCCACCGCTGCCCCACGCAATCAAGGCCTGCATCTGCTGCAAACCAGCATCTTCCTTGAAATTTTGCGGATGAAGAAAGGCGGAGAGTCTTCCCAGCCGTTCCGAAATTTGCGTGGCAACGATTAGAATGGCGCCCAGAGCGGCTAACGATGTGACACCAAGCAACAGTGGATTCGCTCCAGCGACAAACATCACGACAAACGCGGTTGTTCCGAGCAAAGCCGTCGTCCCAAGATCGACTTCACCCAGAATAAGCCCAGCCAGCAAACCTACGATGGCGAGCGGAAGCACGAATCCAGAGAGCAGATTGCTGCCGGCTTCTTCGTGTCGCGTAAACCAGGCGGCGAGAAAAAAGATTGCGGCGACTTTTGCCAACTCGGAAGGCTGAAAGGTAACTGGTCCCAGTCCGACCCAGCGGCGTGAACCATTGATGCGCATCCCGATATGCGGGAAATAGCAAAGCGCCAAAGCGACAAGTGCGAACGCAAACCAAAGCCACCATGTGCGTTGCCAGAAGTGATAGTCGACCAGCGCAGCAAAGGTGCACACGACAAGGCCTATCCCGAACCAGATCGCCTGCCGTCTTATGAAAAAATAAATATCTCCATGGCTGTCGCGCGCAAACGCACTCGTACTGAAAAGCATGACAATGCCAATGACGAGCAATCCCAGCACGGCAAGGAAAAGGATATAGGCGCTTTTACGATGCATGATTAGCGATGCGCCAGCGTGCTTGTTGTTCTGAGTAGCGCACGCGTCTCGCGTGCTGGAGATGGCGTCCCGCCATCGCGAACTTTTCTAAAACGAACGCGGATTCCCTGGCGCAGCAGAAGGAAAGATAGTTGCGGCGAGACACCGCAACTAGCATGCGAGACGCGTGTGCTACCCAGATTGAAAATGCCGCGGCGAGTTTCATTTCTCGTTCTTTTTTGATTTAGTCGTTTTCGGAATCAGCAGCCTTTGACCAATCTGCAATTTGCGCGGGTCCTCGATGTGATTGAGCGCCATTAGATCGTCGTAAGAGACCTTTAGTTTTTTTGCGATTGTCACTGGCTTATCGCCTTTCTCTACCGTGTAAACTTTTCCAGAGGAGGCGGGCACTTTCCCATGTCCCGTCGATTTTGCGTGCTCGTCTTTCGCAGGCGGTTTCGAAAGCAAACCTGACGTTCTCGCCTCATCATGCGGCACGTTTTCCTTTTGCGCCGCCGCAGATCGCGGACTTGAAGCATCCGAGCTAATTGTCGATCCAAGGGGGGCAGTCGAATTATTTTCGACATTTTCCGGGGCGGCGGGTACAAACGAGCTCTGTCGCGTCTTGATTGCGTTGAACGCGATGATTCCAGACACCGCAACGACGTGAAGAAGCAAAACAATCAGCAACGCCCGAGACAGCTTCATGTTCGGCTCCATCTCTTCGTAATCCAGTTCGGCAGATGCGCCAGCGGCGCGGCGCGCGGTCGCGGCCAGAAGTTTTTTGCGCCTGAAAAGCTTGGGGATTTTCACTTTCATTTGGGGAGAGCTCGCACGAGCGCGCGAAATTGATCGCCGCGATCGGCGTAGCTTTTAAACATGTCGAAAGACGATGTGCCCGGGGAAAAAAGGACGACTTCGCCTGGCTTGGCGACCGCATGTGCGCGCTCGACTGCATCCGCGAGCGAATTCGCAATTTCGGAGTTGACCGCGCCGCTCCAGGAGCTCCTGATGCTCTCGGCAATCTCGCCGATTAAGATCGTCGATCTCACTTTTTCTTTCACCAGGGCTCGAAGCGGATCGAACGTGAACCCCTTGTCCTTGCCGCCCGCGATGAGGATGACCGGTTTGCTTTGCGCGCGCAGCGCCTTCTCCACCGCGTCGAGGTTCGTCGCCTTGGAATCGTTTACGTAGCCAACGCCACCGAGTTCGCGCACGAATTCGCAGCGATGCGGACGCGGCTCATAGGCGCAAAGCGGCGGCACCATCTCACGAAATGACAACCCTCGCGCCATCCCTGCGGCAAGTGTTGCCATCAAGTTCTCGATGTTATGCAAGCCACGCAGTTTCGTATCGGATAACCGCAGAACAGTGTCGTTTCGATAAACGATCGCTCCTTCGGAAAGGCGAAAGTCCGCTTGATCGACATAAGCGCTAAACGTGATCGTGCGTGCGCCAATCCCGGGCACCTTTTCAATCGCATTGACAACTGCCACGTCGTCGCCGGTTTGATTCTCGAAAACGCGCAGCTTGGCCGCGCGATAGTCGGCCACGGAGCGATAACGGTCGAGATGATCGGGGGCGAAGTTGAGCCATAGACTGATCGATGGATGAAATCTGCGGATAGTTTCCAGTTGAAACGAGCTCACTTCGACCGTCAGCACATCGAATGGTTTCTTTTCGCGCGCCACTTCGGAGAGCGGTTTTCCGATGTTCCCGCAAGCGATTGTTCGCTGGCCGCACGCGTTCAACATCTGGGCGAGTAATTCGGTCGTCGTGGTTTTGCCGTTTGTGCCGGTAACGGCGATGACTGGAATTTCACAGGATCGCCAACCGAGTTCGAGCTCGCCGATCACGTCGATCTTGCGCGAGTAAAAATTGCGCGCGAGCCGAGAGGCAGGATCGATACCAGGACTTAAGACAGCCAATTGGTAAGTGGAAGAATCTTCATCCGCCGCCCTCCGGCAGATGACGCGAATCCCTTGTGCCCGGAGACTGTCGATGGTCGATTTAAGTAAATTCTTTTCCTCAGCGCTATCGAGCACCGTGACCTGTGCGCCCTCCGAGTTGAGCAAGAGCGCTGCGGCGGTGCCGCTCAAGCCCGCACCAAGAACGGCGATATTTTGATTTTTGTACCGCAACTTTTACCTCAATTTCAGTGTCGCCAACCCAAGCAGTGCAAAGATGATCGAGAGAATCCAAAACCGAACGATGACGGTATTTTCCTTCCAGCCAGTCAGTTCGAAATGGTGATGAAGCGGAGACATGACGAAGATTCGTCTGCCTGTCAGTTTGAAACTGATCACCTGCAAAATCACTGAGACGGCTTCGATCACGAAAACGCCACCCACGACAGTCAAAAGCAGCTCCTGCTTACAACAGATCGCGACCACGCCGATCATGCCGCCGATGGCCAGCGATCCGGTATCGCCCATGAAAACTTTGGCTGGATGACAG
>Ga0066709_100002547_pt1 | contig 13367 bp, 8 predicted proteins | sample GraSoiAngelo_158_FD_79665 | JGI IMG/M metagenome (GOLD analysis project Ga0066709, IMG submission 79665) | Grasslands soil microbial communities from the Angelo Coastal Reserve, California, USA - 14_1009_16_30cm | ecosystem: Environmental > Terrestrial > Soil > Grasslands | place: USA... | reverse complement strand
GGATGCCTAGACTGGCCGGGCGCAAGCTTCAGGGCGGTCCTTCCCCGCGAGGCTCCCGGAGTCCGATTGATCGAAGTACTGAACCTTGGTAAGACCTTCCACGACCGCAAGAAAGGCGATATCCCCGCGGTCCGGGACATCTCCTTCTCCTGCTCCCCGGGTCGGATCTTCGGGCTGCTCGGCAGAAACGGCGCCGGGAAAACGACCACCCTCCGCATGCTCGCCACGATCCTGGTCCCCACCTCGGGCACGGCGCGGATCGAAGGCTTCGACGTGAATGAGCGCGCCGGCGACGTGAGGAAGCGGATCGGCTATCTCTCCGGCGACACCAAGCTCTACGACCGGCTGACCGGCCGGGAGCTGCTCGAATATTTCGGCGAGCTGGCGGGAATGACGCCCGCGGCCATCGCCTCCCGGATCCCGGAGCTTCAGGAGTCCTTCGGCTTGGGTGAGTTCCTCGAGAAGCGCGTCGGGAAAATGTCCACCGGGATGAAGCAGCGGCTTTCGCTCGCTCGCGTCGTCCTCCACGATCCGCCGGTGCTCATCTTCGATGAACCGACCTCCGGGCTGGACGTCATGGGCGCGCGCGAGGTGTTGAGGATCGTGCGCGATTTGAGCGCGAAGGGGCGCACGGTCATCTTTTCGACGCACATCATGACCGAGGCCGAACGGATCTGCGACGAGATCGCGATCATCGAGAAGGGATCGATCCTGGCCCAGGGAACCGTGGACTCGCTCAAGCGGGAGAACGGCGGCGGGTCGCTGGAAGATGTGTTCGTGAAGACGGTCGGCGAGGTCAACGGTGACGCATAGGTCCTGGACCGTATGCCGCAAGGAGCTGCGCGACGCGATGCGGGACGGCCGCACGATCATCGCGGTGTTCGTGGTCCCCTTCATCCTCTACCCGGGGCTCATGCTCTTCATGGGTTGGATCGAATCCCAGAACAAGAGGGACGAGAGCGCGCTCCAGGTGCGCGTGGGGATCGTGGGCGAAGCGGAGCTCCCGGCCGTGCGTCAGCGCCTGCAACAGGTCGCGGGCGTCTCCACCGTCCCCCTGGATCGGGCACCCGCCTCCATGGAGGACGCGGGCGTGGACGCCGTGCTCGTGATTCCTCCGGTCCTCCGCCAATCCATCGCCCGCGGCGATTCCGTGAAGGTGGAGCTTCTCTACAAAGATGCCGATCACAAGTCCTCGGCGGCGGAGGTGCGGATGAGGCCCGTCCTGGACGACGTCCGTCGGGCGCTGACCGTCCTATGGGCGCAGAGCCGCGGCGCCAAGGTCGACCAGGCTCCGGGCATCTCGGTGGACCATCGCGACGTCTCCTCGAAGGCGGAGACGGGGCGCTACATCGCGGCCTTCATCATTCCGTATATCCTCGTCTTCATGGTCGCGGCCGGTTCCATGCACATCGCGATCGACACGACGACGGGGGAAAAGGAGCGAAGCACGCTGGAGACCCTTCTCGCGACCTCGACCTCTCGCGGCGAGCTGGTGCTCGGCAAGTGCATGGCGGTGATCAGCACGGCGTTGACGGCCGGCTTTATCGGCATTTTCGGGCTCTGGTTCAACTTCACCGTGGTCGCGGGGCTCATGCCCGCGCTCGCGACCCAGTCGATGCAGCTCTCGATCCGGCCCGACCAGGCGCTCTTCATTTTCCTGACGGTGCTTCCAACCACGATATTCCTGGGAGCCGCCCTCGTCGCGATCGGCTGCTTCGCGCGGAGCATGCGCGAAGGTCAGACCTACGCGACCTACGTCTACATGGCCGCGATCTTTCTCGGCTTGGGGAGCTTTCGGCAGCTCGGAACGCCGCCGATCGGGCGATTTGCGATCCCGATCCTGAACACGGCGCTGCTCCAGCGGGAAATCCTGACCGACACGGTGGTGCCGATCCACGCGCTCGTCGCGATCGGCATGAGCGCGGCGATGGCGGCCGTCATGCTCCTCGTCGCGACGCGGCTTTTCTCGAACGAGTCCGTTCTCTTCCGGACATAGGGAGTCCCGCATGAAGCGAGACATCGACCACCTCATGAACGAGCGCGGGCTCTCGGCCGCGATCGTGCTCCAGGGCGAGTACATGAGCCCGACCTTTCGCTATATCACGGGCCCCCACGCCCACCTGAAGGGCATTGTGGTCTGGCGCCCCGGCGCGAAGCCCTATTTGGTCCACCATGCGATGGAGCGCGACAGCGCGGCCGCAACCGGGTTCGAGCTGGGAGACTACGGCTCGCTCGGCTGGATGAAATTGTTGGAGCAGGAAGGAAACCAGGTGCGGGCTTCGGCGCGCCTCATGCAGATCGTTCTCGACAGGCTGGGCGTTCGCGGACGGGTTCTGGTCGAGGGCGTCGTGCAGATCGGTTGGTATCACCACATCTTGAACTATCTCGGAAGGATCAAGCCGGACATCGAGCTCGTGGAGGACGAGGATCCCGGACTATTCGAGCTGGCGCGCAGCACGAAGGATCCCGAGGAGGTGAAGACGGTCCGATCGGTCGCCTCCGTATGCCAGCGGGCGTACGCGCGCATCCGCGAGATCATCGAGCGCGCGCGCCTCGAAGGGAGGAAGCTCCGCGATGCGGACGGCTGGGTCACGATCGGAAGACTGCGCCGCGAAGTGCGCCGGATCTTCTTCGAGGCCGGCCTCGTGGAACCGCACGGAAATATCATCGCGATGGGCCGCGACGCCGGGGTGCCGCACAACGAGGGGAACGACCAGGACGTCCTGGAAGAGGGGCGGCCGATCGTGGTCGATCTGTACCCCGCGCAGGAGAACGGCGGGTATTACTTCGACGTGACTCGAACCTACTGCGTCGGGCGAGCCCCGCGGGAGCTGAAGGAGCTTCACACGCTCGTCCAGGACGCGGTCCGGGAGACGGTCGATCGGCTGGCGATCGGAACCCCCGGCCGCGTCTACCAGGAAGGCGTTTGCGATCTCTTCGAGGCTCACGGACACAAGACGATCCGCCAGGACGAGCGTGTGCAGGAAGGGTACGTGCATGGGCTGGGACATGGCATCGGCCTCGAGGTGCACGAGCGCCCACGCTTGAGCGCCGCATCGAATCCGGATCTCATTCTCCCGGGTTCGCTCTTCACAGTGGAACCGGGTCTCTACTATCCTTCCCGAGGGATGGGTGTTCGGATCGAGGACGTGATCTACGCGCATCAGGACGGAACTTTCGAAAATCTCACCCATGTCCCCTACGAGCTGGAGATCGCACCCGCATAGGGAACGCGCCATTCTCGCCGGCCGCGAAACGAGGGGGCGGCATGGGGAGAACGGCAGGCTCCTGACCGAGCTTCGCCTCCTGGCCGAAACGGCCGGCGCCCAGGTGCGGGGCGAAGTGCTGCAGCGCCGCGGTCCCATCCGCTCGTCCACGTTCCTCAGCAAGGGAAAGATCGAAGAAGTACGCGTCCTCTCCGGCGAGGAGCAGGCGACGCTTCTGCTTCTCGACGACGACCTTTCCCCAGCCCAGAGCCGAAACCTCGGCGAGCAGCTCAACATGAAAGTCGTCGATCGAACCGGGCTCATCCTGGACATCTTCTCCCGACGCGCCCGGACGCGCGAGGCGCGCATCCAGGTGGAGCTGGCCCAGCTCGAGTACCTTCTGCCGCGGCTGACCCGCATGTGGGAGCATCTTTCCCGCTTGGGCGGCGGCATCGGGACCCGCGGGCCCGGCGAAACCCAGCTGGAGGTCGATCGGCGGCGGGTCCGCGAAAGGATCGCGAAGCTGAAGCGGGAGCTGGAGCGGGTGGTAAAGGAGCGGCGCGTGCAACGCCGGGGACGCCGGGGGTGCTTCAAAGTCTCGCTCGTCGGGTATACGAACGCCGGGAAATCGACTCTGTTCAACGCGCTCACCCGGGCCAGCGTGTACGTCGAAGACCAGCTGTTCGCGACGTTGGACCCCACGACCCGTGTCTTTCCGATCGGCCGCAATACACGCGCCCTTCTCACCGATACCGTGGGATTCATCCGCAAGCTCCCCTCCCATCTCGTCGTTTCGTTCCGCGCCACGCTGGAGGAGGTCACGGAGGCGGATCTCCTCCTCCACGTCGTGGACGCCACGGAGCCGGATATCGACGCGCATATCCAGGCGGTCGAGGCCGTGCTCGATTCCATCGGGGCGCTCGGCCGGCCCAGGCTCTGCGTGTTCAACAAGATCGACGCGGTTCCCGACGAGGTTTCGGTCCTGGGGCTCCGGGCGGGGTATCCCGGCGCGGTCTTCGTCTCCGCCCTCACGCGGGATGGAATCCCCGAGCTGCGCGAGGCCGCCATGCGGCATGTCATAGAGAATGCAGGCCACGAGGAGCGCGCGGCGCGCGGCGGAAGCACAGGGTCATGACGGGCGCCGGAATCGGCCCGATTCAGGATCCAGACTCCACGTCCCGCGTCGGCCGGATGCAGGCGGCGATCCGCGAGAGCGGGATGGACGGCTGGCTCCTCTTCGATTTCCACGGCACGAACCCGATCGCGCGGCGAATTCTCGGTTTGACCGCGAGCGCCGACCCTCCGAAGACGACGAGACGGTGGTTTTACTGGATCCCCGCATCGGGCGAGCCGGCAAAGCTCGTGCATCGTCTCGAGCCGCACGCGCTGGATCACCTTCCGGGCCCCGCCCTGGTCTATCTCACGTGGGAAGAGCTGGAGCGAATGCTCGGGGCGATGATCCACTCGGAGGGCGTCCGAAGCGCGGGGTATCCCACGGTTGCCGGAACCCCCCGCCGGATCGCAATGGAGTACTCCCCCTACTCCCGCCTTCCGAACGTGTCGCGCGTCGACGCGGGCACGGTCGAGCTGGTCCGCGCCACCGGCGCCCTGGTCGTCTCCTCCGCGGAGCTCACTCAGCGTTTCGAGGGAGCGCTGGCCCCCGATGCGCGGCGTGACCACCGCCGCACCGGATCCGCTCTGCACGCGATCATGGCGGCGGCATTCCAGCGGGTGCGCGGGTGCGCGCGCTCTGGAACGCCGACCACCGAGCTCGCCCTTCAGCGCTGGCTGCTCGAGCGATTGGATTCCGAGGGGCTGACCTCGAGCGACCCCCCGACCGTCGCGGCGAACGAGCACTCCGCCGACGCCCACTTTACGAATCGGGCCGCCCTCGACCGGCCGATCCGCGCCGGGGACTTCCTGCTTCTCGACGCCTGGGCCAAATCGAAGCGTCCGGGTGCCGTCTATGCCGACTACACCCAGGTCGCGTACTTCGGATCGGCTCCTCCCGAGGCCCATCAAGCCGCGTTCGCCGCAGTTCGCGAAGCGCGGGACGCGGCGATCGGCTTCGTGCGCGATTCCCTCCGCGCGGGCCGCGAGCCGAGAGGATGCGACGTGGACGACGTGGCGCGTGAGGCGATCCGCTCCCAAGGTCTCGGCGACCGCTTCATTCACCGGACCGGGCATTCGATCGGGGAGGAAGTACACGGGAACGGGGTCCATTTGGACAATCTCGAGACCCGCGACGAGCGAAGCCTGGTCGAGGGGACGCTCGTATCCGTGGAGCCGGGAGTTTACCTGGAGGACTTTGGGATTCGGAGCGAGGTGAATCTCCTCATCGACGGCGGCGAAGCCGTAGTCACGACCGAGCCGATTCAGAGGGAGATATTCGTCCTTGAGGCGTGAAACCCGGCCCGGGGGGCCTCGCGGGCATTCCCAGCCGAGGCCCCGCGCCGGAAAAGTACCCGTTCACGAGATCGAGTTCCGCACATCCCATTCCAGCGGCCCCGGTGGGCAGAACGTGAACAAGCTCGAGACGCGGGTCGAGGCGCGCTGGAAACTGCGTGAATCCGGCGCGATCACGCCGGAGGAGCGGGCGCGGCTCGAGGCGATTCTCGGGGCTCGGATCGGTCCCCGCGGAATCCTCCGCGTCACGAGTCAGCGCTACCGGAGCCAGTCGCGCAACAAGGAAGCCGCGCTCGCACGGCTCCAAGAGATCGTTGCCGAGGCGCTCACGCCGAGGAAGGAGCGCCACGCGACCGCCCCCACCCAAAAGTCGGAGGAATCGCGCATCGCGCAGAAAAAGCGCCGGTCGCGAATCAAGCGGCTCCGCGCCCTCAAGGACGAAGAGGCCGGGGGCTAGGCGGGGCTGTGTCTCGACTATTATAATTAGTTATGTTGTAAGAACTTATCTGCGACCTGCTCCACCCCCTCCGCAGCAACTTCGCCTCAAGTACGTATCTGCAAAGGTCGATATATGACTCTGACCATTCGGTTCGGGTCGGCGGGCCCGCGGCGCCACGAAGCGCGCGGGCTCCCGCCGCCATCGGCCATAACCACGGCCCGTTGTGGGGGGATCGCTGTGCTAAAGAGGAGAGGGAGCGACCGCCCCACCAACCCCGTCGCGATCACGTCCGCCTTGGTCCTCGTGATCGTGGCCTCCCTGGCGGCGCCGAAGCTGCGCGGGCCTTCGCCCGGGGACCGGGGGCGTCTCGGAACCGACGGCACGGACGAGGCCCGTTCCGGGGCTCCATCGAAGCCCCAGGTGTTCCGGTATTTCAACGAGAGGCCCGGCACTCTGGACCCGGCCCTCGCTTCCGACGCCTATGCCTCGATCGTCATCGCGCAGATTTTCAGCCCCCTCGTCGGGCTCACCTCCGATCTCGAGCCCATTCCCCAGGTCGCCGAGAGCTGGACCATCTCGCGCGACGGGCTCACCTACGTTTTCGACCTGCACAAGGGGGTCCGCTTCCATAACGGCCGTGAGGTCGAGGCGGGGGATTTCGTCTACAGCTTGACCCGGCTCTTCCGGGAGCCCTTCCGATCCCAGGGACTCGCGGCGGGCTACCTCGATGCGATCGTCGGGGTGCCGGAATTCATCGAGGGAAAATCGAAGAGAATCGCCGGCATCCGCGCCCTGGGCCGCTACAGGCTCCAAGTGAAGCTCAGCCGCCCCTACGGGGCGCTCTTGAGCGCGCTCGCGCTCGACCAGGCGTCGGTCGTGCCCCGCGAAGCGGTGGAAGCCGCAGGGAAGACGCCGTTTTCCCAGCACCCCGTCGGGTGCGGTCCCTTTCACCTGGCCTATCGGCGGGGGGAGGACGTCATCGTTCTCGCGGCCAATCCCGGCTATTTCCTCGGCAAACCCGCGATCGATTCCATCGTCTTCTACACGCCGAAGGCGGGCGCGGAAGGGGTGGATACCCAAGGAGCCGAGGCCCTGATCCGCGGCGAAGCGGCGATGGCGAATTTACCGCTCAACCTGCTCGAGGAATTCAGGGGAAAGCCGAACATCCGCGTCGTGCGCTGGCAGGATCTGAGCCTTTCGTTCATCGGAATCAACACGAGAAGGCCTCCGCTCAACAATCCCAAGGTGAGGCAGGCGATCGCGCTCGCCATGGACCGCAAGGCGATGCTGAACCTATGGCCGGCGGGGAAGGTGCTCTCCCAAGGGATCCTGCCTCCGGGGCTGCCCGCCTACTCCCCCGAGCAGCGAACCTTTTCCCACGATCCCGAAACCGCGCGCCGCATGCTCGCGTCGGCAGGGTTCGGGCCCAGCCATCCCCTGCCGGCCATCACGCTCTGGAAGTCGACCGCGAACCAGAGCGTTCGCCAAGTGGATGCGGTGATGGTGAGCTCGCTCGCGGAGGCGGGAATCCACATCAAGCTCAAGTACGTCTCGTGGGCGGAGCTGGACAGCGTCATCACGGGCAGGCACGCCCAGATGTTCGGGCTGGCCTGGGTCGCGGATATTCCGGATCCCGACACCTTTCTCCGCGCGCTGTTCTACTCCTCCAGCGGAACCAACTATTTCCGGTTCGCGGACCGGACCGTGGACTCGCTCCTCGACGTCGCGCAAAGGACGGCGAATTCCGATCTGCGGATGAACGCGTACCGGGACGTGGAGAAACGCGTGGTCCAGGCCGCGCCGCTGATACCGCTTTTCCATTCGTCCACGTTCGTCGGGCTGAGGGAGGACCTCTCGGGGCTGGAAGTGAATCCGTTGGGTATATCCACACTCGCGATGGAGAAGCTCCGGATTGGAAAGCCCATCCACGAACGTGAGCCAATACAAGCGCTCCCTTGACCCGCCCGCAGGGCGCCGGTTCGGGCTCCAGACCCGGATCGTCCTCACCTTCGGGCTGATCGTCGTCGGGCTCGTGGGCGCCTCGCTGGCCTACGTGGTCCGGAACCAAACGGAATCGCTCCTCGGCCAGACCCGCGAAAAGGGATTCGCGCTCGCCCACAGCATCGCGTGGCTGTCCACGCCATCCCTCCTCTCGTACAACTATGTGGCGCTGAGCCAGGCCGCGAGCCGCTCCCGCGGGGACGCCGCAGTGGCCTACGTCGTGATCTACGACAAAGAGGGCCAGGTCGCCGCCGACAGCCGGGAGCGAAACTCCTTCGGGCATCCGCGGCGCGAACGCGCGGACACGGAAGCCGCTCAGACGCGCGAGGACCGCTGGATGATCGTCCCGGCCGCGTTGTCAGAACGGGCGCCTGCGATCGAGTTCCTCGTTCCCGTGTACGTGGGTGAGCACGACGTGAAGTGGGGGACCGTGAGGGTCGGGATCTCTCTCGCGGAAGTAAACGCGGATATTCAGCGGACGACCCACCACCTCGTTCTCGCGGGGATCGTCGCGGCGATCCTCTGCCTGATCGGCGCGCGTTTCGCGGCGCGCGCGATCACGCGCCCGATCGAGCGGCTGGTGGTCGCGATTCGCGCGATTACCCGAGGGGATTACTCGCAGCGACTGAATCTACGCAGCGGCGATGAGCTCGAGACGCTGGCATGGCACTTCGACCGAATGGCCGACGAGGTGCAGCAGCAGCAGGCGGAAATTCTGGCGAGTCGGGAGGATCTCCGCAGGCTCAACGAGAGGCTCGAGGCCACGGTGGAATCCCGGACCCACGCCCTCGCCGAGTCGGAGGGCAAGTACCGCATCCTGGTCGAGAGCTCTCCCCTGGGCATCCTGATCGTCCAGGCCGGCCGGGCGGTCTTCGTGAACAAGGCCTTCGAGCGGATGACCGGGCGGGACGCGACGGCGCTGCTCCAGCCGGGGATCGATCCCTTCGGCGTGTTCGATCCGGAATCGGAGCATCAGGTGCGCAAGGCCGTGCTCGAGAACGGGAACGGCGCCCAGGTGGAAGGGCAGATTTGCCAGCCGTCGGGCAAGCAGATCTTCGTCGAGGTGTATGCCGTCGGGCTTCTCTTCCAGAACGCGCCGGCGACGATGATCCTGATCTCTGACATCTCCGCCCAGCGCGACTTACAAGAGCGCCTCATCCGGGGGGAGAAGCTGCGCGCGCTCGGGGAGCTGGCTGCGGGAGTCGCGCACGATTTCAACAATAATCTCGGCATCATCCTGGGCCGGACGCAGCTTCTCCAGATGAAAGTGGCCGATCCGGAACTGACCGCGGGTCTCGAGGTCATCCGCCAGGCCGCCATGGACGGAGGGCAGACGGTGCGCCGGATCCAGCAGTACACGCGCGTCCGGGAAGAGTCGCAGAACGAAGTGCTCCATCTCCCTTCCGTCGCGGCCGAGGTGATTGAAATCACCAAGGGGAAATGGAAGAACGAAGCGGAGCGACGAGGCGTGAAGGTGGAAATCCGGATCGAGGCGGAGGCCGCCGCGCCCATTCTGGGCACCCGGGCGGAAATCCGAGAGGCGCTGACGAACCTCATCTTCAACGCCGTGGATGCGCTCCCGATGGGGGGCACGATCGTGATTCGGGCGCGCGTCGAGGGCGCCGAGTCCGTTTTCGAGGTGGAGGACAACGGCGTCGGGATGTCCGAGGACGTGAAGAGCCGCATGTTCGAGCCGTTCTTTACGACCAAAGGCCTTTCCGGGAACGGCCTGGGGCTCTCGATGGTCTACGGGATCGTGAGCCGCCACCGCGGCTCGATCGAAGTGGAGTCCACGGAACATGTGGGGACCGTGGTGCGCATGCGATTCCCCTCCGTGGATCCCGCGAGGGCGAACCTCGCGAGACCCGACCGCCACCCCGCGCCGTTCAAGGCGCGCATCCTGGTGGTCGACGACGAGCCCGATCTCCTGGAAGTGATGCGCGACGCGCTCGTCTGCGAGGGGCATGAGATCGTCACCGGAAACTGCGGCACCGAAGGAATCGACCGGTTTCGCTCCGGGAAATTCGACGCGGTGTTGACCGATCTCGGCATGCCCGACGTGAGCGGATGGGAGGTGGCGCGGATCGTCCGTGCCGAGGGGGGCCCGGGCATCGTTCTGGGGCTCGTCACGGGCTGGGGCGCGACGGTGAGCGACGAGGTGATGGTCGCCCACGGGATCGATTTCGTGGTCAGCAAGCCCTTCGAAGTGGGCGTGCTCGCGTCGAGGGTGAACGAGGCGCTGGCCTCTCGGGCTCCTAGGCCCCGGCGATCCGCTTCACCCAGCGAACCTCGGCGGACTTGAGACGCCGCTCGCGGTAGCCGAGCGCCTCCAGGAACCTCGCGCCATCGTCGTAGCCTTCCGGGACGTCGGCCGCAATCGTCGTGACGCCGAGGTCGTTCGCGAGGAACCCTTCGGCCAGCTCGAGCGCCGCCCGTCCGTAGCCCCGTCCCCTCTCTCCCTGCGCGACGACGAGTCCCCGCAGCGTTGCGGGCACATCGTCGGCCCCGGCCTCGAACTCGATCGTGCCCACGAGCGATTTCGTATCCGTGCGGCGGATGGCGAGGTAATACCGACTGTCCTCGGACAGCGCATCCTCGTAGAGCATCTCGACCGCGGTGGGATCGAAATCCGCGCTTCCGGTCAGCGCCTCGAAATAATCGGGCGCGTCCAGATAGACCTTCCAAATCGCGGGGAGATGCTCCGGCCCCGGGGCTTCGAGGTACACCAGAGGTCCGTCGATGCGCGTGTTGGTTCCGGTGCTCATCGAAGCAGGACCGCCTTTGCCACCCGGGTTCTGCCGCCCGATGTAAGCTCGATGAGGTACACCCCTCCCGGGACCGCGACGCCGCGATCGTCCCGACCGTCCCAGGTATAAGGATGAAGGCCGGGTGCCCCCGGTCCGTCCTGGAGCGTGCGGACCAGCGCTCCGTTCACGCGGAAGACACGCAACACGAACCGGCCATCGCGGTCCAGCGACACCGGCAGGGTCGCCGCGGGATGGAAGGGGTTCGGCCGCACGGGCCCGAGCGCCAGAACGCGCGGCGCCGGGGGGCTCGCGGGGATTGCCACCCGGACCGGTCCGTACTCGAGATTCGGAGCTCCCTCGCGCGGCGCCGTGACCCAGTAGGAATAGGTGGCCCCGGCCGTCAGATCGCGGTCCTCCCATTCGCCCGGGCCGAAATATCCCACCGGGTTCGCGACCCGGACGCGCGATCCCCCGTCCTGCGCCCGCTCGATCCCGACGGTGGGGTACCCGGCTCCGCCCAGATCCCAGGTGACCCGGACCCGCGATTGGACGGGGTCGTATTCGGCATCGAAGGGGATGACTTCCGCGCCGGTGGTCGCACAGGTCGCATCGCCATTGACCGAGACGTCGTCGATCCACCAGCCGCTGCCTCCGAACGTGAGCGTCGACGACCGGAAGCGGAATCCGATCTGGACGGTTCCGCTGTAGCCTGTGAGCGGCACCTTCGCCTGGGTGAACACGGTCTGGGTTCCGCTCCAGCGATCGGTGAACGGATAATCGGGTACGGGATGGAGGAGCGTCCACGTCGCGCCCGCGTCGGTGCTGATTTCCACGGAGAGCCCATCCGACCCCGTCTCCGTGCTGTATCGCTGCCAAAAGCTCAGCGTATCGTTCGATCCGGTGAGCCGAACCGGCTGGCTGATGAGCGAAGCATCCTCTCCGGCCGCATAGCTGCCCACGGGACCCACGGGCCCGAGCTTCCAGGCCCAGGCTCCGGCCGGCGTGTGGTTCAGGCCCGACTCGCGATGCCACTCGTTTCCGTTCGAACACGACCGCTCGAGTCCGTGCCAGGGCTGCGCGGTTCCTTCGAAGTCGTCGCAGATGCCTCGTTTCACGCCGAGGAGCAACTGCACGGTGTCGGCCAGCACGAGGCCGTTCGGGGAGAAAACCATGTAGCGGTATGCGGCGCCGATCGGGTCGGGCGAGGAGTTGATCGTCGCCTCCACGGTGGTTCCCGAGTCGGTCTGGGCCGGTCCGACCGCGGCGTACGCGATGGAATCTCCCGCGGTGACGGTTGTGAGGCCGTCCAAAGACGTCACCTTTGCGTAGAGGGGCGGGGTGGGCGAGGCGCCGGGGTTGATCAGAGGAAAACGCAGCCGGACCGACTCCCCAGGCTCGGCCAGCCCGTCGCCGTCGTTCGGGGTACCCGTCCGGGGGGCGTCGTCCAGGGCGATCGCCGTCCTTTGCACCGAGGTGGCCGCCACGAGGAGATCGGCTGTGATCACGCCCCCGTTCTCCACGATGTTCCGGATCGCGACCTGCGAAAGGTCGCCGCAGTTCGACGCGCTGGAGGGGCAGGAAGTCGAACTGAATTCGGTCGCGAGGAGCGCTCCGGGCCACGGATCGTAGCGTTCCCCGCGATTTCCGGTGACGCTCGCCGCGGCGCCGCAAGCCGACTGCGACTCGGTCAAACCTCGATGAACGTCCAGATTCTGCACGCCCTCCGGACCCGAGACCGACTCCACCCCACCCGCCTCCTCGACGTCGACCATCTTGTGCTCGGGATTGTTGTTTCCGACCACCGATTCATCGACGTGGTAGATGAGGAGCCCGTGAGCCTGAAGGCCCTCGATCTCGACCGACCGGCGCACCAACCCCCTATCGAACCCGACCGGTTGACGATTCTCGACGAGGAAATACTCGCCGATGTTGTCCCCGTTGGTCCAAAGGCGGTAGGTCGCTCCCCCCGACTCGACCGGTTGAATCACCGTGCCGATCTGATCCACCGGGACGATCGTCGGCGTGACCCATCCCAGCGTCTGCTTCGACCAGGCCGAGAAGTGCGCCGGGCTCGTGCCGAGCGATTCGCCCGGGGCGTGGTTGAAGTTCCCCGAGCCCATGAGGTCCCATTCGCCAATGCCCTCGGTGTTCACGGGGCCCGTGTCGTAGAGATCGGGGAGCCCCAGGACGTGTCCGAACTCGTGGCAGAAGGTCCCGATGGACATGATCTGGTTGACCGCCGTGTGCGGGGCTCCGCCCGCGGCCGCGCCCTTCCACCGTTCCGCCTCGGTCGTGTACGCGTTCGCCTTGATCGGGCCGCCGGCTCCGATATCGCCGCTCACGTACACGCTGGGAAGCGTCCACTTGTGCGAATGGATGTCGTTCTCGGACGCGGTCTCCTCACCCCCCGGCCCCGCGTGGACGACGAAAACCCCGTCCACGAACCCGTCGTCATCACCGGAGTCCGGGATCCCGTCCGGGCCATCGCTGTCGAAGAGGCGAAAATCGAGGTCCTGGTCCGCGAGCGTCACGGCATCGTAGGCCATCTGCTGCGCGTTACGGGGGGGG
>Ga0066709_100002546_pt1 | contig 13368 bp, 10 predicted proteins | sample GraSoiAngelo_158_FD_79665 | JGI IMG/M metagenome (GOLD analysis project Ga0066709, IMG submission 79665) | Grasslands soil microbial communities from the Angelo Coastal Reserve, California, USA - 14_1009_16_30cm | ecosystem: Environmental > Terrestrial > Soil > Grasslands | place: USA... | reverse complement strand
TCGAAGCGGCCCACGACCTCGGTGCCAGCCGGCTGACGACCTTCAGACGGATCGTCCTCCCTCTCAGCGTGCCGGGGGTGATCGCCGCATTCGTCTTCGTGCTCATCCCGACGACCGGCGAGTTCATCGCCCCGCTCCTCGTCGGCGGGACGGGGAGCTACATGTTCGGGAACTCGATTCAGTCGTTCTTCGCCGACTCGCCGAACTGGAACTACGGCGCCGTGCTCGCGATGTGGCTGATCGCCGTCGTGTTCCTGCTCGTCCTCCTTTTCGGCCGCTATCTGTCGACCGACCTTCGCGAAGGCAGCGCGACGTGAACACGGCGGTCAGCAGGCTGGGGTCGGCGCTCCTCTCGAGCTACTTCGTCGCGCTCGCGGTCTTCCTCTACATCCCCCTCGTCGTCCTTGTCGTCTTCGCGTTCGACAACAGCACGATCCAGACCCTCCCTTGGTCGGGCTTCACGACGAAGTGGTTCCACAACGCGTTCTCGAACGGCGACCTCGTCGCGGCGCTCGAGCGCAGCGGGGTCATCGCGGCCATCAACGCCATCCTGGCCACCCTGCTCGGCCTGATCACGGCCGTCGCCATGACCGCCCGCAAGCACGCCCTCCGCGGCGTCGTCACCGATCTCTTCCTCCTGCCGCTCGTGATCCACTACGTTGTGCTGGCGGTGGGGATGCTGATCCTGCTGAACTGGCTCGGCCTGCGCCAGGCGCTCTGGGCGGTCCTGCTCGGCCACGTGGTGGTCTCGGTCCCCTACTCGCTCCTGATCATCCTGCCGCGGCTGCGTACGCTGGACGCGTCGATCGTGGACGCTGCGCTGGACCTCGGAGCGAGCATGTTCACGGCGTTCCGCCGGATCACGCTGCCCCTGATCGTCCCGGCGCTGCTCTCGTCGGCGCTCATCGCCTTCACGATCTCCTTCGACGAGTTCGCGATCGCCTCGTTCCTGGTTCCGGCTGGGAAGGAGACGTACCCCGTCTATGTCTATACGGGCGCGCGCACGCCGGCGCTCGAGCCGCAGGTGATCGCGCTCGGCGCCGTCGTCGTCATCGCCGCGCTCGTCATCGTCACCGCGGCGGAGGCGTGGCGAACGCACGCCGAGCGCCGCCTCAGGGTCGGCACCCCTTAGGACCGGTTAGATCTCTTCTTGCCGCTCCACGGGCGGGCCCGCGAGCACGGACGCGTGCTCGGGCGCCCAGGTGAGGACGACGCGCCTTCCGGGCTCGAGCGCCGCGGCTCCCTCGTCGTTCATGCGGTGACTGATCACCCGGCCTGCGGAGGTCGTGTCGACGTGGAAGTGCGTGATGCCGCCGAGGAAGACGCGCTCGGCGATCGTCCCCTCGACGAGCGAACCGCCCTCCGGCGCGCGGCCGTTCACGGGCTCGACGCGCACGCGCTCCGGTCGCACCGCGACGCGTAGCTGCTCGCCGGGCCTCGTCCCCGACCCGACGGACACGACCAGCCGTTCCCGTTCGCTCACCCGCATGAGGGCGATGCCGTCCTCGATCTGGTCGACCCGGAAGTCGAGCGCGTTCAGGGAGCCGATGAAGTCGGCGACGAACGCCGTCTCGGGATGGTCGTAGATCTCCTTCGGATCGCCGATCTGCTCCACGACGCCGCCGTTCATGACGCCGATTCGATCGGACATGGCGAGCGCCTCTTCCTGGTCGTGCGTGACGTAGACGAAGGTCGTCCCGAGCTCCATCTGAATCCGCTTCAGCTCGAGCTGCATCTGCTTCCGGAGCTTCACGTCCAGCGCGCCGAGCGGCTCGTCGAGAAGGAGCGCCGCGGGCCGATTGACGAGCGCCCGGGCGAGCGCGACCCGCTGCTGCTGGCCCCCGGACAGCTGGGCGGGCTTCCGCTTCTCCATCCCCTCGAGCTGGACGACGCGGAGCATCTGCTCGACACGATCCCGACGCTCGCCGCGCGGCACCTTCTTCAGCTGGAGGCCGAACTCCACGTTGTCCACGATCGACATGTGCGGGAAGAGCGCGTACTGCTGGAAGACCATGTTCACGTTGCGGCGATTTGGCGGGACGGTCGTCACGTCGGCGCCCCGCAGCAGGATGCGCCCCTCATCGGGCTGCTCGAAGCCGGCGATCATCCGCAGCGTCGTCGTCTTCCCGCAGCCGCTCGGCCCGAGGAGCGAGAAGAACTCACCGTCGCGGATGTCCAGCGTCGTCTCGCGGACGGCCGCGACCGAGCCGTAGTTCTTGGCAACTCGCTCGAGGCTGATCGCGACGCCGTCCTGCGTCATCGGACGAGTCTAACGCCTTGCGTTTGCAGGCAAAAGCGCATCCCGTGCCATGCGCAGCTCGGCCGCGACGCGCTCCATGAGCGGGAGCGGGCCGACCGTGATGCGGACGAAACCGCCCAGCCCGAACTCGCTCCCGGGCCGGACGAGCACACCGTGGGCAACCAACCGCTCGGCCAGGGCGAGATCGTCGACGCCGGTGTCGACGAGGACGAAGTTCGCATGCGACGGCACCGGCTCCATCCCAGCCTCGACCAGGAGTCTGGACAGCTGGGCACGCGCCTCGGCGGACTCCTGCCGCCGCGCCTCGATACGCTCGGGATGCGCGACGCATGCCCGACCCGCGGCCAGAGCGGCGCGATTCACGTTGAACGGCTCTTGCACGACGTTCAGGAACGCGGCCAGGTGGGGGGCCACGACCGCGTAGCCGAGCCGGAGCCCCGCGAGGCCGAAGATCTTCGAGAACGTGCGGAGGACGGCCACCCGGCGCCCATCCTCGACGTCACGCTCGCGCCTCAGCCGAAGCTCCGGCTGGACGTATTCCCCGTAGGCCTCGTCGACGACCGCCACCGTCTCCGCCGGCAGCGCCTCGAGGAAGGCCTCCCACTCCTCGACCTCGACGTGGGCGCCTGTCGGATTGTTGGGGTCGCAGACCCAGACGAGGCGCGCGCCTGAAGCGGCAGCCGCCTCCGCCATCGCCTGGAGGTCGAGCCGGAACTCCCGGCACGGCACGCGCAGGACCTCGGCGCCGGAGGCCGCGCAGACCTGTGCGTAGAGGCCGTAGGTGGGCGCGGCGACCACAACCGCGTCGCCGTCGCGAACGAACGTGTGCGACACGGCAGCGATGAGGGCCTGGATTCCGTGCGCCGGAACGATCAGCTCCGGGGAGACGCCGATCCAGCCGCCGACGGCTGTCCGGAGGTCCGAGTAGGCCTGCTCGGGGTACATCCACACGTTCTCCAGCTCGGCCTCGACAGCCTCGCGAGCCCCGGAGAGCGGACCGAAGAGGTCCTCGTTCCAGTTGAGCTTGGCGATCTCGTCGAGGCCGTGCAGCCGCTTGAGCTCGGTCAGGCTCGGCCCGGGACGGTAGGGCTCGAGGCCGAGCAGCGACGGCCGAACGAGCGCACTCCAGTCGGTCGTGGTCAGGCGGTCGGCGCCCACATCTCGAGGAGGGCCGGGAGGACGACGACGGCCGGCGCCTCGAGCTCGAAGGCCCAGGCGAGATCCACGTCGAGCGAGTCGGCAGCGGTGCGGCGCGCCGCCACACCGAACGCCTCGGCCACGGCGACGAAGTCGGGTCTCGCCAGGTCGACGGCGAACTCCTCGCCAAACGAGTCGCGCTGGTACTCGCGCAGGATGCCGTAGCCGCCGTCGTCGACGAGCAGGAGCTTGGCGGCGAGGCCGTGCTGGCGCGCGACGGCCAGCTCGGAGACCCCGTACATGAAGCCACCGTCGCCGGCGACGGCCAGCACCGGCGTCTCGGGCAAGGCGGCCTTGGCGCCGAGCGAGGCGGGCCACGCGTACCCGAGCGTGCCCGAGCCGAGCGGATAGAGGAAGCGGCGCGGCGCGAGCGCCGGAAAGTGCGCACCCGCCCAGTAGGCGAGGATGGTCATGTCCCAGGCGTGCACGGCGTCGCGAGGGAGGGCCTCGCGGATCGTGCGCAGAAGACCGCGCTCGAGCTCGTGGGCCTGGGCCTCGAGCTCGCTCTCGATCCGCTCGGTGACCGTGTTCTCCGGGAGGCCTCGGTCGATCCGTGGGACTCGCTCGACGAGCGCGGCGAGCACCGCGCGCGCGTCGCCCACGAGGCCGACCGCCTCGTACGTCGCGCCGATCCGCTCCGGCGCCGCATCGATCTGGACGATTCGGCCGCCCGGCCGGAAGGCGTACTGTCCGGTCGTCTCCGCTCCCAGCTCCGTCCCGACCGCGAGCAGGACGTCGGCGCTCTCGACGAGCTTCCGGAAGGGCTCCTCGTCGGCCGCGCAACCGGCCGAGAGCGGGTGGTCCTCGGGGAAGGCGCCCTTTCCCATGTACGTCGTCGCCACAAGCGCCTGGACCCGTTCCGCAAGCTCGCGAAGCTCCTCCCAGGCGCCGGAGCGAAGCACGCCGCCGCCCGCCCAGATCACGGGCCGCTCCGCACCGGCCAGCAGCCGGGCGGCGGCGGCGAGCTCGTCGTCGGCCGGGAGCGGGAGCTTCGGAGGCGCTGCGTTCAGCTCTTTCACCGGCGTGACGTCGGTCTCACCGGTGAGAAGATCGACGGGGATCTCGAGAAAGACGGGCCCGCTCGGCGGGGTCAGCGCCCGCCGCCAGGCTTCGGCGATGAGCTCGGGAATGTCGCCGGCGCTCTGTGCCCGAGCCGCCCACTTGACGATCGGCGCAAACGATGCGAGCTGGTCGGCAAGCTCGTGGAGAAACCCGCGGCCTCGGCCAACGAGATCGGTCGGGATCTGGCTCGCGATCGCGACGACGGGGACGTGGGAGCTCGACGCCTCCATCAGCGCCGTCAGCGAGTTGAGCGCGCCCGGCCCTGTCGAGAGCAGAAGCGGCGCTGGTGTGCCCGACACTCGCGCGTAGCCGTCAGCCGCGAAGCCGGCGTTCAGCTCCGTGCGGAAGCCGAGTGCCCGAACGGGGCTGCTGCGGAGCGCTTCCCAGATCGCGAGCGCGTGGACACCCGGGAGCCCGAAGGCGACCTCCGCGCCGAGCACCTCGAGGCTCTCGGCGACCAAGTGGCCGCCGATCCGCGTGCGCGTAGCCTGGGCCATGACGCCGATCCTAAAGGCGCGACACCGGATCGATCCTCGGAAGGGGGTGGCGGGAGCCGCGGGCCCTGGCTTGGATCAGCGCGTGAGACGCGTCGTCGCAGCGCTCGTCGTCCTTGCCTCCCTGGCTGCACCCGCAGCCGCCGGCGCGCTTACCGTGCACGTCTCCGGCAACAGCCTGCTGGACGGGAGCGGCCAACCGATTCGACTGCTCGGCGTCAACCGGTCGGGCGCCGAGTACGCGTGCATCCAGGGCTGGGGCTTCTTCGACGGGCCCGTCGGCGCCGCGTCGATCGCCGCCATGCAGAGCTGGAAGATCAACGCCGTTCGCGTCCCGCTGAACGAGGACTGCTGGCTCGCGATCAACGGCGCTCCCGCCGTGTACAGCGGCACGCACTATCGAAGGGCGGTCGAAGGGTACGTGAGCCGGCTGCGGGCGGCGGGCCTCGTCGTCGTCCTCGATCTGCACTGGAACGCACCGGGGAGGCTCAAGGCGACCGGTCAGCGGCCGATGGCAGACGCGGACCACAGTCCTGCTTTCTGGGCGTCCGTCGCGACCGCGTTCAAAGGCACGTCGGGCCTCGTCTTCGACCTCTACAACGAGCCGCACGACATCACCTGGCGGTGCTGGCGGGACGGCTGCACCTTGAACGGCCACCGCCTTGCAGGCATGCAGCGGCTCGTGAACGCCGTGCGCGGAGCCGGGGGAACCCAGCCTCTCATGCTCGGAGGCCTCGGCTGGGCGAACGATCTCTCACGCTGGCTCGCATGGCGGCCGACCGATTCTCGCCGCCAGCTGATCGCGTCCCTTCACGTGTACGACTTCACGTCGTGCTCGACGCTCGCCTGCTGGCAGAGCCCCGTCGGTTCCGTCGCGTCCAGGGTGCCCGTGGTGACGGGCGAGCTCGGCGAGGCCGATTGCGGGCACTCGTTCATCGACAGCTACATGAACTGGGCCGACACCGCGGGCGTCTCCTACCTCGGCTGGACGTGGGACACGTGGGATTGCAGCGGCGGACCGGCCTTGATCTCGAGCTACGACGGCACGCCGACGGCGTTCGGCGTCGGCTTCCGCGACAACCTCGCCTCGCTGCCGTAGCCGGCTACAGGAAAAACTGCTTCCAAGCCTGCCACCAGTCGTCGGCCCTCGAGACGACGGTTCGCTCGCCAGCCTCCTCGACGGTCGGCTTGCGGCGCGCCTCGTCGAAGGCCTCGGTCGTCTTGTACTCGACCCGGATCTCGCACGGGTGGCCCGGGTCGTAGGGCGCAACCGCCTTCAGGTCCTCCAGCGCTTTCCTGGCGCCCGCCTCGATCAGCTCGCGGGCCCGGGGCGCCGGCACCTGCCGGGCTGAGAACTGCCCGAGACCGCGCTTCACGCTCACGGTGGTCAGCTCGCCTCCCAGCAGGTCGCGCGCCTCCGCGCACGTCGCCTCGTCCCCGGTCACGAGCAGCACCGGGCAGGCCCACGTGCCGCAGAGCGCCGCGTTGATGCCCGTCTCACCGACGAGCGTCCCGTTGAACCAGAGGTTCTGCCACTCCTCGCCGGAGACCGTGTGATTCATGACGCCCTCGCGCGTTCCGGCGCGCGCGTGCATGCCGACGAAGAGCGCCGCGTCGCAGCCCTGCTCGAGGAACTCCGTGTACTCGGTCCACTCAGACTGAACGACGAACTCGCAGGCCGGATCCAGCTCCTCCGGGATCAACGAGTTGAAGCTCCACCCCTTGCCGGCGCCGTGGCAGTCCATGACCACGATCTCTGTCGCACCGCCCGCATTCGCGCCGCGAACGGCGGCGTTGATCTCGCCGGTGTAGAGCTTTCGGCCTTCCTCGTACATCGGATCGCCTCCGCTCACCTGCTCCCAGCGGACGATCCCAGAGACTCCCTCCATGTCGCTGATCACGTGTACTCGCATCCCGCCTCCGTCTTAGACTTGACTCCACCATGGCCCGGGACCCCCGCCACGACGTCCTCTTCGAGCCTATTGGGATCGGCCCGAAGACGCTCAGGAACCGCTTCTACGCCGTGCCCCACTGCACAGGGTTCGGGACGGAGAAGCCGGGCTCTCAGATGCGCTTCCGCGCTATGAAGGCCGAGGGCGGCTGGGCGGCCGTCTGTACCGAGTACGCGCCGGTGAGCCCCGACTCCGACGAGTCGCCGTACGTCTCGGCCCGGCTCTGGGACGACGACGACGCCCGGAACCTCGCCTGCATGTGCGACGAGATCCACGAGCACGGTTCGCTCGCGGGGCTCGAGCTCACGCATTCCGGTGGCCACGCGCATACGCGCGAATCTCGCTGGCCTGCGTCCGCCCCGTCGCAGCTGGCGAGCGACTACCACCCGTTCTACGTCGCCAAGGCGATGGAGAAGGAGGACATCCGCCGGGTCCAGGCGGAGTGGGTGCGTGCGGCGAAGCAGGCGCGTGCCGTCGGCTTCGACATCGTGTACGTGTACGGGGGCCACAGCTACCTGCCGACGCAGTTCCTCTCGACCTTCTACAACCGGCGGACCGACGAGTACGGCGGCTCGCTCGAGAACCGCGCGCGCTTCTGGATCGAGACGCTCGAAGTCGTCCGTGACGCCGTCGGCGACGAGTGCGCGATCGCTGTCCGCCACACGGTCGAGGCGCTCGGACCGGCCGGCGTCGAGCTCGACGAGGGGCTCGAGTTCATTCGCCTCGCCGACCATCTCGTCGACCTCTGGGACGTCAACGTCGGCTCGATCGCGGAGTGGTCGAAAGACTCCGGCGCCTCGCGCTTCTTCCCCGAGGGCTACCAGCTGGAGTGGACGGGCCGCGTGCGCGAGGCGACCGCGAAGCCGGTCGTCGGCGTCGGGCGGCTCACGAACCCCGACCGGATGGCGGAGATCGTCTCCTCGGGCGCATGGGACCTGATCGGGGCCGCGCGGCCGTCGATCTCAGACCCGTTCCTCCCGCGCAAGATCGACGAGGGCCTGTACGGCGAGATTCGCGAGTGCATCGGCTGCAATGTCTGCATCGCGAAGAGCGAGTCCGGCCACCATCTCGGGTGCACGCAGAACGCGACCGCGGGCGAGGAGTACCGGCGCGGGTGGCATCCGGAGAAGTTCGAGCAGGCGGCAAACGCCGACTGTGACGTGCTCGTCGTCGGCGCCGGTCCCTCCGGGATGGAGTGCGCGATCGTGCTCGGCAAGCGAGGCTTCCGCCGCGTCCACCTCGTCGAGGCGGACCGTGACCTGGGCGGGATCATGCGCTGGGTCCCGCAGCTTCCCGGACTCGGCGAGTGGGCGCGGGTCGTCAACTGGCGGCGCATCCAGCTCGAGAAGCTCAGCAACGTCGAGGTGATCGCGGGCACCCGACTCGACCCACCGGGCATACGCGAGTACGGCGCCGAGATCGTCGTCCTGGCGACGGGGGCGACCTGGGCCGGAGACGGGGTGAACGGCGTGACGCACCGCCCGATCGACGGCGCCGACCCGTCGCAGCCCCACGTGCTGACGCCAGAGCAGGTGATGGTCGAGGGGAAGCGGCCTCCGGGCAAGCGCGTCGTCGTGTTCGACGCCGAGGGCTACCACGTCGCGTCCGGTCTCGCGGAGCTGCTTGCGACCGAGGGTCACCGGGTCGAGCTGATCACGTGCCACGAGGTCGTCGCGCCGATCTGCGACGAGACGCTCGAAGGCCCGCTGCTTCGGCGTCGTCTCCACGACGCGGGCGTCTCGATGCGAACCGGTGTCCTGCTGGAGTCGATCGCGCCCGGGCGACTGACCGCGATCGACGAGTTCGACGAACCGCTCGAGCTGGATGCGGACGCCGTCGTGCTGGTGACGCAGCGCCGCTCGAACGACGAGCTCTACCACGAGCTCGCCGCCGATCGGAACGCGCTCCGCGGCGAGGGGATCGAGGCGCTCTACCGCGTCGGCGACTGCGTCGCCCCGCGCCTGACCGCCGATGCGATCTTCGACGGGCACCGGCTCGCCCGGGAGATCGACGCGGAGAACCCGTCCGTGCCGCTTCCCTACAAGCGCGAGCGGCTCGTGCTCGAGGGCGCCAGAGCACTGTGACCGCCTGCATCGCGGGCGAAGGCGGCCACCACGAGGAGCGAGACGGCCAGCGGTAGCAGGCCGATGTACGAGAAGCCGAGGGCGTCGGCGATTCCCCCGGCCAGGGCCGGGCCGGCCAGATAGCCGATCGCCCAGAGCTGCGACCAGACGACCATCGCGAGCACGATCCGGTCGGTACCCACGGTCTCGAGCAGGACGCCGAGGGCGCCGGACTCCCCGATCCCGAAGCCGATCCCCGCGAGCGCGACCGCGACGATCCAGAGGGGCACCGCTGTCGCCGCCCCCGCGAGAGCGATACCCACGACGATGACGGCGGCGCCGAGCGCCAGCATCGTCCGGGGGGCGAACAGGCCGCCGACCACCGAGCCCGCTCCGAGCACGATCGAGCCGCCGACGTAGAGCGCCCCGATCTCGGCCTGGCTCAGATGCGTGGCGAAGTGGATGGGGAGCGGCCCCTCGAGCGTCCCGAGCGCGAGCGCGACGAGAACGATCATCGCCGACGCGAGCCGGAAGCCGGCTGTGCGGAGCGCGGAACTGTCGGAGCCGAACGCCGGCCGCTCGGCCGGCGCCCCGAGCCGGGCGACGACGACAGCGCCGAGCACGACGAGGCCGAGGTGCGCCAGGAAGGGGCCCCGAATGCCGCCGATCGCGCCGAGCGCGGGTCCGACCACGCCGCCGATCGAGTAGGCGGCGAGCACGCCGGTCATCCGACGGTACTCGTCGCCCGGAAAGCGCTCGAGCACGCCGAAAGCGACGCCGAGCCAGAGCCCGCCCGCGCCGAGCCCCATCAGCAGTCGCGCAGGGAAGAAGGCGGAGAGCCCGTGCCCGAGGACGAACCCGAGGTCGCCGGCCACCATGCAGACGAGCGCGCACCCGAGCACCCATGCGGCGTGCCGCCGCTGCACGCCCCGCCCGGCCAGCGGATAGCCGGCCAGCTGGCCGACGGCGAACGTCGTCACGAGCAACCCCATCACGCCCGGTCCTGCCCCGGTCCTGTCCGCGATCTGCGGAACGACCGGAGCGATCATGCTGTACCCGGCCGCATCCAAGGCCGCCAGCCCCAGAAGCGCCGGGTAGGCCCAGCGACTCACCGCGTCAACTCGACCTCGCCGCGGCTCTACTACTAGTCCTCGAGACTGCCGACGTCGAGCACGACCGTCTTCAGGTCGGTCATGTCGAGCATCGTGTAGCGACCGCCGATCCGCCCCCAACCGGTCCGCGTCCCCGACGCGCCGCCGAACGGCTCGTGCGCCTCCCAGTAGTCCGTCGAGTCGTTGACGACGACGTTGCCGACCCGAAGGTTGTCGAGGTACTTGAACGCCCGCTTCAGGCTCGTCGTGTAGATCGCGGCCTGGAGCCCGAGATAGGAGTCGTTCGCGACCGCGAGCGCCTCATCGTCACCGGCGACCTCGATCAGCGGCACGATCGGGCCGAACGTCTCGTCCTGGTTGATGAGCGTGTCGACGCCCACCCTGTCGACGACCGTCGGCTGGTAGTAGAGACGCGTCGGCCGCCCCTCGTCGCGTCCTCCGCCGACGACGATCTCGGCGCCCTTCTCGAGCGCGTCCTCGAGGTGGCGGTCCATCTTCTGCGCCGTCGGCTCGTTGTTCATCGGCCCGACCAGCGTGTCGTCGTCGAAGGGATCGCCGAGCCGCCACGTCTCGGCCTCCTTGACGACCGCGGCGAGGAAGTCGTCGTGGACGCGGCGATCGACGAGCACGCGCTCGGTCGCGCAGCAGACCTGCCCGGCACAGAAGAAGCCGCCGAAGACGGCACCCTTCGCCGCCCGCTCGAGGTCGGCGTCGGCGGCCACGATGACGGGACCGTTCCCGCTTGCCTCGATCAGCGTCCGCTTGAGCCCTGCGGCGCGAACGATCTTCTCCGCGGTTCCGTGCGAGCCGACGAAACCGACGCAGTCGACGTGCTCGCTCGTCACGAGTGCCTCTCCGACATCCCCGCCGCCGTAGATCACGCTGACGACGCCGTCGGGCAGGCCGGCGTCGGCCATGATCTGCATGAAGTTGGCCATCGCGATCGGCGTCCACTCCGAGGGCTTCATGACGATCGCGTTGCCGGCGGCAATCCCCGGCGCGATCAGCTCGACAGGGATCAGCGTGGGGAAGTTCCAGGGGGTGATGCCGGCGTAGACGCCGTTCGGCTTGCGAAAGGTGAGGATCCGTTTGTTGACGTCCTGCGACGGGATGACCGACGATTCCAGCCGCTTGACGTCCTCGGCGGCGATGCGGAAGTTCTCGGCCGTCTCCTCGACGTCCGGGATCGCCTCGGCCGAGTACGGCTTCCCCTGCTCGAGCGAGAGCTCGCGCGCGAACTCCTCCTTGCGCTCCTCGATCAGGTCGGCGATCGCGTGGCAGACGGAGGCGCGCTCCCAGGCCGACAGCGCCGCCCAGCGCGGCTGCGCCTCTCGAGCCGCGCGGGCCGCTCGCTCGACGTCCTCGCGGCTGGCGTTCGGAGCGTCGGCGAGCTTGTCGCCGGTGACCGGGGAGACGATCTCGCGGGCGCTCTCGCCCGTCGACTCGACCCACTCGCCGCCGATGAAGTTCTGGAGGGTGCGCACCGTCGTTGCCATGCAGTTCCTTTCTCGTTCGTGATTTAGGTGGCGCCGCCCCGAGCGGCAAGCGCCTGCACCGCCTTGACGGCGAGCCACAGCTCCAGCCGCTGCTCGGGATTGTCCGGATGCCGCCCCGTCTGCTCGCGCAGGCGGTCCATGCGGTAGCGAAGGGTGTGGCGGTGCACGCCGAGCCGCTCGGCCGCCTCGCTCCAGCGGCAGCCGCTGTCCAGGAGCGCCGTCAGCGAGTCGATCAGCCAGGAATTCCGCACGGCAGGGCCGAGCACACGGTCGACGAACGCCTCGAGGGCCGCCTCCGGCATGGTCAGGAGAAGCTCGAGCGATCCGAGGTCGCGGTAGGAGGCAACCGGGGCGTCGACCGCGTCGAGGGCGGCCCGCGCCTCGAGCAGGCTCCGGCCGAGCGCCGGACCGTGGGCCGGCCGGCCGACGCCGACGCGCGCCAGCGGCTCGGCCTCGACGACGCCCCGCGCCACCGCGAGCGCCTCCTCCTCGTTCGCCGCCTCGACGAGGAACGAGGCCCGGTCGAGCCTGGCCGTCGAGAGGTAGCGGATTGCGCGACGGTCGAGCTCTTGGGCAACTTCGCGTCGCAAACGCTCGCCCTCGAGCGGCGGCCCGCCGCCGTTCCCGTTCCCCGCCACGGCCAGGAGGGCCGCATAGTCCCGCTCCGGCTCGAGGCCGAACGCGGCGATCCGACGGTTGGCTTCGCGCTCGTCGAGGCGGGCATTCTCGAGGTCCTCGAGCAGGTCGCCGGCGAGCCGCAGCTCTGCCGCGCTAACGGCACGGCGGCGCGAAAGGTCGAGGGCGAGGGCGGTCTGCCCGTGATGGAGCACGAGCCGGTCGTACTCGCCAAACGGCGAGTCCTCCCGGACGGCGCGAAGCGTCGCCCCTTCTCCGTCCGCGAGCACCGGAAGCTCGAGTGACCCGTCGAACGGCAATCGTCGGCGCGCGTGCCGCTCACTGACGACCCGGCCGCCCTCGTCGACGAGGGCGAGACTGCACTCGAGGTGGTTGCAGACGATGGCGAGCAAGGCCTGCAGGCCTCGACCCTCCAGTACGGCCGCCGCAAGGCGCTCGTGGACTGCGAGCGCGCGGGTGAGTTGCTCGCGGTGCTCGTCCGCGAGGGGGGTGCACGCCCCCTTGGTGACCGCCACGAACGGGACGCCGTAGGGAACGCTCAGGACCGGACATGCCCCGCGGTCGGCCTCCTCGACGACCGGCTCGGGAACCTCCGCAAAGCCGAATCCGAGGCCGAAGCCGAGTCCGGCGAGCCCGTGGCCGGCGAGCCGATGGACGTACTCGCGCTGGCTGGCTGCGAGCTCGCCGACGCCCAGCCCCGTCGTCAGGAGGAACTCTCCGCCCTCGAGAAACTGCGTCGGGTCGGTGAGCTCCGAGACGTGGAGCCAGCTGACCTCGTTCTGAAGTCCGCCCTGTCCGGCCGCGACGCGCAGGTCGAGACCCTCCATGGACGCGATGTTTCGTACGGTGAGCGCCGGATGCCTCCTCTTCGACGTGGAGGCCAACCGTACGCGGCGCCGAACCTCGAATCAAGCAGGTCGGGGCGCGTGGAGCAACCCTGGCTTGGACAGACTGTCCAGGGAGGCCCGGGAGAGCTAGGACGCTCGCGTCTGGGGACTTCGGCTAGCGGCTCTCGTAGACGCGGCTGGCCTTTGCGATTCCGCGCGAGAGCAGGTAGCCGACGCCGAGGAAGACCGTCGCCTGGACGAACCCCTGC
>Ga0066709_100002545_pt1 | contig 13368 bp, 9 predicted proteins | sample GraSoiAngelo_158_FD_79665 | JGI IMG/M metagenome (GOLD analysis project Ga0066709, IMG submission 79665) | Grasslands soil microbial communities from the Angelo Coastal Reserve, California, USA - 14_1009_16_30cm | ecosystem: Environmental > Terrestrial > Soil > Grasslands | place: USA... | reverse complement strand
TTTCCGCTGCTTCGGTGAACGCAGCCGGCCCCGCGCGCCAGGGAACGCGACCACGCACCGAGCCGGCCGGCGCACCAACCAGGTGGTGGAGCAGGACGAAGCCGGTGGCACCCGAGCGCGGCCCCTGCTGGAGGTCCTGCACTCCCCCCGCCGCCACGGCGGCCTTGAGGGGCGCGCACTCGAACCAATCGTCGAGTATTTCCCAGACCGACATCGGAAGCGTGCGGAGGAATTCGACCATGTCCTCGCGTCCCAGCGCCCGGAACCTACGGCCGATCCCGAGAAGCGGAAGGATCTCGCCCACCGACCGCGCGTCGATGTCGGGCGCTGGGGTTTGGTAGAGGACCTCGAGGAACCCAACCAGCTTTCTCAGGCGGGCTGTGAACGCGGGCCACTTCGAGGCATCCCTCTCGGAGTGGGCCCGGATCGCGTCCGCGGCCCGGACCGCATTCCGCGAACGGGTGAGGGCTCTGCCCGGTTCGAGGACCACCGACACCGGGGAGTCCAGGGCGGCTCGTGCCAGCGTGCGGAGACCCAGCGTCCGGGCGACGACCGGGGGCACCCAGCCTGGGTCCAGGCCGAGCGGAGCCGCGCGGAACCCGGGAGCGAATTCGACCAGCCGGCCCTGACCTCCGGGCGTTTCGTTGCGTTCGAGCAGCAGGACCTTGAGCCCGGCTCGTCCGAGCGAGGTCGCGGCCACGAGCCCGTTCGCGCCGGCGCCGATGACGACCGCTTCGAACCCGCACATCGTCATCGCGAGTCCCTCAAAATCTCGAGGGCGGCCAACCGTCCCGAGGCGCCCATGATCCCGCCTCCAGGGTGCGTCCCGGCTCCGCATTGCCAGTAGCCCCGGATGGGGGTCCGGTATTTCGCCCATGCCGGAACAGGCCGGAGAAAGAAGAGCTGCTGCAGCGCGAGCTCGCCCTGGAAAATGTTCCCCTCGGAGAGCCCGGTGATGCGCTCGATGTCGGCCGGCGTCAGCACCTGCCGGTGGAGGATGAGCGATTCGATGTTGGGCGCATAGCGCGCCAGCGTCCGCACCACGGCGTCGCCAAACGCCTCGCGCCTGGCGTCGGTCCAGCCCCCGTTGAGATGGTAGGGAGCGTACTGGACGAAGATGCTCATGACGTGCTTCCCGGGCGGCGCCATGCCTGGATCGATCATGGACGGGATCACGATGTCCAGGTAGGGATGCCGGGAGAACTCGCCGTATTTTGCGTCGTCGTACGCCCGCTCCAGATACTCAACGCTCGGGCTGATGGAAACGGCCCCTCGCAGGTGGCGGCCGGGGCCCGGCAGGCACGTGAAGTCGGGCAGCCCCGCGAGGGCGAGGTTCACCTTCCCCGACGAACCTCGGAACTTGTATCGACGCACGCCCTCGAGGAGCTCGGCGGGTAGCGTCTCGGCGTCGACCAGCCGGGTGAACGTGAGGCGCGGGTCCAGCCCCGAAACGACCAGGTTGGCGGCGATCTCTTCCCCGCTTGCGAGAGCCACCCCCACGGCCTGACCGCCGCGCACGAGCACGCGCTCGACGGCCGCGTCGGTGCGAATCTCGGCCCCCGACGCGCGTGCCGCGCCGGCGATCGCGTCGCTGATCCCCCCGGTTCCCCCTTTCTGGAACCCCCACGCCCGGAAGGCACCATCGATCTCCCCCATGTAATGGTGGAGCAGGACGTAGGCCGAGCCGGGCGAGCGCGGACCGAGAAACGTCCCGATGATTCCGCTGGCGGACTTGGTGGCCTTGAGAGGTCCAAACTCGAACCACTCGTCGAGGTAGTCCGCGCTGCTCATGGTCATGAGCTTGTGGAGCGCGTGGAACCGCTCGGCGCCGAGCGAGCGGAAATGTCTTCCCAGCCGGAGCAGGCCTCGTAGATCCGACGGCGAAAGCGACGCCGGGTCGGGCGGAACCATGCCGATGATCGGTTTCACGGCCATGGCCATGTGATGCATCAGTCGTCCGAAGAGCGCCATGGCGTCCGCGTCGCGCGGCGAGTGGCGGCGGAGCTCGCGGCGCGCTTCGTCCGGATCCGCCCACGACCCCAGATAATCGCCGTCGTCGAGCGGGGTGATCGTGCTCTCCAGGGGCAAGATCTGGAGCCCGTGCCGCGGGAGATCGAGATCTCGGATGATCTCCGGACGCAAGAGACTCACGACGTACGAAAAGACCGAGAACTTGAACCCCGGGAAGACCTCCTCGGTCACGGCGGCGCCGCCCACGATCGGGCGCCTCTCGAGCACGAGGGTCTTTCTGCCCGCGCGCGCGAGATACGCGGCCGCCACGAGTCCGTTGTGTCCGCCGCCGATCAGGATGGCGTCGTATCGCCGGACGCTCATGCCTTCTTGCGCTCGGGCTCGAAAAAGGGAAGCTTGCGCACCACGGCGTCGGCCGTCTTCCTCTGGTGCTCCACCGTGATCTCCAGCTCGACCCGGGTGCCGGGCTCGAAATGGGGCGCCCTCAGGTGCGCGAGCGCGAGCGATTTCTTGAGGAGCGGCGACCAGCACCCGCTGGTCGCATAGCCGACCTGGCGGCCTGCCCGATACACGGGGGCGCTGGCCCGCCAGGCGATGCCGGAGAGCTGCGGCGGAAGGTGATGCGCGCGGAACAGGCGCTCGAAGGAATCCCACTCGACCTCGAGGCCCACGAACCCCCATGCAGCGCCTCGGGCCCGTTCGGCCGCGAGCGCCCGCCGGCCGTTGAACGGCCCCTTCGTGGAGCTGACCGCCCAGCCGAGGTTGATCTCGTAGGGCGAGGACTTGTGCGACTCGATCAGCGCGTGATGGGCGGAGAAATAGTCCACGTCGAGCATGATGAGGCCCGCCTCGATGCGGGCGATGTCCATCGCCCAGACCCCCGCCGGCGTGATCCCGTAATGCGTCCCCGCTTGGATGAGGCTGTCCCACAACGCTTCGGCCCGCGGAGCCTCAACCCAGATCTCGTATCCCAGATCTCCGGTGTATCCGGTGCGAGAGACCGTCACGGGAACACCGCCAACCGTGGTCTCGACGAGGCGAAAGTACTTGAGCCTGGCAAAGTCCGCCGGAGACGCCTCGTTCAGGATTGCCAGAGAGAGGGGCCCCTGGAGGGCGAGCGCTCCGACCCGCTCGGAGACATCGTCGATTTGTACCTTCATCCCGACCGCGTTCATGTAGAGCCAGCGCAGCGATGAGTCCGCGCTGGTGAGGCGGTAGGCGGCCTCGGCGAGCCGGCTCACCGTTCCGTCGTCGATGACCTTCCCCGCCGCGTCGCACCACGGCGTGTAGTAGACCTGCCCCACCGCACACCTGGCCATGTCCCGGGTGATCATCCGGTCGAGAAGCCGGCCGGCATCCGCTCCCGTCAGCATGTACTTGTGGAGGGGCGAGACGTCGATCAAGGCCGCCGCGTTCCGGATCGCCGCGTACTCGCGGTCCGGGTGCGGGTCGTATGCGCTCGCCATCTGGTAGCCCGACCAACGACGCCACGTTTGGGCGCGCACCAACGGGGCCGTGCGGGAATGGAAGGGGGTGGTTTTCAGCATAAGGAGGCAGAGTCTAGGCGCCACGTAGGAATCTGGCAACGTGGCATCTCCCGCCTCTCAAGCTGGCGGCGCGGCCTCTTTTACTTGAGAAGAGTCATCCGCCGGATCATCTCGTGGCCGGCCCACTCCAAGCGAAGGAAGTAGGTTCCTGATGAGACGGAACGTCCGGTGGCATCACGCCCCTCCCAGGTGACGTCGTGCCAGCCCGCGGGCGTGACACCGTTGACCAGCATCGCGACAAGCCGTCCGTCGACGCCGTAGATACCGAGCCGGATGTCTTGTTCCACGGGAAGGTCGAATGAAATGGTCGTCGCCGGGTTGAACGGATTCGGATGATTCTGCTCCAGCGCAAGGGCGGGCAACGCCGCGCCGACTCCGGCCGGTTGGGCGCTGTGCTTACTGATCCGGACGGTGGTCGTGGCGCGTCCCGAAAGGCCGTTGGAAGCTGTGAAAACGATATCGTAGTGCTTCGCGGTGGCCTTATTCGCCGTCCAAGTGAGAACGCCGGACGTGTTCGTGGAGTCCGTCGCGAAGGAGGCGTTGTTGCCCGGAGGCAGCTTGGAGAGATCCGCCGTGAGAGAGGCGATGGGGTCCCCGTCCGGGTCTTGGGCCGTCACCCTGATCGTCAGCACGGCGCCCTGCCTGACGGAAACGTCGCTCGGCGCCTGCACGACAGGCGCACGATCCACGTTGGAGACCGCGATGCTGGTCGTCGCCGATCCCGACAACGCGTTCGAGGCGGTAAAGGTCACCGAGTAGGAACCGGCGTCCTGAAATCCAGGGGTCCATCTCAGCGTCCCGGAGGTGTTCCCGGTCGCCTTTGTGAACGTGGCCAGATTGCCGGCTGGAAGGCCGGAGAGGTCGGCCGTCAGGGAGCTGATGGAATCCCCGTCCGGATCCGAGGCGGACACAACCACGGTCAGCTGGGACCCCTCGAATCCCGAGACGGCGGTCGGCGCGGTGACCGACGGCGGGCGATCCACCCGGGTGACGGTGACCGTCGCTGTCGCGGAGCCGGTGCCCCCCGCATTGTCCACCACCGTGACCTTCACGCGCCACGTACCCCCCTGGAACGTGTGCGTGGCAACGGCCTGCTCCTGAGGGCCCACCACCCATCCGTCGCCGAAATCGAAGGTATAGGAAGAGATCGTGCCGTCCGGGTCGCTCGAGCCGCTGGCATCGGCCGTGACGGAGAGCGGTGCAACGCCCGTCGATGGAGTGACCGACAAGGATGCCACCGGAGGAATATCGTTCGAGGCAAACTCCAGCGCGCCGCGGTCGGAATAGCTGATCGGCCCCAACCCTGTGTTCGGCGTGGACGGGTCGTCAAAGCGGGGATTCCCCTCGGCATCCGTCGAGGGCCACCGGGACGGCGACGAGTTTCCAGAATCGATCGCGGGCGAGCCCGGCGACAGGTGGAAGTTGCCCCCAGCCGGATCGATGAACCGCGGATCCGCTTGGATCGAGCGCCTGTCCTGCCCGCTCGCCGCCGAGTAGGCCGCGACCGTCGGATAGACGGTGGAGATGTATTTGACCGGAGCCTGGGCCGTGCTGTTCCAGAAGATGTTGTCATCTGAGACCAATCCCGGCGCGGACCCCGAATCCACCCAGAGATCGAACTCGTTGGTCGTCAGACCGTTGTCGACCCCGATGCAGTTGCGAAAGGTGGTGCTGGCAGAGCCCCCCTCGACGGAAAATCCGTCTTTGTAGTTCCCCCAGGCCACATCCCCCAGATGGACGGTCCCGGTCGAAAGGAGCTCGTCGAAGCCGTGATCGCCGTTCTTCCAGGATCGATTTTGAATGCAGATGTTGTTATTGGACGAGGAGCCGAAGTCGAGGCCCGTATCCTGGTTGTCATGGAGCCGGTTTCCTTGGAACGTATTCCCGGATGAGCCGCGGACGTAGATCCCGTTCGCCTGGCGCGCCGGCGGGTATGCGTTACGGTACGAATCGTTGTTCTCAAAGGTGGATCCCGAAACGCCGGAGGTGACCCCGATTCCGTGAAAGTTATTGTCCGAGGTCACATTCGAGGCCACCAGAACGCCCGACGACCCGGTGACCTGGATGCCGTACCGGTTGGCGAACGTCACGGTGTTGTGGCTGATCGTCGTGTTGTTCGAGCCGGTATTGGCGAAGACGGCCTTGTCCTCCGTGCGCGTGACGGAGAATCCGTCTATCGTGACCCAGGAGCGCCCGGGCAGATAGATGCCGAAGTTCCGGTGTCCCACGTGTGCTTGATGCGTCCCGGGATTCCCGCCGCCTGCGTTGACGTACAACCCTTGGCCGCTCACCCATACGTAGGTCCGCGGGGGCAGGGAAGCCGGAGCCGCCGTGGACGCGGCGAGTCGCAGCCCGTCCGCGAAGACCTGCTTCGGGCTCCAGCTCACGCTAGACGCGAGCCATACATTTCCCGAATACGGTGTCCATCGGGCCGTGGAGGAAAAGTCGTCGGAGCCATCTACCACGGCCCCCGGTCCCGCCGCCTGAATCACGAAGGCGTTCCCGGACACCCCGGATGAAGGCACCGTCACCTCCTCGGGATACACGCCAGGCTGCACGACGATCGTCGTTCCTGGGCCATTGTGCGCCGCGAGCGCGGCGCTGATCGTGCAGTACGGGTTGGCTTGCGTGCCGGGGCCGGAATTCGAGCACGCCGGGCTCGTTGAGTCGACGTAGTAGGTCCCGGCCGCCCAGGCGCCGGTCACCAAGCCGAGCGAAAGCAGGAAGAAAAAAACGACCAGGCCCGTCGCTCGCAGGCCGCTTGCAACGTTCCGACGCATCATCGACGATCCCCTCTTCAAAGATGTGGTTGGACGCGGTGCGTTTGAGGGTCGGCGAACAAGCGAAGGGCTCGGGGGGTGAAGCGCGAGGGGAGGTCGTACCTCTGGGCACGATCATCGATACAGATTACGGCTCATCGTGCTTGAGTGGCTCCCCCCCATGGGCGCCCTAAGCCTCAAGCTAGTCTTACGACCTTAGAATACATTCTAGCATGTCGCCCTATGGATTCAAGCGATTCCAAGCCTCGGCCGGCGGCGAGCGGCGAGGTCTCGCCGCCTGAGATGCCCCCTTGTGCTGTCCGCGCTTGCCCACCGGATCTGTTTGCGAGAAGCTCGGACGATGACACGGGCGGACGCGGATCGGTTGCTTGCTCTGGGGCGGCAAGCCAAGCTCACCGGAGAGGACGCGGACGGTTGGGCCAAGCGGCTCGACCCGGAGCGGAGCGCCCTGCGCGAGGCTGTCGAGTGGCTCGCTGCGAACGGCGAGGTCGATGCGGGTGTGGAGCTCGCGGCGGCGGTATGGCGTCTCTGGCACCGCAGCGGCGCGATTGCGGAGGGACGGGCGCTTCTCGCGGCCGCGCTCGACCGGCCGGGTGCACCAACGGCGGCGCGATCGCGGGCGCTCTACGCGGACGGCCTCCTGGCTTTCCGCGCCGGGGACCAGGCACGCTCGCAGGCGCGGAACGAGGAGGCGCTGCGGGTCGCGCGCGAGATCGGAGACCCCGAATCGGAGGCCCTGGCCCTGGTGGGCCTCAGCCGGGTGGCACTCCGAGCCGGCGAATACGACTCTGTATGCCGGTTGGCCGAGGAGGCACTGCGAGTCACGCGGGATCTCGAACGGGACGCCCAGGTGATGCCGCTCCACCTGCTCGCGGCCGGGACGCGGCTGTCCGGTGACTACCCCCGGGCAACGACTCTCTACAAGGACAGCCTCACGCTCAACCGCGGGCTTCGGGATCTCGGGATGGTCCGCACGGAGCTGCACAATCTCGGCCACGTAAGTCTTCACCTGGGCGATGTCGCGGCGGCGGTGCAATATTTTGGCGAGTGCAGCGAGCTCCGACGCGGGAGCGAGAACCCGTATGACCGGGCGATGGAGCTTTTGAATGGCGCCGCTCTCGCGTACCACCGCGGGGAAACGGAGAGAACGGCTGACCGGGTGGCGGAGGTGGAATCGACCCTGAACCGTGCCGGTATTGTGCTCGACCCCGATGATCGGTTCGAGGTCGACTGGCTCCGCGAGCAACTCGCCGCCAAGTAACGCCGGCGAGATGTTCCGCCTCTCTCCGGCAAAACAGCGCTGGCCTTACTTCGCGATCAGAGGACGCTCGAGCGCGGCCCGATCCCATCCGGCGAGGGTCGCGGCCTGGCTGTAGGTGGTCTCGACAAAGAGTCGAATCGCGCCGTCCGGATCCGCGGCCCTCCGGACCGCCTCGTACGGGAGAATGAACTCGCCGAGGTCGCCGCGATAAGACGCCGCGACCGGTTCCACCGGCGCCTCACGAAACCCCCGGGGCTCCGGCACGGCGTACGCGTAGAACACGGGCTCCGGAAGAGGTTCGCCGCCCGGCCAGAAGCCATGGCTGATGACTTCGTGGGAGTAGGCGTCGCGCATGAAGGCGGGGCCGTCACGGGGTGGAGCCGTTCGGCCCGAGAAACGCGTGACCGCCAAATCGAAGCTGCCCCAGAAGAAATGCACGGGGCTGCACTTTCCGATGAACTGGCACCGGACCTCGTTCAACACGCGCTCGCTCTGGGCGAGAATGCGCCAGACGCGGTTCGCGTACTTCCGATCGTACGAGTGGTGGACCCTATCCTCGTCGAAGCGAATCGGTGAAGGGATCTCGACCGGCATCGGCCAGATCTTCACCGCGAAGCCCATGTCTCCCAGCAAGTCCATGACATCGCGGTAGAATTCCGCGACCGATCGTGGCTTGAGCGGCAGCGTTCGCACCGGCCCGTCCGACGCCCGGACCACGAGCTGGTGGTCGATGAAGTCGAACTCGATCGTGAACGACCTTCGCCCGTGCGGGAGGGTGCGCGTGGAAAGCCCGCGGGGTGTAATTTGCATGGCGATCGCCCACGAATGGTTGAGGGGCGGCGCCTGCGCGAGCGCCACCTTCCCCACGACCTGCGTCCACATGTGGAGCGTCGCGTAGGTGTCCTTCCAGTCCTCATACGCCAACGCCGGCCACCGCTCCCCTTCCATGAGGACCATGATACACTGACGCGATGATCGAAGCCTGTCCCCACATAACCGCGATTACCGACGTCAAGCGGCCGACGCGCAGGGTGTGCGAGGAGTGCGTCAAGATCGGGGCGCAGTGGCTGCACCTACGCACATGCCAGCAGTGCAGCTCCACGCTCTGCTGCGACTCCTCACCGAACCGTCACGCGAGCAAGCACGCGCGCTCGACCGGCCATCCGGTCGTCGCGTCAGCGGAGCCCGGCGAGCAATGGCTCTACTGCTTCTTGGACGACGCCTTCGTGGAGTATTGACGCTCGGGAAGGCCCGATCATGCGGCGGTCGTGAAGTGACATCCCGCCTCGACCAGCCGCTCGCGCAGGTAGTTGCGCGCTTGCTCGAGCATGTGCTGCAATTCCGACTCCGGCCGACCGACGGCCTCGGCGAGCTCGGCGCCTTCGAGCCCTTCAATGTGATGTAGCATCAAAGTCCGCCGCCATTCTCTGGGCATGTGCGTCAGAGACGCCTTCACGGACGAGCGCAGCTCCCTGGTCTCCATTTCCTGCTCGGGCGTCGGCACGGTGAGGTCCGGAATGACCTCTTCCAGCTTCAGGTCTTCCTCCGGCTCGTAGAAATAGAGAATCTCCTCGCCCAGCGTGGATACCTCCTCTTGAGGCGGTGTTTCCGCCAGGTCCTCCTCGATTTGCACCGAGCGTTCCCGCTCCTCTTTCAGCCTTCTCACCTCGGTTTCGAGCTGCTCCCTGGCCAGCCGTATCAGCCAGCCTCTAACCCTGCGCCCGGACGGTTCGGTAACGAACTCGCGATACGCTCGGAGCACCACGGCATCCACCACATCCTCCGCGGTCACCTCGCCCGTTACCAAGTCCCCCACGGCCTCAAAACAGCCGATCTCCTGACGGACAAAGTGATACAGCTGCTTCAGGTGCCGGCTCATCAGGGAGAAGAATGTCTCTCGGCTACGCTCTTCGGACGACGTATTCATCTGCTTCCCCCCTGTAGTTCCATCCTCCCGGGCGCAACACGAGCTTGCCGGGCGTTTTGTGTCGTTTCGTCTACGCGGCCGTCGCGGTCAGGACGCGGCACCCTTGATGGGCCACACCTCCTGTGGCTGATAGACGCGGTGATCGCCGCTGTCGAGCGCGAACTCGAGCGCAGTTGGTGTGCGTGTCGTAGGTGATTCCGAGCAGGCGGGCGCTGTCGCGGGCATTTCTTTTCCCTCCCTGGGAGTCTGGCATTCCTTGCGTGGTGGCGGTCCGTCGCCGGTTGCAAGCATCAAGCAGGCCACGGGCCCCGCGGGCGTACCTTGCTGCCGTTCCGCACCTTGATGACGATGGACCGGACCCGGTCCTCCCGCCTTTGCAAAACCGGGTAGGACTTACAATCGCCCGAGGATCGGCCCGTGGGCGCGGAGGAGCGGATTTGCGCCCGCAGCGGCGAGACTAACGTTCCTCGCAGGCCTCCATGAATTTCGCGGCGAGCTTGGGGCCTGTCCCCGCTTCCTCGTGCTTGAAGAACACGAAGACTTCGCCCCAGGTCTGGCCGCGGACCCGGTCCGCCCAGGACCGCAGATCGTCCGTCGTATATTCGACACGCCGCAGCCGCATGTAGCCCCAGTCGGCGGTGGAGACAAGAGGAGGGTCGCCCTCCTCGCCCGTGTCCGCGACGCACCACGCGGCTCCTCGCTCCCGTAAGGCCGCGTACACTTCGTCGTCGAACCACGAAACATGGCGAAACTCGAACGCGGCGCGCGCGGGCGTCTCGAGCAGCGCGAGGAAATCGCGCAGCCTCGGAACGTCCTTTTTCATGTTCGGCGGAAGCTGCACCAGGAAAGGTCCGAGCTTCGGCCCGAGCGCGGCCGCGGTGCGCAGCAGGTACGCCACGGAATCGCCGACTTCTTTGAGGCGCTTGTCGTGCGTGATCCGCTTGGACGCCTTGAGCACGAACGCGAAATCGCTCGGCACCTCGGCCGACCAGCTCTCGAGCGTCGCGGGGTTCGGCATCCGGTAGAAGGTGTTGTTCACCTCGACCGTGGGAAAGCGCTCTGCGTAGTAGTGCAGCATATCCTTCGCGGCGAGCTTCTCGGGATAGAAGTGTCCCTTCCATTCCTTGTACGACCACCCGCTGGTGCCGACCCGGATTCGCATTCGCGCTCCTCGTCTCGTTTTCTAGGCCAACGGTTCCGCCCACCCCGCCACTGTCTGCGCCAGCTCCTCGAGCACATCGGTCACGCTCCGACCTGAGCGCTTGGGCACCTCGAACGAGTGGTCGCCTCCCTCCACCACGTGGAGCGTGGCCTTGGGGCCGAGCCGCTCGATCACCGGGCCCAAGAGCCCGAGATCCGCGAGCTTGTCCCGCGTGCCTTGGAGGAAGAGCATCGGCGTGGGGACACGCTCGAGGTGCTCCGCCCGCCCGATTCCCGGCGCCCCCGGCGGATGGAGCGGAAATCCGAAAAATACGAGCCCGCGCACGTCGGGCAGACCGCCCTCGGCGGAGGACAGAGAGGTCATGCGCCCGCCCATGGACTTCCCGCCGGCGAGGAGGGGCAGGTCTTGGGCTGCGGCGCGCGCCGCGGCCACCGCCGACCGCACGGTGGCGAGCAGCACCGGTTGCGGATCCGGGCGTGAGGTCCGCTTCTCCATGTACGGGAACTGATACCGGAACGTCGCAATCTGGCGGGAGGCCAACGCGGTCGCGGCAGCATCCATGAAGCGATGGCGCATACCCGCCCCGGCCCCGTGACCCAGCACCAAGAGCCAGCGCGCGGCGTCGGGCCGCTCGAGCAGCGCGGAGACTTCCCCCGAGGAGCGGCTCGCCTGGAACCGGAGCTCGGTGGCGGTCGTCACGACCGGCCTCGCTTCCCAGGGGTTCCCTTCCGGGGCGTTCGCTTCGCGGCGGCAGGAGGGTTCATCCGCCGCTCGATCGCCGCGATCGCCGCGGCCACGTCCACGCCCTCCCCGAGCACCTCGCTCATCGGATCCGCCATGGACTCGAAGCGCTTCGGCAGCGTCTGGATCGTGAAGCGCGCCGGGTCGAGCCGCGCCGTGACCTCGTCCCAGCGCAGCGGGCAGGAGGCCGGCGCCCCGGGCAAGGGACGTAGCGAATACGGCGCCACGATCGTATTGCCGTGCCCGTTCTGTCCGAAGTCCACGTAGACCTTCCCGCCCCGCCCCTTGATCGCGCGCGCCACCGTCGAAATCTCCGGAACGGCGTCCACGGTCAGCATCGCGAGCAGGCGGGCGAAGGTGCGGGTTTCCTCGTGCGTGTAGCGCCGGCCCATCGGGATCAGGACGTGCAAACCGGTCGCGCCCGAAGTCTTGACGTAGCTCGGCAGCTTGGTTTCGTCGAGGATCGCCTTCAGGGCGCGCGCCACCTGCACGACGTGCGCGAACGGCGCCCCCTTGGGATCCAGGTCGAGGATAAGCCAGTCGGGCTTCTCGAGGGAACCGGCGCGCGCGCTCCAGACATGAAGGGGAATCGTGCCGAGGTTCGCCACGTATCGCAGCGACTCGAGGTCGTCGATCACGAAATAACGGATGTCGCGCTCGGTGTCGTCGGAATGCACGGTCTCGGTCCGCACCCAATCGGGCACGTACACGGGCGCGTCTTTCTGGAAGAAGGATTTGCCCTCGATACCGTCTGGATAGCGCGTCAGCACGACGGGACGGTCGCGCAGGTAGGGCAGGAGCAGGGGCGCCACCGTGTCGTAGTAGCGGATGAGGTCGCCCTTCGTGTAGCCCTCCGGCCAGAAGACCTTCTTCAGATTCGTGAGGCGGACGTCGCGGCCTGCGGCCGGAGCGGCGCCATCGCCGCGCCGGGGGACGGCGGTGGGAACCGGCGCCGGCACCTCCTTCGGATCCGCCGTGATCCGCATCGCTTCCTCGCGGCGGCAATCCTCGCGCTTCTTGTCGGGGCGCAGTCCCATGAACGTCGGGTGCCTCAGCCCGCCATCGTCGGTCCACTCGGTGAATCGAATCTCGCACACGAGGCGCGGCTCCACCCAGGTATGCCCGCGGCCGGGGGGACCGCCGGTCTGAAACGGCGAGGTTGCGCGCCGGAGCGGCGCGAGGGCCTGCGCGATTTCCTCGAGCCCCGCCGTGTCGAAGCCGGTGCCGACCTTCGTCACGTACACGAGCCGCGTCCCCTCGTACCGCCCGACGTGGAGCGCGCCGAACCGGGCGCGCGAGCCCTGCGGTTCGCTATAGCCGCCGATCACGAACAGCTCCCGGCGATCGCACTTGACCTTGACCCAGTCCTGCGAGCGGCGGCCGGAATACCGGCTGGCGAGCCGCTTCGCCACGACCCCCTCCAGCCCCATCTCCGACGCCGCCGCGAAGAACGCTTCGCCGTGCTCGAGCACGTGGTCGCAGCGCTGGACGGTCCCTAGCGGCGGGACCACGCGGGCGAGAAGCTCCTTCCGCTGGACGAGCGGGAGGTTTCGAAGGTCGCAGCCCAAAAGACCCGGGCAGTCGAAGAACATGCCGCGGACCGGCACCCGCGCCATCGCGGCCTCGACGTCGCGCGGGCGGGTGAGCCCCATGCGCGCCTGCAGGCGCTGGAAGCTGGGATGACCGCTTTCGTCCTCGGCGATGATCTCGCCGTCGAGCAAGAACCGCGGCACGGCGAGGGCGCGCAACGCGGCCGCGACCTCGGGATAGCGGCCCGTGATATCGTCGCCGCTCCGGCCGGTCAGCCGGACCTCGTCGTCCTTGCGCCAGGCGAGGACCCGCACGCCGTCGTACTTGATCTCGAAGCACCACTCGGGACCCGACGGGGGGCGCGTGGCCAGGGTCGCCAGCATGAGCGGAACCTTGCGCGCCGACGCCTCACCCTTCGGCGCGTCCAGCGATCCAACCCGCTCCCGTAC
>Ga0066709_100002544_pt1 | contig 13368 bp, 13 predicted proteins | sample GraSoiAngelo_158_FD_79665 | JGI IMG/M metagenome (GOLD analysis project Ga0066709, IMG submission 79665) | Grasslands soil microbial communities from the Angelo Coastal Reserve, California, USA - 14_1009_16_30cm | ecosystem: Environmental > Terrestrial > Soil > Grasslands | place: USA... | reverse complement strand
TTGCGGCGAAGAACAGTAGCCCTGTCATCAGCACGTGGGCTGGTTTCCAGTAGCTGAGGGTCTTCTTCAAGGCGGGTAATTTTCTGTAGATGTATCGTCCGAAGACTTCGCTTGCGCTTGAGGCGATGAGTAGCCAAGTGGTAAGGCCTGCTAGGCCGTGTTCGAAGAGGGCATCGTATCTTAACCGGTAGAGGAACTCGGCGTGGATGAGAACGGCGATGAGACCGATGAAGCTCAGAGCGATGTGGACTGTCAGCCATGGGTGTGCTCCGCCATCTTCTTCATGAATCCGATCCATCCGCTTCTCTTGACGATCGTATAGAACTGGGCGGCGACCAGTGACAACGAGCCTGCGTAAGCTAGTGCCAGGCCAGCCGACGAACCGCCCTTCAGATCCGTAAACAGGCCGGCCATCGACTTCCGGTATATCTCGAGAATAGCTAGTGTGATGATGCTTACGGCGAGGAAGATAGGTGTCGTGAATGCAGTCCAGGACCTTCGCTTCTGCTGAACTGCCATCAAGGTCTCTTCTGCTCCGACAGTTTCGTCCGATTTCGTTGTCGTCTGCCCACAGCGCGGCCAATGACATCCCTCAACCCGAAGCCCGTGATGAAAGCGGAGCCACCTACAACCGTCAATGTCACAATGGTCCTGAGGACAGGAGGCCCTAAGCCGCCTTCATTATTTCCGAACTGGTTTGCTCCACTGCCTCCCCAGTCCCAGAGAGGAGAGCGTAGGACACCAATGCCACGATGCTTAGTGCTACAAGTGCAACGGCTGTCTTTCCAATTGACAAGAGCGCCTTCCTCCGTCACAGCTAAGCCCAGAAGCTGGAAGGAGCAGTAGGTGTACACAGGTTGGCTCAGGCGGAACATGAGACTAGTGTCTCAATGTACTGGGAGATTGAGTGACCCGGAGTTAGCCCTGCCGGTGCTGAACTCCCTTGTCGAAGCGAACCGGGGGCAGAAGGGCTAAGTCAGAATTTAGCGGGGTCCTGGAGAGCTGACCGGGACATTGACCTGGTTCTTGGTGTCAGCCATTGCCATCATAGCTGAGTACCTCATCTTTGACCTTAGCCCAGCAGTTAGGATCAGCAAGATCAACAGGCTTTCGGAAAGTACGGCTTCTATTACCACCATGTCTTTCGCCACGCTAGTATTAATCACAAACGAAAATATACGCTGTGACAGCCCACTGTATATACCATCACGGTCAGCTCACGCCGCGGCCGCAACGCGTTGCATTTCTTTCCCAGTCAGCTCTTCGCTGACCTCCCAGAGCCGTCGAGCCGCTTCTGCATTGTAGGATTCAGCTGACGACTTTGCCTCCTTGCCTTTCTTGAAGAACTTCCCGCTAACATTCTCCAGTTCAGGGGCGGAGGCCAGCCGCACCTCAGCCTTAGCAGCCTTCCCAGAGCTCATCATGAAAGGAGCGAGAATTCTCACACCCACAGCCATGAAACCGCCGAGGTCCTTCCCGAAACCCGTCCTCACAACCCCCGGGTGAAGAGTGTTGGCGGTGACTCCTGTTCCCTCGAGCCTTCTCGCAAGTTCATAAGTGAAGAGAATATTCGCCAGCTTCGACCGTCCATACGCCCTGTATCCACTGTACTTTTTCTCACCCTGAAGGTCCTCGAAGTCAATCTTATTTCTACGGTGCGCCTCCGAGGTCACATTGATGATTCGCGAGGGAGCACTCGCCTTTAGAGTGTCAAGCAACAGCATCGTCAGAAGAAAATGGCCTAGGTGGTTTGTGGCGAAAGTAGTTTCCAGCCCGTCGATCGTCGCAACACGTTTGGGCAGGAAAATTCCCGCATTATTGACCAGCACGTGAAGCTGCCGATATTTTGTAGCAAAATCTCGAGCTAGATCACGGACAGACTGAAGCGAGGAGAGGTCGGCCACCATCAGCTCGACGTTTTGGTTTCCGCTCTTGTTCCTAATCTCCGCGAGGGCAGCCTCGCCTTTAGACCGATTCCTGGAAACTATGACCACTGTAGCTCCGAGCTTGGCCAGACCTACCGCGGCAGCTTTTCCGATTCCAGAATTGCTGCCAGTAACAAGGCACACTCTACCGTTCATCGTGGACATTGACCATCTCCCACCTCGCTTCCCGCTTATAGATGTAGACTGGGTGGGGTCTGCGAGCAGCAGAAGCAACTCGCAGTATCCAAAGCCCGACCCGGCGATTAACAGGAACGGTGCAATGGCAGGGGTCGTAGAGACGGGCTTTAATACAGGCGGCGACCCTTCTACCATTAGAGCGTTACACGCTTCACAATCAAAAGGAACTGACGATTAAGGAAGGCATGTGAAAGAATTGGAGGTTAAACACTCACGGTCGAGTCATCTCAATACGCAACAACCACTAAGTATGTTGTAAAAGCAAGCTTCGATGTCCAAGGAGTAGTCGAAAAACCCGACGTTGTCGGAGCCGTTTTCGGCCAGACAGAAGGCCTCTTCGGACCCGACCTCGACCTAAGAGAACTACAAAAGAACGGCCGCATAGGCCGCATAGAAATCAACCTAGAATCAGCCAAAGACAAGACGAAAGGCTCAATCATCATCCCATCAAGTCTTGACAAGGTCTCAACTGCCATCATCGCCGCCGCCATAGAAAGCGTCGACCGGATCGGACCCTGCGAAGCCAAGATCAGCGTCGAAAAAGTCGAGGATGTCAGGGAGGAAAAACGTCACAACATAATGAACAAGGCCAAGGACATTCTACGTAAATGGGTCGTTGAAAGCTCACCCAGCACGGAAGAAGTCGTCAAGGAAGTCGCCCAGTCACTACGCGGCGTTGACGTTGTCAGCTACGGACCAGAACAGCTTCCCGCCGGACCCGAGGTTGAAAGCGGGGCCCTCATAGTCGTCGAAGGACGAGCAGACGTTATCCTCCTCATGAAGTGCGGCATCAAGAACGTCATTGCACTCAACGGGACCAAAGTCCCGGATACAATCATCAGACTCACCAAGGACAAGGAAGTCACCGCCTTCCTCGACGGCGACAGGGCAGGAGACCTCATACTCAAAGAACTACAACAAGTCGCCGACATCGACTACGTCGCACGAGCACCCTTCGGCAAAGAGGTCGAGGAAAGTACTCCTAAGGAGGTAATGCGTGCCTTGCGGGAAAGGGTCCCGATCAACGAGGCCAAACCCATCGCCGGAACAGGCTACGACCGCCCCGAGAGAGGATACGACCGTCCACCCGACCGGCCCGAAAGATACGAGAGACAAGACCGCGGATACGGACGAGGGAGGTACGATCGTGGAGGCGAGAGAGGCTTCGGCCGCGATCGAGACCGAGGCTACGACAGACCGAGCTACGACCGGCCAGGCTTCGAGAGACAGCCCATACCATCAACACCTGAGGCCCCACCACCCACACCCCAACTCACCAAGCCGAACCTACCGGCCCCAGTGTTCGATGTCGCCAAGGACCTTAGAGGCTCACTAGAGGGGATCGTGTTCGACGAGACAGGAAAGGAACTGTCAAAGATGCCGGTCAGCGAACTCGCTGAGAAGATTCCAAGCATCGACAATGCCAACGTGGTTTTGTTCGATGGCGTTGTGACGCAACGCCTCCTAGATATCGCAGTCACCAAAAACATCAAGTACGTCATAGGTGACAGGGTCAGCGACGGCGCAAAACGTCCACCAAACGTGAGCGTCATGACCCTAACAGACTTATCCTCGTTCGGACCCGCCTGAAAATCCCGGCCCCTCTACAGCTGAGTATTGGACCGTGTCGTTTCAGGCATATCTGGACTACAGGTTCTGTTAACTTATCGTTTGATAAGCAACTTGCTCTCATCGACTCCGGGGATTACCGTCGTCGTCGGGTTCCTCTTCACTGCTTCACCTGAGAGCGCTTCCGCCTCAGAAGCATGAATGCTTCATCTTGGCCTGGAACGGTCGAACCTCAACCGCCCCAGAGTAAGCCCATGCAGGCCTGTCACGGTTTGTTAGCCTACGTCACACCCGTAACTATCCTTTCATGGTGTAGAGATCAATAGACGGTTCTTGCACGGGTGCCCATTCACGACGACGAATAAACTACTAGGGACCATACGGGTTAGGGCGTAGAAGTGGATGAAACTGAAAACCGTCCATCCATCGACAAGTCAACAGAGCCCTCATTTACAAGTCGAGTCCGAGGACAATGATCCATCTCGACGGAAGGAGAAATTCTTGGAATCCCAGTCCGCCCTCCAAAAATCGCCAGCCTGGTCTACCCGGGGATTTCCATCCAGGAAACGTGGACCTCCAGCTGAAGAACCATGGAAGTCATGCTCACTATGTCAAATGGTAGCATGTTCCAGTCTACCCCGGGACGGTCTGTTTAGCAGGCCATGGATTATAGCAGGCCAGCCAGTGGCCTGGCCGAACCTCAACAAGCTCAGGCTCTAGTTTAGAACAGATGTCAATTGCCCTTGGGCATCGAGGGTGGAACCTGCAACCGGAAGGTGGGCTAATCGGGCTCGGCACTTCGCCTGGCAGGATGATTCGGGTGGACTTGTGCCTCGGGTCCGGTATGGGAATCGCGGACAACAAGGCCACCGTGTACGGGTGCAGTGGGTTAGCGAAGAGTTCTTCAGTTTCCGCTATTTCGACCAGCTTTCCAAGATACATGACTGCTACTCTGTCACAAATGTGTTTGACGGTGCTGAGGTCGTGCGAGATGTACAGGTAGGTCAGACCGAGTTGCTGCTGAAGGTCTCTCAAAAGGTTCAAAATCTGAGCCCGAATGGAGACGTCTAGGGACGCCACTGGCTCGTCGGCAATAATCAGTTTCGGGTCGACCGCTAGGGCACGGGCGATGCAGATTCTCTGCCGCTGCCCACCACTGAACTCATGCGGATACCTCTCCGCATGGTAGTCTTCAAGACGCACAATCTGCAGCAATTCGTACATTCTGTCAAGCCAACGATCCTTGGGTATGTGGCCGTGAACCGCAAATGGCTCCATGATTATGTCGGCCACGCTCATCCGCGGGTCTAGAGAAGAGTAGGGATTCTGGAAAATATACTGCATCCGACGTCTCAGTGCGAGCACATGTCGTTTGTTTCCCTTCTTGAAGACCTGGACAACGTCTTCCCCATTGAAGACTACCTCCCCGGATGTCGGAGGATCAAGGTAGAGTGCACACCTGGCTATTGTGGTCTTTCCGCAACCGCTTTCCCCGACCAGCCCAAATGTTTCGCCGCGGTCAAGTGAGAAGGATACTCCGTCTACAGCGTGCACGTCCCCGATTTTCCGCTTGAGAAGGACGCCCCTCTCATAGACGGGATAGTGTTTTGTCAGGTTCTTGACTTCAAGGGCTACGTCGCTCGTCTGAAGGGCAGCTCGTCACCGTTGATTTGAGTTTGAGTTCTCGAGCAAAATGGCAGGCTGCAAGGTGTCCCTCTTCCATTGGCTCCAGCTCCGGGACCTTATCGATGCAGATCTGTTGCGCATACTTACAGCGCGGGTGAAACCGACACCCTGACGGAGGCTCTATGAGGTTGGGTATGTTTCCTTGAATAACCGAAAGCCTCTCCCTCTTCAAAGCCAAGTGCGGAACAGAGGTCAGCAGTGCTTCTGTGTACGGATGCTTTGGGTTTTCAAAGACCTGCTCGGTTGTGCCTGTTTCGTACACTTGGCCTGCGTAGAGTATGACCACCCGGTCGCATGTCTCGGCGACGATGCCCATGTCGTGAGTGATTAGAACCATTGACATGTTGAATCTATCCTTTAACCCCTTCAAGGTCTCAAGGATCTGCGCCTGAATAGTCACGTCTAGCGCAGTTGTAGGCTCGTCAGCCAATAGGAGGCTTGGACTACAGCAGATGGCTCTAGCGATTGCGATTCTCTGCTTTGTCCCACCGCTCAGTTGGTGGGGATACTGGTTGATTCTGATCTCAGGGTCAGGAATCTCCACGATCCGAAGCAGCTCGACAGCTCTGTCCATTGCGCTTTTCTTGTCAAGGTTCTGATGGCGCACCAAGACCTCGGAAAGTTGTTCTCCCACTGTGTAGACAGGATCTAGTGTCGAGGTGGGGTCTTGGAAAATATATCCGATTTCCCTCCCGCGTAGCTTCCGCATCTCCTCATCCGATTCAGCAAGAAGATTCTTCCGCTGAAATTCTATTTTCCCCTCGATAATCTTCCCTGGCGCGGGCACGATCCTCATTATCGACAGGGCAGTGACAGTCTTGCCAGATCCCGACTCTCCCACAATTCCCAGAGTCTCTCCTTTGTTTACGTGTAGGCTCACGCCGTCAACGGCTTTGACCACTCCCGCCCAAGTGTAAAAGTAGGTTCTAAGTCCCTCAACGCGCAGAAGCGTCTCTGCCATCGCTGGTCCTCTTGCCTACTCTCTTAGCCTAGGGTCCAAGGCATCCCTGAGACCATTGCCCAAGAGGTTGAAACCCATCACCAGTAGTGTGATGAATATTCCGGGAGCAAGACCTGCCCACCAGGCCTGCTTCACCGCCTCGGACGCGTCGGCCAACTGCCTCCCCCACGTGATTGAGTTGGGATCACCGAACCCGAGAAAGCTTACAGCGGCTTCTGTGAGAATTGAGCCCGCTATCTGAAGAGTGCTTAGGACGATTATGATGTGCAGGGTGTTCGGGAAGAGGTGGCGGAAGAGTATTCTGAACCCCGACGCGCCAATCTGACGAGATGCAGCGACATATTCGAACTCTCTGACTCGGAGAACCTCCCCACGTATTATCCTAGCCGGTCCAGGCCATGAGAAGGCCCCTATTACTAGAATGATAACCAGGAGTCCTCCGGACGCTCCGGGTGAGAGGGTGAAGAGTATCCGAAGGAAGACGAGGAGAATGAGGAAGAAAGGGAGGACGAGGACTACCTCTGTAAGTCTCATCAAGACATTGTCCACCCAGCCTCCGAAATATCCGGCAACGAGGCCGATCAATGTCGCAATGGCTAATGCGATGGCCGTAGCTCCAATTCCGACAAGAAATGCGGCCCGGGCCCCGTAAACAATCTGGCTATACACATCTTGGCCAGCGAGGTTGGTGCCGAACGGAAACGACCAGGAGGGAGGGATTCCAATTGCCCACACATCAGGCTTCGGGCCAGGATTCGGGCAGTTCGGGGTAGTTCCTACGTTGCAGTTTGGTGGGTATAGAGCGATCAACTGATCGAGTAAAGCCATTACTCCAATCACCCCTACTATCACAAGGCCCGCGAGAGCTGCCTTGTTCATCTTGAGCCTTCTCCAGGCAAGTTCCCACTGACTCACACCGCTTACCCGTCGTTTTCGAGGCCTACTAGATAGACTAGCCATGAACCAAAAGCCTCTGCTAATCGATGCGAATCCTCGGGTCTATGTACGCATAGGTCAGGTCAGTAACGAGGTTGGCCACGAGAGTCATCAAAGTAATCAAGACGACCACACCTTGGATTACGGGGAAGTCCAGAACGTTAGTTTTCACAACAAAGAGTGCGCCCACACCAGGCCAGTTGAAGACGGTCTCTGTGACCGGAGCGCCCGCTAGCAGTCCACCAAAGTAAAGGCCAACATATGTCACAATCGGTATGAGAGCGTTTCTCAAAGCATGCTTGTACAATATAGCCCGATCACCCAAGCCGCTTGCACGAGCCGCGAGAATGTAGTCCTGCCTCAAGACTTCTAGCATGCTGGACCTGACTAGCAAAACGACGGGAGCCAAGATTGCGAAAGTGTAAACTAGCGTTGGGAGGGTCAGATGCCAGAGTTGGTCCAAAATCACGTTCCCATACAGGTATTGTGACTGTATGGTCGACTGAGCACCGCCCGATGGAAAGAGGTTAAGGTAGTATCCAAAAATAAGTATGAACGCAATGCCCATGAAGGAGATTGGGATGGACGTTCCGACAAGAGCAGAACTGCTAAGCGTGACATCTAGAACGGAGTATCGTCTCTTGGCAGAGTAAATGCCAATTGGAATAGCTATTACCAAAGACAAGAAGAGACCGAGAAGCTGTAGCTCTAAAGTCGCCAAAATTCCTTGGCCAACGAGATTGGAGACAGAACCACCGCCAAAAGAGTCTCCAAGGTTCAGAACAAGAAGCTCTGAAAGCCAATGGAGGTATTGAAGGTAGACTGGCTTGTCTAGTCCGTAATACTGTCTAATCCTTTGCCTTTGGTCTTCAGTTATGTGCGTGTTCCCGAATGTGGCAATCTGGACCGGGTCCCCGGCTAACCGTTCGATTGAGAACACCAGTAGAGTAATTCCAAGGAAGACTGGAATGAGGTAAAGGGATCGTCGTATCAGGTATTTGATAAGAGACACTAGGCAAAGCACTCCAGGTTCCGAATTCCGCACCCAGAACCGAGAATCCGAAGGGGCCTGACCATGTCGACGACCACATTACAATTGGCCAAGTTGATTATTAGGAATATCGTAGCACCGGTCACAAAGTTCAGACCTTGCCAAGCTCGCGAGGGGATTATGCGCTTCGCCATAATGATTATACGCGTCAAGAAAGCTCCTTTTGCCTGTGGCGCAAAATTCTGAAAACCACTAATTTGAAACACTTCCAAGCCATCGTTCTGTGCTTTCTGGCCCTATCCCCCTTCCTCAGCTTCCTGATTCCCCCTGCTCAGGCAGCGGGCACGCTTAGTCCGAATCTCAAAATCACGCTACTTGTCCCAACGTCCAACAGCGCGCGAAGGGCCTGGGCAACAATAATCCAGAACAACCTCAACTTTCTCGGAATCGACACCGGGAGAGTAGAACTCCCATTCAGCCCCAACATATTCGACAGAGCACTGACCCCTGGTGCAAGTGCCCTTGGCAAGACCTACGACCAAGGCGGATTCGACATCCTTTTCGTTGGATACAATCTTGGAATCGATGCCGACCCCTGGTCGCTCTACCACAGCTCACAATTCGCCCCAACAGGGCAAAACTACTACCTCTGGAACAACACTCAAAATGACCAGCAGACAACCCAGATCAAAGAAAACATCAACAAGACCCAACGCCTCAACTTGGTGAAGCAATGGCAGGTCCTAGCCGCGGATGAACTACCCTCCATTCCGATATTGTACACCCGCGAGAATGTAGCGTTCGACGGGACAGCTTCCAATGCCCAGGCTATCTTCACAGCATACCATGCCCCCGCGTGGCCACCGATCGAACATCTCACGACTGCCCTAGACGCAAACTTGATCCTCGCTCAGACAGGTCAGGCACCCGGAGAGGGAATGATACCAGAACTCAGCACGTCATACTACGACACAACGGTCTTCAACGAAATATTCAGCTCGCTGGCAATCAGAAACGACACAACATTCAAGACAATGATTCCGCAGCTCGCCTCGGGAACAGTCGCAAGCCCTGGTTGGTCAGTCGCATCCGACTCCAAGACTTGGACCGTTACGCTTCGGCCAGGCATAAAGTGGCATGATGGCATAGATTTCAACGCGACCGACGTAAAATTCACGTTTGACGCAATCCAAGACGACCTACTAGCGGCGCCCACCGAAGCCTTCGTCAAAGGACTCGTCGGAGGGAAGAGTAACGTCACGATCGTCGACCGGATGACAGTGAAGTTTGACCTCCCGAAGCCCTACGCATACTTTGTCGAGAACATTCTCACATACCCGATTCTTCCGCAGCACATTCTCAAGAGCATCGCGCTGGACCAGTGGCAGAAGAGCCAATTCAACAGGCCGGACACGGGAACCGTAACGTCTCCTCCACCCACGGGCACGGGACCCTACAAATGGGTCGACTGGACCGCTACCACAAAGACAGTCCACCTGACCAGGAATGATGCCTACTTCGACTTCCCGGACAAAGGCAGAGCCGCACTCCTACTCAAGGGACAGTTCACAGTCAAAGAATACTACGTGAAGAATATCGTGGACACAGATGTAGCTATCACCGCGCTCAAGAATCACGAAGTCAATGTCCTAGACAGCCAATACCATATTGAAATCCAGCCCAGCTTCCTCATCGAGTGGGGCGCGAGCAAGATCGCGAGCTATGACGCATTCGGCGTCCAGGAAATGGGCGTCAACATGAAACATCCACTGATAGGAACCGGAGTAGACACACCTCTGGGTAAGTCAGACCCGACAAAGGCCGCACTCGCCGCCAAGTATCTCCGCCAAGCGATCAGCGAGGCGGTCCCACGAGAGCAAATTGTGGGTCAGTTGCTCAACGGCTATGGAGTCTCCGCGATAACAACGCCAGTGGTCGGCAACTACAAGACCGGCATCCCAGTTACCGAAGGCTTCAACGCGGCACTGAAGCCCTACGACTTCAACCTAACCCGGGCATCGGAGCTTATCAAAGCTGCTGGCTACGTCCCGGCCCCACCAGCGCCAGGCTTCTTTGAAGCCTACGGACTCTACCTAACCATCGCGCTCGTCGCTGTCATTGTCGCGCTCGCTGGCATCTACGTTTGGAGGACCAGGCGCAAGCCTATGGCTGCTTCGACAACAATGCCTCAACCATCGATGCCAACAAGTCCCTAGCAGAAGCTTTGCCGTCATCTTCCCCTTTTTCCTTTCGCTCAGTGCTAGACCAAAGACGCTAGGAATCCTAGTAGGACTAGGAAGCTGGAAGCGAGCATCCATCTCGAACCCACTTTCTCAGCGTGTTTCTCTGATTCACGAGTCCATGGAGACGTCCCGAAGAGGGTCTGGCCCACTCTGGATGCTGAAGGACTAGACGATAGTGAAATTACGACGCCCAGCAACAGCCCAAGCCCTCCCTCAAGAAAGAGGACGAGTACCAGCGTTGACCTTGACAACTGTCGTAGGCCTATGAGTAGCCCCAGACTGTCGCAGGCCGCGATGACAAGCGCTGCGGATAATGGCGTTTTCGAGTAGGAGAAGAGACGTCTCGAGCTTTTTCCCGCCCGAATCTTCCCCATTAGCCCAGCAGTCCTAGAACAGTTGGCAAAATGCCGAGCCAGATTGGGAGAGGAAGCCCTGGAGCTTTGGTTCGAGCCCGAGCCATTTGAAATGTTGCAAGGGATCCTATGAGGATGAGGGCAAGGGTCGCGATGCCAGTGAATACGTTGATTCTGACTGAGCTCGCGGCAAGAATAGAATAGGCCGCGAAGTCGCCAAACCCCACGGTGTACTTTTCCAAGGGAAGGGATGTCGTCGCTGTCATTACACCGCACTCACCTTCTCCCACACTTTTCCTTAGCAAGTCACTTTCTACTAGGAAAAAGTCCACCATGGAGAGGGCAAGGAGAAGCAAGATGACAAATGTCAGGGAGAATACTGTGCCGATCAGCGAGCCAAGAAAAGTGAGGGAGCCAATGATGAGGATACTCCTCTTCCTTTGCGAGAGGGTGCCGTAATAGCTGCGGAAGGAGGAATAGATTCCCAAGAAGCCTAGGGAGTCGCTAGGAGATAGAATGGCCCCGCGAAAGCCCTTGAAGAATCAACCCAGGTCTTCCACAATATCAAGCCTGAGAGAGTCCCTAGGAGAGTTGTTCCTGCCATGAGTAGTCTGGCAGCCTCTTCCACATGCCGCCTTAGACCATAGAAGATGAATAGAAGGGCCAGGATGCAAACGGATGCAGCTGTGAGAAAGTCAAAGCTCGGCAGGCCCGTGGCAGAATTGGAGACAAAAGCTGGACGAGCTGACAGCACGGCTTGGGAAATGAGCGCGGAAACTACGAGGGGGAGAGACAACTTAGCCATGTCCTTTAGAAGAACGGGACGTGTAGGGTCCCTTTGACTCAAGAGGGTCTCGGGTAGGAATCGACGTCTCCAACTCATAAAGGACGTGGGGGGACATTCTCATGCTCAAGGCTGTCCATTCTGACGCCTCAGTAGAGGGCAAATTCTGAGCATCTGAACGTCTCTTCTCAGCGTTAGGGTTATGAACATCCAGTTCCCCGGAAACTTGAACGCGACCGGGAGCTTGACCCTGATTGGAACAAGACTACGTGGCTAATGGCATTCTTTCAAAGCACAAGCCGTTCGCGCTTCCCGGCTCGAAGGTCCATTATGCCCGCGACCGGGATTTTGATGTTCAACATGTCAAGCTTGAGTTAGCTGTTGACCCTGAGAAGAAGAAGCTCGAGGGAGCAGTCCACGTAACACTATCTCCCATCGTCGACAACGTCACACGGCTCGAGTTTGACGCTGTGGACCTGGACATTGAGGATGTAAAGCTCTCTCTCGGCAAAATCTCCATTTTCGAGAACACTGGACGTAAGCTCATCATCAACTTGGACAAGGCGTTGAAAATGTCCGAGAACCTAACGGTGAGCATACGCTACTCAGCAGAGCCACGCAGAGGACTCTACTTCATCGGCCCCGACAAGTACTACTCAGACAGGCCATATCAAGCGTGGACGCAGGGCGAAGATGAGGACAGCCGATACTGGTTCCCGTGCTACGACTATCCTAACGACAAAGCAACCAGTGAGATGATCGCCACAGTCCCGTTAAAGTACACGGTGATATCAAATGGCGTCCTGTTCGAGACAAAGGAGGACAAGGCCAGAGGAACCAAGACCTGCCGCTGGAAACAGGACATCTCACACTCCAGCTATCTCACAAGCCTCGTCGTCGGCGAGTTCTCCCTTGTCAAGGAGAAGGTTGATGATGTCGAGCTGCAATACTATGTTCCTAAGGGCCGGGAGGAAGATGCCAAACGGAGCTTCGAGAAGACTCCAAAGATGATCCGGTTCTTCGGCGACTATTTTGGCGTGAAGTATCCTTATCCAAAATATGCGCAGGTCACAGTTTCTGATTTTATCTTCGGCGGAATGGAAAACCTCTCCGCTACAACCCTGACCGAGAGAACACTCCACGACAGACGTGCTCACCTAGACTTCTCCAGTGACGACCTCGTCTCTCACGAACTAGCCCATCACTGGTGGGGGGACCTCATCACCTGCCGCGACTGGTCACATGGATGGTTGAATGAGGGTTTCGCCACATACTCTGAGACGCTTTTCAAAGAGGAGGATCTAGGAAAAGACGAAGCCTCCCACTTCATCATGCGGGAGTTCGATACCTACGTCGAAGAGGATTCGGAACGTTATCGTCGGCCAATTGTGAGCAGGATCTACATCGACCCGACAGACCTCTTCGACCGGCACCTCTACCAGAAAGGGGGGCTTGTACTTCATACCCTTCGTTACTACTTGGGCGAGGAGCTGTTCCAGAAAGGGCTGCGCAACTATGCTAACACGTTCCGGGAGAAGGTTGTTGAGACAAGCGACTTCCGGCGCGCGATGGAGGAAGCGACAGGGCGGAGCCTGGAAGGTTTCTTCGACCAGTGGGTTTACCACGGAGGCCATCCTGAATTCAAGGTCAGCTACGACTGGGACGACAATGCGATGATAGCCAAAATTTCAGTATCACAGACGCAAATTGGAAACGGCGAGA